>Ga0187817_10000520_pt1 | contig 16648 bp, 19 predicted proteins | sample NC_wetland_sal_i_17_FD_132431 | JGI IMG/M metagenome (GOLD analysis project Ga0187817, IMG submission 132431) | Wetland sediment microbial communities from Neuse River Estuary, North Carolina, USA - SO4_2 | ecosystem: Environmental > Aquatic > Freshwater > Wetlands > Sediment | place: USA...
AAGACCTTTTCTACCGGCTCGCGGTTTTTCCCATCGAGTTGCCCCCGCTGCGGGAAAAGATGAGCGACCTCCCCGGGCTGGCCCAGACGTTCCTGGCGAAGTTCTGCCCGCAGCCTATGACGCTGACCCCGGAGGCTGAGTCTGTGCTGCTGCAGCACTCCTGGCCAGGCAACGTGCGCGAACTGCGGAACGTCATTGAGCGCGCTACAATTCTGGCGGGTAGCGGAAACACCATCCGGCCGGAGCACATCCTCCTCTGACGGATGTTACTTCCGGGCAGCGCACTTCCCAGAAACTGACCGCTTTGGCCTCCCCCTTGCATTGTTGATAGGCAGATGTTGCCTAGTTCTCATCCCGTTCCAATGAACGCTTCGTCGGAAATCAACCGCAATGCCGATCCCAAACTGGCCGATGCTTTCGCCATCTTCACGACGGCGGCGGAAAGCCTGGAACGCTCCTACCAGCAACTGCGCATGGAAGCCAGCAACTTGCACAAGCAACGCGAATCGGCCCGCCGGCTGATTGCGCTGGCCGAGATGTCCTCGGTGCTGGCGCACGAGATCCGCAATCCCCTGGGCACGATGGAGCTGCTGGCGGAGCTGCTGGCTGGCTGCGACCAACTGAGCCCCGACGCCACGGGGTGGGTGAAGGAACTGCAAGCTGGCATACGCAGTTTGTCGGCGACCGTCAACAACGTGATGCGCTTCCACACCTTGGGAGCGCCCGTGCTGGTGCTGATGCAACTGGCGCCGGTGCTGCGGGATGCCGTGGATTTCGTGCGGCCGCTGGGCGAGAAGGCGGGCGTGAAGATCTCGCTGGAAGAGAGCCTCGGCGAAACCGAGATCGCCGGCAGCAGCAGCGAGCTGCAGCAGGTGATCTTCAATCTCGCCATCAACGCCTTCCAGCACACCCAAGCGGGCGGAGAATTCCGCATGCGCGCCCGGCGCGAACGACGGACGGCGGGGCAGTTCGCGGTCGTCGAAGTGTCCGACACCGGGCGCGGGATTAAAGCGGAGAATCTTTCCCGCATCTTTGAGCCCGGCTTCACCACCCGGCAAAGTCCGGGCCTCGGGCTGACCATCTGCCGCAAGATCATCCAGCAACACGGCGGCGTGCTCTCCGTGCGCAGCCAGGCGGGCCAAGGCACGACTTTCACCATGGAGTTGCCGATCGCATGACATCACTCTGCTCCAAATCGGTATTGGTGGTGGATGACGAGCCGGGAATGCGCATGGCGTTGCAGGCGAATTTTCAGCGCGAGGGGTGGGTGGTGGAAACGGCCGCCGGCGCCTCCGAAGCCATTCGCAAATTCGCGCAACAACGCTTTCCGCTGGTGGTCACCGACGTGCGAATGCCCGATGGCGACGGCTTGCAGGTGATGCGCAGCGTCCGCACTTCCGCGCCGGAAACCGCCGTCATCATCCTGACCGCGTTCGGCAGCGTGCCGGAAGCAGTGCAGGCCATGCACAGCGGCGCCTGTGACTACCTGACCAAACCTATTTCCTTCGACCAACTGCAGAGTTCGGTGAGCCGGGTAATGCAGCGAGTGCAGCAGGCGTCCACCGTGGAGGATGCGGAGAACGTCGAGATCATCGGCGCTTCTTCCGCTTTGCGGGAGACGCTGGAGCGCGCGCGGCAGGCGGCGCGCACCGACGCCGATGTCCTGATCGAAGCCGAGAGCGGCACCGGCAAAGAACTGGTCGCGCGCTTCATTCATGGCGTCAGCAACCGCCGCGGCCGGCCCTTCGTGGCGGTGAACTGCGCTGCGTTGCCCGAACACCTGCTGGAAAGCGAACTCTTTGGCCACGTGAAAGGCGCGTTCACCGGGGCGACGGCGGCCAAGCCGGGGAAGTTCGAAGTCGCCGAAGGCGGGACCCTGCTGCTGGACGAGGTCGGCGAAATGCCGCTGGCGCTTCAGCCCAAGCTGCTGCGGGTGCTGCAGGAGCGTGAATTCGAACGTTTGGGCGACACGCGCACGGTGCGCGTCAACGTCCGTGTGATCGCCACCACCAACGCTTCCCTGTTCCGCATGGTCGAGGAAGGCACCTTCCGCGCCGATCTCTATTATCGGCTCAACGTCATCCCCATATCAGTTCCGCCGCTGCGGGAGCGGCTGAAGGACATTTCCCACCTGGCGGACCATTTTGCGGCGAAATACGCTTCCGCGGCAGGACAGCCCAAGCCTGGCTTCGATCCCGAGTTCATCGCCGGCCTGGAGAGGCACCCCTGGCCGGGCAACGTGCGCGAGTTGAGTAATTTCATGCGGCGCGTGCTGGCGCTCGGGAATGGCGGCGTGATCGGTCCCGAGCATTTGGAACCGGGATTCCTGACGACGCCCACCAGCGGACCGGTGCACGACGTTTCCCTGCGGCCGGGCATCCCCATGCGCGACGTGGAGAAGCGTTTGCTCGAGACCACGCTCCAGGCCACACGAGGCAATCGCACACGCGCCGCGGAGTTGCTCGGCATCAGCGTCCGCACCATACGCAACAAGATCCGGGAGTACGGTCTGCCCCCACGGAGGTATGCATAACCTATGGACCAGATGACGACCTTTCAACTCCTCGAGCGCTACCTCGACCTTTCATCGCAGCGCCACGAGTTGATCGCGAACAACATGGCCAACATCGATACGCCCGGCTATCGCACCCGCGACCTGGATTTCCGGCACGAACTGCAGCGCGCTATGGTTGAGGGTTCCCCGACGGCCGCGCCCGTGCTGCACCAGGTCTCCGGACTGATTGAGCGTCCGGACGGCAACAACGTCAGCCTGGACCGCGAGAGCATGCTGCTCTCGGAGGCCCAGATTCAGTTCCGCATCGGCGTGCAGTTGATCCACAGAGAGTTCAGCCGTCTTTTGACCGCCATCAATGCAGGAGGTACTTCCTCGTGAGTATGTTCTCGATGCTCGAAATCAGCGGCTCGGCACTTACCGCGGAGCGGCAGCGGGCCGAAGTCACCGCCGCCAACCTGGCCAATGCCAACACCACCCGCACGGATGGGGGAGGTCCCTACCGCCGGAAAGAAGTGGTTTTCGCCAGCCCGGGCAACCTGACCTTCCGGCTGGCGCTGAATCACGTCGGCGGTTTGCCCGGGCCGATGTTGCCAGCGGTCCGCGTCGCACGCGTGCTGGAGGATCCGGCACCGCCGCTGATGCGCTACGAGCCCGGACACCCGGACGCAAACAAAGAAGGATTCGTGGCTTACCCCGCCATCAATCCCATCCAGGAGATGACCGACCTGATGGGGGCCGTGCGCGCTTACCAGCTCAACGCTTCGGCGGTGAATTCTTCGAAACAACTGCTGCAACAAGCGCTCCAAATACTGACTGGCTGAGGTCCTCGAGGGAACCATGAGCAACTCAATCGCTAACATCACGACGGGGATCCCCACTCTTCCTTCCGCAGCGACTCCGGCCGCTTCCTCCTCCCCCCAGAGCGACGGCGGATTCTTCTCGACCTTGACCAGCGCCATCGAGCAGGTCGAACAGGTGCACACGGACGCGCAACAGCAGATCTCGGATTTGCTGCAAGGCAACCGCCAGGATGTACACAACGTGATGATCGCCGTCGAGAAGGCCGACGTCGCTTTCCAACTCATGATGCAAGTGCGCACCAAGATCGTGAACGCGTACCAGGAAATCTCGCGCCTGCAGTTCTGAGGGCGCACCAGGATAGCGAACCGCCATGCCTCCGCCCAACCAGTTGACGGGCCAGCTCAAGGAGATGGCCGCCGGGCTCAGCGGCAAGCAGCGTGCCATCCTGCTGGGCGGCGCGGTGCTGACGGCGGCGCTGCTGATCGTGTTCGTGAAGCTGATCGGGAAGCCTGAGTTCAAGCCGCTCTACACCAACATGGAGGCCGCCGACGCGCAGGCCCTCTCAGCGCGCCTAACGGAAAAGCAGATCCCCAATGAGATCAGCCCGGACGGCAAGACGGTAAGCGTTCCTGCCGACCAGTTGAATGTGGCCCGCCTGGAGATGGCTTCACGCGAGATGCCGCGCAGCGGCCGGCTGGGCTTCGAACTGTTCGACAAACTCAGTTGGGGACAGACCGAGTTCGACGAGAAGGTGAATTACCAGCGGGCCCTGGAAGGCGAATTGGAGCGCACCATCCAAACTCTCAAGGACGTGGAGAGCGTGCGCGTACACCTGGTGATGCCGGCCGATTCCCTGTTCCTCGACCGTGAGAGGTCAGCCAAAGCATCGGTGATTCTCAACCTGCGCGGCCGGATGAGTCCGGAACTGCAATTGGCGATCGCGCGCCTGGTGTCGGGCGCCGTGGACCGGCTCAGCCCGGAGAGCGTGACCGTGATCGACGGCAACAACAATCGCTCGGCCAGTCTGCCCCACCAGGACCCATTCCTGCCGGCGAGCAACCTGGACCAGGAATTGGCGTCCCGCATCCGGGCGACGCTCGAGCCCACGATCGGTGTGGACCGCGTGCGGGCCAGCGTCAACGTAGACTACGACACCAGCAGCAGCGAGGAGAACCAGGAAACCTACGATCCCAAGGCGGCGGTGGCGGTTTCGACGCAACGCTCGGATGAGCAGATCGGAGGCGGCCTGGCCGGAGGCGTCCCTGGAACCGCGAGCAATGTTCCCAACGCCAGTGGCAATCCCAAGGCAACGGCTCAGTCCGGAGAAGGCTTGCAGGTTTCCCAAACCGCGAACAATGCTCCCAACGCCGGTGGCAACCTCAAGGCAACGGCCCAGTCTGGAGAAGGCTCGCAGGCTGCCCAAACCGCGAACAATGTTCCCAACACCAGTGGTAACGCCAAGGTAACGGCCCAATTTGGAGAAGGCTCGCAGGTCTCCCACAGCGACTCCAGCACTTATGCGGTGAGCAAGGTGGTGCGCCATACCATCCAGCCTGCCGGCCGCATCCGCCGCGTCAGCGTCGCTCTGCTGGTGGACGACGCCATCGAGGTCACGCAAGACAAAAAGGGCAAGCGCACCGAATCGCGCCGCAAGCGCACGCCCGATGAGCTGAAGCAAATCCAGGAACTGGCCCAGGCTGCGATCGGCTTCGATGCCGCACGTGGAGACACCGTCACCGTGCAGAACCTCTCGTTTCGGGAAGCGGAAATCGAGACTCCCCCGAAGCCCACGTCGGTGGAGCGGTTGCAGATCGCGCTGCGCGACTGGTCGAGCCTGGTGCGCTACGGCTCGCTGCTGATGCTGTTCCTGCTGGCCTACGCGCTGTTGTTGCGGCCGGTGAAGAAGCAGATCCTGGCCACGTTCAAGCAACTGCCGGCGCGGCGAGCCGCCGCCCAAAAAGAAGGAACAGCGGCGGGCGTGGCCCTGCCCGCGGCGGGCGGGTCGGAGCTGGCCAGCGGGCTTCCGAACCTGCAACAAGCGGCGGCCCTCAAGAAGCAGTTGGTCGAGAAGGTAAAAGCCGAGCCCGCTGCCACCACGCAGTTAGTGCAGAGCTGGCTCCGTGAAGGCGGTCAGTAATGGAAACCCAAACTTCAGCACACGTAACCGGACCACGTAAAGCGGCCATCCTGCTGGCCGTGGTTGGTGAAGAGACAGCCAGCATCATTCTGCGCAATCTGTCGGAGCACGATGCGCAACGAATCGCTGAGGAACTGGTGGACTTGCAGAGTGTGCCTTCTGAACAAGCGCAGGCGATCCTGGCCGAGTGCTATAGGGCAACCGTGGGGGACGAGTACGGAAAAGGCGGGTCGGATTATGCCAAGCAACTAGTGCTGCGGGCCTACGGTGAAGAGGCCGGCCGCACCCTGCTGCGGCGTGTCGCCCGCCTGCAGGATGCTTCCGGCCAGTTCGACTGGCTGCGGATGTCCGACCCGGAGCTGCTGGTGAGGTTCATCGACCATGAACATCCCCAGACCATCGCCCTGGTGCTGGCCCACCTCGAACCCAAACAGGGCTGCGCGGTTCTGATGAAGCTGCCGGAGCAACTGCGGGCCGATACGCTCAAACGCTTGGCCAATCTGAAGCAGTTCTCTCCGCAGATGGCCCAGAAGGTCTCTTCCGTGCTACAGCAGAAATTGCAATCCGTGGGCGAGCAGAGCCACCAGTCTTACGCGGGATTGAAGGGTGTCGCGGACCTGATGAACTGCATGCATGCTCCCACGGCCGCCACCATCCTGGAAAGCATCGAGGGGGATGAGCCTAACCTGGCTGTGAGCATCCGCAAGCTGATGTTCACCTTCGAGGACTTGATCGCCATTCCCGAAGCCTCACTGCGGGACTGGCTCGCGGCCCTAGACAAGAAGGTCCTGGCTACCGCCTTGCGCGGCGCGAGCGAAGAGGTGAAGAACCATATTTTTCGCGCCATGTCTTCCCGCGCCGTCGAAATGTTGAAAGAAGACATGGATGCTCTGGGGCCGGTGCGCTCACGCGACGTGACCAAGGCGCAGGAGGAAGCCATTGCCATCGCGCGCAAACTCGAAGCGGAAGGCAAGCTGATACTGAAGGACGACGGCGAGGGGAATGATGAATATGTCGTCTGAGAAGAATCCGGCTGCGTCTCCGGTGCCGTTCGTCGAAGCATTCCATTATCCCCAGGCGGCGGTTCCGGGCTCCCTCGAACCCAACGTCCCCGCGCCGGGGAGAGGAAGCTTCCTCAGTGCGGACCGGAGCGCAGGAGAACAAATGGCGTTGCGCCTAAGCCAGGCGCGCGAAGATGGCATCCGCGAAGGCGAGCAGCGGGAGAAAAGCAGGCTGGAGCAGGAGGTGGCCCAACAGCGCGCGAGGATTACGGAAGCGCTTTCCGCTTTCGAACGTGAGCGGGCGGAGTACTACTCGAAGATCGAAGCGGAAGTGGTGCATCTGGCTGTCGCCATCGCCGCCAAGATCCTGCACCGCGAAGCGCAGGTAGACCGCATGCTGCTGGCGGCGCTGGTGAAGGTCGCACTGGAGAAGCTGCAGCAGAACACCAGGGTGCTGGTGCGCGTGCCTCCCCAGCAGGCTGCGTCGTGGCGCGCGTACTTCGCGCAGAACACGCAGATGGCGGTCAGCCCCGAGATCGTCGAAGACGACTCCGTAGGGTCGTCGAATTGCATCCTCGAAACCGAACTGGGATCAACCGAACTCGGCCTGGAGTCGCAACTCAAAGAAGTCGAAACCGGCCTGTTCGATCTGCTGGCCCGAAGGCCCGACGCTCCGCCCCAGCAAAGCAAAAACGGCTTTGCTGGGGACCCCGGTGGGCGATGAAGCAGGCTCCGCTGGCTACCTACCTCCATTGGCTCGAAAATTGTTCCACACTGCGCTGGAAGGGACGGATCACGCAGGTAATAGGCAATCTGGTGGAATCCGCGGGCCCTTTCTGCTCCGTGGGCGAGTGCTGCGAGATCACCAATTCCAATGGCAGCACGATGGAAGGGGAGATCGTCGGATTCCGCGACTCAACCGTGCTGGCCATGCCGCTGGAGCGGCCGCAAGGCGTGCGGCTGGGCGATGAGATCGCTACCTGGGGCGCCGCGCCGTCGCTGCGGGTGGGGCCGGAGCTGCTGGGACGGGTGATCGACGCTACCGGGAACCCGCTCGACTCGCTTGGCGATTACCGGGCCAGGATGAAGCTGGCTCTCCACGGCGACGCGCCTTTGCCGCTCGAGCGACAGCCGATCTCAGAGGCCCTGGCTTGCGGGGTGCGCGCCGTGGATGGGCTCCTGACCTGCGGCCGCGGGCAACGCATGGGTATTTTCGGCGGGAGCGGAGTCGGCAAGAGCACGCTGTTGGGCATGGTCGCACGGGCGACGTCGGCCGACCTCACCGTCCTGGCCCTGATCGGGGAACGTGGCAGAGAGGTGCGCGAGTTTCTCGAAGATTCGCTGGGCGAAGAAGGCCTGCGCCGGTCGGTGGTCATCGTTTCCACCTCCGACCAGTCCCCGCTGTTGCGGGTTCGGGCGGCGCTGGCGGCAACCACAGTCGCTGAGTACTTCTGCAGCCGGGGCAAGGATGTTCTGCTGGTGGTGGACTCGCTGACCCGCTTCGCCATGGCACAGCGGGAAATCGGTCTGGCGGCCGGCGAACCTCCCACCGCGAAAGGCTACACCCCGTCGGTGCTGTCCATGCTGTCACGGCTGGTGGAGCGGGCCGGCCGTTTCTCCACGGGAAGCATCACGGCGTTTTATACGGTATTGATGGAGGGAGACGATCAGCAGGATCCGCTCGTGGATACCGTGCGCTCCTTATTGGATGGCCACATCGTCCTCGATCGCAACCTCGCCGCTCGTGGCCACTATCCGCCGATCGCGGTGCTCGACAGCCTCAGCCGGCTGATGCCCAAGGTTTGCGCCGCGCAGCACCTCGCCAAGATCAGTGCCCTGCGCATGCTGCTGTCCGCGTACAACCGCTCCGAGGACTTGATCCGCATCGGAGCTTATCCGGCGGGAACCGACCCTGTACTGGACAAGGCCATCGCTGCCCTGCCTTCCATCACGGCATTTCTGCAGCAGCGCCGGGAGCAGAAACCAACTCTGGAACAGACGCTGCAACAACTGATGGCCTTGCCGGTCTGATGCCCTTCCGCTTTCCGTTGTCGCCGGTGCTTCGTCTGCGGGAAAGCCTGGAGCGCCGCGAGTATCTCGCACTGCAAGCTCTGTATTCGCAGACTGCCGAAGTACGCTCCGATATCAAAGCGTTGGACCAGGTGCTGGCCCAGGCCCGCAGCCAGCGATCCACGCAACTGCTCGAGGGAATACCTGCCGCCTACCTGCAGTTAGAGATGGAAGGAGAAGCCCGCGTCGCCCACCGGCGCCAGGCGCTCACCGCCCAACTCGCTGAACTGCAAAGCAAAGTGAAGGAACAGATCGGCAAGTATCAGCGGGCACGCCAGAAGCGGGAGACCCTTGAGGAACTGCGCAGGCAGCAGTTTCAGAAGCACGTCCGCGAAGAGGCCACCCGCGAGCAGCAGGCCGGCGACGAACTCTTCCTTCTCCGCCGCATACATCGGAAGTAGGCAGGTTTTGCCCACTGCTGCTGGGCAAGAGTTGCCGGGTAGCACACTTCCGCGCCCCTTCTTCTCTTACCCTCTATCGGCACCATCCCGCAAAGTCTTTAACGCGCAAGAACCTGGCCTCGGACAAGCCTTTGCGACCGGGCGCAGGGCTTCTGGTCTGAGAAGTGCTATTGGTGAGAGCGGAGGACGAATTGATCCAGGGCATCACTTCAGCCGGGCTTGCGTCGATTTTTCCTGCCGTATCTTCTCCGGGCAATTCCGCATTACCGGATTTCGAGTCTGCTTTGTTTGCGCTGCTTGGGGCGGCGGTCGCACCGGGAGTGCCGGCAACGGCCTCCAACCCCGAACTGGTTGCACCCGCAAAGACCGCTGCCAAGACCACCGCATCTGACCCTCCCCCGCAGAACACTGCCCAAAAACGTCCCGCCGACGAAAATAAACCGGCCTTCGACCAAGGGATAGTCCCGGCTGCCGTCCTCGTCCCGCTCCCGATCCCGATGCCTCTTCCCGTCCAGGTTGATGGCGCTGCGCCCGGGGCGAAGCTGTTGGCTCAGCCGATGTCGCAGCAGCCGGATGCTCCGGATAGCACGATCGCACAAACTGCTCCCTCGCCGCCTGTCCGCGCGACCTCGGCCGCATCCTTGCCCAGTTCAGCCGATCCTGCTGTGGCGGCGATTCAGCCGAGCGTCGTCCAGGCGCTTCAACAGCCTGCTGCCGGTGTGAAGATCAACGCAAGCTCTGTTGATCTGCCGCACCTCGACAATTCTGCAAAGGACGAGACCGCTCAAACTCCCGCGCCCACAATAGAGCTGGACAGAACTCGGGCATCGGCAAAAGCCGAGGTCGCGCAATCCACCGCTTCTGAGCAGCGCATTTCGATCGAGAGCAAGCCTGACGTTCGTGGGGCAATCCCGGGTGTGCAACCAGCCAGCAGCCAGGTCGCCGTTCCAAACAGCATCCAGCCTGGCTCTGCGCAAGCGCAACCGCCAACTCCCGATGGGCCGGCGCAGCCAACTGCTCAGACTCCTGTGGCCACAGAGCCAGACAAGACTCTGGAATCTGTGAAAGCTGAGGTTGGGCGGCTCACCGTTCCCCAGCCCGGCTATGCCCAAGCGCAACCGCAAACTCCCGACACGCCGGCGCAGCCAGCATCCTTCAACCCTCCGGTCATTCTGGTGAACCCGCTGGGTAAGTCAGGGTTCGACCAGACGGCTGGCGGGAAGAGCGGCCACAATCCGCCGGCCGGAAAACCCTCCGTAGGCTCATCATCGACCGATCGCCCGGGCAAAGAACGAAGCACTCGCGCGGCCAGCCCCGGACAACCCAAACCGGACGCTCCCACGGGCGACGCAGTCAAAGCCATCGATCAAGCCGGAGCCACGGACCCGCTCTCGGCCAAGGCACAGCCGGACGCGAGCGTCGCTGACGCCTTGCCGCCTCAGGCGCCGCGCGCTGAAGTCGTCCCTCAGTCCGATGCCAGCGATCCCTCGCCAAAGACCGATGCCTCATCACCCCCGGCGGCTCACACCGCGGCGGCAAACAGCTCGCCACTGCCTGCTGAAAAGGCCCCGCTGCCGCTGTTCTCTTCCGCGCAACTGATCGAAAAAGTCTCGCAGTCGGAGCTGCGCTTGGGTATGCGGACCGGCGAATTCGGAAACGTCGAGATTCGCACGACGTTCGACCATCAGCAGCTCAGAGCCGAGATCTCCTCGGAACGCGGCGAGCTCGGCCAGGCGCTCTCCGCCGAGCTGCCCGGGTTTGAACAACGGCTGCGGGAGCACGATGTGCCGCTATCAACGGTCGTGGTGCACCAGGCCAACCCGGGCGCCAGCGGCGGTTTTGATCGTCCACCCCGGCAGCAGCAGCCGGGTCCGGCGCCTCTGCATGTAAACGAAGTTTCCGGCGCGACATTGGCTGCGGCCGTGCCCCAGCCGGAGGCATCGGAACCAGAAGGAATTCTAGACGTCCGCATTTAGCCCGGTCTGAGTTTGCCGGCAGAAGGGAATCACATGAACGTTAGTGGAGTAACGGCCAACACGCAAACCAGCGCCAGCCAGCCCTCATCTCCCATCGTCGGAGACGCGGGCGACATGGACACGTTCCTCACGCTGCTCACCACCGAGTTGCAGACCCAGGATCCGACGTCGCCGATGGATCCGACCGACATGGTCGGCCAAATCGTTTCCTTGAACCAGCTCGATGAACTCATGCAGATCAACCAGACCTTGCAGAGCATGAATGCGGCGATCGGTTCCACACCAGCAAGTTCAACACCAGCAAGTTCCAACTCCTAAGGAGAAACGCGCCATGCCGATGTTTTCGATCCCACTTTCCGGACTCGCCGCCAGCAGCGATGCGCTGTCCGTCATCGCCAACAACCTCGCCAACCTCAACACCACCGGCTTCAAGGACCAGGAAGCGTCGTTCCAGGATCTCTTCTATCAGATGATCGGGAACACGGGCGCCGGCGACCCGGTCCAACTCGGCACTGGCACCGAGGTCGGTTCGGTTTCCACCAATTTCAACGACGGCAGCCCGGATTCCACCGGGGTGGACACCGATGCGGCCATTACCGGGAATGGATTCTTCGTGACCCAGAACAACGGCGTCACCGAGTTCACGCGGGACGGCCAATTCGCCATCGGTTCGACCGGCGAACTCATGACCCAGGACGGGCAGGCAGTAATGGGCTATCTGGCAGTCAACGGAGCTATTCCTCCGGGGCAGCCGTTGTCGCCGATTATGTTGGGCCAGGGTCAGATCAGCCCTCCCGCAGCCACAACCACGATGCAGATGACCGCCAACCTCGACGCCACCGCGGCCGTCGGCACGACTTTTACGGCGCCGCCGCTGATGGTTTACGACTCGCTCGGCGTCTCCCACCTGCTCACCTTCCAGTACACCAAGACCGCCGGCAATGCGTGGTCCTATCAGATCACCGTACCCGCAGCAGACGTGGGCAAGACGGGCAACCCGGTGGTGGTCAATTCCGGCAACCTGACCTTCAACAGCAGCGGCAACCTCACTTCACCCAGCGGCAACGTGACGGGAATCGCTGTTACCGGCCTCGCCGACGGTGCCGCCAACATGAACGTCACCTGGAACCTGTACGACACATCCGGAAACCCGCTCCTGACTCAGGTGGCATCGCAAAGCGCCGAGTCTTCGACCAATCAGAACGGCTACAGCAGCGGCACGCTGACGGCATTCTCCATTGGGAGCGATGGCACGATCCAAGGCACGTTCACCAACGGTCAAACCAGCCCCATCGCGCAGTTGGCTCTGGCCAGCTTCTCCAACGACCAGGGCCTGCAGCGCGTGGGCGCCAACAGTTATCTCTCGACGTTGGCATCCGGTGCGGCGGTGATCGGAGCTCCCGGAACCGGCGGGCGGGGTAACATCACCGGCGGCGCGCTGGAGCAATCCAACGTGGACATCGCCACCGAGTTTGCCAAGATGATCGTCGCCCAGCGCGGGTTTGAGTCCAACGCCAAAGTGGTGACCACTTTTGATCAGGTCACACAGGACACGATCGCCCTGAAACAGTAATCCTCTGCGTTAACAGCCGGTTAGCAGGCTCATGGCGTGCCTCTCCCCCAGCACGCCAGGAGCCCCGGATTCTACTCATCCTCTAATCAAGGCTGCGCCGGTGGCGTTGCGGGACCCATGGTCCAAAAGGGAACCCCCTCCTAAGTCTCCCGTTTCTGGGTGGTTACTCGAGAAGCGCCGAACCGGCGCCGGCCAAACTCTGGGAACCTCAGCGGAACCCCAGTTGCACTCCTGTTGGCAGCGGAAACAGCCCTAATGGAAGAACAACTACAAGAAGAATTACAAGAAGAATCACAAGAACAATCACAGGATGATTCCCCCAAGAAATCGTCCGGGCGGATGTTCCTGATCATAGGCCTCGCCGTGGTGGTGCTGGCTGGCGCAGGCGGGTTCCTGTTCCTGCGACGCGCCAAAGCCGCCACGCCCCACGCGGAAGAAGCGCCGGCTCCGGTGGAGGTCAAGTCCATCCTCCACCTGGAGACATTCACCGTGAACATGAACGACCCCGAACAGAAAACCTATTTGCGGATCGGGATCGACCTGGGTCTGGGCACTGCTCCGAAGGGAGAAGGCAAGGGGCCATCCCCGACAGCGCTGGTGCGCGACACCATTCTGAGTGTCCTGATGGCAACAAAGCCGGATGAGGTTACGACTGCGGACGGCAAGAAGCAATTGAAACAGCACCTGCTGGAAGCCCTGCAAGAGCGCGCTCCGGAGCTGCAGGTTAGCGAAGTCTATTTCAACGAGTTCCTGATGCAACGGTAGGGCAAGAGATATGCAATGAAGCCACCGGATCAAGTCGCTGCAGCCAGCGCCGAGCCGGCAGACGGTAGCAACCCAAGAGATCCCGTCAAGCTGATGCCCTGGCTTCCCTGCAGGCTGTCGCTGGACGTAACTGCACCCGATTTCACCGTAGGCGACCTCCTGCGATTGCGGGTCGGCTCCATCGTCGAGACGCGCTGGCCCTACGTGAGCGACGTTCCCCTGAGTGTGAACGGAAAACGGGTCGGGTGGGCGAAGTTTGAAGTGATGGGTGACCATCTCGCAGCCCGCATCACGGAATTGCTATGAGCAGATCGACGATCCGAATCCTTGACGTGCCGCCGGAGATCGCTTTCGACGCTCCCGGCACGTTGTTGGAACGCATCCTCCACTGGGCTGCAGCGGCCGGTCGCCACGTAGCCGGGACTTTGAAGACCCAGCGCAATGCGAAAGCCATGCGGCTCTGCGAAACCATCTCGCTCGGCGATAAGCGCTTTCTGGCCATCGTCGAGGTGGATGAGGAACGCATTCTGATCGGCGGCTCGGCGTCGTCGGTCGCCTTACTGACCCGGCTGCCGGAAAAACAGCCGTTCGCCGCGGTCCTGCTGGAGCGGTCGCAGCCCATGCACTCGGCATGAAAGCAAGAACCCTGATCGTCGGCGCGGTGATTGTGCTCCTCCTGGGAGCGAGCGCCGTTTGCGCCGCGGCGGTGCCGCACCCTCCAGTGCAACCAACGACGGATGCGCCTTCCGACATTCACATCACTGGCCTGGGCAACAACTCGGCGGCCTTGTGGATCGCCATCCTGCTCTCGTTCCTGACGCTGATCCCGTCGCTGCTGCTTTGCCTCACACCCTTCGCGCGCATCCTGGTGGTGTTCCACTTTCTGCGGCAGGCCTTGGGGTTGCAGACGACACCCTCCAACCAGACGCTGATCGGGCTGGCTCTGATCCTGACGTTCTTCCTGATCCAGCCGACCGGTCTGTCCATTTATCAGACGGCGGTTGTTCCCTACCAGCACGGCTCGATCTCGCTCCAGCAAGCCTGGCCCAGGGCGGCGGCGCCGCTGCGCAGCTTCATGCTGCATTATGTGCGCGAAAAGGACGTGGCGCTGTTCGTGGAGCTGGCCAAGGAGCCGCGGCCGCGGGATGCCAGCGACATTTCCATGCGCGTTTTGTTGCCCGCGTACATCGTTTCCGAACTGCACACCGGCTTCCAGATTGGAGCGGTACTGTTCCTCCCCTTTCTGGTGATCGACATGGTGGTCGCGTCGGTCACCACCTCGATTGGCATGCTCCAACTCCCGCCGGTGGTGATCTCGACCCCGATAAAGCTTCTGCTGTTCGTCATGGTCGACGGCTGGAACCTGGTGATCGGATCTTTGATGAGGAGCTTCGGCTGAGACCAACATGCCCATGGAACAGATCGTCGGTCTGGGACAGAAAAGTCTGATGGAGGTGCTGCTGATTGCTGGCCCCATCCTGGGGATCGCTATCGTCGTCAGCCTGCTGGTCAACATCGTGCAGGTTTTGACCTCGCTGCAGGAGATGACCATCACCACCGTGCCCCGGCTGTTGGCTGTCGCCGCTGGCCTTTTCTTTCTGATGCCGTGGATGTGGCGGCACATGGCCCAGTTCACGGTGCAGATGCTTTCCGACTTTCGGATTTACCTGCGGTAGGAGCGATGGAGATCCATTTACCAAGCGTGATCGGAGCGTGGCTGATGATCGCCAGCCGCTTGTCCGGGATCGTGATGTTCACCCCATTTCTGGGAGATGCCGTCGTTCCGGCAGGAATCAAGGCGGAGCTGGTGGTGACGCTGACTGCGCTCCTTTACCCCGTGCTGTCGTCCCATATCGTCGCAGCTTCGCCGGAAAGATGGCCGTTCATTCTCGGATGCGAACTGCTGGTCGGAATCGCGCTCGGGCTCGCGGCCAACCTGGTGTTCGAAGCCGCCCAGATGGCGGGACAAGTCCTGAGCGTGCAGATGGGCTATTCATTGGTGACCATTCTGGATCCGCAAACGCAGGTTGAGTCCACCGTCCTGTCGGTGTTTCACCAGAATTTTCTGCTGCTCATCTTTCTGGCGCTGAACGCACACCATTGGGTGTTACGGGCAGTAGCCCGAAGTTTCGATTACCTGCCGCCGGGCAGCGCCCATTTGAACGGAGCGTTCGTGACCGGCCTGCTGGCGGCGGCCGGCTCGGTGTTGAAGATCGGGGTACAGATCGCGGCGCCCATCCTGGGAGCCACCATGGTGGCCGACCTTTTCCTTGGCCTGTTGAGCAAGGCCTCGCCGCAACTGCCACTGCTGATGCTGGGACCCGCCATCAAGGGTCTGTTCGGAGTGATGCTGCTAAGCGCGGTGATGCGATATTGGCCGGAGCTGTTCTCGCGGCTGTTTTCACACTCCATGATGCTGATCGACCAATTGCTGCACTTGGCGAGGTGAGCACGCAAACGTTCCATGGCTGACTCCAACAAGACCGAGAAACCGACACAACAACGGCGGCGGAAAGCTCGCGAGAAGGGGCAGATCGCCCGCACGCGGGAGTTGCCCAGCGTCCTGGCTTGCAGCGCCGGCCTCGCGATCTTTTCCTGGCAGGCTTCGCAATCCATCCAGGAGTGGCGGGGCTTCCTGCGGTCGACGATGGAATGGTCCACCCGCCAGGCGGCGCCGGGAACCACCCTGTTCCTGTGGTCGGGATGGCAAGTGCTGCGCTGGACGGCGCCGGCAATGCTGGGTGCCTGGATCGTTTCGTTCACCACCAGCGTCATGCAGGGAGGACTGGTTTTCGCGCCCGAGGCGCTCATTCCGAAACCGGAGCGGATGAGCCCGGCCAACAAGTTGGGCCAGATGTTTTCCCTGACCGGTCTCAGCGGATTGCTGAAGTCCTTGCTGCCCTTCGCGGCGATCCTCTACCTCGGCGTCGGCGTCTTTCGCCAGCACTGGCCCGAGATCGTACTGGCCTCCGGCCTGGAGCTGCGGGCCTTTGCCAGCCTGGTGTTCACACTCGCGTTCGAAGTGGGATGGAAGGCTCTGCTGGTCCTGCTGGCGTGGTCCGGCGTGGACTACTTCCTGACGTGGCGGAAGCTGGAAGGCGACCTGCGCATGAGCAAGCAGGAATTACGCCAGGAGCACAAGGACACCGAGGGCGATCCCACCGTCAAAGGACGCATCCGCCGGATGCAGCGCCAGGCCCGCCGCCAGAAGATGCTGAAGGCGACGGAAACCGCGACCGCGGTGGTCACCAACCCCACGCACTTTGCCGTTGCCATCCGCTATGAACGAGACATGCCGGCCCCAATGGTCGTGGCCAAAGGCAGGGACCTGGTCGCCGAGCAGATCAAGGAAGTCGCCCGCTGGCATGGGATCCCCATGCTGGAGAATCCGCCGCTGGCGCAGGTTTTG
>Ga0187817_10000521_pt1 | contig 16618 bp, 11 predicted proteins | sample NC_wetland_sal_i_17_FD_132431 | JGI IMG/M metagenome (GOLD analysis project Ga0187817, IMG submission 132431) | Wetland sediment microbial communities from Neuse River Estuary, North Carolina, USA - SO4_2 | ecosystem: Environmental > Aquatic > Freshwater > Wetlands > Sediment | place: USA...
GCAGAGCTGCGGAAACGGGGAATCTGGCTGGCCGAAATCGCCAAGCGCCAGGGGTTCCGGTTCAGCCCGCGTCTGCACGTGGAACTGTGGGGCAACCGCCGGGGCGTGTAAAGAGGGTCACCCGGCCCGACGTTAGCCCATATGTCTGTCCCTGAGGATGGCTGCCATGGCCCGTGGGCGGATTCCCTGGCGCGGAAAATGCACCAACGCGCCGATGGCGTCTAAGATCTCCGCGATAACGCGGTCGGCCGCCTCGATGTCGGCCTCTCTCTATTGAAAATCCCTGCTGAGGCCAACCAGCCAGGCCGCGGGTGTGATGGCCTGTGAATATCGATCCCGGAACAGCGGGCATACACCACGCCCATTCTCGGCTCCTCTCGGTTGCCAGGAAGGGACACCTTACGGTCAGCAATCTCTCTTACGTGCTCCCGGCCTCGCGGCCACGGCCACAGTGCGTTGTTCGGGTGGTGTCCGGGTCAAACTGCGTCCACGGGCTCAAAGGCGCCAGGCGCACTCGACCTCCACATCCACGGCAACCGGCCCACCACCTTACCGCGACTCCAACTTCTCCGCTGGTTCTGCCGACATTTTCTTGGTTCGTTGCGCCGCGGGCGGCATGACCAACTGCGCTACAGAAAACCCCCATTTCCGTCAGCGTTTTTTCACAGCTTCCCACGTTGCCGCGATCAACCGAGACCCTGCTGCTTACCGCCACCGAAACAGCTTCAGCGCCGAAAAGAAGCAAATGAACAGCCACCCGGTAATCACCGCAAGCTGATTCGCCAGGTGACCCAGCCCCACGCCTTGCAGAATCTGGGCGCGCAGCGCGTCAATCACCGCGGTTAGCGGCAAGGCCCGGATGAATGGCTGCAGCATATCCGGGAAACGGTCTGCCGAAAAGAAAACGCCGGAGAAGATCCACATGGGCATCATGACGAAGTTCATCAGCCCGGAAGCGCCTTCAATCGTTTGCACGCGAGAGGCAAGCAGCAGCCCCAGCGCGCTAAAGGAAAGCGCGGAAACGAGGCAAATGAGCGCCAGTTCCCAGATCGAGCCGCGCAGCGGGATGCCAAAGACCAGGACGGCGAAGCCCATCAGCACGGCCACCTCCACGTACAACATCACGAGCCGCGCAAGCAAGAATGACAACAAATACTGGCTGCGCGACATGGGCGAGGCAATCAGCCGCTTCAGGAGCTTTCTTCTGCGCGCGTCGACGATGCCGAAGCCGAGGCCCCAGACCCCGCTGCCCATCAGGTTCATGCCCAGCAGGCCGGGCACCAGGAAGTCGATGTATCGGGAACCCGGCTCGCGTACCAGGTCGTCGGAGGCCGCCACCGGGTCATGCGCGCCGGCAGCGTGCTGCACGGTCCGGTCGACCAGCAGCTTCGCGTTGCGCCCGTCCGGGTTGGTATCGTCGTAACGGTACGTCACGGCGCCACCAGCTCCGGGCACGGCGAGCAAGACGATCCGGCCGGCACGCAGCGCCTGCTCTCCCGCGGCCCGGTCGAGCACTTCAACGGCGAGCGTCTTGTTGCTGCGCAGCGCGCCCGCCAGTTGGGATCCCACAGCTCCAACTTTCACCACGTCAGCGGGGCGGTTTCGAAATGCAATGCCGAGCCCGGTGGTGAGAAGAATGGGAAAGATAAAGACCCAAAAGACAGCCTCCGGTTCCCGCCAGAACTCGCGAAAGCGCACCAGGGTCAACTGCACGAGCGAACGCTCGATGAATGAACGGCGCTCGGCCGCGGGCCGCATTTCGCGTGTCTGGACCAGCACGCTTCCTTCACTCATCGCGCAGATGCCTCCCAGTGAGCGAGACAAAGACGTCCTCGAGCGTAGCCGAATGCGTGCGCAGCTCGGTCAGCGGAATGCGGCGTCCGGCCAGCTCGTCGAAAAGGGCGGCGACGGCGCGATGCAGCTCGCTCACCTGCATCGCATACCCTCCATTTTCGCAGCGTGCCACGCGCACGCCGTCGAGCCTTTCCAGTGCGGCGAGATCCACAGGGCTTCCCTCTGCCACAGAAAACTCCACCACGTGTTCCGCCACGATGGATGCGATCAACTCCCGCGGCGTTCCCAGAGCGATGATCTTGCCGTGATCCATAACCGCCACGCGGTCGCATAGCCTTTCCGCCTCATCCATGTAGTGGGTCGTGAGGATGACGTTGCGACCTTCGCGCTTAAAGCGTTCGATCAGATCCCAAACTTGGCGCCGCGCCTGCGGGTCGAGGCCGGTGGTCGGCTCATCGAGAAACAACAGATCGGGATCGCCTACCAGCGCGCACGCCATGGCCAGCCGCTGTTTCTGACCGCCCGAAAGCCCGCCCACACGAGAGCCGCGTTTCTCTTCGAGTTGCACCATCGAGATCACCTCGGCCACCGAGGGCCCCTGGCGGTAGAAACTGCGGAACAGGTGCAGGGTTTCCCCAACCGTCAGCTTTTCGGAAAGCTGGGTTTCCTGCAGCTGCACGCCAAGTCGCTGGCGAAGCTCACCGGCATCGGTTTCCCACCGCATTCCGAGAAGTTCGACCGTGCCGGCATCCTGCGCGGTCAGCCCTTCGCAGATCTCGATGGTGGTGGTCTTTCCAGCCCCGTTCGGTCCCAGCAGGCCGAAACACTCACCCGCGCGCACTTCCAGATCGAGACCGTCCACGGCAACGACATCCTTGTACGTTTTGCGAAGGCCGCGCACACACACCGGAAGTTGGCTCGGCGTAGGGGGCATAATTCAGTATGATCTGGGGCGCGCCGCTTGTGCAATTGCGGAACATGTCGAGGCAGCGGTGCGTAGCTTGTATTATCCTGTTCGAGGTGCGTCTGTGAGTCTCTCGCTCGATGTCCGCTACGCCCTGCGGCTCCTCCGCCGAACCCCTTTGGTCAGCGCCATCATCATCCTGACACTGGCATTGTGCATTGGAGCCAACACTGCGATTTTTAGCGTCGTAGATGCCACCCTTCTGCGACCACTGCCCTACCCGGAGCCGAACCGGTTGGTGCAGATTGCCAGGCACGTGCGAGTTCCAGGGTACGAAGGAGACGACACAGGCCAGGACGGCAGGGTATGGGAGATGATTCGCGATCACGCCACCTTTCTGGATGCCGCCGTTTACGGAAGTGCCGAAGGTGTAAATCTCGCTGCCGCAGGCAACGTGCAATACGTCCAACAGGAACGCGTGGGCGCAGGCTTCTTCCGCGTCCTCGGCGTCCAGCCGATGATGGGTCGCGAATTTACGCGCGAGGAGGATCAACCCGGTGGACCAGCCTTGACGGTCCTGAGCTATCACCTGTGGAAACGCATTTTCAACGCTAGTCCCTCGGTCATTGGCAAATCGATAATGCTACGGGGCGAACCGTTCACCATCATCGGCGTCATGCCGGAGCACTTCCGGTCCGATGCGGCCGCCGATCTGTGGGTGCCACTCCGGCCGTCGACAACCGGCGAAGGCGAAGGAACCAATTACGAGGTCATCGCGCGCCCGAAGCCGGGCGTGAACTGGGCGCAGGCGGCGGCCCAGGTCGAGGCCATCGGTGCGCCGCTGGTTACTGAGAAGAAGTATCCCAAAGATGTGTCGATGCGGTTCGGACTGTTGACTTTCCAGCAAGGCCAAACCGAGGATTTGAGAAAATCGCTGCTGATTGTGTGGGCGGCGGTAGGGTTGGTGCTGTTGATCGGATGCGCGAATATTACGAGTCTGTTACTGGCGCGGTCAGCTTCGCGAACACGAGAAATGGCCACCCGTCTGGCGCTTGGCGGCGGACGCAGCGCCATCATCCGGCAGTTGCTGGTCGAGAGCCTGGTTCTGGCCATTGCCGGTGGCGCGGCGGGGCTGCTTGTTGGCTATTTAGGAATTGTGGAACTCAGCCGCCTGGCGCAGGACCAAATTCCTGCGGTTACGGACATCCGCCTGGACGGGCGGGTGCTTGCCATGACCGCAATGCTGGCGCTTCTTACAAGCGTGCTTGCCGGAATTTTTCCGGCATTCGAGGCGAGCAGCGTCGATCTTCGTGCATCGCTCACCGAAGGCGGAGCGCGGGGGATCGCCGGCGCGAGGAAGCGCTGGACGCGGAGCGTGCTGGTCTCCGGTGAGATCGCAATAGCCGTCCTGCTGCTGATTGGCGCGGGACTCCTGGTTCGCACGCTGATGCACCTCTACCGGTTGCGGCCCGGCTTCGATCCCGCACATGTAATTGCGGCCAGCTTCTCATTGCAGGATGCACGCTACAAAACGAGCGCAAGTGTGAACCGGCTCTTCGAGTCGGGCCTCGCGCGCATCCGGGAGTTGCCGGGAGTGGAATCTGCCGCAGTGGGCCTGCGCCTTCCCTTTGAGCGGCACCTCAACACTGGATTCCGCCGTCTGGACGGGCCGGAAGCCAGCGACCAGTTCCTCATTACCGACCTCTGCTACGTCACACCGGATTATTTCCACACACTCCGCATCCCAATGATTCTCGGGCGTGCGTTTTGGGAAAGCGACAGCCCGTCGTCGGAGCGTGTGGCGATCGTGAACCAGGCGTTCGTGAGGAAATATCTCTCCCGGCAGGAACCACTAAGCAGCCACCTCAAGCTGGATGAGAAAGGCAGTGTAATTGTCGGGGTGGTCGGCGATGTTCAGCAGACGCCTGGCTGGGATCAGACCGCCCCCCTCCAGCCCACCCCTACCATCTACATTCCGGCTTCGCAAACATCCGGCGATTTGATGACCCTGATTCACACATGGTTCTCGCCCAGTTGGATCGTCCGGGCCTCCGGCCCTGCGGCGAACATCATTCGGGGCATCGAGGGCGTCGCCGCTCAAGTTGATCCGCTTTTACCCATAGCGGCCTTTCATAACATTGAAGATATCCGCGCCGCGTCGCTTAGATCGGAGCGGTTTGAGGCCACGCTGCTAGCCGCGCTTGCGGGGCTGGCACTTTTGCTGGCGGTGGTCGGAATCTACGGCCTGATGGCGCAGTCAGTGGCGGAGCGGAGGCGCGAGCTTGGCATTCGCATGGCGCTCGGTTCGACTGTCCCGCGCGCGATCCGCGATGCTGCGCTGCCGGGTGTTTCGCTGGCGCTGGCGGGCGTTGCCTTGGGATGCGTGCTTGCCGGGCTGTCATCCAGGGTCCTCGAACACTTGATTTTCGGTGTGAGCGCTCTCGATCCGGTTACCTACGCGGGCGTGGCTTTCGGGTTGCTGGCGGTCGCGGTTGTGGCAAGTTTAATCCCGGCACTGCGGCTCACAACCTTGAATCCTGCTGACACGTTACGCGAACAATAGAAGCCGCGAGATGAAATAAAATCTGTCTTGGAGGAACGGATGGCCATTAGCCAAGCTTTGCTGCCTGAATTCGATCATGAAATGTCCAACACGCGAAAGACGCTGGAGCGAATTCCAGAAAATGATTTCGCCTGGAAGCCGCATCCGAAATCCATGACGCTGGGGAGGCTGGCGGGGCACGTGGCAGAAATACCGGGTTGGGCGGCGCTGACGATCGCGCAGGATTCGTTCGACGTCGCACCGGCCGGCGAACCGCGTCCTCAAGGCACGGTCGCGCAGTCGCGCCAGCACGTGCTGAATCTGTTCGATAAGAACGTGGCCGAGGCGCGCGCGGCCATTGCGGGGGCCATCGATGAGCAACTGATGAAGCCGTGGAGTCTGCTGGGTGGCGGCCGGACCATCTTCACCATGCCCAGGATCGCGGTACTGCGCAGTATGGTGATGAATCACACCATCCATCACCGCGCACAGTTGGGCGTGTATCTGCGATTGAACAATATTCCCGTACCTTCGATCTATGGACCTTCGGCGGACGAAGGTCAGATGTAACGCTAGTCACGGGGCAGGAAGGCGATGCCGCCGAAGCTCACCACGCTCTGTTCGTCAATATTCCACTGCTCGTAGCGCAGCAGGTGGCCGCGCGCGCGCGGCAACGCTCTTAGAAATGTGTACAGAACGGAGGAACCGCACCATTTCAGATCGTCGCGATTTTGCTGCACCAGGTTCCAGAAGCCCTCGGCATCGCCGGCAGTGACGCGCTCGAGGCGGCTACGGTCCCGCTCCGTGACTTCGACCATGGCTCCCTGATCGGCGCGCGCGTTGAACGAATCGCCGTAGCGGCGGCCCATGTGGGCCATATCGATGCCGAGCACCCAGAACAAGCGTCCGGCTTCCCGCACGGCCATTTCGCCGAGCGCATCGAGAAATCGAGATACATTCTCGTCTATTTCCGGCTTGCCGCCCAGATAGATGCTGTGCGCGTACGGCCCGCAGAGAATGGGCAGAATGCGAATGCCGGGTCCATACAGGTGCTGCAAGAAAAGCACCTGAAACTCGATCGAGTGCTCGATGGCGTGGCAATAGTCTTCCATCTGAACGGCCAGCGGCGCCTTCTGTTCGAGCCAGTCGACCAGCGGCACATCCACCGGGCTTTCTCCCAGAGGGGTCACGAACGGCTTGCGAGTCAAACCGAAACGTTCCGGGTGGCCGTAGTGCGAGGTACCGAGGACGACGAAGGTGCGGCCGCTGTATTGGGGCGCCATCATCCTGTACGCTGCGCCGTAGGATTGCCAACCGCCTTCAGGACTGACATGCGGAGCAGCGATGCCAAGAAGGCCGTCGGATTGAGCATCCCGGGGCCCTCCCATGTAGCGGTCAAGGGTTGCACGCAGCGGCTCGACCGCGTTCGGGTAGGAGTTCCCGGCATGGATCGCCGCGCGCTGCGGAGCGGCGGCAAACTGCCGGTGCCGTTCTTCTTTGATGCGCTCAAAGATGTCGTTTTCAAGAAAGCCGCCGTTGCTCAACGTATCGATCAGGTGCGCGGCCACGTTGCCGGTATCCGGGTCGCCGATTACGCGGACGAGAATTTCTCTGATGTCCAGTTCGGTTTGCTGCCCATCGAAACAGCGAAGACACTCGACGAGTGCAGGCGGAATAATCAGCGTGAGATCCGAGTAGCGGAAGGGATCGCGAATCAGCAGACCCGGGCGGTCGCGCAACGGAGACGGCATGAAGTCCAGATTGGACCGCATGCTTGGAAGTGGTTGGGCCAATTTCCATCCTAGCGCAGCGTCAGGGATGTTGCCGCAATAGCCGGAGGAGACGCTGGCGGTCGTACGCGGATATGGCCGATTGCAAGCGGATGTCCTGTCGCGCCGCGATTCTGCGGCGATACCGCTCGAAATACTCGACAATGTCGCCGCCGAATCCGAAGCTGTACATGATGTCCTCAAACTTGCCCGTGTGCGACAGGCCCAGGGCGTGCCCGCTTTCGTGCAAACAGGTGAGGTAGACGATGGCATCACGCAGCAGGTGGTCCCGCTCCGCCGCCTGATAGATCTCTTCGCCCAATTGCGACACGTCCGGGTTCACATAAATGGCCGAACCGCGTTTGCCATCCACCTGGATGGGACGCGCTTCCCCGTACAGCCTCATGTGGCCGGAAGCCCAATAGATGCGGATGCGCGCATGATCTTCAGCGGCGGTGGCAAAAGTAAGGCCAGGGTGCGCTGCACTTTGCCAGGCCTCAATGGCCCACTCGGCCAACTGCGGGTCTCCGGCGGCACACGTGGTTTGGTGCGATACCTCGGGAGAGCAGGATTCGATCCAGTAGGTGAACGTCTCGCCGTGCAACAGCGCCGCGGCACCGAGCAGGCAGAAGAAAAAAACTGTCACAACTTTCGTGCTTCAAGCTCGAGACGCTCGGCGAGAATCCGCAGCTTGTTTTCCAGATCGGCAACACGATGCTTCAGATCATCGATGGCTTGACCCTCTGGGTCGGGCAGGTTGCCGTGCTCCAGCAGGCCCATCGCTTCTCGCCGGGTGCGCACGACCTTGCCCGGAATGCCGACGACGGTGGACCCGTCGGGCACCGCATGCACCACCACCGATCCGGCGCCGATCTTGACGTCATTCCCAACGCGGATGCTGCCCAGCACTTTCGCCCCCGTCCCCACCACCACGCGGTCGCCAAGCGTCGGATGGCGCTTGCCTTTTTCATTGCCCGTGCCGCCGAGCGTCACGCCCTGGTAGAGCAGGCAGTCGTCGCCGACCTCGGCGGTCTCGCCGATCACCACACCGGCGCCGTGATCGATAAAGAAGCGCCGGCCAATCCTGGCGCCGGGGTGAATTTCGATGCCGGTGAGGAAACGCGAAATTTGCGAGACCAGGCGCGGAGCCAGCGGAACGCCGGCAGTATAGAGTCTGTGAGCGAGGCGGTGGAACAGAATCGCATGAAAGCCGGGGTAACAAAGGAAGATTTCGAGAGTGCTCTTAGCGGCCGGGTCTTCCCGGAAGATGGTGGCGATTTGTTCTCGAATGGCCCGAAACATGGCGTCCCCAATCCGTTTGATGACTCCTGGCAGCCAAACGCTTCGTTAGGTTAATGGTTGGCCCTGGACGCCGGCTTTGTCAAGCTGGGCGGCGGCGCGGTGGTGCTATTACGGTAATGAGAACGCCAGGATATTGCCCCCGGCGGCTACTGCCAAGTACTGCTTACCGCCGGCTATATAGGTCATGGGCGAGGCTTTCCACAACTCATTGGTCTGGAAATGCCAGAGCAGGTTGCCGGAACGGGCATCGGCAGCGGCGAAAGCGCCGCTCTCTTCACAGAAGAAAACCAGCCCTCCCGCCGTGGACAGCACGCCTCCCCAGGAGTGTCCCCTTCCGGGTTGTGGAATCTCCCAGACGATCTTGCCCGTTTCCAGGTCGATGGCGCGCAGAAACTTCTGGGCCTGCTCCGCGGGGACCTCGCGCGTTTCACCACCGTAGTACGATTCGCCCGCAGTCCACACGGCATCGGATTTCGTGAAGATGTTGCATTTTTCGAGAGCCATCAAATAGAATAGCCCGGTGCCTGGATTGTAGGCGTTAGAAAACCAGTTGGTCGCGCCATCCACGGCGGGGCAAGCCTTGGCGCCCTGCGGTGTGGGGTCGGCATCGTGGTTGACGATGGGCCGGCCATCGGCGGCAATGCCCTTTGCCCAGTTGAGCTTCTGGACGAAGGGCGTGGCGCGCAAAAATTGGCCGTTGGTGCGGTCGAGAACATAAAAGAAACCGTTGCGGTTGGCGTGCAGAAGAAGCTTGCGCTCGCGGCCCTGGAAAGGGGCGTCCACGAGCATAGCGGTCTGCGCGGAATCCCAATCGTGCACGTCGTGCGGCGTGTATTGGAAGTACCAGTGCAGTTTTCCGGTCGCGGGGTCGAGCGCCACCACGGAATCGGAATACAGGTTGTCGCCCTGGCGCTCGTCGCCATTGTAGTCCGGGCATGGATTTCCGGTGGTCCAGAAGAGCTGGTTGGTTTCCGCGTCATATGTTCCGGTAAGCCAGGCAGCGGTGCAGCCGTGGACCAGCGCCTTGCCGCCCCAGGTTTCCGACAACGGCTCGCCCGGCGCGGGAATGGTCCAGAAACGCCAGACGCGCTCGCCGGTAGAGGCTTTGTAGGCCGCGACAAAACCGCGGATGCCCTCATCGCCACCCGAAGTGCCGGAGATCACGAGGTCGTTAACCACCAGGGGCGCGGAGGTGGCGCCGTAATTCACGCGCCAGTCGGCCATTTCGATGTCCCAAAGCAGGGCGCCCGTGAGGCGGTGAAGCGCGATCAAGTGCGCATTGTCGGTGACCATGAACACGCGGTCACCCAGGATGGCCACGCCGCGATTGATGCCGCCGGCCGCATCACCGGAGAGGCCTTTGCTGCGCGGCCGTTCGTAATGCCAGATGGTGCGCCCAGTGCGTGCATCGAGCGCGTAGGCTTCGTTGACCGCCGTCACATACATCACTCCATCCACGACGACTGGTGTGGTTTCGAGCTTGCTGGAGCGGCCCATCGTGAAGACCCAGCGCGCACTCAGCGCGGCAACATTGGAAGTGTTGATCTGATCGAGTGCGCTGTGCCGGTTGCCGCTGAGAACACCGTGGTAAGTGGGCCAATCGCCTTTTTTGGGATTGCGGATCTGTGCGAAGGAGACCGAGCCGGACAGCGCAGTGGTTTCGGGGGCGGCGTGGGCCGGCGCACTCCCATCCAGACGGCTCAGATAGGCAAGGAGGTCGCGCAGCTCGGCATCGCTTGCTGCAACCGGAGGCATGAGCGAATTCTTCTCGCGATCCACGGCGGCGATTTCGTCGCGCTCCAGCAGGTGCAGCTTTCCATCAAGCTCCTGGAGCTGTAGATCGAAAGTGCTCTCGTTTTTTACCAGGCCACGCAGCGACGCGCCGTCGCGGAGGTGGACGGTGGCGACTTCGTTGCCCGGGGTGATGCGCCGGCTTGGGTCCTTAAGGATGCTTTCGATCTCGGAAAGGCTCCGGCGCTTGCCCAGTGCGGAAAGGTCGCCGCCGATCCAGCCGCCGCGCCCGGCCACCGTGTGGCAACCGGCGCAATTCCCTTTGCCGAAGAAAAAGTTTTCCCCGGCTGCGACGTCGCCCGGAGCCGGGGCCTCGGCTGCCGGGGCGCCGAGCCCGTGGACATAGGCGACCAGATCCTCAACTTGCGCGTCGGGCAATCGAAAGGAGGGCATACCCGCGGACGGAATGCCGTTGCGAATGATGTCGCGCAGATCTTGCACGGAGTGAACGCGCGACTCCCGCCGGCCGACGAGCGACGGACCGCGCTCGCCTCCGGCGCCGTCTGCGCCGTGACAGCCCGCGCAAAGCGAGGCAAAACGCTTCTTGCCTGCGTCTGTGTTCTGCGCGCTCAGAGAGGCGATGACCAGAGTGATCAGGATGAGAATGCGGATCGGAAGTGTCACGCGATTTATTTGGTGAAGATCAGAGTTCCGAAATGTTCCGGCACGTGGTTGGGATCGCGGTTGACCACGCAGGTGGGCTGCCAGCACATGAAATGACGTTGCGGATCGGCGCCAAGGCCATCAATGCGGTACAGGTTGGCGCGCCACTTCGTGCCTGCCTTCACCGGCTGCTCACTCACGGATTTCAGCGGGACGCGTGTTGCCGCGTACCAGATGTGATGCTGCGGATCGATGCGACCCAGCTTCTCGTAACCGGAATTCCACTTGGCGTCGTAACTTTCTTTATTGAGGTCGATGGCGAGATCCACCCAGTCCCCGGTGGGCGCGATTTCGAACTCGCGGTAGTGCTTGATGTCCTTCCAGTCGTCTCCCAGGAAAAACTCCACCACGTCGCGGTCCCAGAGTTTGAGACGGTCTTTGCTGTTGTCGGCGGGCAGCCACAGGTTCAGCTCGGTATACGGGCAGATGAACAGCAGATAGAGATCCGAGTCGGTCCAGAACGCGCGGACTTCGGTCTTGAGACTCGGATAGTCGATCTCGTGGGTGCAGTCCTTGGTGATCCAGGCGGAGGCCGCCTGCGACCATACCGGCGATTTTGGATCAGTATTCAGCGCTTGCGCCGATGCCACGTGCGGGATGGAGAAGCTGGCCGTCGGCGAGGCCACCTGGCAGACAGCATCGGAGGCAAACGCGGCTGCCGGCAACAACAGAATCAGTAGCGCAAGTCCACGCATGATTTTGGCGGGGACCTGCGGCTTTTTGTTGAATTTCATAATGACGTCTTGTTAGCGGGCCGCAGCATTTCGAAGCTCGGGAGCAATCTCATACGCTTTCTCCAACTCCACGCGCGACTCCGCCTCCTTTCCTTCCTGATGAAGCGCCAGTGCGAGATTATAATGCGCTTCCGCGTAACGGGGCTTGAGCCGCACGGCTTCGCGAAACTCTGTCTGTGCCGCTGATAGATTGCGGCTTTGAAGCAGCACCAGTCCCAGGTTATTGTGAGCTTCGGCGAAGTTCGGATCACGGCGCACCGCCTCGCGGAAGACATTCACCGCGCCGGCCGCATCATTGTTCTGGCTCAGGACCAATCCCAATTGTATCCGCGCGTCGGTGTATTGGGGATCGAGGCTCAAGGCTTCGTTCAACTCATGCGAGGCTTCACCCAGCCGGCCGGACTGCGCCAGCGCCAGGCCGAAATTGTAGTGGGCCTCGGCGAGGTCCGGATCATTGATTACGGCCTGCCGGAACTCGTCCAGCGCGCGAGTGCGATCGTTTGCGCGCCAGTAGAGCAATCCCAGGCTGGAGTGGGCTTGCGCATAATCGGGTTTGAGTTCAAGAGCCTTCTGATAGGCGGCGAGCGCGCGCGCCGCCTCGCCTTTTCGATTCCACGTGACGCCGAGATAGTAATGGCCCGTGGCTAATTCGGGACTTTCTTCCACCGACTGCTGGAACAGCTTCAACGCGTCATCGAGCTTCTGCTGTTGGAGCGCTTCGACGCCTTGGAGAATCAAACTCTTGGATTGCGCCAGGCGCGTGCGGAAATCGTGCAGCCCCCGCAGTTCGTTCAATTCGGCCTGAGCGGCCTGAGTTTGCCCTTGTGCACGCAGCGCGATACCGAGGTTGTAATGGGCCTGCTCGAAATCCGGTTTGAGATCGATAGCGCGGCGGAATGCGGCAATGGCGCCCGGCAGATCATCGCCGGCCTTCAACTCCATGCCGAGGTCGTACTGCAACTCCGCATCTTTTGGATTCAGCTCGACGGCTTTCTTGAACTCAGCCAGCGCGCCTGCATGATTGCCCTGGCGGCGGAGCGTCACGCCCAGCCGCGAATGCGCGGCGGCGAAGCTTGGATTGAGCTCGGTGGCTCGGCGAAACTGCGCCGCTGCTGCCACGAGATTGCCGAGCTGGCCCTCGGCGAGTCCCAATTCGAAATGCAGGTCGGCTGAAGGCTTTAGCTGGAGCGCCTGGCGAAGCTCCGTGGCGGCAGCAGATGGATTGCTCTGTTCGAAATACAGGTGTGCGAGAAACCGGCGGGCGGGGGCATTCTTTGGATCGAGCTGAATCGCGGTGCGGAGTTCCTTCTCAGCGACTGGAAGGTCATGGAGATCGTATTCGGCGGCGCCCAGTCCATAATGCGCTTCGGCCAAGTTCGGATTGAGGCGCACCGCCGTTTCGAATTCCTCCACGGCAGCCTTGGAATCGCCTTTATATCTGAGCGTGAGCGCGAGGTTGTAATGGGTGCCGGCATCGTTAGGCTCAAGAGCCAGGGCCTTGCGGTAGTTGTCGATGGCCTGGTCCCAGGATTTGTTTTTGGCGAGTTCCAGGGCTTTCTGGCGATATGCGTCAGCGGTCTGGGCCAGCGATGCCGCGGAACACAGGAGGCAAAGGGCAAGGACGCGATAAAAGCGGTTGCGTTTGTGGACCAACTTTCCAGCCTATCAGAGTGAATTATCGCGCCGTCCAACCGCCGTCGATGAGGATGGTGTGGCCGGTAATGAGAGAAGCGGCCGAAGAAGCGAGAAATACGACGGCTCCGGCGACATCCATGGGTTCACCAATGCGGTGCAGTCCGGCGATGCGTTGGATAACGTCGTCGCGAAAGGCGGCGTCCGACAGCGCCTCGTCTGTGCCGGGCGTGGCAATGAATGTCGGCGCCACAGCGTTTACCGTGATATTGTATTTGCCCCATTCGACGGCGAGACATTTCGTTAAATGAGAAATGGCGGCCTTGCTCATGCAGTAGACGGATTCGGTGGGCAAGGCGACGAACCCGGCTTGCGAACTCAGATTGATGATCCGGCCGCCTCTCTGGCGCATCATCACGCGGCCGGCGACCTGGCTCGCGAAGAACGTCGCCTTGGCGTTCAGGGTCATGGTCAGGTCGTAATCCTGCTCGGTAACATCTTCGGCGAGGCCGGAAGTTCCGCCGCCCGCGTTGTTGATGAGAATGTCGAGCCGGCCGAAATACGCCAGGGTTTCCTCAATGGCGTGGGTGATTTGATCCAGATGAAGAACATCCATCTGAAGCGGCAGGGCCTTGCGGCCGAGGCCTTGTATTTCTTGTGCGAGCCCGGCGCCCGTGGTCACATCGCGCAGGCCGAGGGCGACGTCCGCCCCCGCATGAGCCAGCGCAAGCGAGATGGCGCGACCCAAACCGCGAGCCGCGCCGGTGACCAAGGCGACCTGGCCAGTTAGATCAAATCGAGGGAAATCGGTCATGGAAAGGGAGGACAGGCGAGCGTACCTGTCCTCCCCGGCCCAAAAAGCTTACCAGAGAAACTTCGCGCTCACCTGCCCGATGCGCGGGTCGCGCGTACTGGTGACTACGCCAAACAGGCTGCTGCTGAAATCGCCGCTCGGATTGTTGAACTGGGCGTGGTTAAAGATATTGAAGAATTCTCCTCGGATCTCGATGGCCATGGATTCGGTAATCGGGATTCGCTTCGACATGGAGAGATCGGTGTTGATGATTCCCGGACCGTGAAAGAACCTGCGGTTCGCGGTGCCGAAGCTTCCAAGGGCTGCGGAAGCGAAGGCATCGGGGAGAAAGTAGGTGTTCGGGCCATTGGGACCGCCATTTCGCGGGTTTTGAGTGACAACCTGCCCCACGACATCCGGTTGGTAGGCCCAGTAGCCATCGCCGACAAGGGACACATCCCCGTGGGATTGGGAAATACTGATGGGAAACCCAGTGGAGAAGCGGCTGATTCCCGCAAGATTCCACCCTTGCGTCAGGCGCTTCGGTGCGCCGCGGAAGGCACGGTCAAAGGGGATGGCCCAGTTGTAACTGGCCACGAAATTATGCGTGACGTCGGTGGTCGACAGTCCCTTGCTGAGACCGTAATTCGAGAAATTCACCCAGTCACCGAAAGCCGAAGCGTTGTCCAGCGCTTTGGAGAACGTGTAAGCCGCCAGGAAGGTAACATCGGCGGCCTTGCGTTCCACCGTGGCCTGGAAGGAGTTGTAGGTCGAATTGGAGATATTGGCAGTGAAACTATCACTATTGCCGAAGCAGAGGCCTGAGATCGAATCGGCGCAGTAGTTTGGCCCCAGGGCGGTTCTGGTTCCGTAGATCTTCTTTCCGTTGGGGAGTTGGAATGTGTCCTGTTCTGTGCCTGGGCCGCATGCGGGGTTGGAGAGACCGGTAATTAAGTCAGTGGCCCCCTCCGCGTTGAGCTGCAGGCAGAAGGCTGCGTTACCGGGGTCAGCGGCGTATTGTGAAATCAGCTTGTGGCCTTCGGTGCCCACGTAGGCCAGCGTGAGGACAGTGGATTTCGATATCTCGCGCTGAATCGAGAAATTGAAATGTTCGGCGTAGGGCATCCGGTTGTGAATGTCGTAGCCGGGCGAGCCGTTGATGGGCAGATACTGCCCATAATTCAGAGTCTTATTCGCCGGGCTGCCCGGCGTTGGGAAGACGAACGGAAACCGCTGCCCTTGCGATTGTCCGTTGCTGCGCGTGAGGTATGGTTCTTCAAGCAGGACTCCGTTCGGGCTCGTCCAATACTGGCCGAAGGGCGCATCGCCGACTTCATAGAACAGGTTCAGATCTTCGATCGACGTGTAGTAGATGCCGTATGCGGCGCGGATGCTGGTCTTTCCGGGTCCGCCAAAGATTTTCTTCAGAATACCGTCCGTAAATCCGGGTGAATAGGCCAAACCGAGGCGCGGCCCAAAGTTGTTGTAGTGCGTCGGCGCGAGCGTGCTGGGAATGCCGGGATCGCCTGGGACGACCCAGCCAGTCGGAGCGGTGGGAAACTGGGTGGATTGCAGTCCGGGCACGATGGTCTCGATCTTGCCCTGTGTGTCGTACCAGGGCATGCTCACTTCCCATCGCAGGCCCAAGTTCAGCGTGAAGTTCGGTTTCACCTTCCAGGAATCCTGTGCGTAAGCACCGCCGTAACGGGTGCGCGAGTCCAGCAACTGCATACTGCATTGGTTGAACCCGTTATTGCTGGTGGGTGCGCCGAGCAGGAAGTCAGCGAAGTCCACTCCCGTTACAGTTCCATCGAAAGTGAAGGTTCCGTTGGGAGAGCAGACGTTGCGTTCGTTGATTTGCAGATAGCGGAATTCACCTCCAAATTTCAGCGTGTGTGCGCCTTTGACCATGGAAAGTCCGTCGGTGAACATCCACGTATTATTGGGCTGATCGGTAGTGAGCGTGGGTACGCCGATGCCGAAGTTGTTGAAGTACATTGTCGGCACGGTCTGCGGGAATCCGGGAGGTCCTGAGGGAACGATGCCCAGAGTGCCGACTCCTGTGACGAAGCCGAGAGAGGATAAGCTCGCGAAGCTGCCCTCCGGTTGGTCTTTATGCGTGGAGGTGCGGAAGAAGCTAACCCGAGCCTCGTTCACCACCGTCGGTCCGAATGTCTTGGTGTCGCTCATCACAATCTGTTGGGCGCGAGTCGGCGTGGACGAGGGGAAACCCGGCACGCTGGCGGCGGGCAATGCGTTGAACACAGTGGAGTCGTCGAAGTGGTAATACCAGGACCAATTGCCCGTCGTCTGGTTCACGAAGTCCACGCGCTCCCCGATCTTGTCGTCCCTCACCGTGTTGTTCTGACTGGAATTTGCGTAGAGTCCGGTGCTTGGATCGATATTGGGCACTGGAATGTAAGGCAAAACTGCGACGGCCACCTTGTCGAAAGCGCGTTGTGGAATCACACCGCCAGGAAAGACGCAATTGCTCGGTTGGGTGCAGCCCGGGAAACTGTAGGGTTCATTCAGGGACACTCCATAACCCAGGCGCTGCGTCAGGACCTGCGCCCAATACGTGCCGTCCACGGTTCCCGAAAGGCTCGCCGGCTCGAAGTTTCCTGCCCGCATGGCTGGAGTGGGCAAGTCTACGATGCCCGTGCTCGCGCCCTGGGTCTGGCGCGTTCCCTGATA
>Ga0187817_10000522_pt1 | contig 16613 bp, 13 predicted proteins | sample NC_wetland_sal_i_17_FD_132431 | JGI IMG/M metagenome (GOLD analysis project Ga0187817, IMG submission 132431) | Wetland sediment microbial communities from Neuse River Estuary, North Carolina, USA - SO4_2 | ecosystem: Environmental > Aquatic > Freshwater > Wetlands > Sediment | place: USA...
GGGATTGTCGTAGCCAGCCGGATAACGGACTCCCGGCGCGCAGTTATAATTCTCGCGTCATGTCCTTCCTTCGCTACTTGATGCTGCTCTCGCTCGTCGTCTGGATCGGTGGGCTGATCTTCTTTGCTTTCGTGCTCGCGCCCACGGCGTTTCAGGTGCTACCCGACACGCACCTTGCCGGCAACATGGTCGGACGCTCGCTGGGCAAGCTGCACTGGATTGCCCTCGTCTCCGGCATCGTGTTCCTCGCTAGTTCGCTCGTCTACAGCTACCTTACCGATGGCACTGCGCACGTGTTCGCGATACGCCACGTGCTCGTCTGCCTGATGCTCGGGCTCACTCTGTTCTCGCAGTTCTGGATCATCCCGCGCATGGACACGCTGCGGGCGCAGGTCGGCGACTTCGCCGAGGTCACGCTCGATAATCCTGCCCGCGTGCATTTCGACGCGCTGCATGTCTGGTCCACGCGGGTGGAGGGTGCAGTACTGCTGCTGGGATTGGTGGTGGTCTATTTGACGGCTGGTGTGTTCAGCCAGCGTTAATGGCTCACGAGTCCCGTTTGAAAGGTGACGTCCCTCCGGGACTCTTTCCTTTTCCTGTATGTTTACCCAGGACTTACGTCCTGAGCTAACATAGGTCGCCCCTTCGGGGCTGTCGTCAGTTAGCTTAGCGCTTTGTAGCGGAAGCAATCCACGACGTGGTCGTTCACCATTCCTACCGCCTGCATGAAGGCGTAGCAGATGGTCGAGCCCACGAAGTTGAAGCCGCGGCGCTTGAGATCTTTGCTCATCGCGTCGGATTCTTCAGTGCGCGCGGGAAGCTGGCGCAGCGATTTCCAATTGTTGATGCGCGGCTTGCCACTCACGAACTGCCAGATATAGCGGTCGAAGCTCGCGAACTCTTCCTGCACGCGGAGAAACGCCTTCGCGTTCCCAACCGTGGCCTGGATCTTCAGCTGGTTGCGGACAATGCCGGGATCGCGCAGCAGTTGCTGCACCTTGCGCCGGTCGTAGCTGGCGACGCGTACAGGATTGAATCCGTCAAGAGCCTTGCGGTAGTTTTGGCGCTTGTTGAGAATCGTGTTCCAGCTCAGCCCCGCCTGCGCTCCTTCGAGGATGAGGAATTCAAAGAGCGTGCGGTCGTCGTGCACCGGCACGCCCCATTCTTCGTCGTGATAGCGGATGGAAAGTTCGTTATTCGCCCATCCGCAACGCACAGGCAGTCGAGGATCTTTGACCGCAGAGGACACAGAGTCTCACAGAGGACGACTCAAATATTCTACTCGAGCGACTTGGGGTCGGACTTGTTCACCGGCGATTTGGTATCGAGCAACGTGACCAGTTCCTGCGCGCACGCCGGAATGCCGACCTTGCCCTCGCGGATAATCTCCTTCGCGGACAGCTCTTTTCCGTACAGTTTCTTGTTGGCGCTGCCGTCGGAGCGCAGGGTCGAGCCTTCCAGGGAGACCCCCGCGAACAAGCCTTTGCTGCGCGAATACGACAGAATCTCAGCGCTCATCACAATGTCGGTAGCGCCCTCCGCGGTGCGTCCCTTGGGGCCCGCAGCTGCCGAGGCGTCCCCGCCGAGCTTCACCTTGCTGTGGAGCAGCGACTCCGCGCCTTTGGGATTCATTACGAGAAGCACGAAGTCCGTCGCCTCCCCGCCCAGCTGAAATCCGATGCTGACGCCTTCGAGCGCATACAGAGCGGGAGCGCCCCACTTGCCTTTGTAGTGCTCGCCGCCGCGGCACACCATCACGCCGCGGCCGTAGCTGGCGCCGACGCCAAACGCCCCTTTCTTCACCGACGGCAAAACGATTACGCACTCCGCTTTGTCGAGCAGGTCCTGCGGAATATCGTCAGGAATATTCAGGATTTCTTTCATGACGACTCCGGCATCTTTCACACGATCTTCTTCCCGTTCGTCATTAGCAGCGAAAGCGGCAGCGAAGGCGGTCACGCCCGACAGAAGAACGACCACGAAACATACTAAGAACTTCTTCATGAATACCTCCAAAGAGAGATTTTAAGGAAACTCGGATGGGTTCGGAGCACGAACCTTGAACCCTGAATCGGATTGGCTACCCAGTGTTCAGCAACCATCGCGCAACTGATAGAATCTGCAAGTTTTGTGCCATGACCAAACGTGTGCTCCTTTTGTAACTTGGCACGTCGCCTAGGCCCTCCTAAAGTCAATGAGATAGCGGTGGCCAGCAGGGGACCCGATTTCGGCATCTGGCGTGCATCCAATGGTTAGGAAGTGTCTTCGGACGCGGTTTGGAGTGCAAATTTTGGATTTTCCGGGCATGAAGTACACGAAGTCCTATCTCCGGTTCCTGACGCTATCGCTGGCACTGGCGCCCCTCGCGAGCCGGTCCCAGACGCAAGCTGTTTACACTCCGGATTCCTCAAGCCTCAGCGCCTACAACATTGCGAGCCCTGCTGCCGACAATTCCAATTCCAATTCCGACGACCAGGCCGCGATGATCACGATTCACTCGCGGGTAAACGAAGTGAACGTGCTGTTCATCGCCACCGACAAGCACGGCAAGTTCGTGCGCGATCTGACCCAGAAGGATTTCACCATTCTGGACGATCACAAGCCACCGCAGGCGATTCTGAACTTCCGGCGGGAAACCGATCTGCCTCTGGACCTGGGCTTGTTGATTGACGTGAGCGGGTCGGTGGACAGCCGCTTCGATTTTGAGCAGAACGCCGCTATCAGCTTCCTGCAGCACACGCTGCGCGCCGGTTTCGACAAAGCTTTCCTGGTCGGCTTCAACAGCCACAGCCAGCTGGCCCAGGATTTCACCGACAACGTGCAACTGCTCTCGGTGGCCGTGCACAAACTGCACGCCAGCGGGGGCACCGCGCTTTATGACGCCGTGTACCATGCCTGCAAAGATAAGTTCCTGAAGGACCGGTCCGAGCATCCGCTGCGCAAAGCCATCATTGTGGTGAGCGACGGGGAAGATAACCAGAGCGAAGTCTCGAAGGCGCAGGCCATCGAGATGGCGCAACGCGCCGAGGTCATCATCTACGCCATTTCCACCGATGACAGCGGCCTGGTGATGCGGGGCGACAGGGTGCTCGATCAGTTGGCTGAAGCGACCGGCGGCCGCGCGTTTTTCCCCTTCAAGATGAAGGATATTACGCACTCCTTTGCCGCCATTGAAGACGAACTGCGCAGCCAGTACGTGGTCTCCTACAAACCTGCCGATTTCGATGCGGACGGGCGCTTCCGTTCGATCGAGATCTCTTCGCTGAAGAAGGATCTGCAGGTGCGGGCGCGCAAGGGATACTTCGCGCCGCAGCAGTAGAACCGGACCTCAGACTTCGGACCTCAGACCTCAGACCTCGGACTTCAACCTGTGCGCCTCATCGAGAGCGGTTTCGCAGCAGGTGTGGCCTGTTTTGAAAGGGCACGGCTTTGAGCCGTGCCGAAAGAGCCCGCAGAATAGATCGGCTTTACCCGCTGAGGGAACCTGACCTCGGGGCCTAAAGGCAAAGCGCGTTCGCTGTTTCCGGCGCGGCTGAAAGCCGCCCTTTTAAACCTCCCGGACACAGCGACTCTGGAACAGCTTCAACGGTCTGACATCTGAGGTCTGACCTCCGAGGTCCGAGGTCCGACGTTGCGCGTGCGTCCTCGCTGTGTTAACGTCCCATTGATTTCCAGTTCACGATTTCCGGTTCACGATTTCCGCTTCACTCTTCCGCGTACGAGGAGACGCTCATGACTGGCATCATCTTTCTGGTAATTCTTGTTGTCATCGCTGTTGTGCTGATTGGGATGTACAACAGCCTGGTGCAACTGCGCGTGCGCTGCGATTCGGCGTGGTCCGACATTGACGTGCAACTCAAACGGCGGCACGACCTGATCCCCAACCTGGTGGAAACGGTTAAGGGATACGCGGCCCACGAGAAGGGAACATTTGAGAACATCGCCAAGTTCCGCTCGCAGGCGATGCAGGCGGTGGGCCCGGAGGACAAGGCGGTTGCCGAAAATCAACTTACCGGCGCGCTCAAGAGCCTGTTCGCCGTGGCCGAGAACTATCCCGAACTCAAAGCTTCGGAGGAGTTCACGCAACTGCAGGGCTCACTGAGCCAGACCGAAGACTCCATTCAGAATGCCCGGCGCTATTACAACGCGGTGGTGCGGGACCTGAACACCAAGATTCAATCGTTCCCGACCAACATTCTGGCTGGGATGTTCGGGTTCACCGCGCGGCAGTTCTTTGAAACCGCCGCCGCCGACCGCGAGCCGGTGCAGGTGAAGTTCTAGGCGATTGAATCATTGAGTCACTGAATCAATGAGCCACTAAGGAATTTGGTAATGTGAAAACTGCAAAGAAGATTTTCTTCGTCGCCCTGCTCTTCTCCGCCCTCACGGGTATCGCGGCCACTAAATCCTGGCGGGTCGCCGATTTTCAGGATCACATCCACGTCAACCAGGATGGGAGCGCGCAGGTGACCGAGCGCCTCACCCTGGTCTTTGTGGGCGAGTGGCACGGAATTCACCGCACGATTCCCATCGAATATCCCGGGCCGAACGGCACCAATTACGAACTCTACCTCAACGTCCTAAGTGTGGGTGACGGCGAGGGCGGAACGCTCAAGTACGACTCCTCCACTGCCAACGGCTTCCGCGATTTGAAGATCTACATTCCGGGCGCGGTGGACACGACGAAGACGGTCGAGATAATTTACACGGTACGCAACGGCGCCCGCTTTTTCGACGACTACGACGAGTTCTACTGGAACGTTACCGGCAATGACTGGCCGGTGCCGATTGATCACGCGACGGCAACCGTGCGCTTCCCGGATTCCGCGGCCGGTTCGTTAAGAGCGCAGGCGTTTACCGGCGTTTATGGATCAAGCGAGCGCGACGCGACCGCCAAGGTTGCCGGCGCGGAGGCGCAGTTTGAGACCAACAACCCGCTGCCTATGAGCGGCGGGATGACGATTGACGTTTACATCCCCAAAGACATCCTGCGCGAGCCCGGTGCCTTCACGCGCTTTCTGTGGTTCATTGGCGGGAATGCCGTCGTCTTCTTTCCGCTGGTGACGCTGGCCGTGATGTTCCTGCTGTGGTGGTACAAGGGACGCGATCCTGATCCCGGCGTGTCGGTAGCGCCCATGTACGAGCCGCCGCCCGGCATTTCCCCGGCCGAAGCCGGCACACTGCTCGACGACTCGATTCATCCGCGCGACATCACCTCCACCATGGTGGACCTGGCGGTGCGAGGCTACATCAAGATTGAGGAGACGGCGGACAAGGGACTGGTCTTCACCCACAAGGATTATGTCTTCCATTTGCTCAAACCCATGGCCCAGTGGACCGACAAGGATCTCGCTCCGCATGAACGGGTGATGCTGGAAAACGTGTTCGAAGGCGGCGCGGAAACGCGGCTCTCGAACCTGAAAAACCGCTTCTACACGGCCGTGCCCATCATCCGACAGGACATTATGGGGGCGTTGAAGAACAAGGGCATCTATCTGCTCGATCCGGAGTCGGCAAACGGCTACAGCGTTGGAGCAGCGGTCGTGATTCTCATCCCCTTCGCCATTTTCCAGTACCTGGGATGGGTGAACTTCCTCAACTCGATTCCATTGCTGATTGTGAGCGTGCTGATCGCGGCGCTGATCTGGTGGCTGTTTGCGCGGGTGATGTCGGCAAAAACGGTGAAAGGAGCGCGGACCCGCGTCGCCGTGCTCGGCTTCCAGGAATTCATGAATCGCGTGGATGCGGAGCGGCTCAAGGTCATGCCCCCGACCACGTTCGAGAAGTTCCTGCCGTACGCGATGGCGCTCGGGGTGGAGCATCACTGGGCGCAGGCGTTTGCCGGAATCGTCAAGGATCCGCCGCAGTGGTATGTGGGGCCCGGCGGCCCGTACAGCGGATTCAATCCAATCTTCTCCTCGAGTTCAATGCACAACATGGCGACAGACATGCATCAGGTCTTCGTCTCCGCCCCTCGCGCCAGTTCGACCGGCTCCGGTTGGAGCGGTGGGGGATTCGGCGGAGGCGGCGGCTTCTCCGGCGGCGGATTTGGCGGCGGAGGCGGCAGCGCGTTTTGAGACGGCGATCCGGTGCGCGATTGCGGGCGCGCGTACCACTTTCCTATTATTGAATCCCCACGACGCGCGGATATAATCGCCGCACTCTTTCTTGGGGTTCAATCCTTGGGGTTCAATCCTTGGGGTTTGATCGCTTTGATGGGCAAATCTTGTGAGCGCACGATCCAAATCTGTCCAAAAAACAGCGATCATCGCATTCTGCGTGATCGCCACGCTGTGGGTATGCGCCTGCGCCGGGCTGTATGCCGTCATGCGGCGACCGCCGGAAACCTTTGCGCGGGTCATGGCGAAGGTGCCGGGCCCGGTCCCCTTTCTCGTGCTTCCTTTCGAAACCCTGTGGACGCACGCCCGGAGGGGCGCGCTGCGGGCCGGCGATTCGGCGCCCGACTTCACTCTGACCAAACTGGACAAGAGCGGCACCGTGCAACTTTCGTCGTTCGCGGCGCAAGGACGACCGGTGGTGCTGGTGTTTGGCAGTTACACGTGACCTCCCTTCCGGCGGGAGGTTCCCGCTCTCAACAAACTCTACAAGCAGTACGGCAATCAGGTCGCGTTTCTGGTGGTGTACATCACCGAGGCGCATCCGAGCGACGTGTGGCAGATGGAGAGCAACATCAAGGATAAAGTTGTATTCGCCAGCCCGCGCGACGAGGAAGAGCGCGGCGCGGTTGCCGGGACTTGCGTGCGCAAATTAGGAATCGAGATTCCGGCAGTGCTCGACGAATTTGGCAATTCCACGGAAGCGGCTTATACGGCGTGGCCCGATCGCCTCTACCTGATTGACGGCTCGGGACGCATGGTGTACAAGAGCCCGCCCGGGCCCTTCGGATTCAAACCGGATGATTTGCAGGCGGCCCTGCGCAAGATCGCGACCTCACAGCAGTCAGCCGGCAACGTCAGCCGGGAAGGTCCCCTGGGGAGGACCGAGCAGAAATAAATGGGCCGCGATCGCATCGCAGCCCATTCGTTTCCGCCAGCTATTCGGGTGTTTACTGCTCGCCTCCCGTAACGTTGCTTCCCCACAGAGCGTTACTGCCCCAAAGCGCATTGCTTCCCCATAACGCGTTGCTGCCCCAGAGCGCGTTGGAACCCCAGAGAGCATTGCTGCCCCAGAGCGCATTGCTCCCCCACAGGGCGTTGCTGGCGCCGGTCATGGTAGACGAGGGGGCACCGGCGACGAACTGCGACGATCCCCAGACCGCCGTGTTCGACCACGTGGCCGATGTATTCCAGACGGCGGTTGGGCTGTCGTTGAGATAGACGTTACCGGACTTCGGATCATACGAGGCGACGGGAGACATTGCCGTCCCCTTGGCTAGATCGGTGTTGTTCAGAGCGGCTTCGAGATCAACGTAGCCGGCGCCGACGGTGAACACGTCGTATTGATCGGTGTAAGTGATTCCCGTCGCTGGATCGGTGACGCTGCTGTAGTCGGGAAGCGACTTCCACGCGGTCTTCATCAGCCGCGCCTTGACCTGATCGGGAGTGAGCGAAGGAGTCTTCTGCAGCAGGTCCGCCACGACTCCGCTTACCACGCCGGCGGCCATGCTGGTACCGCTCAATGTGAAGTAGGTGGAAGACGAAGCGCTGCCCCCGCCCCTGACGTAGTAACTGTACGGTACGCGATTGCCGGGATACTGGTTATAAAGCGTGGAACCCGAGGCTTCGGCCGAGACCAGCAGGTTGCCGGGCGCGACGATATCAGGCTTGGCCACAGCGTCAATCGCGGTCGGCCCCTTGGAGCTGTAGCTGGCGATGAGGTCGTCCACGCGAGTGGGCGTGCCCATCGGCTTCATTGCGCCCACGGTGATCACATAGGGATCGTTGCCCGGGGCCGTGACCGTGGCGTAACCGTCGGTTGGCTGGTAGCGGCCGTTGTTGCCGGCGGCGACCACGACGACGATTCCGTTCTTCCATGCGGCTTCAACCGCCTGGTAGAGCGGATCGAGCGTGTAGCTTTCATAGACCGCGCGCCCCAACGAAAGATTGAGAACTCGGATGTTGAACAGGGGCTTCAGCGTGATGGCCGTGCTGATGGCCGAGATCACGGCGCTGTCCGTGCCTGATCCGTTCTGATCGAGAACCCGCAGGTTGACCAGGTTCGCCTGCGGCGCGATGCCTTCTTCAGTGTGCGAATATTGAGGTCCTTTCGAACTGGAGCCGTTGCCGGCGATCAGCCCGGCGATGTGCGTGCCGTGGCCGTATTGATCGTTCGTGCCCAGGTTGCCGGGAACGAAGCTCTGGCTCCAGACCACGCGCGACAGCCCAAGAAAGCTGGCGCCCAGGTCAGGGTGGCTGCTGACTCCGCTGTCCACCAGCGCGACTCCAACTCCGGCGCCAGTGTAGCCGGACTGCCAGGCGGCGAACGCATTCACCGCCGGCGCCGCGTTACTGAGAGTCGGAGCCAACGTACGGTCCAAGCTGATGTATTTGACGTGGCTCTGACTCGAGAGCGAGATGACATTCGAGAGCGGCAACTCCGCAACGATCCCGTTCACCAGGGGCAACGAATTCAGTACCGAACCCAGCGTCGAAAGCAGTTGCAGGTCCAGAGGGCTGGGCGAGTTGTTGTATTGGACGACGACCCGGACAGTTGACTCGGTCGCGGTCTGCAGGTCTGGAGACAACTTCGTGGTGTCGGCGGCGTAGCACACCGTCACCGTGGCCATGCATAAGAGCAGAACCCACTTTTTCATGATCCCCCACTAAGGCGCCCACAGGCGCATAAGAACCCCAAGTTGCCCTATTTGATGTGCAGGTCCGAGTCCAAATGATGACCGTCATTACCCTTCTTTTTCAGTGACTTAGGATGCTGTGTTGCAAAACGCAATGGGCACTTTGTCCCTTTGCCCCCGGCCTTGGGACAACTTGTCACATGAGCATTTCAACTCCGGCTTCACGACTCATAACTCATTGATTTGGCGGGAGAAAACCATCGTAATCAGCCAGTTTCGTTTTGGGCGGACACATCGTCCCCCATCGTCGAAAATCTAAGCACTTTCCTATGACGCGGGGACGTTCCATTGGGGCACACGTGTTTGTCGCCGGGATGACCCTGGCGGCGTCCGTCTGCTTTGTGTTGGCGTTCTCACATTGGCAGTCCAGCGATCCCGTCAAGTTCGTTTGCTATGTAATCGCGGCGCTGCTGGCATCGCCGCTAAAAGTCAGCTTGCCCGGTATTGAAGGAACGCTGTCAGTGAACTTCCTGTTCACCCTGCTCGGCATCCTGGAATTGAGTTTGCCGGAGACGCTGCTGATCGGTCTGGCCAGCACGCTGGTGCAGTTCTACTGGAAACCGGCACGGCGTCTGAAAGCCATTCAGCTAGTCTTCAACGTATCGCAAGTGACAGTTTCGAGCGCCGCGGCATACGGCGCCTATCAGCTGGTGACGGCTCACGTGCTGCACGGGCCGGGGCCGCTCGCGCTGCTCGTGGCTTCGGTGACGCAGTTCGCCAGCAACACCGGAGCCATGTCAACCATCATTGGGTTGACGGAAGACAAACCCGTTTCCAAAGTGTGGACCTCCAGTTATCTCTGGTCGTTCCCGTACTGCATGGTGGGCGCGACGACGGCGGGCCTGGTTCACTTCCTGAACGGGCACATCGGATGGCAGTCGTCTTTGCTGGTGCTGCCCCCCATCTACCTGATGTACCGCTCCTATCGCCTGTATCTGGGAAAGCTTGAAACCGAGAAGCAGCACGCCGAAAAGGTCTCCAATCTGCATCTGCGAACCATCGAAGCGCTGGCCCTGGCCATTGAAGCGAAAGACGCGACAACCGGCGAGCACCTGCAGCGAGTGCGCGTGTATGCCATGGAACTGGCCCGGGAACTGGGTTTGAGCGAAGACGAAACTGAGGCTTTGCAGGCGGCGTCGGTGCTGCACGATATCGGGAAACTGGCCGTGCCGGAGCACATTATTTCGAAGCCGGGTAAGTTGACGCCGGAAGAATTCGAGAAGATGAAAACCCATCCTATCGTTGGGGCGGAGATTCTGGAACAAGTTGATTTTCCGTATCCGGTCGTGCCCATCGTGCGCGCTCACCATGAGAAGTGGGATGGCAGCGGCTATCCGCTGGGATTGGCGGGCGAGGCGATTCCGATCGGGGCGCGCATTCTGGGCGCGGTGGATTGTCTGGACGCGCTGGCGTCGGACCGGCAATACCGGAAGGCGTTGCCGCTCGACGAGGCCATGGCCAAGGTGGTGGAGGAAGCGGGCAGGAGTTTCGATCCGAAGGTGGTCGAGATTCTACGCCGCCGCTACATCGAACTGGAAAAGCTGGCGAATGCGCAGCCGCTGCAGGCGCCTCCGAAGCTCTCCACGGGTATCAAGGTAGAGCGGGGACTGGCTCCGGCAGCCGGTTTTGCGGAATCGGCGGAAGCATCGGCGAACTCGAAGACGCAGGAAGATTCGGCGCGGATGTCGGATGCCAGCCACCAAAAGCAGGAAATCATCGAACTCTGCCGCCAGAGCAAGGGCCTGAAGATTGAAGACATCGCCTCCCTCCTGTGGGTACGGTTGAAACGCCTGCTGCCCCATGACGCCATGGCGGTGTACTGTCCAAAGAGCGGGCTGCTGGTACCGGAGTTTCTGAGCGGCGATGCCTCCAGGCTGTTTTCTTCCTTGCGGATTCCTCTGGGGGAAGGCTTGTCGGGATGGGTAGCGCAAAACCACAAGCCGATTCTCAACGGCAATCCATCGGTCGAGCCGGGCTACCTGAACGATCCCACGAAATACAGCACGTTGCGTTCGGCGCTGGCAATCCCTCTCGAAGGGAAATCCGGAGTGGCAGCTGTCCTGGCCCTCTATCGCGCCGCCCAGGATGCGTTCACGGCAGACGATCTGCTCGTGGCAGAGGCAATCGGCGCAGGCCTGGGAACCGCAATCGAAAGCGCCGCCAAACCCAAGGCGGCAGCGAGCGCAGCCGGATCCCGATAACCACTACAAGCCATCTCATAAATCCCGTTTTGAAAGGGCGCGGCTTCCAGCCGCGCCGACGTTGCCCGCCTGAAAATTGGGGCTTCAGCCCCCGAAGGGCGCATTTGTGAGACGGCTTCTACTCGATCTCGAAACTCACGTACATCAGGCCGCCATCGCGTTCGACCTGGAGCGCAACTGGATCGCCGGTTTTCAGCGCGTTCAGAGCGGTGCGCAGCGAGTCCATAGAATCGATCGGAGTGCTGTTGAGCTGGTGGATAATGTCGCCGGCTTCGAGGCCGGTATCGGGCAAGATCAGGTCGGCAGCTCGTCCCACTACCACTACTCCCGAGGGGATTCGCAGCGAACTCAACCGGGAAGCCAGAGTGCTTGGAAAGTCGATGGCGAGCACCCCCAGGCGGGGGATCAGGCTGTTCTGGGGATTGACCGCGTCGAGAAGCTGGTCCATTTGGTCGTGGTGCTCAATGGCCGGGATATGGAGGATTTTCTTTTCGTCGCCGCGCAGAATCTCCAGCTTGACGACCTGGTCAAGACGGTGCAGGTAGAGGGCAGCCGAGAGCGACGGAAGAGTTTCGATTCGGCGATCATCCGCGGAAAGGATGATGTCCTGAATCTGCAGGCCGGCCGCGGCGGCGGGACCGTCGGGGGTCACATCCACGACGGTGACTCCCCAGTGTTGCGGGAGACGCAAAGCGTCGGCCAAGGTGGGCGTGATCTCCTGCGCCACCGCCCCGATTTCGACGCGATGGACATGCCCGTGTTTGCGCAGGCTCTGGTAGACGAAATCCACCACGCGCGCGGGAATGGCAAAGCCCAGACCCTCGCTGCCTCCACCTTGCGACAGGATGAAAGTGTTGATCCCGAGGACCGAGCCGTTCATATCTACCAGCGGCCCTCCGCTGTTGCCGGGATTGATGGGAGCGTCGGTCTGAATGTAGGTGAGCGGCTTGCTGGGATCGGCCTGGCGGGCGACAGCGCTGACCACGCCCATGGTGACCGAGTTCTGCAGGCCTTCCGGGCTGCCGATGGCAAACACCAGTTGGCCCACTTGGGGCCTCTGCTGGGTGAGGAGGGATAGGGAGGGCAGGCCGGAATCGTCGATCTTGAGAAGCGCGAGATCGGTTTCTTTGTGCTGACCGAGAAGTCGGGCTTCCACAATCCGGCGTTTGCCGACCGGTACGGGTGCGCCGGTCGTGGGCAGCGGCAAAGCCACGCGAATGCGTTGTGCGCCTTCCACCACATGGGCATTGGTCATGATGAAGCCATTGGGGTCGACGATCACGCCCGATCCGACCGCGTGCTGGCGCACGATCAGCGCAGTCTGAGATCGATCCTCCTCTCGAAGCGGGCCGTATCCGGTGACCAGAATCTGCACCACCGCCGGCGATACTTTGGCGGCCAGACCTTCCAGGGCAGTGTTCAGTTGTGTGAGCACATCCTGCGCCTGGGAAGCTTCGCCGGTCTCTGGCTTGGAAATCTGGGCCGCTGACTTGCCGGCCCGAGATGCGGCGGAGGGCGACTCCACCTTTTGCCCTGATGCCGATTGTGCTTGCGCCACCGTTATGAGGAAGATCGCTGCGGCAACGCAGAGATGGCGAATATCGCACCCCGGCTTGGAGTTCCGTGGAGTCCACATGACGTATGCCTCCTCTCGACCATCTGTATGGAAAATTGATCCAACCTACCATGGAATACTGACCGGGCGTTAGAAACGGGTGATTCGCTTCTTGTCCAGCGCCGCCTGATGTACACTGCACCATCACAGCGGAGACAGCACTTGGATGACCCAGGCCCTGATTAAGACTCTGAAACGAGGGCGCGAAAACTACTACCTCAAAGACAAATTGTGGGCGGTCACCCTTAGCGCGGCACTTGTCTGCTGCGCCTTCGAGCTATGGTGGTTCAGCAGGGTATGCTTCAACGAAATCGACTTCGACGGCATGGCCTACATAGGAATCGCCCGACACATTCGACAGGGTGAATTTTACTCAGCCGTCAACGCATTCCGCAGCCCTCTCATGTCCTGGCTGATCGCAGCCGTGCCTTTCCGGAACGGGGACTATCTGCACATCGGTAAGCTCTTAAACATGGGGAGCTTCGTGCTTTCTCTTGCCCTAACCTTTGTTCTGGCGGACAGGCTGTGGCGGTCACGCCTCGCTGGCTCTCTGGCAGCTTTATTGTTTGCGCTTGGCCGTAGCTTCGCAGCCTCAGCCGTTGAAATCGTTACTCCAGACTTCCCGCTTGCGGCCTTGGTGCTCGTCTATTTTCTTCTTCTGCTCCGGGCACTGCGGAATGATCGTTTGACAAACTGGCTCTTCTTGGGATCTCTTCACGGCATTGCGTTTCTCGCCAAAGCCTTTGCACTGCCGTGGCTGGCTGTGTGCACGACGGCGGCTTTGGTCGTATCCGGCAAACCGTGGAAGACAAGGGTTGTGCGGCTTGCCTTAGCAGCAGTGATTCCCGCAGTAATTGCCGTCGGATGGGCTGCGGTGCTGCACTCAAAGTACGGCGTGTTCACAACCGGCAGTCAGTTCAAGGCGAACCTGCTTCATTCGACGGTACATGCGTTCCGAGAACACCGGGACCCGACGTATGCGCTCCTCAGGAATACCGCCGTGCAATTCGATGAGTACGGTGTGTTGGATCCCATGCCGCCGGGTTCGTGGGCTTGGACGTATCGGAGCGACATCAAGCAACTGCTGCCTGCAATCATTCTGGCCGAAAAACACAACGTGCCGCTGGTCCTCAAGGAGATGATGATTGTCGCGACGCCGGGCAGCTTGCTAGCTTACGTATTGGCTTTCGCCATGATTGCCCGCCGGAGGCTCCAGCATCCCATGGAATGGTCGTTCGTGATCGTCTCCGCAATTGCAGCGCTCGCCCTGGTAGCGGCATACTCGATGCTGGTCTTCGATTCGCGCTACCTGTTCCCCTTGGTGCCTTTGGTGCTGGCAGTTGCTTCGGGCTTTCTGGCCGGGGAGAGCGAATTCCATCGGCGCTGGCTCAGAATCTGTCAGGTTCTGGTGGTTGTTGGTTTGGTCATTTCGGTGACGTACCGGTCATCGCCATTTCGCACCTTGACCCGGGACTTCGAGGTCAGTTGCTACGACGCCGGCAATCGGCTGAAGGGTCACCGCGGGCCTAGAATTGTAAGCATCGGGTCAGGCCCGTTTCCTGAACACGGTGTGGGATGGGAGGCGGGCTACAAGGCGGCCTACTTTGGCGACGCCAGACTGATCGCCACCGTGGATGTGTTGCCGGATTCGAATCAGGCGAGCAGCCTGATGGCGGATATCGAAAGAGCGACTCCCGACGCGATCCTGGTCTGGGGCAGACCGGATGACGCCAAACGCGCCAGCGTGATTCAAAGTCTCGTTCCCGTTTACCGGCCCAATTCGATCGAGAAGATTCTCGACCCATCTCTCGGTGAAGTCGGGATGGTGATGTTCCGGTGAGTCGTCCGGGGGAAGCCTAGTTGCTACCGTTAACTAACGGGTTATCAGCCTTTTACACGGGTAACTTTCCGTGATATAACCTGCCCTAAGCACAATTGCGGGCCTTGGCCCGTCAGGAGCTTGATTTGATGGCGCTGGCCTTAATCGGAGACGACAGGTCGAGAAACGGCCGGCAGCATAGAGGAGGCCCCGTGGGCGAAGAAGCACGGACCGGAAAAAGGTTCCCACTGGAATTGCCGATTAAGATTCATAAGGGTGAGACCGGCGGGGACGCAAAAGGAGTCACGGGGAATCTCAGCGCAGCGGGCGTGTACATCCGCGCCGATGCTTCGCTGGAGATTGGTTCGCCCGTAGAATTTGAAATCACGCTGCCCCCGGAGATGACGGGTGGTCAGGAAAATGTGACCATCCAGTGCAAGGGGCGGGTGGTGCGCGCCGACGAAACTGGCAGCGGCGGCGAAGGCCGCGGCGTGGCCTGCGTGATCGACTCATATGAGTTCGTTCGCAACTCTTAATGCTTTTGAACCGGATGCTTTTGAACCGGACTTTTTGGGAGCGCTGACAAATGCTCAAACTGATTCTGGCCGATAACCAGGCGATCTTCCGGGCGGGGATCGCCAAAGTACTCGCGGTCGAAGACGAAATGCGCATCGTGGCTCAGGCGCAAACGCCGGAGCAGATGTTTATGGCGGTGGACAAGTTCCGCGCCGCAGTACTGGTGGTGGCGGCGGGATTTCACAACGATTTTGCCGCCATTGTGCTGGCCGTGAACAAAGCCAAGACGCGCTTGATTGTGCTGGCGGACACGGGCGAGAGCGCGCAAAAGCACATGGCAAACGGCGCCCACGGAGTGGTCTATCGCAACGTGACCAGCGCCGCGCTGGTGGATTGCGTGCGCAAAGTGGCGCGCGGCGAGACCTGGGTGCAGGACGTCGCCGTACCCAGCGAACTCACCGAAAACGATATGGTGGGATTGCGCGTGCGCGACCGCCTTACGGCGAAGGAACTCCGTATCGTGGCGTTGATCGTGCAAGGCTACAAGAACAAGGAAATTGCCTCGCAGCTCGGCACCACCGAGCAGGTCATCAAGAACTACCTGCGCAACGTCTATGACAAGATTGGCGTGTCAGACCGGCTGGAGCTGGCGCTATTCACCATCCACCACCGCATCCTGAATGAAGCGGCAGCCGCAACCGCCGCCGGGACCGTGCCGCAGCCACCCGCGGGAGTTGCGCAGTAAGATTCAGTGTCGTGAATATGATCAGGCCGCCTGCGGGCGGCCTTTTTTGGCGATCGTTAGATCTTCTCTCCCACCGCCTTGGCCTGCGTGAACAGATACAAATAGTCCGGGCCGCCGGATTTCGAATCCGTGCCCGACATGTTGAAGCCGCCGAAGGGATGCGCGCCCACCATCGCTCCCGTGCATTTGCGGTTGATGTACAGGTTGCCGACGTGAAAGTCGCGAATGGCCCGCTCGATCTTGTCGCGTGAACTGGTGTAGATGGCGCCGGTCAGGCCGAATTCCGTGTCGTTCGCGATTTCGAGCGCGTGGTCGAAACCTCTCGCCTTGGTCACGGCCAGTACGGGGCCAAAGATTTCTTCCTGCTCGAGTTTCGATTTCGGCGGAATATCAGCGATCACCGTGGGTTGGATGAAATAGCCCGCCCCGGGAGCGCGCTCGCCGCCGGTGATGATGCGTCCGTCTTTCTTGCCCTGCTCGATGTATTCGAGAATCGTCTTCATCGAGCCTTCATTGATCACCGCGGCCATGTTGGCGTTTTCTGTCGGATCGCCGACCTGAATTTTTTCGACTCGCGCTTTGAGTTGTTCCAGGAATTTGTCGTAAACGCGCTCGTCCACGATGGCGCGCGAACAGGCGGAACACTTCTGACCCTGGAAGCCGAAGGCGGCCTGCGCCACGCCCTCGACGGCAGAATCAATATCGGCATCGGCGTCTACGATGATGGCGTCTTTGCCGCCCATCTCAAGAATCGTGCGCTTGATCCAGATCTGGCCGGGCGCCTGCGTCGCAGCCACTTTGTTGATGTGCAGGCCGACTTCGCGCGAACCGGTGAAGGCGATGTAGCGCGTCTTGGGGTGCGCCACGATGGCGTCGCCGAAACTGGCTCCGGCGCCGGGACAGAA
>Ga0187817_10000523_pt1 | contig 16605 bp, 7 predicted proteins | sample NC_wetland_sal_i_17_FD_132431 | JGI IMG/M metagenome (GOLD analysis project Ga0187817, IMG submission 132431) | Wetland sediment microbial communities from Neuse River Estuary, North Carolina, USA - SO4_2 | ecosystem: Environmental > Aquatic > Freshwater > Wetlands > Sediment | place: USA: North...
CACCCTCGGCCCGACGTCACAATTTCCCCGCGAAAAAGACGCCTGGGCGGAAGTTGAACGCAGGCACCTCAGACCCAACGACAATCAGGGCGGCGTCGGCCGCATCACGTTTGCCGAACTGGTAGGGAGCTATCGGAAAAAGGGTTTTGGGAAGCTACGCATCACGACCCAGGAAACCACGGCACACATTCTGGACAACTGTCTGCTTCCGCGCTGGGGCGATAGCTTCGCGTTAGAAATCAACCCGGACGAAATTGAGGAGTGGCTCGGCTCACTGGTACTCGCAAATCCGACGAGGGAGAAAATTCGTCGCGTGATGAACGTGGTCTATCGCCGGGGGCAGAAGTCCCGGCTTCTTCCAATGACAGGGGAGGGAAATCCGGTAGCGTTCGTGACGCAATCTTCAAAGTCCGACTACAAAGCAGTGATCGTCAGTCCCGAACAGGCCTTCCGCATCATGATGGAGTTGGAGGACCCGTACCGCACACTCGTGTTTCTTGTAGCCGTAACGGGACTCCGAATCAGCGAGGCACTCGGTTTGAAGTGGGGCGACCTGGATTATAATCGGCAGATGATTCATCTGCGGCGAGTCTGGGTGGGGAAAGATATTGTTGAGCAATTGAAGACGGATGGCTCAGCAGCTCCGGTTCCTCTCGGCGACCTGCTGGCCGATGCTCTCCGCGGCTGGAACCGAAACAGCCCGTATACCAAATCAGACGACTGGGTATTTCCGTCCTTCAAACTGAAGGGCAAGAAGCCGCTGAGCGCAAGCATCATGGCGGCAGACAAGATTCGCCCCGCCGCGATCAAAGCCGGAATCCGGCTGGAGCCTGGTCAACGATTCGGATTCCATAACTTCCGTCACAGCCTTGCGACTTTCCTGGTTAGCCGGGGCAAGGACGTAAAGACGATTCAGGGACTGCTGCGCCACGCCAAGGTGACCACAACGCTTGACCTGTATTCCCAAGCGATGGACGAGTCGAAGCTCGCGGCGCAAGAAGACATCGCCCTGGCGATTTCGGCTTGTCGGGTGCAGGGGACCTAAATGATCAGATGGGAATTCGCGATTAAAGTGCATCGACGGACACGCTTCGGAGGAACTGAAGACCAAACAGTTCCGGTCAACCCTTCCTATGGCGGCTGAGCTTGCTCAGGTGCTCAGAGAGAGGCAGAAGACGACCGCCTATGGTAACCCCACTGATTGGGTGTTTGCGTCCGCGAAAACGCACGGGAGGACTTCTCGCGTTGGAAATATGCAACATGGCGATGCAACTTGAGGTCTTCGGCTTCGCACACCACACCCATCCCGCCGCGGAGCTGCGAGAGGATTCGGTAATGCGAGATGGTTTGGCCGATCATTTCGCTTGCGTGGCCGTGCGCCGCCGCACTTCGTCGAAGAAGTTTTCGAGAAAGATTACGTGGTTCTGCGCCTTCTGTCCTTCCGCCGTCTCGGCTGGCATTAACGTCACAATTCGCTTGCCGTCGGGTGTGGGATCGGCGTTCCTGGAGACAGCGCCCGTGTTGCCGATCTGCATCTTCGACCACATTCGCGGTTTGTCGGCCACGAAGGAATCGCCCTTTACGGCGTATGTTGTCACCATGACGTGATTATCCAAAGTCTCGAAAAAAAGCTCGTGCCCGTTGCGCGACCACATCGGGAGCGTGCCGCCGCTATTCGAGATCTGCCATTTGCCGCCCTTGTCCGGAAAGGCTCGAACGTAAACCTGGTTGGTTCCCGATTCATCGGAACGGTAGGCTATCCACCGCCCGTCGGGAGAAAAGGAAGGGGCCCGATCGTCCGTCTGCGTTTGCAGGAAGACCTCCGGCTTTCCAGCACGCAGCCCCGCGCCGTCGCTCTCCAGCGGCACGGTCCACAGTTGATACCCCTTACTACCAAATTCCATGAACGCCAGCCGCTTTCCATCAGGCGCGAAGGAATACGGATACTGAACATTCTTGCTCTGGGTCAATGGTTGCGGCTTGCCCGATCCGTCGGAACGGTTCACAAACATGCCTTCTCCCGCAACTGTGAACGCGATGTACCGACCGTCCGGGCTCCATACGGGAGCATTGGCTGTTCCGGTGAAGGTCATGCGTGTCATCGTGTCTCGTTGCCAGTCGTAAACCCAGATGTCTGTGCCCGCCCCCTGCGTCACATCCAGGGCCAGTTTCTGCCCGTCAGGCGACAGATTAGGACGATTATAGACACCCGGTTTGGCTAGCAGTGGCTGCGTCTTTCCTGATCCGTCCAGCCACACTGCAATGAGGAGCGCGCCTACCGCTTGGCCGCTGCGGTAAAGCAACGTTCCGGTTTGGGAGGTACCGAGCTGTGCCGAACCCTGAACGGCGCTATAGCTGACTTGGTCGAGTATCGGGGCAGCCGTCCCGTGAACTTCCAACCGATCGACGTCGAAAGGTACAGCAAACAGCGTGCCACGGTTCACATAGATTAGATGACCGCTGGGCAAATAGCGCCCGAACGTGCCGCGTTGCGCGAGAATTTTCCTACGGTGATCCACCAAAGACATCACGTCGATGTTCGCCGCGTCGTAAGCCTGAGTTCTGCCCTCCGTGAATAACACTGCCTTGCCTCCAGGCAGGATTTGAGGCCAGCGGTGCGAGTATTCTCCGCTCTGTAAGTCGGTCACAGGCGTTGGAGGACCTCCGGCAGACGGTATTCGCGATAAACCTCCCCCGAGGTTGAGCGCAGCGATGATGTTGCCATCCTCGCCCCAACTGCCGCCTCGCCCATTGATAGCATCACACAAGGTAATTGACGAGCCACCATCGACCGAAATCTTTTCCAACTTTCCTGTCGAGAAGAAACCGACCCACTGCCCGTCTGGGGAAAAGAAAGGAGCATAGGCCCCCTGCGTTCCTGCAAGCTCAGTGGCGTTGGGCTGGTCGAGCCGCCGGGTAAAGAGCCGCCCTTGCGACACGTAAACTATCCGCGTGCCGTCGGGCGAAAGGATCGAGTCAGGCCCGGCTAACGAGCCAAGCGAAACGTCGGGGCCGAGGTCAACGTCCAGCCGCACCAGTGGCCGCAGTGCTTGCTCAATAGGTCTCGTTGAGCGCCACCAGCCAAATGCCATCACGCCTGCGATAATTGTCACTGCTGAGGCCACTGCCCACGACAACTTGCTCGTGGAGGCTGGAGCAGCCTGCGTGACAACGGAATCCTTCGGCGCGGCAATCGCCTCTTCAATCTCGATCCGCGCATCCGTGGCGTCCTGTAATCGCTGACGCCGATCTTTTTGCAAACAGCGGTGTAGCAATCTGTGAATCGCGGGTGGGGTAGCCTCGGGCAATCGGTTCCAGTCGGGTTCGGCTCTTACCACCGCTGCAAGAATTTCCGTAACGTCATCGCCCTCGAATACCGCATGCCCGGAAAGCAGTTCGTACAGCACGCAACCGAGCGCCCAGATATCGGTCGCCCTTGTGACGGGCTTGCCCTTGGCTTGCTCCGGACTCATATACGCAGCGGTGCCGAGAATCACGCCTTGCATCGTCGCTGCCATGCTCAGCGTTGGTGAATTCCCGATGTTTTCCGTTGATGTGTCTCCCGAGAATGCTTTTGCAAGACCGAAGTCCAACACCTTCACCTTGCCTTCCGCCGTCACCTTCACGTTCGCCGGTTTCAGATCGCGGTGAATGATGCCTTTCTCGTGAGCGGCTTCCAGTGCTTCCGCAATTTGCTTCGCGATGGCCAACGCTTCCTCGATCGGAACCGCATTTTCTCGTTTGATACGTTCCGCCAATGTCTCACCAGACACCAACTCCATGACCAGATAGCTCGTGCCGCCCGACTGTTCCAGTCCGTGAATTGTTGCGATGTTGGGATGATTCAGCGCAGCGAGCATTTTCGCTTCGCGCTGGAAACGGGAGAGCCTTTCGGGATCGTGCGCAAAAGCTTCCGGCAGAACTTTAATGGCCACATCGCGCCCGAGCTTGGTGTCGTGCGCTTGATACACTTCTCCCATTCCACCTGCGCCAATTTGCGTGGTGACTTCGTAGGAGCCGAGCTTAGTGCCAGACGCGAGCGCCATCACTTCTTCCCCGTGGGAACTTTCTGTTTCAACTCTTCAAACCAGTTCAGCACGACGTTGATTTGCGTGAGAGCCTGCGATTGCTCGGGCTTTAGCATTAAGAAGCGCTGGCCATCCGGCGATACGTCATAGTCTTGAAATGTTCTTGGGGTTGGCACGTAGGAGCCTTCAAAGAGTACTCTCGGCTTACCAGCGGAAAAGGTTCCCTGCGTCGTCACGTCCACAGCCTTCATCTTGTTCCCGCTCCGATAGAAGAGTTCTCTCCCTTTAGGGTTCCACACCGGCTCCATGCCACCCTCGGTTGAGATCTGGTATTTCCCGCCAGGTCCAGGATAGGAACGAACATAGATCTCAAAACGGCCCGACTCGTCTGACGCGTAGGCGATAAAGTGACCGTCCGGCGAAAAACGAGGCGCAGTTTCAATCGCCGGGCTGTTTACAAATGGCTGCGGTTTTCCGTCCTTGAGCGGCAAGGTATATAGGTCTTGGCTGGCACCTTGTCCCATGAAAGCGAGCACTTGCCCGTCGGGTGAGAAGGAACCAGGGACATTGTTCTGAGGGAGTTTGCTCTTCGTCAACTCTTCAGCAGGTCCACTGCCGTCTGCTGGTTGCCAGAACAAGCGTTGGTTATTCCCCTTAAACACGATCCGTTCACCGTTGGGCGTCCAAATCGGACCAGTATTGCCGGTTCCTTCGAAGGTCAGGCGGGTTAGGGTGTCCCCACGCAGATCGTAGAGCCAGATTTGGCTGTCCGTTTCTGCGATCGTCGGGGCTACGGTTTCTGCGATCGTCACGGCTACGCGCTTTCCGTCAGGGGAAATCCTGGGAAAGTAATAATCATGCGGAGGGGCAGGCACCGCCTGCTCTATCCCTTTCCGGTCCACCCACACAAGTTTGGATGGACCGTTCGATGGAGCCAATCCATAGGCCAGTACGCCGTTCTGGGAGACAGCGACGGCAGCCCCGCCGAGCAACAAATCGAAATCCACGCCTTCGGCAACGGGAAGGGCATCGCCGTTTAGCTCCAAGCGATTTGCGTCGAAGGGCTGTGCGAACAAAGTCCCCGCCCGCACGAACAGCAAATAGCCCGGCGGGCTATACAACGGGAATGAATTGAAGGAACTTGCGCTCTGAACAAGTGGCTTTGTCTCTTTCGAATCAAGGGATCCAAGGTAGACGCCGCGCTTTTCGGGATTCGTGCTATAGGCAATGAAAAGAAAGTGCCTCCCGTCCGGCAGAAAGTATGGGAACCCACGAGCAGTTTCCTGGTGGGAGGGGTCTGGTGAACTGGCTGGAGTCGCCGAACCACCAGCCGAAGACACACGGAAGATTGGCAGGGCAGTTGCTGAAGAGAACAAAATATCTCCGTAGCGGTTCCAGGTTCCCCCTCCGCTGGCGTCCAACCCCGTTATGGTCAGCGCAGGGCCTCCGGTAACATCTATCTTTTTGAGTGAATTGCCCGCGGTGAAAGCAATAAAGCGGCTGTCCGGCGACCAGAAGAGTGCCGACGCGCCATCCGTTCCGGGAAGAGACTGTGCAGTCTGCGAATCGAGGTTGCGCACCCAAAGCATCGAATGGCCCGTCGAGTCCACCGCGACAAATGCCAACTTGCTGCCGTCCGGAGAGACAGCAAGATAGGTCGATGTACTTCTCAAAGGCACCGGAAAGTTTTGTTTTTCGGGGGAACTGACGGCAAAGCGAATCACCTTGATTTCCGCCGGGGACCTGCGTATGTAGAGCACCGCACTCACCAGCGCCGCCACGAGAATTGCGAACGTCGCCCACACCCAAGCAGGAATTTGGTTCGATCTCTGCGCTGCTCCTGGGAAGGACACTCCCGGTTGTGTGCTACTGTCTGAAATCCATTTGAGCTGTTCCCATATATCCCCGGCTGACTGCCACCTGTCCTCACGCTCCTTCGCCAGGCATTTCTTAACCACGCGGTCGAGCGTCGGCGGCGTCATCGGCTGGAGCGACGAGATGGGCGGAGGGTCCGTCTCCAGGATCTTTGCCATCAGGCTTGCTTGGCTCTTGCCCTCAAAGGCCTTCTTTCCGGTTGCCATTTCATAAACCACAACGCCAAACGCAAAAATGTCCGTGCGAGCATCCGCTTCTTTGCCTTCCACTTGTTCCGGCGCCATATATTGCAGCGTGCCGAGGATCGTTCCTTCCGCGGTAATCCCCTCCTTCTGCGTCGGCAGTTCGGAATAGGGTGTTCCCGGCTTTTCCTGGGTCAACTTCGCCAGGCCAAAATCCACCAGCTTCGTCCCCGATTTTGTCAGCATGATGTTGCCTGGCTTCAGGTCGCGGTGGGTAATGCCCTTGCGGTGCGCTTTGTCCAGTGCTTCCGAAATTTCAATGGCGTACTGCAGCACCTGCTGGATCTGGAGAGGGCCTTTCGTCAGGCGCTGCGCGAGCGTCTCGCCTTCGAGATATTCCATCACCAGATAATCGACGCCGTCTTGATGGCCGGTGTCGTAGAGCGTACAGATGTGCGGATGATTCAGGCTGGCGATGGTCTTTGCTTCGCGGTCGAAGCGTTCGCGTAATTCAGCGCGGTCGGCGAGATGAGCAGGGAGAACCTTAATGGCAACAATTCGATCGAGGCGAGTGTCGCGGGCCTTGTACACCTCGCCCATACCACCCGCACCAATAGCTGAGAGAATTTGATAAGGCCCTAAACGTCTGCCGGGGAGGATCGCCATGGGCTCCCGTCGACTAGGAATCGGCAGATTATATCGCAGGAAAGTTACACAACTCCGCATTTCTCACGGAATCGAGGTATCCGGCGGGGGAACCGCGTCAGACGCCCAGATTCAACTGTGAGTTGACTGCGGCTTGCGCTTGAATCACTGACCGACGGAGCGCTGGTCATTCTGCGTGATACAATCCCGGCACTGAGCAATCCCAATGACGCGGAAAGTCCCAGCCACTGAAGAACCTGTTCTAGAGGTTATTTCTCCGACGCGGTCCCGCCGCCTTGTTGCAATTACCACATCACCATTTTTGATCGGTCGCGGTGAAACCGGTAATAACCTCCAGCTTGCCGACACCCGCATATCCCGTCAGTGCGCCGCCATTATCTGCGAAGATGGTAGATATCGTCTCGAAGACCGCGGCCACCGCCGAGGTATCTACGTGAACGGGAGTAAGGCTGATCATCGCGTTTTGGAGGATGGCGACGTTATTAGTTTCGGGCTCGATGATTCATACGAAATCATCTTCCGGTCCGGCACAGCCGATACGTCGATTCAAAATATTCTAAATCGCATCGAGAGCGTGTCTGGCGGCGAATCTGCTTCCGGCGGGCTCGGAAAACTCAATCTTCTTCTCGCAGCGACATCGCTATTACATTCCCACCTCCCTCTCGACTCTGTACTCGGCACCATGCTCGACCACGCCATTATGGTTACGAACGCCGACCGCGGTCTCTTGCTCGAGGCTGACGCCTCCGGCACGCTTCGCGTTCGACTAGCCCGCCGCAGTGGGGGACTGAACCTGTCGCCGGAAAGCGTTGCTCCCAGCCAGACGGCTCTGCGCCAGGCTCTAGAGCAGCAATCTGGAGTGATCACAGAAGATCTTGCCCAGGCGGGTCTGGAACTTCAGGCGGCGCAGAGTATCGTCGCGCAGCGTCTTCGCGCCATAGTCGCCATTCCTCTCTACACTGTCCATCGCACTAGCTCCACGGAATCGGCCACGCAAGTTCAGCGCAAGGATCTTCTTGGCATGGTCTATCTCGATTCCCGGCGCCCGGCGGCGTTTTCCAAGCTCGATCGCGAGATTCTCGACGTCCTTGGCGTCGAGGCCGCCAGCATCTTGGACAACGCGCGCCTCGTAGAACGCGAGCGACAACGGCAGCGCTTGGAACAGGAGCTCAGCATCGCGCGCGAAATCCAGCAGGCGCTTCTTCCCTGTGGGCTCTGCGATTTCCCGCATCTCGCCGTTGTGGGAACCAATTCGCCCTGCCTCGCCGTCGGCGGCGATTATTTCGACGTTTTCCCGATGAGCGATGACCGCACGGCCTTTCTTATCGCGGACGTCTCGGGCAAAGGACTCGGCGCAGCGCTTCTCACGACCATGCTCCAGGGCGCTCTTTCTGGTATGGCCATGGGCGCCGATCCCGCGAGGGTCTTCAATCACATCAACACCTTTCTATGCGCACACACTGAATTGGGCAAGTACGCTACCATCTTTTTAGGCGTCCTCGACCGCGATGGCCTTCTCGAATTCATCAATGCCGGCCATCCCTCGCCGATCCTTCTTCGTGGCGGCCAGACTGCGGAGCCTTTCAGGGAGGGTTCTTGTCCGGTAGGGCTCGTGCCGGGAGCACAATACACCTCCGCTTGTGTGAAGCTTCAGCATGGCGACACACTCGTACTGTTTAGCGATGGCGTCACCGAAGCAGCGGACCCCGATGAAGAACTATTCGGCGTCTCTCGTCTCCACGACATACTTGCCGGGCAGCATGAAGCGCCTCTCGATCATCTCCAGAAAATTGTTCTTGAATCGGTCGATCATTTTGCACGTGGCGCGAGCCAGGCGGATGACATTACCCTGCTCCTTGTTCGCTATCGAGCCGCAACGCAGACCGCCACACCATGAATTGACGTGAAGCGTTCTCGCGGAAAGCATGGTTTCTGTTGCGAGGAAGTCCACGGACAGCCAATAGCGAAATGGGTGTATACTCCCGGCCCAGCTGGGTCCTGGAACGACAGTGCCCGGCAGACATTTCGTTGTTGGGTCCCCCGTGATCGTCCCCGTCATTATTTTTCGCTCGAAAGGAGATACACATGGCCTTAAAGATAACGAACCGAGAAATAGATGGGGTCGCCGTGTTAACGCTGGAAGGGCGCATCGTGCTCGGAGAGGAAACCAGCGCGCTCCGCGAAAAAGTGAAGAGCCTGCTAGGCGAAGGCAAGAAGAACATTGTCCTGAACCTGAACAACGTCACGCTGATTGACAGCTCCGGCCTTGGCGCTCTTGTCACCGCCTATTCGAGCGCGAAATCGGGCGGAGCATCGCTGCGACTAAGCAATCTTGGGTCGAGGTTCAACGAATTGCTGCAGATCACCAAACTCTACACCGTCTTCGAGGTTTCCGAGACCGAAGCCGACGCAGTGCGGGCCATGGCGAAGAAAGCTTCTGCGGATTGAATTCAAGCGGGCTACGGTGCCAGGTTAGTGCGGCGGACCAGGTGCCGTAAGTGCGGGTCCGAGTGGAGTGGATCATTGCAATTTCGCATACTCCACTTTGGCATGCTTCAGGATGGAAATATCAGAATCGGCGTCTTTCCAGAGGGCGAAGAAATCCTGATACGTGGCGCGCGCCTTGGCCGTATCTCCTTGCAGCGCATAAGCGCGCGCAAGGCCGAGGTGAGCTAGAGATGCAAGAGGGCAATTCCACACCAGGCCGCGATGATCGAGGAACTTTTGGAACTCGGCTCTGGCGGCCGCTCCTTCGCCTTGGGCCAGATAAGCCTCACCGCGCAAGTAGACCGGATAGAGGCACGCGTAATCCAGCCAGCTGATTACAATGCCCATTTCATTCGATTCAGCGGGCCGTAGGGCTTGGACCACCTCGGCGGGCCTCTTGGCTCTTAGGAGCAACGCTGCGTGAATCGTGGGGAGCCAATAGCTGTTCACGAGCGTGTCTGATGGATACTCCTTCTCGAGATTCCGCGCGGGCTTCTCCCCCGCCACTATGTCCCCCGCAACCGCCAGGGCTAGCGCCACCATCGCCTCGGTGTCACGTCTCGAGGAAATCGCCAATGCTGCCCGCGCTGCTTTCTTCGCTTGACCCGTGTTTTCGGCGAAAGCCTCACGCAAGGCTGCTTCGGCTCTCCAGTCGGCAGCCTCCTCCGGCAGATGATTCCGTTCGGCGGTGTCGGCGGCGCGCTCGGAGAGTTCTCGCGCCCGGTCGAAATGGCCCGACTGCGCTTCAGTGTCCGCCTGGAGCGCCAGCATCAGGTCTTCCTGCCCCGGCTGGCCTTTGCCCCAGGCGGCCTGCTCGGCGACAGCTTTCTCGTCCCCCTTTAGAAACGCGAGGGCATAGAGAACCTGATGCAGGTCCGAATCGTCCAGTTTGCGCGCGAAGGCTTGTTTGATCGTCGCTTCAGCATCATCCAGGCGGCCGAGGACAAGATCATTCGCCGCAAGGTTTCCGTATTCGGTCACATCGTTTGGGTTCAGATCCAACGCTCTGCGCGTAAGGATGGCGTTTTTTTCATACTGGCCCACGAGCACGCAGTCATAACCCAGGTTCGAGTACGCCTCCGCATCGCGCGGATAGTTCTGTTTCAGCAGCTCAAAAGCCTGATTGGCCTGCTCAAGATCCCCGGTCACGTAGAGATTGTAATTGGCCGCAATGCTGAGCTTTTCAATCTCGCTGGTTCGCTCGCGCAGTTCATAGGCCTTGGTCAAGTATTCGTGAATTAGGCGAGTCTCGCCGAGATCAGCGTAATCAACCCCTAAGCCCTCGAAGGCCGAGGCGAAATTTGGATCGAGTTCAATTGCTCGTTTCTCGTAGGGAATGTCCGCGGCAGGCCCCTGCTCGTGAAAAGCCTTCGTCCCTAAGCTGTAATCTTTCAGGGCCTCGAGGGAGGAGGTGGTAACTTGATCGAGCGGGACGTCGTAATTCTGGACCGAGACAAGAGATTCACCCAGTGCGCCGCGGAGTTTCCGTGCAGCCTGGTCGAGCGCATTGAGCACCTGCTCCTTGCTTCCTGCGCGCGCCTGCTCGCGAGCCAGCTCGTCGCCTGTTTGGCAGTTGACGGCGTCGAGGCCGACAACATAGCTGGTCCCCAGCGCGCCAATCGAACCCGCCAGATAGGCTTTGCTTCCGGCGCGCTGGCATAGCTCCTGCGCCACTTCCGGCGTGATTTTCTCGCTAGGCTGTCGGCCCATCAGCCGAAGATTCTCGCGAATCTAATTGTCGGAGAGAAGATTCAGGAAGGGTGACTGAGCAAGATCGACGGCAAGGCCCTGTCGAAGCGCATCGTCGAAGACGGAATCGCCCGTCGTGTTAGCGAAATCGGCGAGGACAAGGGTGTCCTTCTCGGTGAGGGCGTGCGCCCGGCGCGCAAAGTAGAGCCACCCGCTCACGCCCAGCGCGAATGCCACCACCGCAACGGTGGCAATCGCAACCCGTCGAGGCCTTGTTGATGTGGCGCCGGGCTTCAGCCCGTCCATGGTCATTTCGGCCGCTATGTGCCCTGATTGGGTATCAAGCTTCAACCGCTGTAATTCGGCACGCATGTCAGCCGCGTGCTGATAGCGCAGATTTCGGTCTTTCTCCAGAGCCTTATTGATGATTTCTTCCAACTTCGGAGGGAGTTCCGGATTAAATCGTGTCGGCGGCGTGGGCGATTCACTCAGAATCGCGTTGAAGACGACCGCCAAAGTGCCACCTTGAAACGGCGGTTTGCCAGTTGCCATTTCGTACAACACCACGCCAAAAGAAAACAGGTCTGTCCGAGCGTCTAGTGCTTCCCCTCGTGCCTGCTCCGGCGACATGTAAGCAATCGTGCCCAGCGTCGTGCCGGCACTGGTAAGGTCCTGGTCGGATGCTCCCGCCGTCGGTAGCTGCGAAAGCGTAACTCCTTCAGCCATCTTCTGTCGCACCTCCACTTTGGCCAGCCCGAAATCCAGAATCTTGCTATGCCTGCGATCGGTAACGAAAATGTTCGCCGGTTTGATGTCCCGATGCACGATCCCTTTGGAGTGGGCCGCATCCAGCGCATCGGCGATCTGTAGGGCTAGTTCTAGAACTTCATCCGTTTTGAGTGCCTTGCCCCCAATTCGATGTTTTAGCGAGTGTCCTTCCATCAGTTCCATTGCAATGAAATGCTGGCCGTCCACTTCGTCAATCTCGTAGATCGTGCAGATGTTCGGATGGTTTAGAGCGGAGGCAGCGAAGGCTTCTCGCTGGAAGCGTTCGCGGGCAGCAGGATCGTTCACCATCTCTGGAGGCAGAAATTTCAGCGCGACATGCCGATGCAGCTTCAGGTCTTCGGCTTCGTACACCACACCCATCCCGCCGCCACCGAGCTGCGAGAGAATGCGATAGTGAGAGATGGTTTGGCCGATCATGCGCTCACTTTCCGGGCGGCACTTTGCGGCGCAACTCGTCGATGAAATTGAAGAAGAAGCTGACATGGTTCATCGCAGCGTTTTGTTCTGTACCCGGGGCCTTCAACACGGCGAAGCGCTTGCCGTCCGGATGCAAGTCAAAGTTAAGGGGGTTCCCGCGGTCAGTGAATTGGGCCGGTGACCAGAGCAGCGGCTTGTCTCCGTGGAAGGAATCGCCGGAAGCGGTATAGTTTACCACCATGACTTTGCTGTCCGGCGAACGATAAAAAAGCTCTTTGCCATTGCGCGACCACTTAGGAACGGTGCCGCCACCGTTGGAAATCTGCCACTTTCCGCCCGGGCCAGGGAACGGCCGAACGTATACTTCGAGGCTACCGGATTCATTGGACTGATAGGCGAGCCAGCGGCCATCGGGCGAGAAGGCGGGATCTCCTTCGATGAAAGTGCCGTTCACAAAGGGCTTTGGCTGTCCGGGCTTCCAGCCCGACTTCTCGTCGCCTTCGACGGGGAGCAACATGATGACATTGCCAGTGGCGTGGTTGTTTTGGGTGAACGCCAGGACCTTGCCATCGGGTCGCCAGGACCCTGCGTATTGCGGGCCCGTACTTTCAGCTAGTCGCTGGGCGTCCCCAGCACCATCGGAGCGTCTCCACCAAAGATTCGGTATCCCACTTTTGTCTTGAGAGGTATAGACGATCCTTATTCCGTCGGGAGTCCAGACGGGGGATTGGTTTCCCTGGCCTTCAAAAGTGAGGCGCGTGAGGGTATCGCGTTCCCATTCGTACACCCAAATGTCCCTCCTTTTACCGTCACTGATATCCAGAGCCAAACGCTTCCCGTCCGGGGAGAATGCAGGATTGAAGTAGTCGCCGGGAGTCTCGCGGAGGGGTGTGAACTTACCATCGCGGTCCATCCAGTAAATGGAAACGCTCTGATCGCCGTTGAGGCCCGCGACATATGCGAGGTTTCCTGTCTCCGAAACGGAGAATTGCGCCGCGCCGTAGAAGGGACCGGTGACCACGCCTTCAAGGATCGGCGTGGGCTGCCCGCTTACTTCCAGCCGCGTCAAATTGAAGGGCACGGCAAATAGCCTGCCTTCGTGAATATAGACCACGTGCCCGCTCGGAAGATAGCGGGCATAAAAACCGCCGTGCAGTACAGTCTTTCGCTGTCCGGAGGCTATCGAGTACACTACGATGTCCGCATCCTCATAATTATTCAAGTGAGAGTGGGACGTATACATGACAGCCTTGCTCCCAGGCAGCAGCTGCGGCCACCGTTGCGTGAATTCTCCCAACTGTTTATCGAGGGTGGTCAGCAATTGGGAAGTTCCTCCCGCAGAGGCGGTTTTGGAAAGGGCCCCCTGGTTATCCGCTGCGAACGCTATTATTCCGTCGTCGCCCCAGCTTCCACCTCGATCGTTGGCAGCATCGCAGAGCGTGTCCGCAGCACCACCCTGCACGGAAATCTTCTTTAGCTTACCGTCGGCGAAAAAACCGATCCACTGGCCATCCGGCGAAAAAAAAGGATCGCGGCCGTTCTCCGTGCCGGAAAGCGCCGTGGCCTGCAATTGATCGAGCGAACGGACGTAGATGCGCTGCTTCTGGTCTGCACCACTTGCGACAAGGGCCAATCTTGTGCCGTCCGGGGAAAGGATCACGGACGTCCCGAAGGTGGTGTATAGGCTTGCGTCCGCCCCTATCTCCGCGCTCAAGCGCATCGGCTGAGGCGATTTCGGTGCGAGCAGCACAAAACCGACGCCTAACGCGACTGCGATCAGTGCCAGCACACCTGCTATTACCGGCCAAGCTACCCGTTCACGCCAACCTCTCATCACTGGAACAGCCTGCGTTGCACCGGAATCTTTCGGTGCCGCAATCGCATCTTCAATCTCGATTCGGATAATCGCCGCATCCGGGGTTCGCTGACGCCGAACTTTCCGTAGGCAGCGTTGCAACAGAACGCGAATAGATGGAGAGATGTTCGCGGGCAGCGCCCTCCAATCCGGTTCGGACTTCACAACGGAAGCAAGGATTTCGGTGATGTCTTCGCCCCGAAACGCCTGCTTGCCAGTTAGGAGTTCGTACAAAACACAGCCAAGGGCCCAAATGTCCGTCCGCTTGTCCGTTGGTTTCCCTCGCGCCTGTTCTGGGCTCATGTACGCCGCTGTTCCAAGGATCACTCCCTGCATCGTCGCGGCTCGGCTCAGGGTCGGCGAATTGTTCATGTCTTCGTTCGCCGCGTCACCCTCAAACGCTTTCGCCAGACCGAAATCCAGAACTTTGGCTTTTCCTTCCGGCGTCACCTTCACGTTCGCCGGTTTCAAATCGCGGTGAATGATGTTCTTCTCGTGTGCCGCTTCGAGCGCTTCCGCAATCTGCACAGCGATCTTCAAGGCTTCATCCACCGGAACAGGACCAGCTTTCAGCCGATCACCCAGCGTCTCGCCGGGAACCAACTCCATCACCAGAAACTGCGTGCCCTCGGATTGATCGAGTCCGTAAATCATGGCGATGTTCGGATGATTGAGCGAAGCCAGTATCTTGGCTTCGCGCTGGAAACGGGAGAGCCTTTCGGGATCATGCGCAAATGCTTCCGGCAGAACTTTGATTGCTACGTCGCGTCCGAGCTTCGTGTCGTGCGCCTGATACACTTCGCCCATGCCGCCCGCACCGATAGCGGAGAGAATTTCGTATGGCCCTAGACGTCTGCCTGGGGGGATAGGCATGGGCTCCGACCTAATTGGAATTGGCAGAGTATAACCCGAACAAGCTCAGAATTAAGGTTGCAATCTTGGTACGAAAGGCCGCGCCAATTGCGAGATTTCTTGGTGTGGTCGTCTGGCTGGTGGGATAAGGATCTAATTGCCTTTTTTCGCACCGTCTTCTAGTCAGTTCTAGGGCGTGAGAGTTTCCGCTTCTTTCCGGTAGGTCCCAAACTTTTGTGCAATCGGCTTCAGAGTTGGATAGAACTGGACAAAGGTATGTTCCACTGCCCCATGATCGTTATGGCATTGCCAGCATTGTTGTTTCGGTTTTGCCTCAGCCGTCTTTGCACCTTCTGAAAATCCGAAGTAAGCCCACTTTTCTGGAAACCTCCTCTCGTCCTTAACTTCGATTGCCAAGCTGATGAGGTTGGTCTGGAAATGGCCTGCTTTATTGATCGAGGCTTTGGTTTCGGCAGCACGGTCCTCCAAAGCGAACATCGTTTTGTCAGGCCATTTGCCAGTGGAGACAAATTCCCGATATGCCCATTGAGGGACGAAAACGTTTGTGAACCGTTCCGGCTCGCCCGAAGTTGGGTTGTAGTTCATTCCAAGGCCGGAGGAGAGATAGACCCATTCCCGATAACCCTCAGGGCGAACTAGGTTGTTGCCCGAGTATTGCGGCCGTAGCACGTCCTCTCTAGAAGCCGCCGTTGAATTTTCGATCACAACGGAGCACAGGATGAGTACAGCCGCTATGAATCCTCTATTCATGTGTAATTCCCGGGGTTTCCGATTCGGACTTCGTGCATCGTACGCTTCTCGTCTCCGCGAAACAACGAATTTGCCACCTGAACACTCACGAGGTTGATAAGGCTAGCGTCCTTTGTCTCGATGCGCGAGAAATTTGTACGAGTTTTCGTGTTCACGCGGGCCGCAATTCGGGGACGCGACTGTGTCTTCGTCCCAATCGCCCCACCAATTTACAGGTGAAGAATTACAGGTGAAGTTTCTGTCGGGGTCTCGTTGCGACGGCTGCTTAACAAGCGTTAAGATACGCGCCACCGAAGGAGCGCCCTCATGATCGGCAGATTGCTGATATGCGCCGTTCTCATCACTTCCGCAGCCTACCCGGTCCCGGCACAGACGCCCGTGGTCAGCGAGAAAGACGTTACGGTTTTTGGATTCAGACTGCACTACCGCGAAGCCGGTCACGGCGAGCCGTTGGTGCTGCTACACGGTTTAGGCGGTGACGGTTCCCGTTGGGGGCCGAATATCTTCCCCCTTGCAACTGATTTCCGGGTCATCGCGCTGGACGAAATCGGCTTCGGACAATCCGATAAACCCCTCGCCAACTATCACAACGGGATGCTCTCGGAATTTCTCGTAGAATTTCTGAGAACGTTGGGGATTCAAAAGGCATCGCTTGTCGGAAACTCGATGGGGGGTTATGTAGCCGCCTACACAGCCGTGCACTATCCGGGCATGGTGGACCGCCTCGTTCTGGTGGATGGTGCGGGATACAAACGGACCGGTGATCAGCCGCGTCGAGACCCGCACGTTCGCCAAATCCAAAACGGAGCCACCCGCGAAGAGACTCGCGAACTGTTCCTCCTAATGCTCCATAACAAATCGCTGGTTACAGACCAGATGGTGGACGACAACTTCGTGATGCGCCTACGCTCGTCCTTCACAATATCCAAGTGGCTGGATGCGAGTGAGAGCGGCCTCGGAGGAATCACGGCTGATGAAATGCGTACCATCAAAG
>Ga0187817_10000524_pt1 | contig 16598 bp, 16 predicted proteins | sample NC_wetland_sal_i_17_FD_132431 | JGI IMG/M metagenome (GOLD analysis project Ga0187817, IMG submission 132431) | Wetland sediment microbial communities from Neuse River Estuary, North Carolina, USA - SO4_2 | ecosystem: Environmental > Aquatic > Freshwater > Wetlands > Sediment | place: USA...
AAAGGCATCGCCGGCGTCGTCGACGTGCCGCCGCTGCCGTTGAGCTCGCTGCGCTTCGCCGAATGGATCGCACGCTACACGCTCGCGCCGCTTGGCATGGTCGTGCGCATGATGATGAGCGCGCGCGCTGCCTTCGACCCGGTGAAGCCGCGCTTCGGCGTGACGGCGGTCGAGGGCGCGCCGGAGCCGCCGCGCATGACGCCGGCGCGCCGGCGCGCGCTCGACATCGCCGGCGACGGCGCGATCAGGGCCAAATCGGCGCTCGCCTCCGAGGCCGACTGCTCGACCGGCGTCATCGACGGGCTGGTGGCCGCCGGCAGCCTGGTCGAGGTGGCGATTCCCGAGAAGCGCCTGCCGCAACCCGATCCGCGCCATCGCGAGACCGAGTTCACGCCCGAGCAGGCGCGCGCCGTGCATGCGCTGCAGTCGGCCGTCGATGCCTGCAATTTCTCGGTGACGCTGCTCGACGGCGTCACCGGCTCCGGCAAGACCGAGGTCTATTTCGAGGCGGTCGCGCGCACGCTGGAGCGCGGCCTGCAGGCTCTGATCATGCTGCCGGAGATTGCGCTTACCGATCAGTTCATGCGCCGCTTCGCCGAGCGCTTCGGCTGCTCCCCCGTCGAATGGCATTCGGCGTTAGCGGGCCCCGAGCGCGGGCGTGTGTGGCGTGCTGCCGCTACGGGAGAAGCACGCGTCATCGTGGGGGCGCGCTCGGCGCTGTTCCTCCCCTTCAAGGAGCTGGGCCTCATCGTCATCGACGAGGAGCACGACGCCGGCTTCAAGCAGGACGACCGCGTGCACTACCAGGCGCGCGACATGGGCGTGGTGCGCGGCAGTCTCGGGGGCTTCCCGGTGGTGCTGTCCTCGGCGACGCCGTCGATCGATAGCCACGTCAACGCTCGCACCGGCCGCTATCGTCACGTGGTGCTCCCGGGGCGCTTCTCCGGCGCGGCGCTGCCCGAGGTGACGGCCATCGATCTGCGGGTAAACCCGCCCGAGCGGGGCAAATGGCTGTCGCCCGTGCTGGTCGCCGCCGTCGCCGAGACGCTTCAAGCCAAGCAGCAGGCGCTCCTGTTCCTCAACCGGCGCGGCTACGCTCCGCTGACGCTGTGCCGGAGCTGCGGCCACCGCATTCAGTGCCCGCAGTGCACGGCGTGGCTGGTTGAGCACCGCTTTCGCGGCAGCCTGCACTGCCACCACTGCGGCTTCTCCATTCCCCACCCCGAGAAGTGCCCGAGCTGCGGAGAGGCGGGATCGCTCGTCGCCTGCGGGCCGGGCGTGGAGCGCGTGGCCGAGGAGGTGGCCGGGCGCTTCCCCGAGGCGCGTGTCGCGCTGCTGTCGTCCGACCTGATCCCCGGCCTGACTGAGATGCGCGAGATGATCCGCTCGATCGAGGCCGGCGGCATCGACATCGTCATCGGCACGCAGATCGTGGCCAAGGGCCACCATTTCCCGCTGCTGGCGACCGTCGGCGTCGTCGACGGCGACTTGGGGCTCGCCATGGGCGCCGACCCGCGCGCGGGCGAGCGCACGTTCCAGCTCCTGCAGCAGGTGACGGGGCGCGCCGGGCGCGCGCTCGCCGTAGGGCGCGGCTACGTGCAGACCTACATGCCCGAGCACCCGGTCATGGCGGCGATCATCTCCGGCGACCGCGAGGCCTTCATCGAGCGCGAGATCGCCGTGCGCCGCGCCGGGCTTTTGCCGCCATTCGGCCGGCTCGTCGCGCTCATCGTCTCGGCCCGCGACAAGGAGACGGCGCAGCTGATCGCGCGCGACATCGCGCATCGCGCGCCGCCGGCGGAGCGCATCGAGATCTTGGGGCCGGCGGAAGCCTCGCTCGCCGTGATCCGCGGGCGCCATCGCTGGCGGCTTTTGGTCAAGGCGCCGCGCGAGATCGACGTGCAGGATTACTTGCGGACGTGGCTCGCGGCGCTGCCGCAGCTCAAGGGCGACATCCGCCTCACCGTCGACGTCGACCCCTACAGTTTTTTGTAAAGCGGTGTCTCACGCGCGCACAGAATCGGGCAAGATAGTGCTTGGATGGTCATGGATAATACAAGATGCGCGCTTGCAAGAACTGCCGAGGGCAAGGAAGAGTCTCCATTCAATCCCCGGACGATGATTTTGGTTTCGGCCCCTACCACCGATCCAAGCCGGTCAATGAAGAAGTTTGTCCTGAATGTCGAGGGCGGGGCCTCATACCGTCCGGGTCGGATGGTCGTCCCAAGACGCGGGCCGAAGCTGAGATTTTTCGACCAGAGACCGACAATTGGACCTTGCTAGACTGGGAATGGGATGAGCACTTCCAAGAGTTTGCGCGTCAGTATCGTCGTTTCGTGAGAGCCGATGATCATGATGCGCCCAAGCCATCCATAATTGACAAGGCCTTGGCGCTAAGAAGGATGACGGTCGCTAATGGCACGACAGTTGCGGAGGCAGCCACTGCTCTGCGTCTTCTAACGGATCTCATTGCAAAATATGGACTGACGCACTCAGACTTAGACGAATGTGAAGCGAGGCGCGCTTAAGGAAAATGAATTGGCCGCGCCCGGGGAAAGGTCCGGCCCGACACCGGTTTTTGCAGTCGATCAGCACGCTTCCGCGTAGTCCCAGACCGTCACAACGTCGGGACGCAGCTGTGAGGCCTGCAGCCGCTCGCGAATGAAACGCCGCAGCGCGGCCAACACGCGCTCATGGTCGAGTTGCGATGACGCAAAGGCAGCGAGCATCCGGCGCGGGATGAGAATGGTCACCGGGCCTGCCGGCGCCTCGATCCTCGCCCGGAACTGATCCTCATGCTTGAGAAGGAGCGACGGCCTAGAGCCTTCCGGAAATTCGGATGCCAACAGACTCAGCAGCGCGTCCGTCGTATCCGCCGTTGGTAGTGTCGGATGCATCTTGCTGCTGCTTTCGACTGTCGCCCCGGGAAAGGGATGGGCCGGACCCCGGGGGAAAGGTCCGGCCCGACTGGCGCGCGAGGGTGGGCGCACAGTCAAACGCGATTCCTCAGTAGTGGCCGGCCTCCGAGGCCATGATGCCGAGCATCAGGGCGCCGATGCCGAGCGCGATGTACTTGCCGTTGTCGTGATGCCTGTGGCCGCGGTAGGCGTAAAAGTCGTGGTGTCCGCCGTCGCGCCCGCGGCCGTCCCAGTTGCCACGGTCGCCGCCACGATCGCCACGGTCGGAGCGGGCGTAGCCGTCACGGTGGCCGTTCCAGGGCTCGGCGCTGGCGGACGTTGCCATCGGCGCCAGCGTGGTGGCGGCGAGCTCCACGGCGGTGGTGATTGAGGTCAATTTGCGCTTGATGGTCATTTTCGTTGGTCCCCTACCGGTGTTTGAGCGGTGCCGGTGCCTCGCCGGCGATGGGACCCATAAGACAGGACTCGCGCTGAATGCGCTCTGAAGGGAGCGTGCAGCTTGCGTTCATGTTCGCGCAGACCCGGAAAATGCGGCATCTGGGCTGATAGCCGGTGGTTGAAGGCCTGGGCCTCGCGTGTTAGAGAACCGGCGAACTTGGAGGGGGGCGCCAGGCACGGGTGCTCGCGCCCTCCTTTTGTGTGAACGAATTTCCTCAAAGCGGGGCAAAGCCTTCGGGCTTATCCCGGGTGCCCCAGGTTCAATTCAAGGGGCCTTGGCGGCCGCCGGCGAGAGCGTTTGACGTGGCAACAGACAATCCAATGACAGCGGGCGTGGCGGGGCGGTATGCGTCCGCGCTGTTCGAGCTCGCCAACGAGCAGAACCGCCTGGATGAGGTCGATCGCGACCTCGGAAAGTTTCAGAGCATGCTCGATGCGAGCAGCGACCTGAAACGGCTCGTCAACAGCCCGGCGTTCGCGGCCGAGGATCAGCAGCGCGCGATGCGCGCGGTGATGGATTGGGCGGCCATCGGCGCCACGACCGGGAATTTCCTGGGAGTTGTCGCCCGCAACCGTCGCCTGTTCGCGGCCGAGGACATGATCAAGACATTCCGCGGTCTCCTTGCCCGCCACCGCGGCGAGGTCGCGGCCGAGGTGAAGTCTGCGGTCGCGCTCAGCGAGCAACAGTTGGCCGCTCTGAAGTCCAAGCTCAAATCGACGTTCGGCAAGGACGTGCGGCTCGACACTCATGTCGATCCTTCGCTGCTCGGCGGTCTCGTCGTGAAGATCGGCAGCCGCATGTTCGATTCTTCGCTGCGCACCAAGCTCAGCAATCTGAAGGTCGTGCTGAAAGGCAGCGGCTGATCAAGGCAATCGCGGCCAGCTGGGCGCTTGCCCGCGGCCGCTCTCAAGGCAAACGGTTGGCGAAGCATCGCCGACGCGCAAGGCTAAGCGCTGTTAGGGAAGAGGCACGTTATGGAAATCCGCGCCGCAGAGATCTCCTCAATTCTGAAGGAGCAGATCAAGAACTTCGGCAAGGAGGCCGAGGTCTCCGAGATCGGCCAGGTGCTGTCGGTGGGTGACGGCATCGCGCGCGTCTATGGCCTCGACAACGTGCAAGCGGGCGAAATGGTCGAGTTCCTCGGCGGCATCCGCGGCATGGCGCTAAACCTCGAGGCCGACAACGTCGGCGTCGTCATCTTCGGCGACGACCGCACCATCAAGGAAGGCGACATCGTCAAGCGCACGGGCGCCATCGTCGAGGTGCCGGTCGGCAAGGGGCTGCTCGGCCGCGTGGTCGACGCGCTCGGCAACCCGATCGACGGCAAGGGCCCGATCAAATACGACAAGAAGATGCGCGTCGACGTGAAGGCGCCGGGCATCCTGCCGCGCAAGTCGGTGCACGAGCCGATGGCGACCGGCCTCAAGGCGGTCGATGCGCTGATTCCCATCGGCCGCGGCCAGCGCGAGCTCATCATCGGCGACCGCCAGACCGGCAAGACGGCGATCATCCTCGACACCATCCTCAACCAGAAGTCGATCAATGCCGCCGGCGACGAGAAGACCAAGCTCTACTGCGTTTACGTCGCCGTCGGCCAGAAGCGCTCGACGGTCGCCCAGTTCGTCAAGGTGCTGGAGGAGAACGGCGCCCTCGACTACTCGATTGTCGTCGCCGCGACCGCCTCCGAGCCGGCTCCGCTACAGTACCTCGCCCCCTTCACCGGCTGCACAATGGGCGAGTATTTCCGCGACAACGGCATGCACGCCGTGATCGCCTACGACGACCTCTCCAAGCAGGCCGTCGCCTACCGCCAGATGTCGCTGCTGCTGCGCCGGCCGCCCGGCCGTGAAGCCTACCCGGGCGACGTTTTCTACCTCCACTCGCGTCTGCTTGAGCGTGCAGCCAAGCTCAACGACCAGCACGGCGGCGGCTCGCTCACGGCGCTCCCCGTCATCGAGACCCAGGCGAACGACGTCTCCGCCTACATCCCGACCAACGTGATCTCCATCACCGACGGCCAGATCTTCCTCGAAACCGACCTCTTCTATCAGCGCATCCGTCCGGCGGTGAACGTGGGCCTCTCGGTGTCGCGTGTCGGCTCTAGCGCGCAGACCAAGGCGATGAAGCAAGTTGCCGGCAAGATCAAAGGTGAGCTCGCGCAGTACCGCGAGATGGCGGCCTTTGCCCAGTTCGGCTCCGACCTCGACGCCGCCACGCAGAAGATGCTGGCGCGCGGCGCCAGGTTGACTGAGCTTTTAAAGCAGCCGCAGTTCTCGCCGTTGAACATGGAGGAGCAGGTGTGCGTGATCTTCGCCGGCACGCGCGGCTACCTCGATCCTCTCCCCGTCTCGGCGGTGAGCAAGTTCGAGCAGGACTTGCTGCGGCTCTTGCGCGACCAGGGCAAGGACATCCTCGACGCGATCCGCAGTGAGAAGGCGCTATCGGAGGCGACGGAAAAGAGGCTCGTCGCCTTCCTCGACAAATTCGCCAAAAGCTTCACCGCTTAGAGCAGGCAGGACGCTCGCATGCCGAGCTTAAAAGATCTCCGCAACCGCGTCTCGTCGGTGAAGGCGACCCGCAAGATCACCAAGGCGATGCAGATGGTCGCTGCGGCGAAGCTGCGCCGCGCGCAGGAAGTGGCCACCGCGGCGCGCCCCTATGCCGATCGCATGGACCAGATGATGGCGAGCCTCGGCGGGCGCGTCACCGACCGGCAGGGAATGTCGCCGCTGCTCGTCGGCACCGGCAAGGACGACGTGCACCTGCTCGTCGTTATGACGGGCGAGCGCGGTCTTGCCGGCGGGTTCAACTCGAATATCGCCAAGCTCGCGCGCAATGACGCGCAGCGGCTGCTTGCAGCCGGCAAAACGGTGAAGTTCCTGATGGTTGGCCGCAAGGGCGCCGATGCGATGCGCCGGGATTTCGGCAAGCTCTATGTCGATCGCGTCGACCTGCGCGGGGTGCGCCAGATTGCTTTCACGCACGCCGACGGCATCGCCCAGAAGGTTCTGGCACTGTTCGCGGCGGGCGAGTTCGACGTGGCGACGCTCTATTTCGCGGAGTTCAAGTCGGTGATCAGGCAGGTGCCGACGGCGCTGCAGCTGATCCCAGCCAAGATCCCGGCGGCGAAGGCCGACAAAGCGACGGGCGCCGTGGCGATCCACGAATACGAGCCGTCAGATGAGGAGGTGCTCGGCTACCTCGTCAATCTCAACGTCTCGACGCAGATCTTCCGCGGGCTCCTAGAGAACGTCGCCTCGTTCTACGGTGCCCAGATGAGCGCCATGGACAGCGCCACGCGCAACGCCGGCGAGATGATCGACAAGCTGACATTGAAATACAACCGCACGCGCCAGGCCATGATCACGAAGGAGCTCATCGAGATCATTTCGGGCGCCGAGGCGCTGTGAGCACAAAGAAGGGCACGAGGAAAGCAAGATGGCAAACAACGTTGGTCGCATTCGCCAGGTGACGGGCGCCGTCGTCGACGTGCAGTTCGGCGACAAGCTGCCGGCAATCCTCAATGCGCTCGAGACCAAGAACCACGGCTCGCGGCTCGTGCTCGAGGTGGCGCAGCACTTGGGCGAGAACACGGTGCGCACCATCGCCATGGATTCCACAGAAGGCCTGGTGCGCGGTCAGGAAGTCACCGACACCGGCGCCCCGATCAAGGTTCCCGTCGGCGATGCCACGCTGGGGCGCATCATGAACGTCGTCGGCGATCCCGTGGACGAGGCGGGCCCGATCAAGGGAACGGCGGAGTATCCCATCCACCAACCGGCGCCTTCCTTCCAGGACCAGGCGACGGAAGCGCAGATACTCGTCACCGGCATCAAGGTCGTCGACCTGCTCGCACCCTACGCCAAGGGCGGCAAGATCGGCCTATTCGGCGGCGCAGGCGTCGGCAAGACCGTGCTCATCATGGAGCTGATCAACAACGTCGCCAAGGCGCACGGCGGCTACTCGGTATTCGCCGGTGTCGGCGAGCGCACGCGCGAGGGCAACGACCTCTATCACGAGATGATCGACTCAAAGGTCAATGTCGATCCCAAGAAGAACAACGGCAGCGCGGCTGGATCGAAGTGCGCACTCGTCTACGGCCAGATGAACGAGCCGCCGGGCGCGCGCGCCCGCGTCGGCCTCTCGGGGCTGACGGTCGCCGAGTACTTCCGCGACCAGGGCCAGGATGTGCTGTTCTTCGTCGACAACATCTTCCGCTTCACGCAAGCGGGCTCCGAGGTGTCGGCGCTTCTCGGGCGCATTCCGTCGGCGGTCGGCTACCAGCCGACGCTCGCGACCGACATGGGCGCCCTGCAGGAGCGCATCACCACGACGCAGAAGGGTTCAATCACCTCGGTGCAGGCGATCTACGTGCCGGCCGACGACCTGACCGACCCGGCGCCGGCGACCTCGTTCGCCCACCTTGACGCAACCACGGTGCTGTCGCGCGGCATCGCCGAGAAGGGCATCTATCCGGCGGTCGATCCCCTGGATTCCACCTCGCGCATGCTCGATCCGCGCATCGTCGGCGAGGAGCACTACCAGGTCGCCCGCCAGGTGCAGCAGATCCTGCAGAGATACAAAGCGCTGCAGGACATCATCGCCATTCTGGGCATGGACGAGCTGTCCGAAGACGATAAGCTGATCGTGGCGCGCGCCCGCAAGATCGAGCGCTTCCTGTCGCAGCCGTTCCACGTGGCGGAAGTGTTCACGGGCTCGCCCGGCAAGCTCGTCAGCCTCGCCGACACGATCAAGGGTTTTAAGGGCCTGTGCAACGGCGACTACGACCATTTGCCCGAGCAGGCGTTCTACATGGTGGGCACCATCGACGAAGCTATTGCCAAGGCAGAGAAGCTGGCCGAGGCGGCTTAATTGCATCGAACGGATGCCGCAGCGCATCCACGAAAGGACACCCAGATGGCTGGGGAGCAGACGGGCAAGGGCGTGGCTGGCACGAGCTTCGGCTCCTGCTGCAGCGAGTTGAGAGACGCCATGAGCGGCGAGGAGTTCGAGCCGCTGCTCACGGTCGGTGATGACGGCGTGCTCTACATGTCCGTCGGGCTCATCGACCTGGAGCAGGAGGACGAGCCGGGCATGGTCGATCACCCGATGTTCTTCTGCCCGTTCTGCGGCAAGCAGCAGCAAACGGTGGAAGAGGTGCGCGCCAAGACCGGCGGCGACAACGGTGCGGATGACGAGGCGTAAGGGACAATGGCTGCCACGTTCACTTTCGAGCTTGTGACACCCGAGCGCCTGCTCCTGTCGGCGTCGGCCGAGCAGGTGGTGGTGCCGGGCTCGGAAGGCGATTTCGCCGTGCTGGCGGGGCATGCGCCCGTCATCTCGACGCTGCGGCCGGGCGTGCTCGAGATCACGCTGCCACAGGGTAGGCAGCGCATCTTCGTCAAGAAGGGCGTGGCCGAGGCCGACCCCGAGCGGCTGACGGTGCTGGCGCAGACTGCAGTCTCCGTCGGCGATTTCGATGCAGCGCGGCTTTCAAGCGAGCTGAGAGCGGCCGAGGCGGAGCTCGCCGAAGCCAAGGACGATCAGTCGAAGCGGATGGCCGAGATGCTCGTCGACGTGCTGAAGCGGCTGCAGGCGAAGGCCGCTTGATCTACCGGCGATGCTGTAGTGAAGCGCTGCTCAGGCCGCGGTCTGGGCGGCGACGGGGCACGCGAACTCGGCGAACTGTTCGGCGACGGCCTCGTATACTGGGCGCTTGAACGCCACCGCAAGACCCGGCACCTCCTCGAGGCTTGCCCAACGCCAATCGTCGAACTCGGGCTTCATCGTGCCGTTGCCGATGATGTCGATCTCGTCATCGGTGCCCTCGAATCGCATTGCGAACCAGCGCAAGCGCTGGCCGGCGTACCTGCCCTTGATCGCGACGCCGATCAGGTCGCGCGGAAGCTCGTAGCCGAGCCAGCCCGGAAATTCTGCGAGTAGTGTGACGCTCGACACGCCGGTCTCCTCGTGCAGCTCGCGAATGGCCGCGGTGAGCGGCCGCTCGCCCTTGGAGATGCCTCCCTGCGGGAACTGCCAAATGTAGTCCTCGATGTAGTCCTGCGGGTAGCAAGCCCACTTGGGGCGGCGGCGTCCGACCCACACGCGCCCTTCGGCGTTGAAGAGGACGACGCCGGCGCACGGGCGCAGCGGCAGCCGCGTGCTGCGGGTTCCTGTCACTGGCAGGGCGATGGTCATGGAGCCGGCTCGCGCTTATTCACAGCTTATCAACAGATGAATCAAAACGTAGAATAACCGAAAAATTCAACCATTCTATGTCGTTGAATTGTTAAATTTCAGGAACCTGTCACCGAAGCGTCGCAATGCGCTCCGGAACAGCATGGGCCCTGAAGGCCTCGGCGACCTGACGGTAGACGTCCCGCTTGAAGGGCACGATCAGGCCCACTAGCTCGGTGAGGGGCAACCAACGCCAGGCCTCGAACTCCACCGGATGGCCTTCCGCCGGCGTGATGTTGATCTCGCTCTCAGGGCCGCGAAAGCGGACCGCGAACCATTTCTGCTCCTGGCCGCGGTACTTGCCTCCCCAGGCCTTGCCGATGAACTCGGGCGGGAGCTCGTAGCGCAGCCAGCCAGGCGTCTCGGCAATGATGGAGACCGAGCGCATGCCGGTTTCCTCGGCCAGCTCCCGCAGCGCCGCCTTGCTCGGGACCTCGCCCTTGTCGATGCCGCCTTGCGGCATCTGCCACCAGGAGCCGCGCCCTTCCGGCTCGCCGGGAGCATCCGCGCGGCGGCCGACCCAGACCAGCCCTTCGGCGTTGAGGACCATGATGCCGACGCACGGGCGGTAGCCGAGCTTGCTGGGGTCGGTGGCGTTGCGGCTCATGGGCGCGGCGTCCGGCGTCTGGGTGCGGGCGGAATCGGCCCCGCTAATGAGATGGGCGCCGCAGCGGGCGCCCATCTCGTCTGCTATGGCGTCGACCGAGGAAAACGGAACACCTCAGTTCTTCGCCTTGTCCTTCGCGTCGTTGCCGAGCTGCGTCGCATCGACACTGGCGCCGGCGGTCTTGGCGTCCTTGGCCGTCCCGCGCAGGAAGGAGAGAGCGTACTGGAGCTGGGTGTCCTTCTCCGGCTCCTTGGCCACGTAGGCGGAAGATCCGGAATTCTCCTTCAGCTCCTTCTGCTCTTCCTCGGCGCTCTCTTGCGAGTCCGGGTTCTTGAGATGGCCGCGCAGGCTTGCCTCGCCGCGCGTCTTCTCGGCGGCGGCCTTGGCCTTGAGATCGTCGGGCAGCTCTTCCTCGACGACGATGTCGGGCTCGATGCCCTTGGCCTGGATCGAGCGGTTCGACGGCGTGTAGTAGCGCGCCGTGGTCAGCCGGATCGCGCCGTTGCTGCCGAGCGGGATGATCGTCTGCACCGAGCCCTTGCCAAACGAGCGCGTGCCGATGACGGTCGCGCGTTTGTGGTCCTGCAGCGCTCCGGCGACGATCTCGGAGGCCGAGGCCGAGCCGCCGTTGATGAGCACGACCACCTTCTTGCCGTCGGTCTCATCCCCCGGATGGGCCTGCGCCCGCTGCGTCTCCTCGTTGTTGCGGCCCTTAGTCAGCACGATGGCTCCCTGCTCCAGGAAGTCGTCGGAGACGGCGATGGCCTGATCGAGCAGTCCGCCGGGGTTGTTGCGCAGATCGATGACGTAGCCCTTGAGATTGGAGCCGATGGTCTTCTTCGCCTCGTCGATCGCCTTGACGAGGTTGGCGTGCGTTTGCTCGTTGAAGGTCGTGACCTTGATGTAGGCCACATCGCCTTCATTGTGCGCCTTGACCGCGTTGATGCGGATGATGTCGCGCATCACCTTGACGTCGAACGGGTCCTCCACGCCCTTGCGCACGATCGTGAGCGTGATCGGCGTATTGACGGGACCGCGCATCTTCTCGACCGCCTGCTCCAGCGTGAGCCCGACAATCTGCTCGTTGTCGAGGTGGGTGATGAGATCGTTGGCTTGCAGGCCGGCCTTGGCGGCGGGGGTATCGTCGATGGGCGACACGACCTTGACAACGCCGTTCTCCATGGTGACCTCGATGCCGAGCCCGCCGAACTCGCCGCGGGTCTGCACCTGCATGTCGTGATAGTTCTTCGGGCTCAAGTAGGAGGAGTGCGGGTCGAGCGCGGAGAGCATGCCGTTGATCGCGCTCTCGATCAGCATCGGATCGTCCGGCTTGTCGACGTAATCGGAGCGCACGCGCTCCAAGACGTCGCCGAACAGATCGAGCTGTCGGTAGAGCTCGGAGTTAGACGAGGTCGCTGAGAACGATCGCGTCACGTTCAGAAGCGTGGTCGCGGCCGCGAGGCCGGTCATGAGCAGGAACGTCCAGAACGCAAATTCCGTCTTGCGCATCATCCTTGCACCTTCTGATGACCTTGAACCCACCATGGGTCTGGGTCGATGGGCGTGCCATCCTTGCGAAATTCAATATATAGGACGGGGGCACTATTTGCGGCCGCCGATTGAGCCTGCTGTGTCCAGCCGCTCATGGTTCCAATCGGCTCTGCGCCGAGCACAAACTGTCCCGGTTGTACGTCAATCTGAGATAAGCCCGCAAGCAGGACATGATACCCACCACCCGCGTTGATGATCAAGAGCTGGCCGTAGCTGCGAAACTCGCCAGCGTAAACGATCCAGCCATCACAAGGTGACGTGACTTGGGCGCCCTGGCGCGTTTCGAGCACGAGACCCTTGGACTGACCGCCAAATTGCGTCTTTTCCCCAAAGCCCAGCACCTGGCGCCCCTGCGCTGGGAGCGGCAGGCGCCCTTGGGCCTGCGCGAACGCGATCTCAGGCTTGATGCGGCCGGGGCTGCCGAGCGTTGCGCCGGGTGAAAGCTCGACGACGTCCACGGACTTGCCCGTCGTCGATGGTGCCGCGGGGTCGCTCTTCGGCTCGGTCGCCGGCGCAGCAGCGTCGGGTGTCGCGTCCGGCTGGGGTTTGCCGTCGGGCGAGCCTGCCAGCGGCGGGCTAGCGGCGGCCTCCTTCTCTTTCGTCTCCTTCTCGTAGGCGCCGAGCCCGGTGTTCTCCTTAACCGCCTGATCGAGTTTTGCGATCAATTCATTGAGATCGGTGACGCTCTCGGAAATTTCGGCCGATACCATGCGCATGCGCTTGAGCTCACCTTGGCGCTCCTCGAGCGAGGTCTTCTTGGCGTCGAGCAGCCCCGCGAGCCGCGTCTTTGCGTCGTTAAGGCGTGCCGTCTCGGTGCGCAGCTGCTCGCTCTGCGCGCGCATCTCGGTCATGACGCGGAGGAGCTCGTTGAGGCGGGCGGCGAGCGCCTTGGCCTGATTGCCGAGTTGGGGGAACGCGGCGGCGAGCAACATGGCGCTGCGCACCATCTTGAGTGCGTCCTCGCGCTGGGTGATGAGCACGGGCGGCGGATTGCGGCCCATCCGTTGCAATGCCGACAGGAGCTTCGCGATCTGCCCCTGGCGCTGATTCAACGAGCCTTTGAGGATCTTCTCCTGCGCGCCGAGCTCGCCCAGGCGGTTTTCGATGGAGGTGAGCTGGCCTTCGCTTTTCTTGATGAGGTCGGCGGTTTCCACGAGCCGCTTGTTGAGCTTCTCACGCTCCGCCGTGATCGCGTCGACGTCGGTCTCGAGGGCCTTGGCTTTGCTCTGAACGTTTTCGAGCTCGATACGCCGGCTTTCGAGCTTCTTCTTGGCCTCCTCAGCCGAGGTCGCCGTCTCGGCGAGCGCGCTGCTGGCCAGCAGCATCACGGCGGCCAAGCCAACGCTGGGCGCGGCGGCGGCGAGCAAGGACCGGGTCCGCTTCGCAGGTCTCGCTCGGTTCAAAGGCGCTGTTTCCCCGACGATTATGGCGATGCGGGCAACTGAGGCGATGATTGCGGCAATTATGGCGCGTCGCGCGTTGCTAATCTGTTGCGGCCCGGGCCGCGGGCCGGCTTGGTTTTAGGAGATACGGTTTGCCGGGGTCGGCGGAAAGCACTAAGGGTGGCTGAGAACGGAGGTCGAACGCGTATGGAATTCGTGCTTTACCATCTCGTCACGGTCGCGGTCGCGGCCGTGGTCATCGTGCTGCTCATGGGCCTGTGGAACCTCACGCGCGGCAAGAGCCCCAACCTCAGCCAGAAATTGATGCGCTGGCGCGTCGGCCTGCAGTTCGTGGCCATCGTCATCATCATGCTCTTTGTCTTCGTCCACTATCGCTGATCGCGATGTCCTGCCCCGCCGCGTGCGAGCGCCCCAATTTGCGCTATGCTGCTAGGACATAGCCATCCGAAGGCCGCGCATGGTCGTCTTGAACAAGATCTACACCCGCACCGGAGACGCCGGCACCACCGCGCTCGGCAGCGGCGAACGTGTCCCTAAGCACGCGTTGCGTATTGCTGCCTATGGCACGGTGGACGAAACCAACGCCTCGATTGGCATGGCGCGCGTGCAGCTCGGCAACGCGCTGCCCGGTCTCGACGGCAAGCTTATCCGCATCCAGAACGATCTCTTCGACCTCGGGGCGGATCTGTGCGTGCCCGAGGGCGCGCGCAAGGGCAAGCAGGAGCCGTTGCGTGTCAGCGATACTCAGGTGCAGCGGCTCGAGGACGAGATCGACGAGATGAACTCCGAGCTGCAGCCGCTGCGCTCATTCGTGCTGCCCGGTGGATCGCCTGCCGCGGCCGCGCTGCACGTTGCACGCACGGTCTGCCGCCGCGCCGAGCGCCTGATGGTCGAGCTTGCGGCGCAGCCGGGCGAGGTCGTCGGCGAGCCCGCCCTCAAGTACGTCAACCGTCTGTCCGATTTTCTATTTGTCGCCGGTCGCTACGCGAATGACCGCGGCAAGAGCGATGTGCTGTGGGTGCCGGGGCAGAACCGGTAGCCGCGTCAATAGTTCTTCAGCGTAGCAGGCCCCACCGTGTTCATCCCCCTCCGCGATGACAACACTCTGAAATCGATCTCCTTCCAGTACGTTACGATCTCGCTCATCGCGGTCAATGTGCTCGTTTACCTGTTCGAGGTCTCCGGCCTCGAGCAGGGTGCGATCCGCAGCTTCGGGCTCACGCCGCGCGCGCTGATGGCGGGCACCTTATTTTCGACGCCGCTGCCGACGTCGGAGGATGCGATCCCCGTCGTCGAGGGCGCGACCCTGTTCACCTATATGTTCTTCCACGCCGACATCTTCCATCTCATCGGCAACATGCTTTTCCTGTGGGTATTCGGCGACAATGTCGAGGACGCCATGGGGCACGCGAAGTTCTTGTTCTTCTACCTCGCGTGCGGCGTGTTCGCGGGGCTGTTCCATGCGTGGATGCTACCGGACTCCGAGCTGCCGCTGATCGGCGCTAGCGGCGCGGTCGCCGGTGTGATCGCCGCCTACCTCATGCTGCACCCGCGTGTTGGAGTGTGGGTGCTGGCCTTCAAGTTCATCCCGCTGCGCATCTCCGCCGGGCTCGCGCTCGGCCTCTGGATCCTGCTGCAGGTCGCGATGGTCGCCGTGTCGGACACCGGCCCCACGGCCTGGTGGGCCCATATCGGCGGACTTCTCGCCGGTGCGGCGCTGATCCTCGTGCTGCGGCGCCCGGGTGTGCCGTTGTTCGACAAGGGCACCAAGCTGGCGTGAAGCTCGCGCGTCTGCTTTAGCAATCCTGGTCTCCTTCATCGCAGCCGAACAGGGTTAACCGGCGCCCCCAATTGACTTGCCCGGGCCACGCTCGTACGTTGCGTTTCGCACTTGCGAATAGGTTCTATAAGCGCTGCGACCGGGGCTTTCCGCGCGGAAATGGCGACGATTCATCGCGCTGCACAACCGCTCCAGTTCAGGTCAGCATAGCGCCGCGCGGTCGGGAGCTAGGACGGCATGAAGGTGTTGGTGCCGGTCAAGCGGGTCGTCGATTACAACGTCAAGATTCGGGTAAAACCGGACGGATCGGGAATCGAGCTCGCCAACGTCAAGATGTCCATGAACCCCTTCGACGAGATCGCCGTCGAAGAAGCGGTGCGTTTGAAGGAAAAGGGGGGGGCGACCGAGGTCGTCGTGGTCTCGGTCGGGCCGGCGAAGGCGCAGGAGACGATCCGCACCGCGCAAGCGATCGGCGCCGATCGCGGCATCCTCGTCGAGACCCCGGAAGGCGCCACCATCGAACCGCTCGCCGTCGCCAAGCTTCTGAAAGCCGTCGCCGACGCGGAGAAGCCCGGGCTCATCATCCTCGGCAAGCAGGCGATCGACGACGACTGCAATCAGACCGGACAGATGCTGGCGGCGCTCCTCGGTTGGCCGCAGGGAACCTTCGCTTCGAAGATGGTGATCGAGAGCGGCATCGTCTCGGTCACGCGCGAGGTCGACGGCGGCCTCGAGACCGTGAAGCTCAAGATGCCGGCGGCCGTCACCACGGATTTGCGCTTGAACGAGCCGCGCTATCCCTCGCTGCCCAACATCATGAAGGCGAAGAAAAAGCCGCTCGACGTGAAAAAGCCCGCCGACCTCGGCGTCGACATCGCTCCGCGGCTCAAGGTCCTGAAGATCACCGAGCCCGCGAGCCGCAAGGCCGGCGTCAAGGTTGGAAGCGTCGCCGAGCTCGTCGCCAAGCTCAAGACCGAAGCCGGGGTGCTCTGACGATGGGTATCCTCCTGCTGGCCGAACACAGTAATGGCGTGCTTCACCCGGCAACGGGCAAGGCGCTCTCGGCGGCGGCAGCGTTGGGCGACACGGTTGACGTGCTGGTCGCGGGGGCGAACTGCAAACCTGCAGCGGAGGCGGCCGCGAAGCTTAAGGGCGTCGCCAAGGTGCTTCTCGCCGATGCGCCCCAGCTCGAGCACGCGCTTGCGGAGGAGGTTACGGCGCTGATCCTGCCGCTGATGCAGAGCTACGACGTGCTCATCGCGCCGGCTACGTCCTCAGGCAAGAACATCGCGCCGCGCGTTGCCGCTGCGCTCGACGTGATGCAGATCTCCGACATCACCAAGGTCGTGTCGAAGGATACCTTCGAGCGGCCGATCTACGCGGGCAACGCCATTCAGACCGTGCAGTCGCCGGAAGCCAAGAAGGTCATCACGGTGCGAATCGCCGCGTTCCCTTCGGCGCCTGAGGGCGGATCGGCACCGATCGAGGCCATTCCCGCGCCGGCTGCGGTAGGACTGTCGAGCTTCGCCAAAGCGGAGCTGACGACGTCGGACCGGCCCGAGCTTGCCTCTGCCCGCATCGTCATCTCCGGTGGCCGCGGGCTGCAATCGGGCGAAAACTTCAAGAAGCTGTTGGAGCCCGTCGCCGATGCGCTCGGCGCCGC
>Ga0187817_10000525_pt1 | contig 16592 bp, 13 predicted proteins | sample NC_wetland_sal_i_17_FD_132431 | JGI IMG/M metagenome (GOLD analysis project Ga0187817, IMG submission 132431) | Wetland sediment microbial communities from Neuse River Estuary, North Carolina, USA - SO4_2 | ecosystem: Environmental > Aquatic > Freshwater > Wetlands > Sediment | place: USA...
GCGCTGGCCGGGTACCGGCCGGTGGTCGAGCTGTACATGGCCGAGTTCATGCTCGTGGCCATGGACCAGGTGGTGAACGAGGCGCCGCGGTTCCGGTACATGAGCGGCGGCCGGGTCACGGTCCCGCTGGTCCTCAAGGCCGGGTACGGGTTCACGGCGGGCTGGGCCGGGCAGCACACCGGGTCGATCTACGGCATGTTCACCGGCGTGCCCGGGCTCAAGGTGGCGCTGCCCGCCACGCCGGCCGACGCCAAGGGCCTGATGGCCACGGCCATCCGGGACGACAACCCGGTGTGCTTCTTCCACCACTACCTGCTCACGCTGGAGGAAGGCGAGGTGCCCGAAGGGGAGTACCTGGTGCCGTTCGGCCAGGCGGACGTGCGGCGGGCCGGGGACGACGTCACGATCGTGGCCACCGGCTGGATGGTGGGCAAGGCGCTGGCGGCGGCGGACACGCTGGCCGCCTCGGGGGTGGAGGCGGAGGTGATCGACCCGCGCACGCTGGTGCCGCTGGACGTGGCGACCATCCTGGACTCGGTGCGCAAGACCGGCCGGCTGGTGCTGGTAGACCAGGCCACCCGGCACGCGTCCGCGGCCGCGGTCATCGCCGCCGAGGTCGCCGATCAGGGGTTCGGGTACCTGAAGGCCCCGGTCAAGCTGGTCACGGCGCTGGATGCCACCGTCCCCTACAGCCAGCCGATGGAGGAATACATCCTGCCCGACGAGTCGAAGATCACCAACGCGGTCCGCGAGGTCATGGCGGCGATCCCATGAGCGAGCCAAGGGCGCGGCGCCGACTGGACTGACGAGCGAGGAACGAGCGAGGAGGGAAGGAGGCGCGTCAAGAGCGCCCGGAGGCGAGCGGAAAACAGAGCGAGCGTGAGGTAGACAGGCATCGAGGCGGTTGGCGCCGACAACATCATGTTCGCGATCGAATACCCGTACCAGACCGCCGAGGGCGCGGTCCGGTGCCTCGACGAGGCCGAGATCTGCGACGAGGACCGGAGGAAGATCTACCACCGCAATGCCGAGCGGATCTTCGGCATCCCGGACGGCGATGAATCCGGGGAGCAGTAAACGGCGATGAATCCGGGGAGCAGTAATGAGCCTGATGCGGGCGGTGGGGTTCACCGAGTTCGGCGGCCAGCACCTCTGGCCTGCTACAGTGTGGTGCAAGGGTAATACGCAGCGTTATACCAGAGCGGGTGATTCGTGCGTATTTTCGGGGTTATCTTCAGTGCCGCGATTGCTGTTTCCGCGGGCCTGGTCGCGGCCATGGCCGCCGCTCCGGCGGCCGGCGCGGCAGCTGCGGTCAATTATGTGGCGCTCGGCGATTCCTACAGCTCAGGAGTCGGTGCCGGGGATTACATCTCGTCCAGCGGAAGCTGCGAGCGCAGCGTCGAGGCCTATCCCGAGCAGTGGGCCGCCGCCAACTCTCCCGCCACCTTCGTCTCGGTGGCCTGCTCGGGCGCGGGCACGGCCGACGTCCTCAGCAGCCAGGTATCGGCGCTGAGCGCCAGCACCACGCTGGTCAGCATCACGATCGGCGGTAACGACGCGGGCTTCTCCAGGGTCATGGAGACATGCGTGCTCCGCTCGACCAGCTCGTGCCTGAACGCCGTCGCAGCGGCCGAGGCCTTCATCGCGAACCAGCTGCCGGCCAGGCTGGACACCACCCTGCAGACGATCGCGGCCGACGCGCCGAACGCGACGGTCGTCGTGCTCGGCTACCCCGACCTGTACGACCTGTCGAAGTCCAGTTCCTGCGTCGGGCTGAGCACCACTGACCGCATCGCGCTCGACTACGGCGCGAACGATCTCGACGGCGCCCTCCAGGCCGCCGCGCAGGCCAATGACGACACGTTCGCCGACGTCCGCGGCCAGTTCGCCGGGCATGAGATCTGCGACTCCGGCAGCTGGCTGCACTCGGTGAACATCTTCGCGGTCAGCTCGTCCTACCACCTAACCGCCGCCGGGCAGGACCTCGGGTACCTGCCCGTCTTCGCCGCGGCCGCTGGCTGATCAGGTGGCGGGTGCTGACATCCTGGTGGGGTGAGCGAACGGTACCTGTTCCGGAAGCCGACCGGTAGCCCGCAGGACCGGGGCGCGTCGCCGCCCCGGTACCGGCGGGAGACCGGGCCGGGCGGCATGATCATCGAGCGAGACGTGCCGGTGCCGGTGCGGGGCGGGGTGACCGTCTACGCCGACGTGTTCCGGCCGGCCGGCGAGCGGCCCGTTCCGCCGCTGATCGCCTGGTCGCCGTACGGCAAGCACGCCGGCCCGCAGCTGCCCGAGCGGTACCCGGACGGCGGGGTGGCGCCGGCCAGCTGTCGGAGTACGCGGCCTTCGAGTCCCCCGACCCGGTCCACTGGACGGCGCGGGGGTACGGGGTGGTCAACGCCGACATACCCGGGACCTGGTTCTCCGGCGGCGACGCCACCTTCCTGTCCCCCGAGGAAGCGGCGTGCGGGCACGACCTGATCGAGTGGGCGGGCACGCAGAGCTGGAGCAACGGCCGGGTGGGCCTGTCCGGGGTCTCCTACCTGACCTCGTGCCAGTGGACGATCGCCGCGACCCGCCCGCCGCACCTGGCCGCGATCAACCCGTGGGAGGGGTGGAGCGACACCTACCGGGAGGTGGCCAGGCACGGCGGCATCCCGGAGACCTGCTTCTGGCCGTACATCGGGGAACGCTGGGGCTACGGGACCGGCCGGATCGAGGACCTGGACGCCGAGACAGTCGCGCATCCGCTCTTCGACGACTTCTGGGCGTCCAAGGCAGCACCGCTGGGCCAGATCACCGTGCCCGCCTACGTGGTCGCCAGCTGGTCGGACCAGGGCCTGCACACCCGGGGCACGTTCGAAGGGTTCGCCCGGATCGGCTCGGAGCGCAAATGGCTGGACGCACACGGCGGGAAGAAGTGGGGCTACTACTACAGCGCCGACGGCCTGCGGCGCCAGCAGGCGTTCTTCGACCACTTCCTGCTGGGCCGTGATACCGAGATCAGCGACTGGCCGCGAGTCCGCTACCAGGTCAGGGACCACGGGCACGAGGGCACCTGGAAGACCGCCACCGACTGGCCCGTGCCCGGCACGTCATTTCAGCCGCTGTACCTGGATGCGGCCACCGGGACGCTGACCCGCACCCGGCCCGCCGCGGCCGCCGCGGTGTCCTACGACAGCGAGCGGGCCGGGCACGGCCGCGGCCGGGCCACGTTCGACTTCCGCTTCGACGTGGGCACCGAACTGGTCGGCGGGATGGGGCTCAAGGTCTGGATGTCCGCGCCGCAGGCGCAGGACATGGACGTGTTCGTGGCGGTGCAGAAGCTGGACGCCTACGGGGACCTGACGGGGTTCCCGTTCTACGCCGTGTTCGAGGACGGCCCGGTGGCGCTCGGCTGGCTGCGCGCGTCCCACCGCGAGCTCGACCAGGCGCGTTCGCGGCCGTGGCAGCCGGTGCTGGCGCACCGGCGGGAGCTTCCGATCGCCGCGGGCCAGGTCGTCCCGCTGGAGGTCGAGATCCTGCCGTCGGGCACGCTGTTCCGGCCGGGCGAGACGCTGCGGCTCGTCATCCAGGGCCGGGACGTCTACCGCTACCCGCGGCCGCTGATCCAGGCCTGGCACGATGACTCGGTGAACCGGGGCCTGCACGTCATCCATGCCGGCGGCGAGTACGACTCGCACCTGCTCGTGCCCACGCTCTCAGCTGACGATCATGCCCTGTTAGGGTGCGTGCGTGGGCGGCATCCTGTTCGACCGCGCCCGCTCGAGCCCGGATCCGCGCTGGGGCACGCTCGGCGAACTGGTTCGCGAGGCGGCGGAGCGGTCCGGTGACCGGGAATTCCTCCGCTTTCCCGGGGTCTCGCTGACCTTCGCCGACGTGCACGAGGCCAGCAGCCGGCTGGCCCAGGTCCTGGTCGCGCACGGGATCCAGCCCGGCGACCGGGTGGCGATCATGCTCGGCAACGTGCCCGACTGGCCGCTGAGCTGGTTCGCGATCGGTAAGGCCGGCGCGATCGCGGTACCGGTCAACGCGCGTTACCGGGAGTCTGACCTGGGCTTCGTGCTCGCCGACTCGGGCGCGGTGCTGGTGCTGACCTCCGATGAGCACGCGGGCCTGGTGCGGGCGGTGGCCGCCACGGCCGGCACCGTCCGGGAGGTGCGGACGGTCGCCGAGCTGGCCCGGGAACTGGCGGCGGCGCCGCCGGGCGACCCGGCGGTAACCCTGGAGCCTTCCGCCATCGCCAACTTCCAGTACACCTCGGGCACGACCGGTTTCCCCAAGGCCTGCATGCTCTCGCACGGCTACTGGCTCAGGACCGGCTGGCTGACCGCGATCGAGGCCGAACTGCGGGCCGACGACGTCATGCTGATGGCCCAGGCGTTCTCCTACATGGACCCGCAGTGGGCCTCGGTGATGTGCCTGATGGGCGGCTGCCCGCTGGTGGTGCTGCCCCGGTTCTCCGCGTCTGGGTTCTGGGCGTCGGTCCGGGAGCACGGCGCGACCCTGACCTACGTGCTCGGCGCCATGCCGATGCTGATGTTCGGCCAGCCGGCCGGCCCGCTGGACCGGGACAACATCGTGCGCCTGGTCCTGTGCTCGGGGATCGTCCCGGATCTGCACCGGCGGTTCGAGGAACGCTGGGGGGCACCCTGGCGGGAGCTCTACGGCTCGACCGAGAGCGGCCTGGACCTGGCCGTGCCGCCGGGCGCCGGCCAGTCGGTCGGCACCGGCGCGATGGGTCATCCGCCGCCCGGCAAGCAGGTCTGGATCGCGGACGAGGCCGACGCCGCGCTGCCCGACGGCGAGCTAGGCCAGATCCTTATCCGCGGCGAGCCGATGATGACGGGGTACTGGAACCATCCGGACAGCACCGAGCGGGCGTTCCGCGGCGGCTGGTACCACACCGGCGACCTGGGCTTCCGCGACGCCGCGGGCTGGATCCACCATGCGGGACGGCTGAAGGACATGGTCCGGCGAGGCGGGGAGAACATCTCCGCGGCCGAGGTGGAGAACGTCCTGGCCCTGCACCCGGCGGTCGCGGCGGCGGCGCTGGTGCCCATCCCCGACGAGATGTTCGGCGAGCTGCCCAAGGCGTTCATCCAGCTCGCGCCTGGCCAGCAGCCGGATACGCGGACCGCGGTGAGCCTGCTGGACCATGCCCGGGCGAAGCTGGCGCGGTTCAAGGTCCCGGCCTACCTGGAGTTCGTGGAGTCCTTCCCGATGACGCCGTCGGCGCGGGTGGAGAAGCGCAAGCTCACCGAACCGGAGCGGGACCAGCGCACCGGCGTGTTCGACACCGCGGCGAACACGTGGGTCTGACCGAGAGGAGGGTGGTCATGGCAGCCTGGGGCGCCGAATCCGGCCACATCGAGGTATCCGTGTCCGACGCCGTCGCCGTGGTTACGCTGCGGCGGCCGGACAAGCTCAACGCGCTGACCGCCGGCATGCGCCGGGAACTCGCCGCCATCCTTCGTCACTTCGGCGACGGGCACTCGGTACGCGGCATCGTGGTCACCGGCACCGGGCGGGCGTTCTCGGCCGGCCTGGACCTGAAGGAGGCGGCGGAACTGCCGCCGGGCGGGCTGATCGCCGACGTGGAGCTGTTCCACGACATCACCCGGGCCGCGCTGCAGACGCGGGTACCGGTGATCGCCGCCCTCAACGGGATCGCCGTGGGCGGCGCCTGCGAGATGACGCTGTGCTTCGACGCCCGCATCGGCACGCCCGCCGCGGAGTACTTCCTGCCGGAGAACAACATCGGGCTGACCATCTCCAACGCGTCCAGCGTGCTGCTCCCCCGGCTGGTCGGCGCGCGGGCGATGCGCCTGGTCCTGGGGTCCGCCCGGATCGGGGCCCTGGACGCGCTGGCCATGGGCCTGCTGGACGAGATCGTCGAGGAGGCCGACCTGATCGAGGCGGCGATCGGGCTCGTGCACCGCTGGACCCAGTCCGGCGCGGCCACCGCCGCGCACCTGCGGCTGCTGCGGCCGCCACTGGCCGAGGTCGAGCAGGCCATGGCGGCCGAGACCGAGGCGGCGAGCGGCCCGGACGCGGCCGGGCTCGCCGCCGCCGGGATCAACCGGTTCCTCGGGCGCCGTCAGGACGAGTAGCCGAGGAGCATGGACGGCGCATTGTCACCAGGAGAAACACGGGAGGCACGCAGCACATGACCACGGTCAGCGTCCGCTACATCGTGTACGACGTCGAGGCCGCCATCGGCTTCTACAGCACGCACCTGGGATTCAGCGTGCAGATCCATCCCAACGACATGTTCGCCATGCTCACCCGGGGTGACTTGCGCCTGGTGCTCAGCGTGCCGGGCGGCGGCCCCGGCGGCGGGCAGGCGATGCCGGACGGCACGCTGCCCGAGCCCGGCGGCTGGAACCGGTTCTCGGTCGAGGTCCCGGATCTGGCCGCCACCGTCGCCGAGCTCCGGCAGGCCGGCGTCCGGTTCCGCAACGACGTGGTGACCGGCGTGGGCGGCAAGCAGGTCATCGCGGAAGACCCGTCCGGCAATCCGGTCGAGCTCTTCGAGCCGACTACGCCTGAGGCCAGGCTCTCGCCAGCCCCGTTACCCTGACTGGTCGGACGAGGCCCGCCTGGCCAGGCCGATCTTGGCGTTCGGGTGGTCCCGCCAGGTGGCCGCGCCGGAGACCGCGGCGGACTTGGCCTGCTCCCACTTGAGCCTGGCCAGCTGGCTGGGCGGCGTCTCCAGCTCCTTGATCCAGGCCCGGGTGGCGGCGGCCAGGTGGGTGCCCGCGACCGCCACGCCCGCCATCGCCACCACGGCGCCGATCCCGATGAGGATCCCGCCCATCACGAGCGGTCCGGACCTTACCTGGGGCCAGTTCCCGGCCGGCTGGCTGTCTGTCGTGTCGTCATAAGCCATGGCGCCCATCCCGATGTCCGTGTGCTGTGCTCCCTGAGGTTCAAGCCTATCCCTGGGGTAATTCCAGGGGGGCGGGCGGTGGTACCACGGTCCGTTCGGATAAAAAATAGAGGGCTCCGGCGGGAGCAGAGGTTACGGCGAGGACTGGATGCGGAGGGGCGGCCATGGGCGCCGAGCGGGACCGGGTGGCGGGATTCGGGAAGCTCGAGAACGGGCTGCGGCAGGCCGGCGACTGGTACCGGTGGGGGCCGTACGTCAGCGAGCGGCAGTGGGGCACGGTGCGGGAGGACTACAGCGCCGACGGGGATGCGTGGAACTACCTGCCGCACGATGACGCCCGGTCCCGGGCCTACCGGTGGGGCGAGGACGGCCTGGCCGGGTTCTGCGACATCGAGCAGCGGCTGTGCCTGGCCCTGGCGCTGTGGAACGGCCGCGACCCGATCCTGAAGGAGCGGGCCTTCGGGCTGACCAGCGCGCAGGGCAACCACGGCGAGGACGTCAAGGAGTACTGGTGGTACCTGGACGCGATCCCCAGCCACGCCTGGAACCGGTGGCGCTACCACTACCCGCAGGCCGCGTTCCCGTATCAGGAGCTGATCTCGGTGAACGCGTCGCGGAGCCGGCTGGAGCCGGAGTATGAGCTGCTGGACACCGGGGTGTTCGGCGACGGGCGGTACTGGATCGTCGAGGTGGGCTACGCCAAGGCCGCGCCCGACGACCTGCTGATGACGGTCTCGGTGACCAACGCGGGGCCGGACGCAGCGACCGTGCATGTCTTGCCGACGGCCTGGTTCCGCAACACCTGGTCCTGGGGGGACGACGACTCGGCGCGGCCGGAGCTGGCCGCGGTCGACGAGGCGGTCCGGGTTTCCCATCCGTTCTGCGGCGAGATGGAGCTGATCGCCGGGCCCGGGCCGGACGGGACGCAGCCGGTCACGCTGTTCTGCGAGAACGAGACGAACGTGGCCAGGCTGTACGGTGGCGTGCCGGTCACGCCGTACCCCAAGGACGGCATCAACGACCACGTGGTGAGCGGGGCGCCCACGGTCAACCCGGCCCGGACCGGGACCAAGTGCGCGTTCTGGTATCAGGTCACGCTGGCCGGGGGCGCCTCGGCCGAGCTGCGGCTGCGGTTGCGGCCGGCGTCGGCCGACGGCCCGGCGCCAGCGGCGGCCCTGGGCTCGGCGGTGCCCGTGCCCGCTACGACGGCGGCCCTGGGCCTGGCGGTGCCCGCGCCCGCCACGACGGCGGCCCTGGGAGCGGACTTCGACCGGGTGGTGGCGAGGCGGCGGGCCCAGGCCGACGAATTCTATGACGAGCTGACCCCGCGGGACGCGAGCGACGACGAGGCGATGGTCATGCGGCAGGCCTTCGCCGGGCTGCTGTGGAGCAAGCAGCTGTTCTACTACGACGTGACCCGGTGGCTGGACGGCGACCCGGGCCAGCCCGCGCCGCCGCCGGAGCGGCTGACCGGGCGGAACTCGCGCTGGCGCAACTTCGACGCCTTCGACATCATGTCGATGCCGGACAAGTGGGAGTACCCCTGGTTCGCGGCGTGGGACCTGGCCTTCCACTGCGTGGCGCTGGCGCACGTGGACCCGGCGTTCGCCAAGTACCAGCTGGTCCTGCTGTGCCGGGAGTGGTTCCAGCATCCGAGCGGGACGCTGCCGGCCTACGAGTGGAACTTCTCCGACGTCAACCCGCCGGTGCAGGCCTGGGCCGCGCTGGAGGTGTTCGCCGTCGACGAGGGCCGCGACCTCGAGTTCCTCTCGCGGGTCTTCGACAAGCTGCTGGTCAACTTCACCTGGTGGGTGAACCTGGAAGACGCCGGCGGCCGGAACGTGTACGAGGGCGGCTTCCTCGGCCTGGATAACATCGGCCCGCTGGACCGCTCGAACCTGCCGGTCGGCGGGGTTTTGGAGCAGTCTGACGCCACCGGGTGGATGGGCTTCTACGCGATCGCGCTGGGCGGCATCGCCACCGTGCTGGGCCGCAGCGGCCAGCGGCCGACGTCGGACCTGGCGGTCAAGTTCCTGGAGCACTTCGCCGCCATCCGCGACGCGCTGGACAGCCAGCGGCTGTGGGATCCTGATGACGGCTTTTACTACGACCGGCTGGTGACGCCGTCCGGGGAGGAGGTACCGATCAAGGTTCGGTCGATGGTGGGCATCATCCCGCTGCTGGCCGCTACGGTGGTCAGCGAGTCCGACCTCCGGCAGGCGCTGATCCTCGGCAAGCAGTTCGCCGACCTGCTCGGCCGCGAGAACCTGGTGGACGTCGATGCGCTGCGCGAGCGCGGCGTCACGCGCGGGCTGGGCGGCGAGCAGCGGCTGCTGCTGTCCCTGGCCGCGCCCGACCGCCTGTCGCGGCTGATGGGTCGGCTGTTCGACGAGGACGAGTTCCTGTCCCCGCACGGGCTGCGGGCCCTGTCGGCCTACCACCGCGCGCATCCCTACGTGCTCGCGGTCGAGGGCGTCACGGCCAGCATCGACTACGAGCCCGCCGAGTCCACCACGCCCCTGTTCGGCGGGAACTCCAACTGGCGCGGGCCGGTCTGGTTCCCGCTGAACTACCTGGTGATCAACGCGCTGGAGCGGTACCACCGGTTCTTCGGCGACGACTTCACCATCGAGTACCCGACTGGGTCCGGCAACCGGCTGACGCTGGACAAGGCGGCGGCCGACCTGCAGCACCGGCTCATCTCGATCTTCACCCGCGGGCCCGACGGCCGGCGCCCGTGCTTCGGCGGGAATGAGTTTGTGCAGTCCGATGCGGCGTGGCGGGACAACGTGGTGTTCGGCGAGTACTTCCACGGCGACAACGCCGCGGCACTCGGCGCCTCGCACCAGACCGGCTGGACCGGGCTGATCGCCGACATCATCCGGCGGCGGTACGGCTTGGTCCGCTCCATCGGTGACGTCGTCCTGGTGCTCGGCCAGCAGAGCCGGCCCTGACCGCCGCCCCAGGCTGATCCCGATCATGGCCGACATGCCTGTCCGAGGGGCGGTCCGCACGCAGAGCGCCGTCGTCAACGCGGCCGGCCTGGTCCAGGGCATCGCGCTGGTCACCTTCCCCGCGGCGAGCACGATCTTCACCAGCAGCAGCTCCTATGACCTGTCGGGCAGCCAGTACGGGGTCATGTTCGTGCCGCAGGTGAGCACGGCGATCCTGGCCTCGCTGCTCAGCGCGGGCCTGCTCTGGCCGGGCCTGACCCGGCGAGCCAGCCAGAAGGCGCTGTTGCTGGCGGGCCTGCTCGCCGACCTGGCCTCGATGGTCCTGCTGATCGCGAGCTGGCTGGTGGTGCATCAGCACGCGGCGGCCTTCGCGCTGCTGCTGGGGGCAACGGCTTGCCTGGGAGCCGGGTTCGGGCTCTCGGTGCCGTCGCTCAACACCTTGACCGCGGCGCTACATCCCGCGGCGGTGGACAAGTCCGTCCTGGTCCTGAACGCGCTGCTGGGCCTGGGCACGGCCGTCGCACCGGTGTTCGTCGCGGCGTTCAACGGGCTGGGGTTCTGGATAGGTCTGCCGGTGCTCACCGCCTGCCTGCTGGCCGCCCTGATCGGCGTCAGCCTGCGCTTGCCCCTGGACCCCGGCGTGCACCGCCGGGCTTCGCCGTCGGCCGCGGGGCGCGTGATCCCGGCCGGGTTCTGGGTCTTCGCGGCGTTCGCCGTGCTCTACGGGTTCTGCGAGACGATGAACGGCAACTGGTCGCAGCTGTACGTCGTGTCGCTGGGCGTCAGGCCGGCGATCGCGTCGCTCGCGCTGACCGGATTCTGGGCGGTGGTGACGGTGGGCCGGGTGCTGCAGGCCGCGATCCAGCGCTGGCTGCCGAGCCGGGCAGTTTACCACGCGCTGCCGTTCGTGCTGGCCGTCGCGTTCGTGCTGATCGCCGTGCTGCCAGCACATGCTCCCGCCGCGGCGGTGGCCGCGTTCTGCCTGGCCGGGCTCGGCTGCTCGGTGCTGCTGCCGCTCACCATCAGCTTCGGACAGGGCAAGCTCGCGGACCGCGAGGCGATGGTCGCGGGCGGAGTGATCGCCTGCTACCAGGTCGGCTACGGGCTCGCGGCGTTCGGGGTCGGCCCGCTGACCAGCGCGGGCGTCCAGTTGCCTGCGGTCTTCGGGGCCAGCGCGGCGGTGGCCGCCGTGATGGGCGTGCTGTCACTGGCGGTAGCGCACCGCCAGCCCTCGCCTGTGGCGGTGCACCCTCGCCCGGCTTAGTCCATGCCGGAAGCCGCGCAGGCCGGCTTCGACGCGGCGATGCCGCTGGTCATCCGGCCGCTGGTCATCCGGCCGCCGGCCGGCGGCATGCCGTCTGGCTGCCGGGTCACCCCGCCGGTGTGCGGGCTGCTTAGAATCCTCTGGTGACGGAGGAGCATGCCTACGTCGAGGACCGTAACCCTGGGCGGGGCCGGCTGCGGCCGCGGGCGTGGTTCGGCTCGAGCCTGCCGATTATTGACCTGAACGGACGGTGGTGCTTCCGGCTGGCGGCCGGCTTGTCCGACCTGAGCCGGGGGTTCGAGCGGCCGGAGTTCGACGACTCCGGGTGGGACGAGCTGCAGGTGCCGTCGTGCTGGCAGCTGGCCGGGTACGGCGCGCCCGCGTACACCAACGTCACGTACCCGTTCCCGATCGACCCGCCGCGGGTTCCGGACGCCAATCCGACCGGTGAGTACCGGTGCCGGTTCGAGGTCCCGGACGGCTTCCCGGCGGCCCGCGCCGTGCTGCGGTTCGAGGGCGTGGATTCCTGTTTCGCGGTGTGGCTCAACGGGGTTCGGCTCGGCGACGGCCAGGGCAGCCGCCTGCCGACCGAGTTCGACGTCGCCGGGACGCTGCGCCTTGGCCGGAACGTGCTGGCCGTCCGGGTGCACCAGTGGTCCGCGGGCAGCTACCTGGAAGACCAGGACATGTGGTGGCTGTCCGGGATCTTCCGCCCGGTGCGGATCGTGGCGCGCGGGCTGGAGGACTTCTTCGTCCACGCGGACTTCGACCCGGCCAGCCGCCGGGGCACGCTGTCGGTGCAGACCACGGGCCCGGCCCGGCTCAGCGTGCCTGACCTGGGGCTGGCCGGCGCCGACCCGGCCGGGTCGCACGTGATCGAGGGCGTGGAGCCGTGGTCCGACGAGCGGCCGCGGCTGTACGCGGGCGAGCTCGTGGCGGGCGGGGAGCGCATCCCGGTCCGGATCGGGTTCCGGCGGGTGGCGGTGACCGGCGGAGTGCTCACCGTCAACGGCTCGCCGATCATGCTCCGCGGCGTCAACCGGCACGAATGGGATCCGCGCACCGGCCGGACGCTGTCGCCGGAGACGATGCTGGCCGACGTGCTGGCCATGAAGCGGCACAACATCAACGCCGTGCGGACCAGCCACTACCCGCCCGACCCGCGCTTCCTCGGCCTGTGTGACCGCTACGGGCTGTGGGTGCTCGACGAGTGCGACCTGGAGACGCACGGGTTCGCCGCCGAGGCCTGGCGCGGCAACCCCAGCGACGATCCGGCCTGGCGGGACGCGTACTTGGACCGGGCGGCGCGCATGGTGGAGCGGGACAAGAACCATCCGTGCGTCATCGCGTGGTCGCTGGGCAACGAGGCCGGGACCGGCGCGAACCTGGCGGCCATGGCCGCGTGGATCCGCGACCGGGACGGCAGCCGCCTGATTCACTACGAGGGCGACCACGAGAACTGCTCCTACGCCGACGTGTACTCGAGGATGTACGCCGGCTACCAGGAACTGGCCGCTCTCGGCCACCGGCAGGAACCGCGGACGGCTGACCCTCGCCACGACGCCCACCGCCGCGGCCTGCCGTTCCTGCTGTGCGAGTACGCGCACGCGATGGGCAACGGGCCCGGCGGGCTGGGCGACTACCGCGAGCTGTTCGAGGCGCATCCGCGGCTGGCCGGGGGGTTCGTCTGGGAGTGGATCGACCACGGCATCGCGCGGACCAGCACCGACGGGACTCCCTACTACGCCTACGGCGGCGACTTCGGCGAGCAGGTGCACGACGGGAACTTCGTCATCGACGGCCTGGTCTTCCCCGATCGCACGCCGTCGCCCGGGCTGCTCGAGTACAAGAAGGTGAACGAGCCGGTCCGGATCAGCCTCGACCCGAGCGCCCGGACGATCGGCGTCCGCAACCTGCACCACACCCGCGGCACGGGTTACCTGCGCTGGGGATGGCTCCTCGAGGAGGACGGAACCCCGCTCGGCCGCGGTGACCTGACCGTCCCGGTCGTGTGCGCCGGGGAGGCGGCGAGCGTGGGGTGGCCGGAGGAACTGACCGGTCTGCTCGGCGGCGCGGGCGGCGGGGAGGTCTGGCTGACGGTTGGCGCGGTCCTGGGCGAGGCGGAGAGCTGGGCTCCCGCGGGGCACGAGGTCGCCTGGACGCAGGAGCGCGTTGATGAGTCCGAGAGCCGACGTCCGGCGGCGGGAACGGGCGAGACAGCGGTCCGCGGGGACGTGATCACGCTGGGGCCGGCACGGTTCGACGGGTCGACCGGTGAGCTGACTCACCTGGGCGGGCTCGAGCTGGACGGGCCGCGGCTGGATGTGTGGCGGGCGCCGATCGACAACGACCGGCCCCTGGTGAAGGCCTGGCGGCGGGCAGAGCTGGACCGGATGCACCATAAGCTCCTCGGCGTCGAGGTGGGCCGCGCGGGCCTGACCGTCCGCGCCCGGGTCGGTGCGGCGGGCACCGGGAACGGGATGGACGTGGTGTACCGGTGGCGGGCGGAGCTTGATCGGGCCTGGCTGACGGTGGCGGTGACGCCGCGCGGCAGCTGGGACCTTCCGCTGCCGCGGCTCGGGGTGGCGTTCAGCGTGGCCGGGGAGGAGGCGGAGCTCGAATGGTTCGGGCTCGGGCCGGGTGAGGCCTACCGGGACAGCCAGAGCGCCGGGCGGGTGGGGCGCTACCGGCGCACGCTGGCCGAGCTGCAGACCCCGTACGTGCGCCCGCAGGAGAACGGGAACCGCCGCGCGGTGCGCTGGGCGCGGCTGAGGAGGGCCGACGGCGCCGTGCTGAGCATCCTCGGCGATCCGGCCGTCGACCTGACGGCCCGGCCGTGGAGCAGCGCGGCGCTGGCCAGCGCCCGGCACACCTGCGACCTGCGGCCGGACGGGCGGATTCACCTGCACGTGGACGCGGCGCACCACGGGCTGGGCAGCGCGTCCTGCGGGCCGCCGGTCCCGGCCTGGCACGCGCTGGCGGCCGTCCCGGCCAGCTTCACCATCGGGCTCGCGGCCGCGGGACCGGACGCGGGTACCACGCTCCGTTCGGCCTCAATAAATCAGGGATTACGGCGGGCGGCGGAGGTACGGCGGCCGGCTCGCCGGTGCTGCCGCGCAGCAGGTAAGCGGACTGGAGCAGTTCGGGGTGGCCACGCAGCTCGGTGGCCGGGCCGGAGAAGCGGATCCGGCCGCCCTCCATGATGTGGGCGTGGTTGGCCAGGCCCAGGGCCACGGTGGCGAACTGCTCGATCAGCAGCACGCCGGTGCCGGACTCGGCGATGGTGCGGATCACCGGAATCAGGCGGCTGACCACCACCGGGGCCAGGCCCAGCGACAGCTCGTCGATCAGCATGTACCGCGGCTGAGAGATCAGAGCCTGGGCCAGCACGACCATCTGCTGCTCGCCGCCGGACAGGGTGCGGGCCAGCGCAGCCAGCCGCTGGCCGAGCTGGGGGAACAGCCCCAGGACCTTCTCGCGGCCGGCCTGGGCCTGCTCGCGGGACAGGGCGTAGCTGGCCACGCGCAGGTTGTCCTCGACGGTCAGATCCGGGAGCAGGCGGCGGCCCTCGGGAACGATCGCGACGCCGGCCTGGCGGATCCGTTCCGGGCGCCGGCCGGTGATCTCAGTGTCGTCGAGGAGTACCGACCCGGCCTTGGGCTTCAGGACGCCGCCGACGGCCAGGACCAGGGTCGACTTGCCCGCGCCGTTCGGCCCGAGGAGGGCGGTGACCTGGCCGGCCGGGATCTCGACCGAGACCTGTCTTACGACGGCGCGCCCGCCCCGCTCGACGGTGAGATCACGAAGCGTTAGCTGGCTCACGCGACCCCCAGGTAGGCGCGGATCACGTCGTCGTTGCGCAGCACGGCGGCGGTCGGGCCGGAGGCGATCAGCCTGCCGAAGTCGAGCACGGCCGTGGTCGCGCAGCAGGCCGAGACCAGGCTCATGTCGTGGTCGACCAGGATGGCCAGCGCCCCGGTGTGCTCGGGGATGCCGCGGATGACGTCGGCGAGGTGGCTGGTCTCCTGCTCGGGCAGCCCGGCGGCGGGCTCGTCGAGCAGGACCAGCCGCGGCCGGCCGACGACGGCGCGGGCGACCTCGACCAGGCGGCGCTGGCCGGCGGTCAGCGTGCGGACCTTGGCGCCGGGGGAGACGGCGGCCAGGCCGGTGAACTCGATCGCATCGAGGACGTCCTTCTTGCGCGCGGCCGCGCCGAGCTTGGAGTGCTCGTGCACCATCGCCACGTTGTCGAACACCGATAGTTCCTCGATCGCCTGCTCGGTCTGGAAGGTCCGGCGCACCCCCCACCGCGCGCGGCGGAAATGAGCCATCGACAGCAGGTCTACCCCGAACGCGCGGACCGTTCCCGTGGCGGGCCGGACGAAGCCGCTCAGCACGTTGAAGAAGGTGGTCTTGCCCGCGCCGTTCGGTCCGATGAGCCCGCACGTACCTTGCTCGAAGGTCAGGCTCATGTTGTCCAGCGAGGTGACGCCGCCGTAGCGGACGGTCAGGCCGGTGACCTCGATCATTCCGTGCTCCCTGGGGCCGGCCTTCGGAGCCGGCCGCGCAGGAGACGGCCGAGGCGGGCCAGGTCCTTGGGCACCTGGTCAGCCAGGCCGGCCGGCGCGGTGGTCAGCACCTGCAGCACGCCCAGGCCGAACAGGATGATCAGCCAGTCGGCCGAGACACCCCAGTTGTTCAGCAGGGCCGGCAGGAACTGGTACAGCAGCGCGGCCACCACCGCGCCCCACATGCTGTAGACGCCGCCCATCAGCGTCACGGCGAGCAGGGTGATCGAGTCCTGGGTGGGGAAGTCGATCGAGTACAGGTAGTGCACGGCACCGGCCAGCACGCCGCCGGCCACGCCGGTGATGAACGAGGCCAGCGCGAACGCCCAGAGCTTGTAGAGCCAGGTGTTGATGCCGGCGGCCAGCGCGGCGGGCTCGCTCTGCCGGATCGCCGCCCAGGCGCGGCCAGGCCTGGTTTTTATGTGGGCCAGCACCAGCAGGAACATCAGGATCGCGACGATGACCGAGTAGCGGAAGTAGGCCGGGTCGCTGGACGCGATGCTGGGCCGGCGGACCGGCGGGATGTGCACCAGGCTGCCGTTGTAGCCGGTGAAGCCGTGGCCGCCGTTCGGGAAGTTCACCGTGGCCAGCACCACGGTGATAGCGCCGGCGAACATGAGCGTGATCAGGGCCAGGTACAGGCCGCGCAGCCGGAGCGCGGGCAGGCCGATGAGAACGCCCGCCGCCATCGTGATCAGGCCCGCCTCGACCAGGATCAGCGGGTAGGGCTGGGTGGTTTCGAACAGCAGCCGGGCCGCCACCCAGGCGCCGATCGCGAGCACCGCGACCTGGCCCAGGGAGACCAGGCCGACCCGGCCGGCCAGGACGCCGAGGGCGAGCGTGACCATCGAGTACACGGCCACCTGCGTCATCGTGTCGATGTAGTACAGGCTCAGGATCTGCGGCAGCGCGAA
>Ga0187817_10000526_pt1 | contig 16588 bp, 11 predicted proteins | sample NC_wetland_sal_i_17_FD_132431 | JGI IMG/M metagenome (GOLD analysis project Ga0187817, IMG submission 132431) | Wetland sediment microbial communities from Neuse River Estuary, North Carolina, USA - SO4_2 | ecosystem: Environmental > Aquatic > Freshwater > Wetlands > Sediment | place: USA...
CACGGCGACGACAGCCACGACTTCGCCTGGACTGCCAGCCCGCGCTACAAGGTCAAAGATGACGGCGTGTTCCAGGGACAGATGGGTCCGGTGAAGCTGCGCTTCCTGATGCAGCCGGCGCACTGGGATCAGGTCGAACGCCACGAACGGATTATCCGGGAGACGCTCGACCGGTTCGAAAAGTGGTACGGCCCGTACCCCTACAAGACGCTGACTGTGGTCGATCCTGAGCCGGATTCGGCGGCGGGAGGGATGGAATACCCTACTTTTATCACCGGCGGAACGAGTTGGTTCGCGCCGAAGGGGCATACGGAAGAACCTGAACTCGTGCTGGAGCACGAATTCGGCCACCAGTACTGGTACGGCATGGTGGCTACTAACGAATTTGAAGATGCCTGGATGGATGAGGGCATCAACAGTTACACCGAGGTCAAAGTCCTGAGCTCGATTCTTGGGCCCTACACGTCAGTGTGGAACATGGCAGGCATTACGGCGGGCGATATCGAACTGCAACGCCTGTTTTTCCTGGGCGCGGCCAATCTTGATCCCATCGCGCAGAAAGGATACGAGTACGCCAACTACGAATCTTATGGCGGAATCACTTATGGCAAGACGGCCAGCGTGCTGCTGACGCTGGAAGGCATCATCGGCGAAGATACCATGGCCAAAGCCATGCACACGTACTTCATGAAGTATCGCTTCACCCACCCCACCAAGGAAGACTTCCTGAAGACGATTGAAGAAGTTTCGGGCAAGAACTTGCGATGGTATTTCGATCAGGCGGTGTACGGGTCGCAGGTAATGGACTACGAGGTCATGCGCGTGGACTCGTTCCCGGTGAACTGGTATGAGAAGAAAGAGGAGGGATTCGGAAACAAGGAAGATAAGAACACCGTCTACCGCTCCACGGTGTGGCTGCATCGCAAGGAAGACTTCGTAATGCCGGTCGAGGTCGAGATTCGCTTCAGCAATGGCGAAAAAGTCCGCGAGCACTGGGATGGGAAGAGCCGCTGGACAAAGTTCAGCTACGAGAAGAAAGCCAAGGTCGAATCGGCCGAGATTGATCCCGACCATAAGATCCAGATCGATCGCAACGATTTCAATAACAGCTACGTAGTTGAGCCCAACCCCAAGCCGACCCGCAAACTGTCCAACTATTGGCTTTTCCTGACGCAGTTGATGAGTCAGGTCATGGCCTGGTGGGCGGTGTGATGACGGCCGGCGTGCTTTTCCGTATGCGACGTACCTGCGCAACAACATCTGGCGGAAATTGACCGACGAGGATAGGCCGAATGCGCGAAAACAAATCTCTACTGAGCAGTGGGCTGGGAATGGTTGGACGCAACAAGCGCTACATTTTCTGGTTCTGGCTGCTGAACCTGGCATTAGGGGCGCTCGGCACCTCGGCGTTTCTCAGAAACGCCGGGGTCATCATGGACCACAGTGCGTACAGCGATCGTCTGCTGCACGGGTTTGATCTGTCGGTGATGATCGAACTGGTGGCTAAGCCGGAGTTTGGGCCCATGGTGGCGATGACGACTCCGGCGCTGTGTTTTTCCGTCCTTTTCTTTCTGGCGATTGTCCTGTTCTTGCCCGGAGTTTTTCAGGGATATGCCTCCACTTACCGTCTTCCGCGCGAAGACTTCTTCCGCGCCTGCGGTCGAAACCTGTGGCGCTTTATCCGCCTCATGATCGTTGGCGGCGTTGTGATGGGAATCTTCGCGGGAATCCTGTTCGGCATCAACGGCGCCGTGGTGAAGAAAGCAGGCGAGAGCACGAACGAATTGTTGCCATTTCGGTTACAAATGACCGGTCTGGCAGTGATTTTCCTGGTGATGACCACCCTGCGTATCTGGTTCGACCTCGCCGAAGCCGATATCGTTCTGAGTGACCAGCGGGCCGTGCGCAAGTCCATCCGGACCGGCCTGAAGCACACTTTCCGCAATCCGGGGCGATTGCTCGCAAGCTACGTCGTGACCACGATTGTGGCGGCGATCATACTGGTGAGCGGGATCTGGGCCTGGGTCAAGTTTGTTCCATCCGAGAGTGTTCTTCGCGCCTTCGTCCTCGCTCAATTCATTCTTTTTCTGCTCTTGATTCCTCGTTTCTGGCAGCGCGGAGTGGCGGTGGCATATTGGCAGCAGAGGATGATGGTTCCAGCAGCGGCTGCGCCGCCAGCAACGCCACAGCCGATTGCGCCACCACCAGCACCGGTGGCGAGTGAACCGCCGTCCGCACCACCGACGCCAGAGGCGCCAGCCGCGCAGAGCTAGGGCCCGGAGCCTACAGAAGTACTACCGTGATGCCCTGATTTCGCCTGCCGAGGTCGGGATCGCTTTTCAGTTCCGCATGCGCCTGCAGCAGACGCCACGTCGTTTCGTCCGCTTTCGACCAGTTCTCGCCGAAAATGCAGCCGCGAATCTGACTGGCCTCCGCCAATTCGTGCAAACGCTTCTGCACGGCAATGCGGATTTCGCCTCCGGCTCCGCTCGACCCGTAACCGTGGATCACCTTCAGCAGGACCGCCTTTTCCCGGCGCGCCAGCCCGAGTTCGCGCTCCAGACGCTGCAGCGCCTCGCGGACCTCCGGCATGTCGGATTTGAGGTTTACTGTTCTGATGATCTGTCCTTGGGCATACGCGGACGACGGCCCAGAAAAAACAAGCTCCGCCGCTCATCGGGCGGCGGAGCAAGGATACCGCAGGTTGTTCTACTTGTTGGCAGGTGCGGGCTTAAAGGAATCAGCAAACGCCTGCGCGTTGGGCGTCCCTACTCCAGTCACGTTATCCCAGCCGGTTTTTGTGTGCAGGCTGGTGTCGGTTCCGAACGTCAGGACCAGCGTGGTGTATTCCACGAAGGGATCGTCCCACAACGCGCTGTAGAACTTCCCTGCCGTCACTCCCCCGACCTGAGCGGCAGCGTACTTGTTTGTGAGCGTGCTTGACTCCTGAATCTTGGCGTTAACGTTGGTCGGTGAGCCAACGGGAACGATGTCGGTAATCGCGCCAGCCGGCATCGAATACAGATATGGGGCCGCCTGGCCTAACGGCACTCCGGCTTCCTGATTCGCAATGGCCCACAATGCGGAGAACATCGGACACGACAAGCTCGTGCCTCCGACTGCGTACCAGACCTGTGGCGGGAATTGGCCCGCCTGGGTAATCACGACCACGGCGCCGGTGAAGGAATCCGCCAGCCAGCCGACATCGGGAAGCTGCCGGAATTTCCCTGGGATCTTACTTTGATATGACGGTTTCGCGAAGAAGGCGCTGGGTCCTCCGCCGGCGCCCCCGATAAAACCGATGGTTGCGGGCGGATCAAAGATGGTCCCGGCTTCGGTCAGCAGCGTTTCATTGTTGCCCCAGCCGCTTTGCCATGCGATGGAGTTGTCGGCATTGAGCGCCAGCGTCACTCCACCCACCGAAGTGGCCCAGGGAGCGTCAGCCGGATAGCTGACCGTCTGGACTCCGGTGCACAACGTGTCGTCACCGCAATCTCCCGACGAGTAGTTCGTGGAGATGCCGAACACGGCAGCAATTTCGGAGAGCAGGTTGCCGTTCTGCAATTCTGTTGGCGAAACGAAAGCCTCGGGAGCTCCATAGCTCCCCGAGATCACGTTGCCCAGCCCGGAAGTGATCGTGTAATACTCCGCCTGGTCAATATCCTGAAAGTAGGCCGAGGGCGGAACGATTAGATTGATGTTGGCGCCAGGAGCGATGGCGTGCGCCCACTCGACGTCAAGGTTGATTTCCGTGTTCGGGCCGGCGCAAGTGGATGGCCGCGGAACCTGGATGATATTGAAATTCGCCGAGGTCAGCGCCGGCAGTCCGAACATCGCCGAGAACGTATTGGCGTCATCTTGAATGGTGAGCGAACCGCACCAATCAACAATCGCGATGGTCTGACCCTTGCCGTCGAATCCCTCGGCATACACCCCGTTAAGATTGTAGGCCGCTTGGATCTCGGCGGGCGTATAGCCGCATCCAGCACTCTCCGCCGTCTCGAAGTAGTGATTCCCATGGTAAGTCCCAATGGGGAATGAGCCGTCGTTATTGTTCGACAGCACCTCCGTGGTCACGCCGTCGAAACAGTTCGACGTGAAGAAGCCGGGAATGTCTGCCGGCGCTGCAACTGCCTTTGCGGCCTTTGCCATGGATCCAAGTCCCTTGGGGCCGGGGAGACTCGTGGTTCGCACCTCCAGCGGATGCTCGTACTTTCCCGTGTCCAGTCCGGAGACCGACCGCACCAAAGGGGCCGCCGCTCCCTCCACGTACGGATCACCGGCGTTGGCCCGAATGACTTTTGTCCCCACCTGATAGTTGTTCAGTTGTACATGGAACGCCTTCTGCACATCGCCTACCGTGCCTCTCGCTCGTACAAAGAAATTGTCGGCGCCTACCTTCACAACTCTCAAATTGTGAGACGTGAAGAACGCGCTCACCGCGGCGGCCTCTTTCGCCGTAGGGGCAAATCGGGCGGAGAAGGCGCTGCGGGTCAGCCAGTTCCGGTAGTGCGGAGAGGAGGGATCGTAGAGTTGTTGGGCCAGAGCGTCGAGTTCGCCTCGATTATGCGGTTGCAGCCAGATACTCACTTCAATCGTCTTCGATGCATCTTCTGCGCCGAGATTCTTTGCCGTGGACACGAAGCTGGGAGTGTTGTGAACGATAAGCGCTCCATTAGCCGCAAAGGCCGGCAGCGCCATGCACGCGACCAACACGGCAGCGATGCCGTAAGAGCCGCACTCTCGCAAGATTCGGAAACCGGAGGTTACTGACACGTATTCATTCTCCTTTTTGTGATTCATGAAGCCTCCTGGGAACTCATGGGATGGATCTGGAATTGTCAGGCCCGGGCAAAAGAAAGGTAACGCTGACACTGGTTCGTTGCCCCCACGCTCCGAACAAATTGCCCACAGTGGATCGCCCACGCACCCGGATGCCCCAAATGACCGGCCCAACTTGGCGAGTCGGCCCATCCGGTCCATCAAACGCGGACGCAATAGTACCTTCATGCCAGCCGAGTGACAATGGCTTATAAGGTTCCTTGTGATTCACCCTCGGAGGAAATGCTCTCGACTACTTCCCTTTCCTGTTCCTGCCCCGCGCGATGGCGTCTCGCGCTTCCTGATCGGCCGTCCGCCGCCGTTCGGTTTCCCTTTTGTCCCAGAGCTGTTTACCCTTGGCCAGGGCTAGTTCCACTTTCACTCTGCCATTCCTGAAATACATCCGGGTTGGGATCAGGGTCAGGCCCTTTTGCTGCGTCTTGCCGGTCAGCTTGCGGATCTCATCCCGGTGCATCAGCAGTTTGCGCGTACGCAGGGCTGTATGGTTGGAGTAGCTGCCGTGTTGGTAAGGGCTGATGTGGCAGTTGAGCAGCCATAGTTCGCCGTCCTTGACCAAGCCGTACGAGTCCTTCAGATTGGCCCGCCCACCCCGGATGGACTTGACCTCGGTCCCGGTTAAGGCCACCCCGGCCTCAAATTTTTCCAGCAAGAAATAGTTATGTGAAGCGATCCTATTAACAGCGGCGTCTCGTTGCCCTGAGGCCGTAGGATCGCGGCGGGGCGACTTTTCCGGGTTGGCCTTTGTCTGGTGGGTGGATTGGCGGGGCATGGACGTTGGGTCTTTTATCTTAACAGCGGAATGGCATTGAAGCCGGACCTCAGACGTCGAACTTCGGACCTCAGACGTCGGACGTCGGACCTTGACGGTGTGGAGGGCGAGGCCCGAACTCCGAGGTCTGAGGTCCGAAGTCGGAGGTCTAGTTCGCTCGCCGGTCCTCCGACTAAAGAGTGTAACTGCTGTGCCCACAGGCACTTCGGGAGCTATAAATTGCGATGCTATAATCGCCTCGACGAAAGCTTCTCCGTGGATCGAGCGGTTTTCTGCGCGTCATCTCGGCGCAGCGTGGGCAAATTGCCCTCGGGCGTTAGTGTGTATATGAAAAAGACCACCTGTGTGAGTATGTTTTCAGCGAGGATCATCGAATGAGACCCCTGATGCGCCCGGCGCTACTGCTGATGCTGGTGGCGGTTGTAACGCTTCCAGCTATCGCCGATAAGGCAAAGGACCTGTACGCCAAGGGCCAGGATGCCGAGGCTCGCCAGAACTACGAAGGCGCCTACGACTTCTTCAAGCAAGCCTACGACCTCAAACCCAAGGATCTGCGCTACCGGGCCGCTTTCGAGCGCATCCGCTTCGAGGCCGCGGCCTCGATAGTCCATCGCGGACAGGGATTGCGGGACGAGGGGAAGCTGGAGGAAGCGGCGGCTCAGTTCCAGAAGGCACTGGCCATTGATCCCTCCTTGTTTATCGCCAAGCAGGAACTCACCCGCACGCTAAAGATGATCAGCGATCAGAAGAATCCACCACCGCAGGCGGCCGGACCGCCGGCCGGCCTGGAGCGCAGGGTCCAGGAAGCGGCCGGACCGGTGGAACTTGCTCCCATTTCGAACGTTCCGATCACGGTTAAACTTACCGACAAGTCCGACATGGTTTACAAGACCATCGGACAGCTGGCCGGAATCAACGTTCTGTTTGATCCCGACTACATCCCGAAACAGATTAAGGTTGAGTTGAACGGAGTCACGTTGGAAGAGGCGCTGGAGATCTGCGCGCTGGAGTCGAAGACCTTCTGGCGGCCAGTGACGCCGAATACTATTTTTGTGGCCCAGGATAATCCTGCCAAGCGCAAGGAACTCGAGCAAAGCGTCCTCAAAACGTTTTACCTATCGAATCTGTCCCAGCCCACCGAACTGCAGGATGTGGTCAACGCTATTCGCGCCGTGCTCGATGTGCAGCGCGTGCAGCAACTGCTTTCCCAGAATGCCCTGGTGGTGCGGGGAACTCCGGACCAGATCGCGCTGGCGGAGAAGCTGGTGGACGATCTCGATAAGGCGCGTCCGGAAGTAATCGTGGACATCGCCGTGATGCAGGTCAGCAAGGACCGTTCGCGCACCCTGGGCCTGAGCCCGCCGACCAGCGCCACGGTTCAACTGCAGAGCAACATCAATAACAGCACCCCTGCAAACCCGACCAACCCTACTACTCCAACCACACCCAGTTCACCCAACGGCATCAACCTGAACTCGCTGGCCAATCTGAATGCGACCGACTTCCAGGTCACGATTCCGTCGGCCAACCTGTCGGCGGTCATGGGCGATACCGATACCAAGCTGATTCAGAATCCGCAGATTCGCGCTCTCGACGGACAAAAGGCTTCGCTCAAGATCGGCGACCGCGTGCCGGTGGCGACCGGCTCGTTCCAGCCGGGCATCGGCGGAGTCGGCATCAACCCCCTGGTCAATACACAGTTCCAATATCTGGATGTGGGCGTGAACATTGATATCACGCCGCACGTGCATGCCGGGCGCGAAGTCACGCTGAAGATCTCCATGGATGTTTCTGCCGTAACCGGCACGCAGGACATTGGCGGCATCAGCCAGCCCATCATCGGCCAGCGCAAGATCGAGCACGAAATTCGCTTGAAAGACGGCGAGGCCAACCTGCTGGGCGGAATCATGGAAGACCAGCAGACCAGATCGCTGACCGGGATTCCGGGGCTGGCGCAGATTCCGATCCTCAAGTACCTGTTCGGCCAGACGCAGCAGGATCATTCGGAAAACGAAATTATTTTTGCCATCGTCCCTCACATTATTCGAGGCACTGATGTAAACGAATTGAACCAGCGGGCGATTGACATCGGGACGGCCAGTACCATCGAACTACGGCATGTGAGCAAGCCAGCAACCCCGGCAAGCGCGGCCGGACCAGCCGCTCAGGCGCCGGCGCGACCGGCCTCCCCGAACCCGAGCCAACCTCCTGCCAGTCAACCTCCGGCACCGCAGCAACCCGCTTCTGGCGCCACGGCTGCCAGCGGGACGCCGAGTTTTCTGTTGGATCCGCCAACTATTTCAGCGGCGAAGGGCGCTACATTTGCAGTGAACCTGCTGATTTCCGGGGCGCAGAACGTCTACTCCGTGCCGGTACAGTTGAACTACAATCCGAACATTTTGCAGCTCGTGAACGTGTCGAACGGCGGTTTCCTTTCGCAGGACGGTCAAGCGGTCGCGTTGGTGCATCGCGACGATGAAACCGTCGGTCAGTCTCAAATCACCGCCACCCGCCCCCCCGGCGCCGGCGGAGTCTCTGGGCAGGGTACCGTCGTCACCATGACTTTTCAGGCAAAGACAACCGGCCAGACGCCCTTGAGAATCACTCGGGGCGGCGCCCTTGATCCCGGATTGCAGGGCATCACGGTCAACGGAGCGCAGGCGGCGGTGACCGTCGAGTAGCGCGGAGTTCCCCCGCACTCGACTGAAATTGCGCATGAAGAGACCGCATGACGAGACGATGATGATGCTGAATTTCCGTCAAGCCTGCCCAGATTTTCGCATGGCACGGGAGAGGATGAGGTCCTCCCCGTCCGAGCGCGGTTTCACGCTCATGGAGCTGGTGGTCGCGGCAACCATTATGGCGATTCTTACCTTGATGGCTGTGCCGCTGGCGCGCGTCACGATCCAACGCGAGCGGGAAAAGGAGCTCCGCCAGGCGCTGTGGGAGATGCGCGATGCCATCGACCGCTATAAGGACGCCGCCGACCGTCAGGCCTTTCAAATCAAGGTGGACAGCTATGGCTACCCCCCCGATCTGGAGTCGCTGGTCAAGGGAGTAGAAATCCAGGGCGGCAAAAAGGTTCGTTTTCTACGTTCTATTCCTATCGACCCCATGACCAAGACCAAGGAATGGGGCTTGCGTTCCATGCAGGATGATCCCGACTCCGACTCCTGGGGCGGGCAAAACGTCTTCGACGTCTACACCAAGTCGGAAGGCACCGCGCTCGATGGAACGAAATACAAGGACTGGTAAATGCTGGCCGGCATGATCAATGGGAGTATGAACACTTTGGACCGCACGGCGCGCACGTCTGAAACAACGCGTGCAGCGGCGCGCGCGATCGCCTCGCGCCGGCGCTCGCGGGGCTTCACTCTTCTCGAGTTGATGATCGTCATCTTCATCATCATGATTCTGGCTTCGATTGCTGTGCCGGCCTACAACCAGTCTGTCATTCAGGCGCGTGAGGCGGTCCTGCGATCGAACCTGAGCATGCTGCGCAACGTGATTTCGCAGTACACTCTCGACAAACAGAAAGCTCCGCAATCGCTTGATGACCTGGTGACGGCTGGGTACCTCCGGCAGGTTCCAGTTGACCCGATGACCCGCGAGGCCAACTGGGAGCCCCATCAGGAAGACGTGCTTATGTCCGTAGACCAGCAGGACCCCGGGATCGACGACGTTCATTCCGCTTCGAACGGCACTGCCAGCGACGGCACAGCCTACAGCACCTGGTGAGATCGGCCCCAACCTGCGCTCCAGCGCACATGCAATTTGTACTGTGCCGTGGGGTGGAATTACCATCTAAGCATGCCCGTTGAAACCGAAATCCAGGCTCCCGTGTCCATCCGCGCACCCCGCGGCACTCAGATCAGATGCAAAGGCTGGCAGCAGGAAGCCGCCATGCGCATGCTCATGAACAATCTTGACGAAGAAGTCGGCGAGCGGCCCAAAGATCTCGTCGTCTACGGCGGAACCGGCCGCGCCGCGCGCAGTTGGGAAGCGTACCGAGCCATCGTCGCAACCCTGAAGAGCCTTGGGAACGATGAGACTCTTTTGGTGCAGTCGGGCAAGCCCGTGGGCGTATTCAAAACCCACGATCACGCTCCCCGCGTGCTCATTGCGAATTCCAATCTCGTGGGCCACTGGTCGAACTGGGAGAAGTTCAACGAACTGGAGCGCGCGGGCCTGATGATGTACGGCCAGATGACCGCCGGTTCCTGGATTTACATCGGCTCGCAGGGAATTGTGCAAGGGACATTTGAAACCTTCGCCGCGGCGGGCGAGAAACACTTCGCCGGAGATCTCGCGGGTAAGCTCATCGTGAGCGGCGGCATGGGCGGCATGGGCGGAGCCCAACCCCTCGCCGCGACCATGACCGGCGCAGCGTTTCTGGGCATTGACGTTGATCCGGAACGCATCAAGAAGCGGCTGAAGACCGGCTACTGCGACTTCATGGTTACGACGCTGGATGAAGCGCTTCGCATCCTGAAGAACGCCGTGCGCAAAAAAGAGAACGTTTCGGTCGGGCTGGTGGGCAATTGCGCCGACATCATTCCGGAACTGGCCGAGCGTGGCGTGGTGCCTGACATTTTGACCGACCAGACTTCGGCCCACGATCCCTTGAACGGATATGTGCCGAACGGCATGAGTTTCTCCCAGGCTGTCGAGTTACGGAAAAACAATCCGCAGGCCTATCAGGAAAAGTCGCTCGATGCCATCGCACACCACGTCGAAGGCATGCTGCGCCTGCAGAAGATGGGCGCGGTCACGTTCGATTACGGAAACAACATCCGTACCTTCGCTTTTCAGCGCGGTGTGAAGAACGCTTACGACTTCCCCGGTTTTGTTCCGGCGTATATTCGTCCGCTGTTCTGCGAAGGCCGAGGCCCGTTCCGCTGGGTCGCCTTGTCGGGTGAGCCGTCGGATATTCACGTGACTGACGATCTGGTGCTGGAACTGTTCCCCGACAATCGCATCCTGCGCCGCTGGATTGATCTGGCGCGCAAGCGCATCAAGTTCCAGGGACTGCCGGCGCGCATCTGCTGGCTGGGATACGGCGAGCGCGCGCAGTTCGGCCTGGCGATGAACGATCTGGTGAAAAAGGGGAAGATCAAGGCGCCGATCGTCATTGGCCGCGATCATCTCGATTGCGGCTCGGTGGCGTCTCCGTTTCGCGAGACCGAGAGCATGAAAGACGGATCGGACGCGGTCGCGGATTGGCCCTTGTTGAACGCTTTGCTCAACACGGCCGCGGGCGCGTCATGGGTGTCGATTCACAACGGCGGGGGCGTCGGCATTGGCTACTCGCTGCACGCCGGGCAGGTCACCGTTGCTGACGGCACCGAAATGATGGCCAAGCGCATCGAGCGGGTGCTGACGACCGACCCGGGGATGGGCATTATTCGCCACGCAGACGCAGGCTATGAAGAGGCGAAAGAGTTCGCGAAGAAGAACGGCGTGAAGGTGCCGATGGGCTGAGCGCTATTGCAGCGCCTTTAGCACCGCTTCATACGCCGGTTTCTTCTTATAATCCGCATCCCAGAGCAAAGCCCATCCTTGCCCTTTGAAGAATCCAGGAACCCACGAGTGCTTGTCGGTGAGTCCCCACGTCTGCAGCAGCTTGCACGCTGGTTGATGCACACAGAGAGCCGTGATTTCGCCGTAGAGCTTCGCCTGTGCGCTGAGTGAGGCTGCACTGGAATCGCTGAGTCGAATGTCGAGCTCGGTGATCTGCAACTCGAGGCCGAGCTTGGCAAAACGCTCCAGATTCTCCGCGAATGAAGCCAGCTTCGCCGGGTCGTCGAACTGCAGGCTGATGTGCGCCTGAAAACCGATTCCGTCGAGCGGCACTCCCCGCTTCTTGAAATCTTCGGCCATGGCGTACATGGCATCCGACTTCTTGTTGATTTCTTCGGTGTTGTAATCGTTGTAAAACAGCTTCGCTTTCGGGTCGGCGTCGTGCGCCCAGCGGAACGCTTGCTCAATGTATTTCGTGCCCGCGCCGCCGCCGATTCCAGGCTGGTCGTACCAGATTGTGTGGCGCATCGTGCCGTCGTCGCTAAAGGCCTCGTTAACGACATCCCATGCATAAACTTTCGACGCATAGTGACTCATGACTTTATTGATATGGTCGTGCAGAATCTGTGCCAGCTGCGGCGGGGCGAACTTGCCCTCCGTGACCCATTTCGATACTTGGTTGTGCCAGACGAGGGTGTGGCCGCGCACTTTCATGCTGTGGCTTTGGGCGAACTCGACCAGCGCGTCGCCGCCCTTGAAATCGTACGGGTTGGGATCGGTATCGGGCCGCGGATGAATCAGGGCGAACTTCATTTCATTTTCGGCCTGCAGTTGGCTGAACTCCGACCCGAGAATCGTGGAATAGTCCGTATCGGAAAGATATGCGGGAGCTGCGGCAGCACCGATCAGGATGTCGTGCGGCGCTGCGGCCTGACGCAGCGTAGTGGCCGACTGCGAAAATGCGGAGCCGGCGGCAAGTACGACCACCGAGGCAAGCGCCGTGATGGTTGTGCGTCGCAAGATGGAGCGACAAGAGTCGAAGGCTGCGGGCAGGAATGAGCGCTGGATCATGATTGGTCTCCGGTGGGAATGTTAGACCTGCCGCGGATTTCCGGCAACTTGTCCTAGCTGGGGAATGCAGAGGCCGAATCCGACAAAACGCGAAGAGCCGGGGGCACGCGCCAGGTTTGGTTGCTGCTAGACTAAGGTACGAGTGAACGCCGCAAGTCGTCGATCTCGAACCGCGAATCCGCTTCTGCTGATCAACATTGGCCAGCTTCTTACCTTGTCCTGTGCCTCCGCGAAAGCTGGGCCCCGGCGTGGCTCGGAACTCAAGGAACTCTGCATCATCAAGGACGGTGCGGTCCTCTGCGTCGGGGGCAAGATCGTTTCCGTCGGCGCGACCAAAGACGCGCTGCGCGACCCGTGGTTGAAGAAAAATCGGAAGAACGTTACCGAGATCGACTGCGCGGGCAAGGTTGTCCTCCCCGGGTTTGTGGATTCCCACACGCATCCGGTCTTCGTTGCGCCGCGCCTGGTGGACTTCGAGAAGCGCATCGAAGGATTTTCGTATGAAGAGATCGCTGCCGCGGGCGGCGGAATACGATCGAGCCTGGAAGGTGTTCGTAAAGCGGCGAAGAGCGCGCTGGCTGCGAAAGTCCTTGCCGCGCTGGAGGATATGGCAGCTCACGGCACAACTACGGTTGAGGCAAAATCCGGATACGGGCTGACCGTGGAGTCCGAACTCAAGTCACTGGAAGCGATCCGCGACGCAGGCTTACGCTGGTCCGGGACGGTAGTGGCTACTCTTCTCGGAGCGCATGTCGTTCCAAAAGAGTTTCAAGGTTGCTCACGAAGGTACGTTGAAATCGTCTGTAAGGAGATGATCCCGCAGGCGGCGCGGCGGAAGCTCGCCCAGTTTGTGGACGTCTTCTGCGACCAGGGCGCATTTACGCCGGAGGACACAGAGCAGATCTTCGCGGCCGCGGAGAAGCTTCAGCTGAACGTCCGCGCCCACGTATGCCAGCTTTCGGAAACAGTTCTGTGGCCGTTATTGCGTTTCCATCCAGCCTCATTCGACCACATGGACCATGTGAACGAAGACGACATCCCGCAACTGGCCAAGCGCGACACGATCGCCACGCTGGTGCCCGGCGCGAATTATTTCCTGGGGTTAAAAGAATATCCGAATGCGCGGCGGTTGATCGATGTCGGCGTTCCGGTCGCGCTGGCCACGGATTACAACCCCGGCACCTCGCCGACCATGAGCATGCCGATGGTAATGTCTCTGGCCTGCACACACATGAAGATGTCGGCGGAGGAGACCATCGCGGCGGCCACAATCAACGGCGCATGGGCCCTGCGTGTAGGGGAACGAAAAGGCAGCATCGAGCCGGGGAAAGATGCGGATCTCGCGGTGTTTGCAGTCGGCGACTATCGTGAGATTCCCTACTGGTTTGGGACGAATCACTGTTCGATGACGGTGTTGAACGGGGTGGTTCGGTCGCGCGATTGAACTTTCGCGCGGCCACCTCCGAATCAGGGTGATGGGCAGGTATGCGTACCGTGGCGGCCGATCCAGCAGCTCTGACTCATGACTCAGGCTGTCGGTCATTGCTGATCGTTCCGTGCTGAGGAAACAATGACTCTATCCTCGTTTAGGAGACTCATGAAACGAATTGTCGCAGTGATGACCTTTTTCGTGCTCACTATCGCCCTAGCAGGCGCACAGCGGCTACCCGAGGTTGCAAAGCCAGATAACTACAAGCTTACCTTCACGCCTGACCTGGATAAGGCCACATTCGAGGGCGACGAGACCATTGCCGTCCAGGTGCTGGACCCGACCTTGAAGATCACACTGAACGCGGCGGACATCACTTTCCACGACGTCAGCATCCTCAGCGGCGGCACATTCCAGAAGGCCACCGTCACGCCCGAAAAAGAAAAGGAAATGGTCGTACTGACCGTGGAACAACCGCTGGCCACCGGCCCGGCTACCATACACATCACTTACTCAGGCATTCTCAACAACGAGATGCGCGGCCTTTATCTGGGAAAGGACGATCAAGGTCGCAAGTACGCGGCTACGCAATTTGAATCCACCGATGCGCGCCGCGCTTTTCCCTCTTTCGACGAACCCGCCTACAAAGCCACTTTTGACATTACCGCCGTCGCCGACAAGGGCCTGGTCGCTATCTCGAATCAGAAGATCGTATCCGACACAGCCGGTCCCGGGGACAAGCACACCGTGCGCTTCGCCACCACGGCCAAAATGTCGTCGTATCTGGCGGCTCTGATCGTAGGGAACTTCGAGTACATCGAAGGCGAAGCCGATGGCGTCCCGATCCGCGTCTATGCCACGCAAGGCAAGAAAGAGATGGGCCGGTTCGCCCTGGAATCGGCGAAGTACATTCTCAGCTACTACGACAAATACTTCGCGATCAAATATCCCTACGGAAAGCTGGATCTGGTCGGCGTGCCGGATTTTTCCGCTGGAGCGATGGAGAATACTGGCTGCATCACCTTCCGCGAAGCGGTCCTGCTGATTGATGAACAACACGGTTCGATCGATCTCAAGAAGGGGATTGCAGGCACGATCGCTCATGAGATGGCGCACCAGTGGTTCGGCGATCTGGTCACCATGAAGTGGTGGGATGATGTCTGGCTCAATGAGGGCTTTGCGACATGGATGTCGAGCAAGCCGGTCGAGGCGTGGAAGCAGGAATGGAATGTCAATCTCGACGATGTGGCTGGAACCGGCGGAAGCCTCAGCATAGATTCGCTGAGCAATACGCATCCGATCCACCAGCCCGCTGAAACTCCGACCCAGATTCTCGAGTTATTCGATGGAATCGCCTACGGGAAAGCGGCAGCAGTGCTGCGCATGCTGGAATCCTACCTCGGCGAAGAGACCTTCCGCGCGGGCGTCAACGCATATCTCAGGCAGCATCAGTACGCCAATGCGACGGCCGACGATTTCTGGGATGCGCAGGCAAAAACCTCCCGTAAGCCGGTGGACAAGATCATGCCCACATGGGTCCGCCAGGCTGGAGCGCCGATGGTCAACGTGAAGGCGGAATGCGCGGGCAATTCCACCAACGTTACGTTGACACAAAGACGGTATTACTACGATCGGTCCAAGTTCGAAGAGATAAGCGACCAGTTGTGGCAGATTCCGCTTTGCCTGAAAGGCTCGGCGACGGCCGACGGCGCGCCCAAGTGCGAACTTCTAACGAAGAGAGAAGAAACCTTCACCCTGCCCGGGTGCTCGACCTGGGTGCTGGGCAATGCGGGTGCGACCGGATACTATCGCGAGGGCTTTCAGCCGGACGCGGTGCAGGCACTGGCCAACGATGCCGAGTCCAAGCTGACTCCCGGCGAGCGGATTGCTGCGCAAAACGACATCTGGGCCTCGGTGGCGGTTGGACGGGAACCCGTCGGCGACTATCTCGCCTTCGCGCAAGGCCTGCAGTCGGACCGCAACCGCGCCGTGATCGAGGATGTTCTGGGAACTCTCAATTACATTAGTGATCACCTGGTAAACGAGAATGATCGTGATGCCTATCGCGCGTGGCTGCGGCAATATCTGGCTCCGGCCATGAAGGAAGTGGGATGGGAGCCAAAACCGGGCGAAAGCGACGAACAGAAGACCCTGCGCTCGCGCGTGTTCGGCGCGCTGGGCTACGATGCCCGCGATCCGGAGGCGCTGGCTGAGGCTCGCCAGATCGCCGACAAGGCGCTGGCCGATCCATCGTCGGTTGACAGCGAACTGGCCGGCAGCGCTTTCCCGCTGGCCGCTCTCAATGGCGACTCTGACTTCTACGACAAGCTGATGGCGGCGATGAAGAATCCGAAGTCGCCGGAGGAATACTACCTGTACTTCTACACCCTTCCCCAGTTCAGCGATCCGAAGCTGCTCGAGCGGACTCTGGAATATGCGATTTCGCCCGACGTGCGATCCCAGGATGCACTGCAGTTGGTCACCGGGGTGCTGGGGAATCCCGCGGGCCAGAAACTGGCCTGGGACTTCATCCGCCAGCACTGGACTGAAGTCGAAAAAGCAGGTGGACCCTTTGCCAGAGTCCAGGTTGTCGGTGCGACCAGCGTTTTCTGCGATGCCGGACTGCGGGATCAGGTGACCGAATTCTTCGCCGCGCACAAGGTCGCTGGAACCGAGCGCAGCTACAAACAGTCGATTGAGCGCATCAATATCTGCATCGATTTCAAGGCGCAGCAGCAATCGCAGCTAGCGTCTTGGCTGGGACAGCACGGCACCGCAGGCGGCAAGTAAGCCCGCAAGCAAGAAGATCGGTTGCAAGCGACGGCCCGGGAATTTCCCGGGCCGTTTTTATTTGGACAGGTTCCGCAATAACCGCCGAGGCAGTTCTTCAAGTCCAAGAAGCACCCCACCGAGATGAGGCTTCACAAGAACTGTTCCAGAGTCGCTGTGTCCGGGAG
>Ga0187817_10000527_pt1 | contig 16577 bp, 15 predicted proteins | sample NC_wetland_sal_i_17_FD_132431 | JGI IMG/M metagenome (GOLD analysis project Ga0187817, IMG submission 132431) | Wetland sediment microbial communities from Neuse River Estuary, North Carolina, USA - SO4_2 | ecosystem: Environmental > Aquatic > Freshwater > Wetlands > Sediment | place: USA...
TCAATAGTTGTGTAAGAATGGCGCGGCCTGTCGTGAAATCTAGGTTCGCGACACGGCTGCGCCACTTTTCATCGTAGCCTGGCCTTATTAGTGGTATCGTGCTCCGGACTGTTCGGCGCTACTAATAATCATGTATTTGTGCATCTTCACTCAATTGCCTTTGAATACGGGAAGAGCACGTCGCCTGTTTTGTATTCATCAGGCGCGATAATCACCTGAGCCCGAGAATTTGATAATGCTCGGCCTCGGCAAAGCGGCTGATGGCATCGCGCTGCGCTTCAAGCCCAAGCCCAGATGCGCCCTGTTTCCGGGTGCTCACCCAGAGGTATGCGACGAAATGGCAATACTCGCTAGCGGCAGCTCTTTGGCTGAGCGTGGCATCTGCTCATTCAGATACTTTGAATACGTGCTTCCGCCCTTTTTCCATTCTTATGTTTCTGCGTATCATCGAGATGGCTCGCCCCGTAGCGCATCAACCGGGCGGCATAGCGCAATGTTGTAGGCTCCCAGTGAGGGGCGAGCTTAGCCATGATATCGATCGCTGCACCGGCAAGATGGTCTGCCAACATCGAAACGACCGCCGCCGAATCTCGCCGCTTGCAGGCTTGATAGATTTCCTGATGCTCCTGGGTCGCTCTGTGGAATATATCCGTCAAACCCGACTGCATGGCGTTGTAGACGTAGCGTTCGCTGCGTTGGCAATCGACATGCATGCGTTGCTGCAGCAGCGGATTCGCTCTAAAAAAAAGCATTTGATGAAATGCCCTATGATTTTTTATCCAGCGGCTAAAATTCTTTTTCTCTTCGCCCTTACGGAGTTGGTGCAAGAGTTTCGCAAGTTTTTCGACGTCCTCGTCGGTCATGCTTTGTACGGTAATAGTCGCTGAAATGCCTTCGTTGGCAATTCTCGATACATAGAGCGCTTCAAGCTCACGGGGATCAAAGCCCAACACCCGGCAACGGTAGTTTGGCTCAGCGCTGATCAAGCCCTCTTCCTGCAGCATTCGGAGTGCCTCGCGCACTGGCGTGCGGCTGACTTTGAGACAAGTTGCGACCTCGACCTGCGACAAGATCGTTTCCGGGGAGAGAACATTCGATAAGATCAGATCGCGCAGATATTGATGTATATCAACCGACACGCGGCGATGATTGTCGCCAACGAGCGGGCGTAGAATCTTTTGTAACGACGGCGCCTTGCTTTGTCTGTATTGCTGCTTGGTCATAATTCTAATCAACTTAGTCGGGTCGCGGCATTTTTTGCGCGCGGATCAATCACTCGTCGGATCGCCGCGATCACTTTCTCGGTGGTGGGCGTAATAGCGTCCTCGAGTGGTTTGGAGAACGGAACGGGAATATCAGGGCGCGCGACGCGGACAATTGGGCATTGCAAAAATTCAAATCCTTCTTCAGCAACGATCGCTGATATTTCCGATGCCACCCCACAGCTTAGCGGTGCCTCGTCGATGACCACCAGACGCCCGGTCTGACGGACTGAATTCAAGATCGTCTTGTGATCAAGCGGTACTAACGTTCGCGGATCAACAACCTCGACTTCGATGCCGTCCGCCGCGAGCCGCTCGGCGGCGGACAATGCGGCGTGTACAACGAACGATGTCGCTACGACCGTCACGTCGCGACCGGCGCGCTTGATGTCCGCCCGACCGAATGGAACGGTGTAGTCCTCTGCTGGCACGTCCCCCTCGATGTCCATCAGGCGGGCATGGTTGATGAAAACCGTCGGGTTGTCACTTTTGATCGCGCTGCGCATCAGACCTTTCACATCGTATGGACTTGACGGAAGCACAATCTCCAGGCCCGGAGCGTTCCACAGCATTGCCTGCGGACTTCCGCTATGCTGGGCTGCGCCACCACCACGCAGGCCATGCAGCATGTGATAAACCACAGGAACCCGCAGGCTTCCGCCCGACATATAGCGGGCGACGGCGGCCTCGTTTACCAGTGGGGACCAGCCGACATAACTAAAACTTGCGGTGCCGATATCCACAAATGGGCGCGTTCCTGCCATCGCAGCGCCGGCGCCAATGCTGACGATCGCCGCTTCGGACGTGGGGGGATCATAAATGCGGTCGGGAAACTCGGCACGAATGGAATCCATCAGGACCCGCTTTGGGCCCAACCCAAGCACGTAACTTCCAACCAAGCTAACCGTTGAATCTTCCGAAAGGCTGGTGCGCAAAGCCTCGACGATTGCGCCGGCGTAACTTATTTTCCGCATCACCTACTCCTCAAGCGAACACGTGTTCGTATACGGTTTCGGACAACGCCATAGGACTCTCGATCGCAAATGTCGCGCCTGCCTCGATTCGAGTACGCGCATCCTTGTCGCGAGCCATCACCTCGTCTTGTGAGGCATATCCATGGGCGACAATGTCGCGTGCCGTGCGTAGCAAGGGATCGTGATCTCGCACCCAGGCCGCATGTGGGCCCTTGATCCGCGTAGGGTCCCAGGCCTCATTCAAATCCGTCACTGTCGCAGGCTCGGGCCATAACGGACTGCTACCAGGCCAGCGGACCGTAAACGCCTCGATGAAAGCGGGTCCTTGTCCTGTGCGGCAACGCCGGGTTGCTTCAGTCGTAGCCTCGTAAACGGCAACGATGTCCGTGCCATCGATTTTGACGCAATCAATGCCATAGGCCGCGGGCAGCCGGGTGAAGCTGTCGGTCGCCGTGATTGCGGTCGGATAGCCTCCCTGTTGCGGGCCGATAGCACCGGCGGAGTTGTTCTCACAGACAAAGATGACTGGCAGTTTCCATAGCGCGGCAATGTTGAAGGATTCGATGACAAGTCCTTCTTCAAGGGCACCATCGCCGAAGAAGCCGACCGCGACGTTCGTTTCTCGTTTAGTTTTGATCCCGAATGCAGCGCCCGCGGCCAATCCGGCGCAACCTCCGACAATCGCCGATGTTGACAGAAAGCCGCGCGATGGGTCGCTCGCATGCAATGTGCCGCCGCGGCCGCGGTTCAAACCAGTCGAGCGACCGAGAATTTCGGCTATGGTCTGGCCGGGATCGCTGCCGCGGCCGATGAGGTGGCCATGGTTGCGATGCGTCGTGCAGATCAAATCTTTGTCTCCCAGCGCTTCGAGCACCGCGGCGCCGGTTGCCTCCTGGCCAATATAGAGGTGAAAATGGCTAGCGAACCGGCGTTCATTATAGAGCCGTAGCACGGCCTCTTCGAAATAACGCATCATGAGCATGCGATCGAAGATCGATAGAGTGGTCTTGCGATCGAGCAGCGAAATTGTCATTTGCCTTCTCCAGCTCTCATCGACTTCCACGCAACAATTCCGCCACGCTTGCGGCTAGTTTTTGAGCGTCTGGCAGAACGAGCGACTCAAGCGACTTGCTGAATGGGATCGGAACATTGGCTGCTCCATGCCGGATCACCGGCGCGTCTAGCCAGTCGAATGCGGCTTCCGCGATGGTCGCGGCGATTTCGCCGGTCACGCCGTATTGCTTATAGCCGCCGTCAACCACCACTGCCCTCGATGTCTTCTTCACCGAGGCAACGAGGGTGTCGACGTCAAGCGGAACGAGACTGCGGGGATCGATGACCTCGGCCGAAATATTGTTGTCGGCTAGAAGCTCGGCCGCCGCGAGGGCCACCCGCACCATGCGCGAAGTGGCGATGATCGATACGTCGTCGCCCGGACGCTTCACCTCGGCGCTGCCGATCGACACAAAATGTTCGGATAGCGGCACCTTACCCCGCATATTGTAGAGCATCCGATCCTCTAAGAAGATAACCGGATTGTCGTCACGGATGGCTGCTGTCATCAGACCTTTGGCATCAGCGGGCGTAGCGGGTAGGACGACCTTTAACCCCGGGATGTGCGCTATCCAAGCATGCAGGCTTTGCGAATGCTGCGGCCCGAGGTTGGCCCCAATGCCAACCGCCGTCCGCAACACTAGCGGGACCGAAAACTGTCCGGCGGACATGTAATTCACCTTGGCGGCTTGGTTCACCAATTGGTCCATGACCAGCGTGATAAAATCGCCGAACATGACCTCGAACACCGGCCGTTGGCCGGTCATGGCGGCCCCCACCGTCATGCCAAAAGCGCCAGCCTCGGAAATGGGGGTATCGATCACCCGCTCTGCGCCGAACTCCATGTAGAGACCTTCGGTCTGTTTGAATACGCCGCCGGCCGCGCCCACGTCCTCACCAATCAGAATCACGTTTGGGTCGCGCCGCATCTCGTTGAATAGCGCCTCGAGCACAGCCGCACGGTAAGTGATGGTGCGGTCGTCAGGCATGGAGATGAAGCTCGAGATCGTGCGGGTCCGGCACCGGTGCGGCACGAGCGAATTCGACTGCGTCGCGCACCTCGGCCTCGACCGTCTGTACGAGTTTGGCAAGCATTTCCGAGGTCACCACCTTCGCATCCAAGAGCTGATGGCTCAGTCGCTCGATCGGATCCTTACGTCGCCACGCCATCGCTTCGGCGGCGATCTTGTAACCTTGCTTGTCGCCAACATGGTGCCCGCCAAAGCGATAGGTTGCACAGACAAGAAAGCTCGGTCCTTCGCCGTTTCGTGCCCGGGCAGCAGCACGGCGCGCCGCTTCCCGCACGGCGAGCACGTCCATGCCGTCGACTTTATCCGATGGAATGTCAAATACGGTACCGCGCGCTGTGGCATCCCCTCCCGCCGTCACGTCATCGCTGGCGGTGAACTCACCATAGCCGTTGTGCTCGCAAACAAATATGACCGGCAGTTTCCAGATTGCCGCCATATTCATTGTTTCGAACAGCAAACCTTGGTTGAGCGCGCCGTCACCGAAGAAACAGACGGCGGCATCGCTACGACCGTTCCGCTTGGCGCTCAGCGCGGCCCCCGCCGCAAGCGGAATGCCGCCGCCAACAATGCCGTTGGTGCCAAGATTGCCGTTGGCCGCGTCAAAGACATGCAGACTGCCACCGCGGCCAAGTCCGTAGCCGGGACGACGACCCATAATCTCGGCCATCAGGCGTCGCACATCGGCGCCTTTGGCGAGACAGTGGCCGTGGCCACGATGATTGCTCGCAATCTTGTCGCTGCTCCGCAGTTGCGAGCAGATCCCAACGGCAACGGCTTCCTGCCCGGCGCACAGATGCACGAGACCCGGTATCAATCCGCTGGCGAATAGAGTCCGCACCTGCTCCTCAAACGCGCGAATGAGCTGCATCGTGCGCAACAGCGCGATCGCTTCCTCTTTCGCCGGCAGGGCTTGCAAAGCTACGGCGCCCGCAGAGCCTTGGTAGCTGCTTGGTCCACTTTGAGCGTTTCGGGATCTATCACCACTTTATAGATCTCCTTAGCCGCTTTGATCGAAACAAACTCGTTCTCTACATCCTCGCGCACCAATTCAGGGTCGCGCTCGGTAGCATTGCCGACGCCGCCGCCACCGGCGGAATGTTTGACCAGTACATCGCGGGTTTTGACCTGCACGAGCCGATGCGGCTTGACCCGGATGTCCTCGCCGTTGCGGCGCAGGTAAGTACGGGAGACCGGCGTCGGCTCGCCGCCGAGCGCCCCGAACCCCTGCACCACGTCGCCGTCAGAACTTCCGGTAGCCATGTGGCCGTCGGAACCTTCATTGAACGCTTCCCAATGCAGGCCGGGGCCGCCCCGCCATTTTCCGGCGCCAGCGAAATCGGGCACAAATTCCCATCGCAACGCACGCCAGGGCACGCGCACTTCCATTTCTTCGACATTGTCGCGATGTGCAGCTCCCAAGGCGGTCAGCGTGCTCACCGCTTGGTAGCCGTCGTAGCCCGCCACCGCACCGGCACTGCCATCGTAATCGAAGCTGGTGCGCACATAGGGCTCGCCGGTACGGGGATCCACGGCAAAAACGTAGTCGCCGCGATGCTTGCCCCAGGCCGCGACTGCCCGGCCAGGCAATGCCTTTGCCAGTGCCTCGAGCACGGCTTCCATCACCTGGATTCCGACATTGACAGGTGAGGCGCCGACCGTCGCCGGATATTTACAGTTGGTGACCGAGCCGAGCGGCGCGACGACCTTGATCGGCTCCATCGTTCCCTGGTTGTGGTAGTCGGCGATCGCCGGATCGAAGTACAGAATCGCGGCGGCGATAGCGTTGCCATAGGTCGCCGCATAGACGCTGTTGATGAAGCCCTTGCGTTGGGCGTCGCTTTCCGAGAGATCGATGGTCATCTCGTCACCTTTGACCGTGATGCGCGCCCGCACCCAAACCGGCTCGTCGAGCACGGTGCCGTCGTCGTCGGTCGCGGCGGCGCCGGTATAGACGCCGTCAGGGATTTTGCGAATCTCGTCACGCACTGCGATTTCCGTGCGCTTGATCATTTCCTGCACGGAGGCAAGCACTGTGTGTTTGCCGTACATGTCGAGCAGAGCAAGGACGCGCCGTTCGCACATGGTGGTTGCGCCGATCATGGCATGCAGATCGACACGCACGCCGTCAGAGAACCGCACATTGTTGAGAATGAGATTGACCAGGTCTTTTCGTTCCTTGCCGCGTTCGATGACCTTGATGGGCGGAATGATGAGACCTTCGGCGTGGATGTCGTAACCGTTGGGGAAATAGCCGCCTGGGAACGACCCGCCGGTATCCATCTGATGGCCGCGGCAGAGGGTAAAGAACAACAGCTCGCCCTTGTAGAAGATGGGGCGGATATAGCCCCAGTCGGGAAGGTGGCAGTTGTGGCCGCCGTGGTAGGGGTCGTTGGTCAGAAATACGTCACCGGGATTAATGTTGCCGCCGAACATCTTGACCAAATCCTGCACGGCGAATGTCGTGCCAAGAAATTGCACGGGCAGTCCCACGGGGACGGCGATGGTGGTGCCATCCGCGCCCCAGATGCCAACCGACATGTCCTGCAATTGGCCGATCAGGTAGTTTTGCGCTGTGCGTTTCACCATGTGCCGCATTTCCTTGCAGATGGTTTGCATGGAATGCCAAATAGTCGCGACCGTCGTCGGGTCGATGTTTGGAATTTTCGTCGGCTTGCTGGACCGGTTGGACTTCGTGGGCTTGTTGGGTTTTTTCATATCAGCCTCCCCTCAGCGGCGCGTCAGAATGTAGTTTTTGTATTTGTCCACCGAGCAGATATAAGCCTCGGGGATGACCACGGTCGTCGTCGTCTCTTCGATGATGGCCGGTCCGGTAATGACATTGCCGGCTAGCACTTTCTCACCGTCATAGATCGAGGTATCGACATCCTTTGCATTAAACCGGCAGTCCCGGCGCCGCTTAAGCGCGCCTTTTGCATTGGCCCCGCCGTTATTAACTTGTGGCAAGCTGAACGGCACGCTTGGCGTCGACGCCTTCAACCGGAGCGTCAAGATTTCTACTGCCTTCCATGGCATGGCGAAGGTATAAAGTTCTTCGTGCTTGCGGGCGAAGGCGGCGGCGGCGGCTTCAACCATCGCGCGGGTGATTTTTCCATTCGCCATGTCGATTTCCACCTCGTGAAATTGACCGACATATCGCAGGTCGGCTGTGCGTTTGAGCACGACGTCCTTCGGATTGACGCCATGCGCCCGGAAGGAGGCATGGGCTTCAGCTTCCATCTCCTCGTAAACGCGATTGAGCGCTTGCGTATCGGCGGTGGCGACCCGGCTGACAAACGAACGGGCGTAGTCCTGGCCAATGTCCATGGCGAACATGCCGAAGGCGCTGTACAGAGCCGCTACCGGCGGAACCACGACCTTGCGGATACCAAGACTGTCGGCAATGAATCCGGCATGAATCGGCCCCCCGCCTCCGCCGGCAATCATGACGGTGTCGCGGATATCATAGCCACGCTTGGTCGACACCTCCGTGATCTTGTTGGCCATATTGGCGTTGACGGTGCGGAATATGGCTTCGGCAGCGCCTTTTTCATCGACGCCAAGTCTTTGCATCAGCGGCTTCATCGCCCGTTGTGACGCCGCCGGATCAAGCTTCATTTCGCCGCCAAGGAAATAATCGGCCGGCACGTAGCCTAGAATGAGATTGGCGTCGGTCACAGTCGCATCGGCACCCTGGCCGTAGCAGGCGGGTCCAGGATCGGCGCCCGCGCTTTCTGGGCCTACCCGCAGCAATCCGAGCGAATCGACCTTAGCCATCGATCCGCCCCCGGCACCGATGCTGGCGATATCAACCATCTTGATCGCAATCCGTTGATCATTTTCCCAATGCTCGGTCGTGGTCGGGATTTCACCCTTGCTGACCATGCAGACATCGAAGCTGGTGCCGCCCATGTCGACCGACAACAAATTCGCTTCTTTTAGGTGCCGCCCAAGATGGACTGCTCCCGAGGGCGCCGCGGCCGGACCCGAATGCAACAGAAACACCGGCCGTCGGATACATTCCGCTATGTTCTGAACCAACCCATTCGCAAGCATCATGAGAAATGTGCCGCGGAATCCGGAATCTTTCAGCACTTTTTCGAGCGATGTCAGATAGCGCGCGACCGCCGGACCGACATATGAACCAACCGTCGTGGTATTAAAGCGCTCAAATTCGCGCCAGACCGGCAGGGTCTCGTGCGAAGTGCTGACAAAAATCTCGGGCGCAACGTCGCGGCATATCTCTGCTGCGCGCCGTTCATTCTTTGGGTTGGCATAGGAATGGAGGAAGCAAATGGCGATTGACTCAACCTTTTGCACCTTAAGTTTTTTCACCGCCGCCATCACGTCCTGTTCATTGAGCGGAGTCAAAATTTTGCCGTCGAACAGCGTACGCTCCTCGATGCCGATCCGACGCGAACGAGGGATCAGTGGGTGACTCGGCGGAATAAACAGGTTGTACAACGACACATCGACCGGCTTGATACCGCGCCGTATCTCGATGCTGTCGCGGAAGCCTTTGGTGGTGAGCATGCCGGCTTTGGCGCCGCGTCCGGTCAGAAGAATGTTGGTGGCGAGCGTCGTCCCGTGTACCAGCACGTCGATCTGGCCCAGAAACGCGCCGATGTCCGCGCCGTAATACTTCGCCGCTTTTTTCATCGCGTTCATGAGACCGGTCGAAGGATCGCTCGGCGTAGTCGGAGCCTTGAATTTTTGCAACAGCCCCGTCTCATCCATCACCAGACAGTCTGTGAATGTGCCGCCGACGTCGATGCAAACGCGCTTGTTTTTCATCGCCTATTCCCCCTTTGAGTGCCGCTCGCAAAACGGTTTATGGGCTTGAGTTCGCTGCCTCGGACCCCTGACACGGGCGGACATGTATGCAATCGACGCCAGATACGGAATCCGGACGCGGTGATCGAGCCAGCGACGCAATAATTCGGCAGGAAGTCCCCGGAAACCGAGGACGGAGTAGGCCATTTGAGCAGGGCGCAAACTTCTCCTCGCTCGAAGATCGAGCAAGGGAATCCGTTCGAATTCACCGAGAAGCCCTGTCGGGACCGGCCCATCCAACGGCGCCTCCTTCAGGAATCTTTTTGATTTAAATAAGTGGATACACTTTTGTCAACTTTGAGTCAAACGGCACAATTCTCGCCTGCCACTCACATTCATCGTGGTCCGCGGCGACGCGGTCCGTCACGCAGCGGCGCGCGCCATTTTGTAATATCTCAAATCCAGATATTTCAAAGGATCGCTCAAATATTTACGCGGATTACCGTACTCGCTTCGAAGCGACAGAACCATCCGCGCTCCTTCCAAACTCAACTCTGCTTTTCTGGAGAACCCGTTCTGCGGATCGAGCAGAATGTCGTAGGATTTTAACGCGAGATGCTCGCTCATATTGGGAAGCTTGCTCCGCAACAGCAAGAGTGCCGCATTTTTGTTGATCGGGTTGAACAGCCAATCCAATCCGGATAGATAGCCGCGAATATAAGCCACGAGCTCTCGTTTATGCTGCTCGACCCAGTCACGACGGGTTGCGCCGATCAGGCCTTGATAATGGCCGAGTTGATCAATGGCGTTTGCTAACCGATTGAATCCCTTGGCTTCGGCCAACACCTCGAAGGGCGAGATCAACAGAGTCCCTGCATGCTGCTTTCAGCACAAGGCCTCAAAGCGCTCAACGACACCGCCCGCTTTCACCAGTTCGTAGTCGGTACTCGCCAATCCGTGTTCTTCCAAAAGCTTGCGCAATACGAACGCGTATCCCGTTGTCAGCGCGTCGACCGATAACTGCTTACCTTTCAGATCGGCATAGGTCTTCACTTCGGGCACAGTAACGAGGCGCAAGAAGCCATTGTCGCCGCCCATGAACGCGACGAGATCGAGGTTGGCAACCGTTTGGGCTTCGCCCTGTTCTTCATCGTATGCCACGACATTGTCGATTGCCGTCATGGCAATGTCGAACTTGCCATCGATCAAGTTGGTCAATTGAAAAACCGAGTTCGGTGTCGGCGTGAGCGACACGGTAATGCCGTGTCGCTCAAAATAGCCGTTAGCCTGCGCGGCCCAGATAGGCCAATTGAAGCCGCCAGGAAAAACAATCACCGAGATCGGTTCAAGCTTCCGTGCAACGTCGCCGCCGCAGTATCCCGCCGCATTGGTCGAGCTTGGACCCATGGCCTAATACCAGATCGAGTTCACGCCAAGACGGTCCCGCGCGTTGCGCGCGGGACCGGGCTCACCCTATTTCTTGGCCGCGCTATACGGATAAATGAACTCGCCAGTCTTGTACTCGGGTGGCCAGATGAGGACCCACTTTTTCGGATCAGTCAATTGGCCGAGATCGTTGCCGGTTAGGCCTCGCCACTGGCTGACAAGCGCCCGCGGCTTAACCCACTCGCCATCCGTCCCGAATGCGACATTGCCGACCACGGTTGAAAAACTGTGGCCGCGCATATAATCCGCGAGCTGTTTGTGATCGAGGCTCTTAGTCGCAGCCACCGCCTGCGCCAGCACTTGCCCCGTCGCATATCCGTAGGGAACGAAATTATAGCCGAATGGATCTATTCCCTGTCCCTTGGCCCGCTCCTGATATTTGTTGAGAACATCCTGGACACCCGGAAAGTTCATCATCGTCGGTATTGGCATAAAGACTTCGGCATTGTTTACGTAACCGTTCATCAACGGGCCCATCAGCACCTTCAACGGCGTGGCCAACAGCCCGACTAAGGTGCCGCCCATCATATTCGGAGACAGCCCCACCTCGTTGGCGGCGCGAACGAAGGCCACGCTGTCCGGCGGATAGGCAGCCACAAAGACGATATCGGGGTTGGTGGCTTTGATCGCACGTACAATCGGCGCCAAATCCGTCATCGGAGGCGGATAAAGTTGATCGTACACAATAGTCAATCCAGCGGCCTTGGCATTCACACGTGCGCCGTCGGTTGACGTTTTTCCAAATTCGGCGTCAACGCCAACGATGGCCACGGTCTTCGGTTTTGGGTTCTGAGCGGTTGCGAGTTCAAAAAAGCCGCGCGAAAATTCGCGCGCGGGATTTTGCCCGTAGGGGATCATTGAAAAATAATTCTTGTAATGCGCCTGGCTGTTGGCGGCGAGGCCGAGAATGCCGACCGTGGTTCGGTTATGCGATTGAAGTACCGGCAGCGCAGCCGCGATCTGGTTGGTGCCATAGGGCCCAATCAGCAGGTCGACTTTGTCGACGTCGATGAGTTTCGAGTAGATCGAAGGTTCATTTGCTGGCGAAGTTTGGTCATCGTAATAAACCAGCTCTACCGGACGACCTAGCAATCCACCTTTGGCATTCACACCGTCGCGCCAAATTTCGAGCGCGACCTGAAGCTGCTTTCCGTTCGGCCCATTGGCGCCGGTCATTCCCATGCTGAACCCCACTTTAATAGGGTCAGCCGTCCATGCGGGACTAACGGCCCAGAAGAAAACTAGCGCTATCGTTTGCAAGATCGCAAAGCCGAAGCGTCGCAACTTATGTAACCAAACGAATCCGTGCATTTTCTCCTCCCCAAAGATGATTCTGTTTTGCCTACGTGATCGCGTTCAAGGTGAACAACTTTACCCGATGATCTCGCCACCGTGCGCCGGACTTTGCTAGCCAGGACCACTAACGTCCTCAGAAAGGAGATTACAAGCGCGATTAATATCGTGGTCATGGGCCCCGCACCAATCATGCCTGCACCCATATTTCCTTGGATGCGCCATATTTGATGCCCCACCAAGCCTTTTATCAGCCGCGTTCACCTTTTCTCTGGCGATTCCCGCGCGCGAAGCGTGCCGGGCGATTGCGAGTGTGACCCGCTCGAGCCGCCGACTTCTTTTTAGCGATATCGGTTCGGAGCGAACGCTGCTGCGGCCGCCGGCGCCGGGCGCAGCGAGGTATGGGGTCGCGGTGCGCAACACCCGCACAGACACTGATGCCGCGTTAACCTTTTCTCTGGCGATTCCCGCGCGCGAAGCGCGCGGGGCGATTGAGACTGGCGCGGCGTGTCGTGAAATCTAGGTCACCCTTGATTGGCGATCTAGCATCTTCACTCAATTGCTTTTGAATACGGGAAGAGCACGTCGCCTGTTTTGTATTCATCAGGCGCGATAATCACCTGAGACCGAGTCACGTCTCAGAATTGGTTGATGTCGTTACCCTTGATGTTCTGAAATTGAGTCTGCAGAACGCGCGCTTTTGCCCACTCCCCCTTGGCGCCAAATTTGACGTCACCGATCACGGTTTTGAACGTAGCTTGCCGCATGTAATCGGCGAGCTTCCCATCATCGAGGCTATTGGTTGCTGTAAGCGCCTGCTCAAGGACCTGCAAATACGCATAACCCCAAGGCGCCAGATAATATCCCAGCGGATCAACTCCATCCGCCGACGCTCTCATTTGGTATTTGTCAAGTAATTCCTTTGTTCCCTGGAACATCATCGATGGTACTGGCAACCAGAATTCGTAGTTGACGAAGCCATTGAGTAGTGGACCAAGCTGCGTCTTAAAGGCGGTGGCCTGAAGGCCGACCATTGCTCCACCAATCATTTTCGGCGACAAACCGACTTCATGAACCGCTCTGACCATGCCGACAGAATCGAGCGGATAAGAGCAGATGACGACGAGATCTGGATTAGTTGCTTTGATCGCTCTTACGATGGAAGAGAATTCAGTGGTCGCCGGTGGATAGCTGCGGTCGTAGACGATCTTGAGCCCGGCATTGGTTGCATTCGCCCGGGCGCCTTCGGCAGCGGTGTTCGAGAATTCCGCATCAGCAGCGACGATGGCCACTGTTTGAGGTTTCGGGTTTTGCATCATCGCGACGTCAAAGAAGGGAGAGGTGTGTGCTCTCTTGGAATTCTCGCCGGTCGGATGCATGGCAAAATATCGCGGGTAATTGAATTCGGCGTTGACCGTGAGACCAAAGAGTCCGAGAAATAATTTATTTCGTGGTATAACGACGGGCATCGCCGGTGCGAGCATATTGGTCGCATATCCACCGATGACTAGATCGCCCTTGTCGACATCCAAAAGCTTCGTGTAAATCCCTGGGACTGTCGCTGGATTGCTCTGATCATCGTAGTAGACAAGTTTTACTGGGCGGCCCAGCAATCCGCCCTTCGCGTTTATGTCATCCTCCCAAATCTTCATCGCCAGCAGTGCGGATTTACCATTCGCCGCCAACGGTCCTGTCTGCGCTATGCCAAATCCAATTTTGATCGGCGCGTCGGCGAATGTCGAATTTATCGGTAGCGCGCCAGAAACTGCGAGCGCGCTCACGGCGATCAATGCGTGACCGATAAATCGACGCGTAAGTTTTGAATTCTTTTCAGAATAGTGGTGGGACAGATAGCCCGGCGACACGATGTGCAGAGGCCCCGCCATGATGCGCTCCTATACAATGGTTTGTATTGGCTCTAATCTGCATCGTAAATTGAGTTTTGTGCCTTGATTAAGGTCAATTGGAAACTGGCGCGGCGTTAGACCAGTTGATCGTGTGGTGCTGATGGCACGCGACGCGCTGGGGGCGCGCTACTCTGATTGCTCTGCTCAGCCTCATACACGAGTGCCGAGACAATTTCATTTCGCGGCGAATCGACTGAAAACTACTTGATGTAGCGACGAAAATCAGGTTTCCGCTTTTCGTTGAACGCGCGCACGCCTTCCTTCGATTCCTCAGTCTCGTAATACAGCTTCAGCGCCTGTAACCCCATCGCTGCAATGCCGGCGATGTTGTCGCTGTCGGCATTGAACGACCGTTTGGCTACTGCGATAGCGGTCGGGCTGCGCTCCAAGATCTCGCAACACCAGGCGGCGACCTCGGCGTCCAGTTGATCGTCTGGCACCACCTTGTTGATGAGCCCCATGGCCAGTGCCTCTTGCGCGCTATAGCGCCGGCACAAATACCAAATTTCCCGCGCTTTCTTTTCGCCGACCACGCGCGCCAAATAGGCAGTGCCGAAGCCGGGGTCGACCGATCCGACCTTAGGGCCCACCTGGCCAAACTGCGCGCTCTCCCCCGCGATCGTGAGGTCGCACAGCGTCGCTAGCACATTGCCGCCGCCGATCGCGTAGCCACGCACCTTGGCAATAACTGGCTTCGGAACGGTTCGGATAATTGCGTGCAGTGCCTCCATCGGCAAGCCAACCGTCCCACGCCCGTCGTAGCCGCCTTGATGCGCAGATTGATCCCCGCCGGTGCAGAAGGCTTTTGTGCCAGCGCCAGTGAGGACGATGACGCCAATTGCTCCGTTCCAAGCAGCGCTGTTGAATGCATCGATCAACTCATCGCAGGTCAAACCGCGAAAGGCGTTGTACTTCTCCGGTCGATTGATCGTGATAGTGGCAACGCCGTTTTGTTCGTCATAGAGCAGATCGGTGTAGGTTTTAACGGTTGTCAAAGGCGCCTCCTCATCCGACGTACACCCTCGCACATCGAGCGATGGCAATCAGCGTGAAAAGGTCTTGGCGATCTGCCGCAATTTGAATTTTTGCACCTTGCCGCTTGGCGTGCGCGGCAACTCCGCGACGATCTCCAAGCGTTCTGGCATGTACTGTTTAATGACCTTCTCCTGCTCGAGAAACTGAATCATTTCTGCCTGGGAGAAGGTGTGTCCGGCCTTCAGAACGACGAACGCGCAAGCACGCTCGCCCAGCCGTGGATCAGGATAGCCTACAATGGCGATCGCCTGGATTGCCGGCTGGCGAAACAGGAGGCCTTCGATTTCAACTATCGGAATGTTTTCGCCTCCACGGATGATGATGTCTTTCGATCGGCCGGTGATACGGATATAGCCGTCAGCGTCGATCCGCGCGAGGTCTCCAGTGTCGAACCAGTCATCGGCGTCATGGCCGTATAGTTGTGGGCGTTTGAGATAGCCAACGAAGTTCGAACAGCCACGGACCTTTAACATCCCTTCCGTGTCTGGTGGTAGAGGATTGTTTTCATGATCGGTGATGTGCACCTCCATCCCCGGGAGCGTACAGCCGTCGGTGTGGAAGGCCTTCTCTTGAGGATCATCGAGCTTTGTGGTGGTAACCGCACCGTTCTCGGTCATTCCCCAGGCGGACACGACATTCGCGTTCAGTACTCGTGTCGCGCGTTCGGCGAGAACATGGGGGATTGGCGCGCCGGCAGAGAGAAAAACACGCAGGCTTGAGACGTCGTATTTATTCGTCTCGACGACGTCGGTGAGATCGGAGAGAAATGGCGTCGATGCCATCGTGAATGTTACGCGCTCACCACCAATTCGCGTGGCGGCTTGCTTTGGTTCCCAAATATCCTGCAGCACCGCCGTGGCGCCGAGCATAATTGGCATCATCAGGCCATACATGAAGCCGGTCTGATGGGCCATCGGCGAGGCCATCAACACTACATCGTCGCCAGTCAGCCGCAGCCGCTCCGCGTACGGACATAGATTTGAAAAGAGCGTATTGGCAGTATGCATTACGCCCTTAGGTTCGCCTGTAGTTCCGGAGGTGTATAGGAGCTCCATGACGTTGTCGCCGGTGGGCCGGCGTTCCTTGAAACATTCCGTTGCATCTTCATCTGCATCCCGTCGCTGGTCCAACAGGACTTGCTCGAAGCTCTCCGGCCCTTCGCCGCCGACAACCAGGAGATGGTACAAGCCAGCTAGTTCCGAACGAATGCCCCGTGCCATCGTTGCATAGTCGAAGCCGCGAAACTCGCGTGGGATCACAAGCACCTTGCTCTCAGCTAGGCCGAGCATGAACTTCAGCTCGCGCTCACGGAATATCGGCATTATCGGATTGATGACGGCCCCGATGCGTACGCAGGCCAGACTTAGCGCAGTGAATTGCCACCAGTTCGGGAACTGACAGGAGACGACGTCGTTCTTCTCGACGCCCAGTCGCATCAGCCCGACCGCGATACGATCGACACATCCGGCCAGCTCTCGGTAGGTCAAACGATTGGCGACTTGAGCAGTCGAATTAAAGTCGCTCACCGCTATTTTGTCGGGCACGTCAGCCACGCAACGGTCAAAATAATCAGTCAAGATAAGATCGTTCCAATAGCCCTGCGCCTTCATCGCCGTGATCCGCGCCTGCGGCAGAATTGGATCGAATTGCATTGTCTTTCCTGTCACCGGTTGCGATTACTTTTTTCATTTGCCGGGTATTGCGCCGCGTAGTGCAATATTGATGTCCGACCGGCAACCCAGCGGGGTATTATAATATGCCGCTCGTGGCGACTGAATTGCCGCTAAAATGATATGCTTGACTAGA
>Ga0187817_10000529_pt1 | contig 16567 bp, 17 predicted proteins | sample NC_wetland_sal_i_17_FD_132431 | JGI IMG/M metagenome (GOLD analysis project Ga0187817, IMG submission 132431) | Wetland sediment microbial communities from Neuse River Estuary, North Carolina, USA - SO4_2 | ecosystem: Environmental > Aquatic > Freshwater > Wetlands > Sediment | place: USA...
GCTCGAAGAGGCAACTCGACGGGTATCCGAACCTGAAAAAACCGACGGCTCTGCGGGGAGAAGTTGGGGTTGGGAACTGCGAAAACAGTGATCGCATCAAGGGCTGTGACGGTGCATGCCTCCACGCTATTGGCTCCCTCGCAGGAGCTGGTGGCTAGAGCATAACCAATGTCACGACCCTTACTACTATTTCCCGGCGTTCTCATTTTGCCGCAACGCTGGTCTCCCAAGAGATATTCTCGCTCCGAGATCTCCTGTTGCCACGCTCATCGGCTTTTCAACAAGAGTTTAGTGAAGCACCGTTTCCAAACAGGATTTGACTGGGCGCCATCTGCGAGGCCTTAACTTGCCTGCTCAAGAAATAGTTGCTGGTCACTTTGTACAATAAGGGGACATGGCAGTGACGATTGAGATGCAGAATACGGGTGACCCTCGAGCGCGCAAAGAGATTCTTGCCGGTGTCGAACACGCGCTGAGTGATGCGGCAGGAGAGTGGCGGGTTTCAATTGTAGGGTCTCGTTGCGAATGACAACTGGGAGATGAAAGTGGAAGGACCGCGGGGATTCGAGCGTTCGTATACTCTGGTTGGCGAAGCCGGAGAACACCAGCCTGAGGCAATACGAAACGTGCTCACTAAGCTGCTTCCCCCGGGTACGCGATGATCTATCATGCCGGTTCGCATTGCCCTGCAGCCGAGGCAGACATCGCAGGACTGGCTGGGTCAGTTCCTCGAGACGGTGAAACCAACGATGAAGAAGATTCCGAATTCGAGTCGTCGTCTCAGCGACCACATTTCGCGAGCGTTGAACAAGATCAGGAAACCAAGCACCGCGGGCGAAATTACCGAGTTGGTCAATCGTGACCTGGACCTTGAGGACAGCCCTTTCCAAGCAAGAGATGTCGCGGAGTGGTTGCGTAACACCGAGGACACAACCTTGACACTGTATTGGTCAAGGGCTCGTCCCCGAAAGTAAGGAGCACCCAGATAGTGCTTGGGCTCCGGAAATACCAGGCTTAAAACCGCGCAAACTGGAACACTCTTGTGGAGCCGGATCTCATCTCTAGAGAATCCACTCGCCGTGTGAGGAGCCGAAACCTGCTCCCATTGAGTCATTCCATCCTGCTAAAATGGTCTCCCGAGGGGGCAATACATGTTAAATCTGTCAAACGTAGTAAGTCAGTTACAAGCACGACGCGAGCAGGTCCAATCCGAGCTCGGTCGCCTGGACGCAGCAATCAGTGCGCTTCGGGGAACAGACACCGGCACGGGTTCGGGGACAATTCGAGTTGCTTCTTCCAGACGACGCCGCACCCTGTCCGCAGCAGGCCGCAGGGCGATTAGTCTCGCACAGAAAGCACGCTGGGCGAAGCGAGCTGCAAATGGGGAGGCGGGTACAACAAAGCCTGAGCGCACGATGTCAGCAGGTGCTCGTAGGAAGATTGCAGCCGCCCAGAGGGCACGATGGGCAAGGTGGAAGGCGAAGCAGAAGAAAGCGGCTTAAACCACTAGAAGCGGCCATATTGCACAACGGCCCGCCCGGGCAGATTAGCCGAGGCGGGCTTGGGTGTTGGTGGAGAACAAAGCCCTGTTTCGTTAGAAAAACGACCGTCTCGTAAGGCAGCCGGGGAGTTCCAACCGAGCTTCACCGTGGCGGTAGGAACTCAAGCAGACTTTCGGTGGACTGACTCTGACTCAGTCGGAAACCGCGGTTTTCCTGGGGTTCGGGGAATCCTGGACTGACCCCCACAAATGAGACACTCGGAAAAGGCACACTGTGCAGGGAAAGGAACTGCAGGTGGCAAAGAAACGAGTGGGTCGGTATCCGAAGGAATTTCGCCGTATGGCAGTCGAGCGGCTGAAGAACTGTGACAACATCTTGGCGCTGTCACGAGAACTGGGTGTGCATCGGCGCCTGCTCTACAAGCGGCGGGATCAACTGTATCCAGTCGATCTGCCCGAGGAGTCGCTGCCGCAGAACTCACGGGAGTCCACACTGCGCAAGGAGGTGCACCAACTGAAGCGCCTGCTGGCGGAAAAGACGATGGAGGTGGATTTTTTCAAAGGTGTCTTACAAAAAGTCGAGGCTCGACGCCAGCGGAGCGGAAGCTCTGGCGAAACGGTATCTACGACGAAGTCCGAGAAGTGATGCCGCTGCAAGGCAACCTGGGTATCGAGCGGATATGTCAGTTGACGCAGGTCAGCCGGGCCGGGTTCTACCGTTACCTGCAAGAGAAAACACCAGTCGAAGGAAGACATGGATCTGCGCTCGGCCATCCAGCAAATCGCGCTGGAACATCGACGGCGCTATGGGTATCGTCGGGCAGCCGAGCTGCGGCGGAGAGGAATGCTGGCCAATCACAAGCGCGTGGCGCGAATTATGCGCGAAGACAACCTGCTGGCGGTACAACCTCGGCAGTTCGTGGTCACCACAGATGCCAATCAGAAACTGGAGGTTTATCTGAACCTGGCGCGTCGTATGAAGCTAACCGGCATCGATCAGCTGTGGTTGGCCCGGCGAGTTTGTGTACTTGGCGTTGATCTTGGATGGCTCTCTCGCAAGGTCGTGGGCTGGGCATTGGAGCGGACGCTCACGAACCGGCTGGCAATAGCGGCCCTGGAACAAGCAATCGCAAAACGGCAGCCCCCGCCGGGCCTGATTCATCATTCGGATCGCGGGGTACTGTGCGCCTCAGGAGAATATGTGGCCACCCATGCTGCTCGGCATGTCCTAGTGGCCTGTCGCAGTGAGTTCGTTACTGCGGATGTGGCAGGGGCCACTCTGTTGATGCCTGAATGCTGCCATTTGTGAGCAAGGGTTCGCTTCGGTGACCGTCACAGAAGATGCAGGTTTGGTAACGGTTGCTCCGCGACAGGCCACTAGATAAATGACCGTTCGGTCTCGGACGACGTTGGATCCATGCACCTGAGGTTCACAGCCGGCGCAATCAAACGCTCGACTTTAGTCTGGGAGTAGGAACGCGAGCATTTTGTCGTCCGTATATACCACCCCGAGTGTCAGTTGAGGAACAGTAGGCTCTGTCCTTGAACTCTGCGCCCCAAATCGCTCAGTTCTGGTCTGGCCTTGCACGAGTATTGGGTCATAGACAAACGCAAGTCAGAATGCTTCGCCGACCCCCATGCTCCATGTCCAAGTGTCCTTACCTCGAGCGAAGTCGGCCCGCAGGTTGACGCGATACGCTTTGCTGACCTGAAATCTCAATCCACCGCCACCCGCGGGCAGGAAATTGTTGATCCGGAGCACCTGACTACCGCCTGGAACCACTTCACCCACGCCCCCAAATCCGACAACTCCGAATCGTTTGGGCAATGAGAGACGATACTCGAGTTGCGTGGCAAACATGTAACGGTCGAGATACCTTCCGGCCGCGTAGCCCCGCAACTCGTTGTTTGCTCCGTAAATACAATTCCCATAGAAAGGTGGCTGCCCACCCGTCCCGCAGACAAACAGGTTGTAGGCTACGACCTGATTCTTGCTCAGGCTGCCATATTTGTTGAAAGTGAATCTGTACGCCTGGAAGGTGTATTTGCTGCCCAAAGCTTGAGAGAAAAAATCGGACGTGAAGTCAAGCAGGATACCACCGGTGGGATAAAACCGGTTGGGAGTAGTCTCCCGGTTCAAATGAACACCAAGAGCTCTAAGAGCTGTGTCGAGTCCGACGTCAGGCGGAGGCGCCGGCCCAGACTGTGTTCCGCTTGCTGATCTTATTACGATCTTCGAGCTCCCCGTCCAGAAGCGGAGTCCCAGAAAGAAGTCCCACCCGACCCGACGCAATACTTCACTACGGAACACCTGACCCGATTGTTCAAGCGGTAACTTGCTCCCAGCATTCCCCGCAGCCAGTCCAACCCCGTACAAATCGTAGTTAAGATTGCCGCGTAGGTAAGCGGCGGTGATTCGGTAGGTTTTTTCCTTCATGTACAAATCTGCATAGGCACCAAAACCGCGGCTCCCGTTGTCTGTTACTATGCCGGCCATTCCTACTACGGACGGCGGAGATACCTGGTCATCTTTGCGTAAGGGGAATATGTAACCGAGAACGGGTATGATCCCCGTACCCACGGCAGGGCTAGCGATCGGAAGGGGAGCTACGACGAAAGAACCTTTTCGAGCGGATATCGGTAGCTGCTCAACCTTTGTTTCAGTTTGGGATTCGCTACTTCCCTGTCCCACTGGTGTGGCGGCTTGCCGTGAATCCGACTTGGATACATCGGGCTCTTGAGAGTTCTGTTCCTCTTGAGCGTTGGCCGTCGCGCCGGGTGAAATACAGACCGACAAAGCAACCAACAGGGCCAAGAGTCCGCAAACAAAACTACCGTGTGGCATTCGACACAAACCCACTTCCATTTCCTTTCCTTCGTGGCGAATTACTCTCGTTTACGTCTCGCCGCGACATGGCAGCACGCAAGAGGTCTGATTCCTCCTCCCGAATCAGGCGCTGCGCGCTCGCGTTGGTAGCTGCACTGAGTCAAGAAAAGCAGCGACCGCAGTATTGACTCCTCGAAACAATCGTCCCTCCAACTCCTTTAGAAAACCGCTTCGATCGAACAGATCGCGAACTGGATCCGCAACCCGTGCAAAGTAGAGATGAATACCTGAATCTTGTAGTTCGTCCCTCAAGCGCCGCAGCATCTCGAGACAGGTAACATCGATCTCCGGACTGGCCTCCAGATTGACGACGACTGCCCTAAGGGACGTGCCAGATGCTTTGACCAATTCGCGCAACCGGTTGTGCACGCGATTCGCGTTGGCAAAGAATAGAACTCCATTAGGTCGGAAAATCAGAAGACCGGGAACCTGTTCGGCATCTGAATAACGCGACACATCGACAAAGGTTTTCGTTCCCGGCAGCCTGCCTAGAACTGAATCCTGCGGAGAACTCAGCTTATGCATCAACGCGATCAGCGTGAGACCGACTGCGAAAATGAGTCCTCTAAGAATTCCCATCTGCAGCACTCCAAGCAATGCAGCCAGAGCGACCCAAATGCTTCCAGTTCGAAGCTTGGCGTAATACCTGAGAGCGGCGAGGTCAGCCAGGTGCATCACTGCATGGACGACTATTGCGCCGAGAACGGCTTCTGGTAAATTGCGGAACAATGGGAGCAGAAAGGCAAGGGTCAGTCCCACGAACAGCGACGCAGTAATAGTTGACAGTTGAGTGCGCGCACCGGCTGCATCATTGGCAGCTGTTCCGGACATTCCCCCACCGACGATCATTCCTCCGAAGAGGCCTGATGCGATGTTTGCCAGTCCCATGGCGCAGAGTTCCTGATTGGGGGCAATCTCATAGTTGTTCTTGGCTGCGAATGTACGCCCTGCGGCGAGCGCTTCCGCGATAAGTACGAGTACGATTCCAATAGCCCCAATGAACACATCTGCCAGTTCATCCTCTCCGACCCTGGGCCAACTCAGAGATGGCATACCTGCTCGGATTGTGCCAACAACCTCGACACCGTGCCGTTCGAGACCGAACCACGAGAAGCTCAAGATTCCGAGCACCAACACAACCAGAACGGAAGGGACTTTTGGAGTCAGGACCCCGAGAGAGAACATGATAAGAAGGGCCACCGCCCCAACCCCGAGGGTGCAAGGGTTCACATCAGCTAGTGAGGTGAGAACATGCCATGATTGGTGAAAGAAGTTACCTTGGCCGCCGGGAATCCCCAGAAACTTGTGTGCCTGTTTCACAATAATCGTAAGCGCCAGGCCAAAGACAAACCCTTTCAGAACTGGCTTCGAGATGAATTCGGACACGGCACCCAGCTTGAATGCCCCACCAAGCAGGAACAAACAACCCGCCGCGATTGTGGCTGCAGACACCAGCACCACGTATCGTCCAGAATCAGCCGAGGCAATCGGTGCGACCAGGGCAGCCAACATTGCTGCTGAAGAAGAAGTGGACGTTACGGCGAGTTGGCGGGAGGTACCAAAGATTGCATACACGAACATTCCCACACATGCTGCATATAAACCCATCTGCGGAGGAACTCCGGCGATTCCCGCGTAAGCCATCCCCTCGGGTATAAGCAGTCCCGCTACCGCGACGCCTGCAACGATATCGGCCCGAGCAGTTTTCCATGAACACTCGGGTAACCAGAGGGTGATTGGTGCGAACTGCGATACTCGGCGGCGAGCCCGCATGGCCCCTTCCTTTTCTGGACTTCATCTCAACCTAAAGGCTGCCCGCCGCTATCGGCCACTGCGACTTTTACTAGTACTGCCTCAGCCTTGTGTGTCGAACTCCTTTCGCACGTATTCGCGCTATCTATTGCCGCGCTTTCTCGCAAGGGACAATCGACTGTTGATATTGCCAGTATGCAGATTGCAACCCCGACAATAGGCTTTGCTCGTTGATTTGAGGTGGTGGCGTCGTCCGCACCCTTTGGCTCTCAGTCCCGCGAAGAATGGACACAGCTGCGTGGTCCTCGCGGGCCTACGGCGTCGGCTTAATCAATATTCGCGAGCACAGAAAGCCAAGCCACTGGCAACTGGAGAATGCATGCGCGCCCTCAAACTCGTCCAACACCTCCGTGCTAACGCGGACGGCATGTCTGAGCGACTGCTTGAGAAGATCCGAAATTCGCGCAGGTGTAACGAGTTATTAAGAAGAGTGCCGGCCGATGAGCTTAAGTCCATGAGAGTGTCTGTTGACAATCGACATTACAAAAGTCCGTTGCGCTTCTTCCTTGTGATCGTATTTTTTGGTCTGGGCACTGCCTCACTTCTGGGTGCAAGTACGCCTCTCTATCTCAGCGCAGTCGCTTTTTCGGTACAGAAACAATCGGGTACGCCCACCGCTCCGGAGAAAGAGCACGGCCTGTCCGCAAGGCCGGTGGAAATAGCGCGGCCCTTCAACTTTCCCATCACCAATTCCATGCTTGTCGGTTGGATCGTCGCTTTGGGCCTGATCGTATTTGCTCAGCTTGCAACCCGGAATATGCGACAAGTCCCTTCTGGGGCACAGAACTTCTTGGAATGGCTGGTTGAAGCCCTGTACAAATTCCTCGCCGGAATCATAGGACCGCATTTGGCCCAAAGGACATTCTGGTTTTTCGCGACCATCTTTATCTTTGTGCTGTCTGCGAACTGGTTCGGACTCATCCCTGGTGTAGGTTCGCTCGGGTGGGGACACCAAACCGCTCAGGGATTCCGGATTGATCAACCTTTGCTTCGCGGCGCCAATGCGGATGTCAACATGACGCTTGCTATGTCCCTGATCTTTTTTGCCAGTTGGCTCGTCTGGGCGTTTCGTGAAGTTGGGTGGAAGGGGTTTCTCCTGGAGTTATTTGCCCCTAAGGGTGAAAGCGAAGGCGTCCTGAGAGTTTTATTAGTAGGGGTGTTCTTTGCGGCAGGGTGTTTGGAGGTCGTCTCGATCTTGTTTCGGCCAGTTTCCCTTAGTTTCCGTCTCTACGGCAACATCTTCGCGGGCGAGAATCTGCTCGAAGCAATGGCCAAGCTTGTTCCGGGCTTTGGATGGCTAGTGCCGATTCCGTTCTACTTCCTGGAACTGGTAATGGGCCTCGTTCAGGCGCTGGTCTTCATGTTGCTGACAGCAGTGTTCACCATGTTGATGTGCCAGCATGAGACGGGAGGGCCGTCAGCTGGGCATGCTTGATGGATTCATATCGACGGCTTGGCCGTGTTCAATCGCAGTATCCGGCGGGAAAGAGAAGGACAATCAAATGAACGGCAGTCTACATGTTGGTCTGGCGGCCTTGGGTGCCGCCCTTGCTGTGGGTCTAATCGGAATGAAAGCTTCGGACGCGGTCGGACGGAATCCCGTCGCCTCGACGAAGATATTAGTGCAGTCAATTCTTGCGATCGCTTTTGCAGAAGCGATCGTGTTCTATGCCCTGTTCTTGGTGAAGTAGGGCCAACCCGGGCGCTGAGTCAAACCTGGGCGGCGCCCGGGCACGAGGAAATACCATGATTGCCTTGGCGTTGCTGGTCGAACCGAATGGCGGAGGACAGATCCAGCAGATTGCCAGTACTTTCGGCGTGGACTGGCCTCACCTGATTGCCCAGATGATCAGCTTCTCGATTGTCTGCATTCTTTTGTACCGATTTGCCTACAAGCCGATTCTGAAAATACTAGAAGAACGCCGACTGCAGATCGCTCAAGGAATCGCCGAGACCGAGAAGATTAGAACCGAACTGGCTCAAGCCGAGGCCAAATGTCGGGACATAATCCTGCACGCCAATGGCGAGGCCACGAAGTTAATCGAAGAAGCTCACACCGCGGCTGGTCGCGTGCAGCAGCAAGAGACTCAGAAAGCCATCGCTGCCGCCGAGCAAATCCTCATCAAGTCGCGTGAGGCTGCTGCGCAGGAGCACGCCCGCATGCTCATGGAGCTTAAGCTTGAGGTTGGTCAGTTGGTAGTTCAGACGGCAACGATGCTAACCGGCAAGATCCTAACGAAAGAAGATCAGCGGCGCATGGCCGAAGACACAATTGAGCGATTAACGACTGCGGCGTAGTCCGGATCAGCTCTGGCCAAATACATGAAAACCGCTAAACAGACCGAACGTGAAGCCAGGCAACTGTTCCGCTTTTGTGTTGTCGGCGGAAGCATCGATGAAACTCGCGTCCGCCTCGTCGCTAAGAATGTGCTTCGGTCAAGACGTCGTGGTTATTTGCCTTTGCTCGCGCGGTTCAAGCGATTGCTCGAACATGAGTGCGCCCGGCACAAGGCCGAAATCGAGAGCGCGGTTCCGCTGCCATCTGACCTGCGGGGCCGTGTTCAGACCGAGTTAACGACTGTCTATGGCCCTGGACTGACGTGGCAGTTCGTCCATAACCCGAAGCTGATCGGGGGCATGCGCATCAAAGTCGCCAGTGACGTATATGACGGCAGCGTGCGAGCCGGATTAGCAGCATTGGCGCGAAGCTTCGGACTCGCAAATGGAAGGCCGACAAAAGGCTGAATGTATTAACCTCTGTGCGTACTTTATGGTGAAGATCAATGGCTGATCTACTAGAGCAACTCGAAGCTCAAATCGCTGGCGCAAAAGCAACGACCACCCGGCAGAATGTCGGTGTCATTCGTGAAGTCGGGGACGGCGTAGCCCGGGTGGAAGGTCTCACCGACGCAATGCTCAACGAGATGCTTGACCTTGGCCACGGCATCACCGGTCTTGCCTTGAATCTGGAAGAAACTGAAGTCGGGGTCATTATTTTAGGTGACTACACGCAACTTCAGGAGGGCGATGAAGTCCCACGACGGGAAAGCTATTACAGGTACCAGTCAGCAAAGCCCTTTTGGGGCGAGTTGTGAATACGCTCGGCGAACCTCTGGATGGCAAGGGACCAATTGATAGTCGAGTATTTTATCCAGTGGAAAAAATAGCCCCTGGCATTATCAGGCGCAGTCCAGTCAGGCAGCCGGTGCAGACAGGCATTATGGCGATCGACGCGATGATACAGATTGGACGTGGCCAGAGAGAATTGATCATTGGTGACCGATCGACAGGCAAGACGACGATTTGTATCGACACCATCATCAGTCAGGCTCGCCTGAACAAAGCGGCCGAGGAGTCCGGAGATAAAGGCTACCGGCCGCTCTACTGCATCTACGTTGCAATTGGTCAAAAGCAATCCAACATCGCGCGCATCATTTCTGTGCTTGAAGAAGCGGGAGCCATGCCCTATACAACCATTGTGGCCTCACCCGCTTCAGATTCGGCCACCAACCAATACCTGGCGCCGTTCGCGGGAGCGGCGATGGGTGAATGGTTCATGGATAACGGCATGGATGCGTTAATTATTTATGACGACTTGTCGAAACATGCGGTGGCTTATCGGCAAGTCTCGCTCGTGCTCAAGCGACCGTCAGGACGCGAAGCATATCCCGGTGATGTGTTTTATCTCCACAGTCGACTACTTGAACGAGCAGCGCGCGTCGGAGAGAAATACGGAAACGGTTCACTCACTGCCCTTCCGATCATCGAAACACAAGCCGGCGATGTCTCTGCTTACATTCCCACCAATGTAATCTCCATCACGGACGGACAGATTTATCTCGAAACAGACCTGTTCTACCAGGGTGTGCGCCCGGCCATCTCTGTGGGCCTGTCAGTCTCGCGGGTCGGTTCCGCGGCCCAACTCAAGGCCATGAAGCAGGTAGCAGGTCAACTCAAAGGAGACTTGGCGCAGTTCCGGGAGTTAGCGGCCTTTGCGCAGTTCGGATCGGAACTAGATGCAAAGACACAGGCGCAGATAGATCGTGGCAAGCGCATTATGGAGGTTTTCAAGCAATCACAGTACAGCCCGATACCGGTCGAGATTCAAGTGGCTGTGATCTGGGCGGTACAAAACGCGTATGTGGACGATGTGCCGGTTGAACGAATCAAGGAATTTCAAACTAAGCTAACGGAGTTTCTGACAACCCGAAAGCCCGAACTGCTCGCGAGAATCGGGAAGGAAAAGGCGCTTAGCAACGAATTGACGGCCGAAGTGAAATCAGCAATCGACCACTTCAAGGAGACTTGGAGATGAGCCCGGCCGTGCCTGTTCCGTCATCCTTGTTGATCTGATCTCGGCCGGCAGAGTCAACACGGGGAATTATCGACTTTATGAACAGCCCACGCGATTTACGCCGGCGAATACGGTCGATCAGCAGCACAGCGCAGATCACCAAAGCTATGCAAATGGTGGCGGCGTCGAAGATGCGCAAAGCCCAACTCGCCGCCCTGGCGGGGCGTCCGTTCGTGCAGGTGCTGTACCGTATTCAGCGCGAAGCAACGACTCGGATGCGGGATTTCAGCCATCCACTACTCGAGCGCCGTGAGGCCCGCAGGCGTGCCATCATCCTGATCGGCGCGGATAAAGGCCTGTGTGGCGCCCTAAACAGCAATCTGTTTCGGATGGCTGCCGAATTCGACGTCCCTTCAACTCTCTTCATTACCGCTGGTCGTAGAGCCGCGCAATTCATTGCTCGCAGCAACCGGCAGCTAGTGGCCGAGTTCGCATACGGAGACACGCCTCAGTTTTCGGAGGCAAGAGCCATCGCTGCCTTTGCACGCTCCCTCTTTTTGAAGGGCGAAGTGGACCAGGTTCAGATTCTCGCCACTCGTTTCGTAAACACTCTCACACAGCACCCACTCTGTGTTGAGTTTCTCCCTGTTGGTGAAATCAAGGCGATGAGGATACCGGGCGTCAGGTCCGAAGAGGATCTGGCCACGGACACGACGGAATCGGTGTTTGAGCCCAGCCCCGAGTTCGTACTGGGCTATCTTCTTTCGCACTATCTCGATATTTACATCTACCAAGTTTTGCTGAATGCAAAAGCCAGCGAGCAAAGCGCTCGCATGGTGTCGATGAAGAATGCCACGGATAGCGCCGAGAGTCTTATCAAGGATCTGAGGCTCGAATACAACAAGCTGCGGCAAGGCAATATTACGAAAGAACTGCTGGAGATCGCCGGAGGGCAATCTGAGTAACAGCCGCGCTATTTCAGACGGAAGATCGCTTGCAAATGGGTATGAACATGAATACCGGAACAATTGTCAAAGTACTCGGCCCGGTCGTGGACGTCGAATTCCCGGGCAGGCTGCCCGGCATCTACAACGCTCTGACCTGTGAATACAAAGTGCAGAACGAGCCGGCGAAATTAACGCTGGAAGTGCAACAGCACCTCGGCGACAAATGGGTGCGGGCGATCTCGATGTCCGGCACAGAAGGACTAAAGCGTGGATTCAAAGTCACGGATAACGGCGCGCCGATCTCCATGCCTGTCGGAGAAGGGGTTATGGGCCGGGTATTCGATGTTACCGGGAATCCTGTCGATGAGCGGGGGCCGGTCAAGGCCGAGAAGTACTATCCGATCCACCGGCCAGCACCACCGCTGGTGGAACAGTCGACCTCTCCCCAACTGTTGCCGACCGGGATCAAAGTTATTGATCTGATTTGCCCTTTTTTGAAGGGGGGGAAAGTGGGTGCGTTCGGCGGTGCCGGCGTCGGAAAGACGGTCGTCATCATGGAACTGATTAACAATATCGCGAAGCTCCACGGTGGGGTGTCTGTCTTTGCAGGTGTCGGCGAACGCACTCGCGAAGGCAATGATCTGTATCACGAAATGTCCGAAGCGGGCGTCATTAAACAGGACAATCTGCGTGAGTCCAAAATTGCTCTGGTGTACGGGCAGATGAACGAACCACCGGGTGCGCGTCTGCGCGTCGCCCTCTCCGGTCTCGCGATTACGGAATACTTCCGAGATGAGAAGAACCAGGACGTGCTTCTTTTCATCGACAACATCTTTCGCTTCTCCCAGGCCGGGTCCGAAGTGTCAGCGTTGCTCGGCCGCACCGCGAGCGCTGTGGGCTATCAGCCTACGCTCGCCGCGGAAATGGGAGCGCTTCAGGAGCGCATTACTTCCACTAAAAAAGGTTCGATCACTTCGTTCCAAGCCGTCTACGTGCCGGCTGACGACCTGACGGACCCAGCGCCGGCAACAACATTCGCGCACCTCGACGCCACCATCGTGCTGGAACGCTCGATCGCGGAGCTGGGTATCTATCCAGCGGTGGATCCACTTGCCTCAACATCGCGTGCGTTGGCTCCCGATGTGGTGGGCCCGGAGCACTACGACGTGGCGCGGGGCGTACAGAAAGTACTCCAACGATACAAAGATCTGCAAGACATCATCGCGATTCTTGGCATGGATGAACTTTCGCCCGACGACAAAGTGACTGTGTTCCGAGCACGCAAGATCCAGCGCTTCCTAAGCCAACCGTTCAGCGTAGCTCAAGTATTTACCAGTCGCGAAGGCAAGCAGGTACCAGTGGCAGAGACCGTTCGCGGATTCAAAGAAATCCTGGACGGAAAACACGACGACGTGCCGGAGGGCAACTTCTATATGAAAGGTGCGATCGAGGAAATCAGACAGAATTGAGCTTGCTGTATGCCAAATACTCTGCAATTGGAAATCGTCACGCCTGAGGCGACAGTTTACTCAGAAGCGGTGGATATGGTGACTCTGCCCGGCGTAGAGGGACAGATGGGCGTGCTGCCTCAGCATGTGCGCTTCATGACGCAAATGGTGCCAGGTGAGTTGATTGTCAGCAAGGACGGCCACGAGGACTACTTGGCCGTAGGGGAAGGTCTGGTTGAAATAACCAATGATCACGTATCCATCGTGACCAACATGGCAGTCACCCTAGAGAGCATTGACGCAGCCGCAGCGGAGGAAGCACGTCAACGCGCCGCAGCTCGCTTGAGAGAAAAACTCTCGTCTGAAGAGGTTGCCTCCGTAAACGCCGCGTTGGCTCGTTCCCTCGCTCAGTTGCACGTAAAGCGGCGCCATCGATAGTCCGGACCCCACCAAACATTATCCAAGTCCACAAATGTCACGCTTGCCGACGTACCCGTAACAATTGACAGTTCCTCTCTCACATTTCTCTAATTACTCTTCTGCCGATGATGATGCACATATTGCTTGTTGTGTTTGACAAAAGCACAACTCCGTCGCTTCCAGTCAGGAGGAAACTCATCAATGTGTGTGACTTCACCTATCGCGGCTTACAAACTTCCTAAGAAGGAGCGAACCAATGACTGGCACCACCCACAGAACTGCTCGTGCGCTTGCTAGTGTGGCAGCGTGCATCTTACTTGCAGCCTTGTCCGCACACGCCTCCGCCTCTGAGGAGGCGCCCTCCGCCGGCCGGGGATTCGGCTTCGTTTATGACCCCGCCCGCGAAGTTACTCTCGTCGGCACTGTCAAGGAGTTCGTCACCCACCACAAAGCGGGCAGTCCGATGGGGCTGCACGTTTTGATTTTCGCTTCCGGGCAAACCGTCGATGCCCACATCGGCTCGGTATTCTCCAAACAGATCCAGGAGACTCTGCACGTTGGCGAGTTAGTCCAAGTCGTTGGCGTTCGCGAGAACGTCCACGGTAAAGATGTTCTACTCGTCCGGCAGTTGATTTACGCGGGCCGCCAGGTTACGGTCCGCAACGAACGTGGATTCCTCGTCGGCACGGGTTCCCAACCTGAAGTACACGAAGGCACCACTGCAAACGGAGGCGTGCGATGAAAATGCGCCTATTCTTCTTGCTAATCGCAACCGCTACATTCCTTTTCTTGAGTGCGTGCGGCGGTTCTCACCCGGTTGTAACGTTTGTGTCACCGGCAACTTCCGTCAGCGCCGGTGGGACCGCCAACTTCACCGTCACCGTCGCACACGGCTCGAACGGTGTCACCTGGTCGCTGTCTTGCAGCACATCCAGCAATCCAACTGCGCAGTGTGGAACCTTAGTGAACGCTGCCGCTCTTACCGTGACCTATCAGGCTCCGGTCAGCGTTCTGACGGGCAACGTTGTCCTCACTGCAACCTCAGTCGACGACCACACCAAATCGACCACAGCCACTTTCACTGTCGGCGCCCCATCCGCGATCGCGTTGCCCGATGGCAACTACGTCTTCCAGTTATCCGGGCAGGACACAAATGGCACCTTTAATGCCGCTGGCGTCTTTACGATTGCGAGTGGCGCAATCACTGGTGGGGAGCAGGATTTCACTGACGCTCGCTTCATTCTCAGGGACGACCCCATCGGTAATACCAGCACCATTACCGCTACCCAAGACGGCAACCTGCAGATTGTTCTCGAGACCAACGATCCTAAGATCGGGGTTGACGGCGGTGGCCGGGAGACCCTCAATCTCGCAGTGACCTCTAACAGCGGGGGGACGATTACAACCGGTGGCTTGGTGAACTGGATCGATGACTTCGCCACTGGGAGCGGACAACTCAGCTTTCAAGATGCGACGGCCGCGAAAACCGCTCCGGGTGGCGGATTTGCGTTCGTCACTTCCGGCGGTGAGATCAGTGGTTGCGCAGGGTCAATCGGAGGCGTAATCAACGTGGATAACAATCCGGGACCAGGGGACATCTCGGGCGCCGGCAGCGTCATGGACATAAATATCTGCGGTTCGCTCAGTGCGGATAAGCCAGTTCCTGCCAGTAAGGTCATCGGACCTGATTCGCTCGGACGCATCTTAGTAAACCTCAACCTGACTCCTACTATCAATTACGCTGGCTACATCGTTAGCTCGAGCAAGGTAGTTCTGGTCGAAACTGCCGACTCTCTTGCTGGCCACTCGGGCGGAGTTGCCTTCGCCCAGGGTAGCAAGACTGGAGGTTTTGCCACCGCGTCTCTAAGTGGTCAAAGCTACGTAGTTGTTGCTCAAGGCAGCGATGCCAATGGATCACTTACCTTCGCCGCCGCTCTCACCTTTAACTCCGACGGATCAACTTCAGGCACGGCGGACTTCAACGACATTGTCAACCAGTTCTCCGGCACCGCTGCAGCTGCCGGCCCCTACACCGTGGATGCAACCGGCCGCGTCACTGTCACAGGATTGATTGTAAAGGATTCGGCCAGCTCCAAGTTATATGGGCCGATAACTCTTCAGCTCTACCTTGACGGGACCGGTAACGCCACAGACGTCTCGATGGATAAGTCGGACTCGTTCGCTGGTCCCGCCTTCCAGCAGACCGCTAGCGCGTCTCTAGCCGGTAACTATGCTTTGAACGCTTTCGGAACCTCGGGTACCACAACGCACACCTGGAGCGCCGTCGGCCATGTTTCCACTGACGGAACCGGTTTTACCGACTCCAACTATCTCAAAGCAACGCACCCAATAGCCACGGATGTCACTCTCTCGGGAATGGCCAGCAGTGGCTCGGCAACCATCACCGGCCTCGGCGCGGATAGCGTTGCTGCCGGCACACCCACCTCCAACACGTTCAACCTCTACGTCATTGACTCCAACCGCGCGTTCGGTGTTGAAACCGACAACGTGCAATTGGGGCTGTTCTACACCTTGTTCCAACACTAAACCAACTCGAGCAGGGACGGGCTTCTGCCTGTCCCTGCACTCGCATACGACTCTCTCTTTTCGTCAAAAAACCTGAACGCCTTTGACAGGGACTCAAGCAACGACCTTGAAGCTCTTGTCTGGTACTCCAGCCATGATCATCGAGGGTTCTCAACGGTCAATGTCCAGATTTGTGGCCGCACCAAGAACAGCTGATCCTCCCGCACCAGCACTCGAGCCATGCGAATCCTGCCAGCATGCGGGCGGACGGAAAGGTCAGAACCCCCGGGCCCCAGGCCCGACTTTCCCGAACGGCACTCTAAACCACTGATACCACCAGAGTTACGGAGTTAGCCCTTTGGCTCCCCTCTCCATGCCAACTGCTATTGACAGAACCGTTCTTTCGTAGATGATGGTCATCGCACTGCGGTGCGACTGATTCTCGTCCACTACCATGAAAACTAATATTGTACTGCCACGCCGAATCGGATCTCTTTCCCTGGGCTTGTTTACATCAGCAGTCTTGCTGATCTGCTTTGTGCAATCTTCGGCTTACGGGCAAATCCTCTCGCGAAGTCGCGGGAATGAAATCAAGCCAAAATCGGACTCTATCCCGGCGGACGATGCATCTGTTTCGCATAGGCCCAGACCATTGCACGTCGACGTGGACTTGGTCATGGTGCCTGTGACAGTCAGTGACTCAATGAACCACACAGTCACCAGCTTGAAAAA
>Ga0187817_10000530_pt1 | contig 16552 bp, 11 predicted proteins | sample NC_wetland_sal_i_17_FD_132431 | JGI IMG/M metagenome (GOLD analysis project Ga0187817, IMG submission 132431) | Wetland sediment microbial communities from Neuse River Estuary, North Carolina, USA - SO4_2 | ecosystem: Environmental > Aquatic > Freshwater > Wetlands > Sediment | place: USA...
CTCGACGAACTCCCGCCGGGACGCACTCCGGTGGTTACGCGCTCGGTGCCCGACGAGCGTGCGCCGGAAGTGTGGGATTTCGTCCGCAAACAAATCGCGGCCGGGCATCAGGCTTATGTCGTTTATCCGGTGATCGAAGAGAACGAAGAACGCGAACTGAAGGCGGCCGAGCAGATGCATCGGCAGTTGCGCGACAGGATTTTCCCCAATCTTCATGTTGGTTTGCTGCATGGGCGTCTTGATGCGGACGAAAAAGAGCGCGTGATGCGCGAATTTCAGGCGGGCAAGATTGAAATTCTTGTCGCTACTACGGTTATCGAAGTTGGCGTCGACGTTCCCAACGCCAGCGTTATGGTGATTGAGCATGCCGACCGCTTTGGATTGGCGCAGCTGCACCAGTTGCGCGGGCGGATTGGTCGCGGCGCGGCGAAATCTTACTGCGTGCTCATGCGCGGAGGGAAGGTCTCCGAAGAAGGCGAGCGGCGGCTGGATGCCATGGTGCGCTCGAACGACGGTTTCCAGATCGCGGAGCTTGATCTTGAACTGCGCGGGCCGGGCGAATTCTTTGGGACTAAGCAGGCGGGCATTCCGAGCTTCCGCGTGGCTAACATCATTCGCGACCGGCAACTGTTGGAAGCCGCCAAGCGCGAAGCCGGGTTTGTGATCTCCGGGCCCAATGCGGAAATATCAAGAGAAGAGATTGATCGGGCGCTTCGGGAAATGCGGTCGCGCTGGGCGCTCAGCTACGGACTGGTTGAGGTTGGGTAGGACCGCATCTCATTACGGACGTCAGCTTGAGCGTCAGTGGTATAAGGTTCTTCGATTGGGCGACCGCGGCAGTATAAAATTGGCAAAGGGGACGCAGATGTTCAGCAAAATGTTCGGCAAGACGGTCGCCGGCGGCCCCGCGGTGTTGACTGTCGTTTTCGCCTCTGCCGCGCTGCTCAGTCAGCCGACGCCCACGGCGCACCCTTCTCCGGCGGGGCTCGAGTTTCCCGTGACCTTGGTGCAAAAGATCGCAGCCGGCAAGACCCCCGTCGGAACCAAGGTTCAGGCCAAACTAGCGGTCGCCACCCTGGTCCATGGCATAGTATTTCCGCAAGACGCAATCTTTTCGGGAGAGGTTACCGAATCAGCCGCGAAGACTGCAACCACGCCATGCCGCCTCGCCATTCGCATGGACTCCGCGCGGTGGAGTAATGGCTCAGCGCCCATCAAGGTTTACTTAACCGCCTGGTATTACCCTGTAGCTATGGCGACGAGTCAGGATCTTTCGTCTGGACTACCGGACGCCGCGAACAGCCCGACACTTCGGACTGGCGGCGCCTTCCCTGGGGCAAGGAACCCGCCTTCACCATTTCCAGGCCCTGACGCGGGAGCCGGCAAGGACACCGCGCCGCCCAAGCCCGCCTCCAGCGTTTCGCAACACCGTGTTTTGATGAAAAATATAGAGTCCACGCGTGATAGCGACGGATCCGTTACCCTTAGTTCCAAGCGCTCCAACATCAAGCTTGATCGGCAGACTACCTATGTCCTCGCCGCGGACGGCTTCGCGTCTGGCCCAGGTTAGTCGCCATTAGTCTTTTGCAGTACCATGGGACGCGATTTCACGAACTACACCAAATTGTCCGCTGATGTTTCTCCAATGATCGCTTCCGAATTACCATCCAAGCGATGACTTCTCGTTTCGCACAATGGATGCGCGATCCGCTTTTTCTTTTGTGTCTGACGGCGGGACTGCTCGCTTTTGTGGTGCAATCGGGCGAGTTGGGGACGTCCGACACAGCACACCGCCTGCAAACAACGCATTGGCTCTGGACCTCGGAGCCGCAGGTTTTCCCGTACGAGTATCCGGAGTTTGGAGTGCACGGGCGGGGCGGGCGTCTTTATAGCTGGTATGGCATTGGACAGTCGTTGCTCATGCTGCCCTCCGATCTGCTGGGAACTTGGATTGCGCACTGGTCCGTTTTCTCGGAATACGAGGACGACCCTGCCGTGCGCAGCATTGTGGTCAGCTATTTCACCAGCATTTTGGTCAACGTCCTCACGGCGCTGATTGCATTCCGGTTCTTGCGTCAGTTGCGCTTTGGCCCGAAAGAGTCGGTGGCGGGCGTGCTGGCGCTGATCTTCTGCACCACGCATCTGCACTACACGCAGAACATGATGGAGAACAACTACATCATGTTGCTGACGCTGACGGGATTTTCATTTCAGTACGACTGGCTGGGCACGGAGAGCCGACGCGCGCTTTTCTGGGGGTCCTGCGCGCTGGGGCTGAACCTGCTTACGCGTCTTACTACTGGGTTGGATCTTATCGCGGTGGGAATCTTTGTCTTACTCGGGCTTTGGTTCGAAGAAGCGCGTGGTCGCAGGTTGTGGCGGCGTCTGATCGACTACGGCAAAGTCGCCGTTCCCGTGTATGTATTCTTTTTCGCGGTCGATCGTGCCTATCAGTTTTACCGCTTTGGGTCCTTTGCCAATACCTACGTGTCGATATTCGCCCGAGAATCTCGGCAGCGGGATCCAACGCTACCGGCGAGCTTCCCCTGGAGCACGCCTTTTCAAACGGGCGCTTTCGGCGCGCTGTTCACGCCGGAGAAGTCTATTTTTCTCTTCGATCCGCTTCTCGTGCTGGCCCTTTTCCTTTTGGCGTGGCAGTGGAAGCGATTGACTCCAGAGGTGCGCGCGTATGGGACGGCCTCACTTCTGCTGTTGCTCGGCTATATCGGCTTTTACGCGCGGTATACCTTCTGGAGCGGCGACTTTGCCTGGGGCGATCGCTATGTTTCGACCTCGGCAGAACTGGTTGCGCTTATTGCTGTGCCGCTGCTGATGCGCTATCGGGAGAATCTGGGAAAAATGATTTGGCGCGCGGGATGCGCATTGGTCGCGGTCAGCCTGATGATTCAGTTGGCATCGCTGGCCTTCTGGTTGCCGCTGGAGATTTACCAGATGGAGACGCTTGGGCATCCTACGTTCGTGGTTGCTCTGCGGTTCAAGAACATCGCTGCCTTTGCTTTGGGCAAGATGGATGCCTGGGGATTGAACACCCCGGCTATGGCCCAGGACCCTTGGGATTATGTTCACCTTACGACTTGGAATTTTCTGCCGTTTCTGCTGCGGCGGGTGGGAGCGGTTCCGGGGTGGGTAGTGAATACGACGCTGGCCATTTGGCTGGCAGGGACGGTGGGGCTAGGAGCGGTTTTGGTCCGGTTGAGGAAGAGCTTGCAGGTCCTCAGGGGGCTGTCTGAAGGTTCTTCATAACGCGGCCCTTGGCGGCATGCGAAACCTTTACTAGGGCTTAGGGTTTAAGTCCTATAATTCAGAGGATTAGCCATTACTATGAACTCTACTTACACCACGGGCCCTTAGGAGCCCGCGGACGACTGCGTTGAGAAGTTCAGTGTTGAACGGCTTTCTCCAGGATTAAAAAAAGGCCAACGAGAAAGGTCAGGGATTGACGGAATTACGCGAACCTCCGGGTTCGCGACAAAAGTTTTGGGAGGCTAACGCTTCTATGAGGAAAACACTGAAGAAGTTTGGCTGGTGGAGTGCGGTGCTCGGTCTGGCGCTCTCGACTGTGGTTCTGCCAACACGAGCAGCCGCTCAATACCAGGATCAGCAGTATGACCAGCAAGATCAACAGGACGATCCGCCCAGCCGCGTAGCTCGACTTGGCTATATGGAGGGTTCGGTTTCGTTCCAACCCGCCGGCGAAACGGATTGGGTGCAGGCAGTCCCCAATCGACCGATGACCACGGGTGACAAGCTTTGGGCGGACCAGGACTCGCGCGCCGAGTTGCAACTGGGATCGGCCGTGATCCGCTTGAACTCGAATACCGGCTTTTCATTCTTGAACCTGGATGACCATACGGTACAGATCCAACTGACCTCGGGTTCACTCAACGTTCGCGTGCGCCGACTGGACGAGAACGACGTTTTCGAGGTCGATACCCCGAACCTGGCGTTTTCCGTTTACCAGCCGGGAAGCTATCGGGTGGAGGCCAGTGAAGACGGCAACTCCACGCTGGTCAGCCTGCGCGAGGGCGAAGGCGAGGCCACCGGCAACGGCCAGACCTATACGCTCCACCCCGGACAAAGAGTCACTTTCAGCGGGACCGACAGGTTGAACGCCGATTTCAATGAAATCGGACGGCCCGACGGATTTGATAACTGGGCCTACGATCGCGATCGCCGCCACGATGAGTCGCGCTCGGCCCGCTATGTAGCGCCCGACATGGTCGGCACTTCGGACCTGGACGACTATGGCGAGTGGCGCGACGATGGAAACTACGGCCACGTCTGGTACCCCCGGGTCGCCGTTGGCTGGGCGCCATATCGCGAAGGCCATTGGGATTGGATTTCTCCGTGGGGATATACCTGGGTGGATGATTCCCCGTGGGGCTACGCTCCGTTCCATTACGGACGCTGGGTGGCGATTGGCGGACGTTGGGGTTGGATCCCGGGACCGGTGGAGGTGCGGCCGGTGTATGCGCCAGCGCTGGTGGTCTTTATAGGCGGTGGCATGGGCTTCGGCGGCAATGTGGGATGGTTTCCGCTGGGTCCGCGGGAAGTTTATGTGCCGTCGTACCACGTCAGCCGGGAATACGTGACGCGTGTGAATATCAGCAACACGACGGTCAATACCACCACGGTCACAAACGTGTACAACACCACCATCATTAACAAAACCACGAATATCACGAATGTGACTTATGCAAACCGGAACGTACGGGGAGCGGTAACGGCGGTTCCGCAACGTGCTTTCGCGGGTGCGCAGCCTGTGGGAAGAGCGGCGGTCGTCGTCAGCGCGCGGGATATTGCCGCTGCGCCTGTAAGCGCGCGGGTTGCGGTGGCTCCGACACGAGAGAGCGTACTGGGAGCGAGGGCTGCGACCGCGAATCGTGTGGCCGCGCCGCCGGCAGCAGTGATGAACCGGCAGGTGATCGCAAAAACACCGCCACCACCTCCGCCGGTGCCGTTTGCCAAACAGCAAAAGGCTCTGGAAGCGCATCCTGGAGAACCGCTGGCGAGGAGCGAAGTGCGCAACTTGCGTCCAGCGGCTGCGGAGGCCCCGTACCCGATGGTCAAGCAGGCGCCTCCGGGGAAACCTGCGACAGCGACCGTGGGCCGACCTGGAAATCAGCCGGGGAACCAGCCGAATGCTGGCCGACCGGGACAGCCCGCCGCAACGCCTCCCGCGAACCAGCCGGGGAACCGTCCGGGCAATCAGCCGGCTCCAACCGAACGTCCGGGAGCGGCCGTTCCCGCACAGCCGAATCGTCCGCCGTCAGCGCAGCCGAATCAGCCGACACCGGCGCAGCCGACTAATCGACCGGTGACACCGCCAGCGAACAACCGACCGAATCAACCCAACAATCAGCCGGAGACGAACCGCCCAACCCAGCCGCCAGCAACGAACGATCGTCCCGCGGCAGCGCAGCCGAATCAGCCGACACCGGCACAGCCGACTAATCGACCGGTGACACCGCCAACGAACAACCGACCGAATCAACCGAACAATCAGCCGGAGACGAACCGGCCAACCCAGCCGCCAGCAAGGAACGATCGTCCGGCGTCAGCGCAGCCGAATCAGCCGACGCCGGCACAGCCGGCTAGCCGACCGGAGACAAATCGCACCCCTGCGGCACAGCCGAATCAGCCAGCCCCGAATAACCGTCCGGAGACGAATCGGCCGACTGAGCCCCCGGCACGCAATGAACGCCCGCCCGCGGCGCAGCCGACTAACCGTCCCGAAACCGCTCGTCCTGCGCCGAGTCAGCCCGAGCCGAACCGGAACCAGCCCGCTCCGAGGCCGCAAACTCCTCCGCCGGCCGAGCGCCAGCAGCAGCGCACGCCTCCTCCTGCAGCGGAGAAGCCGGCGCCGCCGCCTCAGCGTCAGCAACCAAAGGCTCAGACGCCTGCGGAGAAAAAACAGGAAGAGGACAGGAAAAAGCGGGAACAGCAGAAGCCTCCAGGCGAGTAGGGGCTCAGCTTTCAAAGGCTGTCGTACCGGGCATCCCGAGTCTTCTCGGGATGCCTTTTTTGCCGTTCTGCTATGATCGCGGCAGAGCCGGGAAAGACCGGCGGATTACACCCTCACGAGGAGTTCTTATCATGGAAACGCCCGCTCTTCCTCTAGGCCCCCGCCGCAATGAAGATATCGCGCTTGACCTTATGAAATTCATCGCCATGACGACCGGTTACGGCAAGACCTCCGGGTCTGGAGTCGGCTTCCAGGGTACCGGCTCGGCCGACAAGCCCGAGGAATATGCTGCCCATCTGCTGGAACTCTACGGGCGATGTTTGCAGTCGGTGGGTGGAAAGTAGCTCAAATTCTTTCACCACAGGGAGCACAGAGGTTCACAGGGGAAATCCGCTGCCATCGAACTCCCCTTGTGTTTCCCTCCGCCCCGGTGGTAGAGATGTTCGGTGGCCGGTGCACTGTATCCACGGTAACCCCTTGTTGCTGAACCTCTTCGTTGACAAGCTTGTCAGCGCTGGGCTATCCTTAAACGTCTTTGCAAGTGAAGTGGAAGTCCTGCGGCTGCCCGCCTGGAACACCTAGCGCGCGTTCTGCGCGGATAGAGATTGCTTAGGGCACTCAGCGGTCTTCATAACGTTCTTTAAGTTCTGGGAGATTTCCGATGTCAACCTATTTCCCCAAAGAGGGAGATATTGCGCGTAGGTGGTTTGTGGTGGATGCGAGCGGGCTTCCGCTCGGACGCCTCGCCTCGCGCGTGGCCCGTATTTTGATGGGCAAAGAGAATCCGAAGTACACGCCGTTTATCGATACCGGCGATCACGTGGTCATCATCAACGCCGACAAGGTCAAGATCACCGGCATGAAGGCTGATCAGAAGGTGTATCACCGCTACACCGGATATCCTGGCGGGCTGCGCTCGGAAGAAATGAAGAAGCGCATGGTCCGCAAGCCGGAGCTGATCATCGAAGACGCCGTGTCGCGCATGTTGCCCAAGAACAAGCTGGGCAAGCAGATGTTTACGAAGCTGAAGGTGTACCGGGGCGACAAACATCCGCACGCGGCGCAGAAGCCGAAAGCGAAGGTGTTTGCGTAAGAGCAGGTGTCAGGTCTCAGGTCATAGGAAAACCGGCACTGCAGAATTTTGGAAAGGTTCAGGCACGCGGTGATTTGGCTAATTGCCAGATGCTAAGTGCTAATGCTAACGATGGCAGAAACAGTTCAATACTACGGAACGGGACGGCGGAAAGCGGCGATCGCGCGGGTTTTTCTTCGTCCCGGCAGCGGCGAATTTAAGGTCAACGGCAAGGCGTTCGAGGAGTACTTTGTGACGGCCTCGCAGCGCATCGCTGCTAAGTCGCCACTGGTGTCGACCGAGACGGTGGCCAACTTCAACGTGCTGGCGAACGTGTGCGGCGGCGGAGTCGCTGGCCAAGCCGATGCGGTGCGCCTGGGCATCACGCGTGCGCTTATGGAGTTCAATGCGGAACTGCGCAAGCAACTCAAGGCCGCGGGCATGGTAACTCGTGACCCTCGCGCCAAAGAGCGCAAGAAGTACGGACAGAAAGGCGCGCGGAAGCGCTTCCAGTTCTCGAAGAGATAGTCGATGGTCGTCAGTCGATGGTCGTTTGCGAACGACTCGCGACCAACGACGAACTGCTGATTTTAAGCTGCTAAATTCATCCCCCCACCTCCGCGAGATGGGGAGGACGGGAATGGCAATCCTGCCGATTTTGCGGATTTCGGCTTCGAATCATGGAGCTGAACAAATCGGCGGGATGCAGACCAACTGAGGAGGTTGATTGGCAAACATCACGATGAAGGAGTTGCTCGAAGCTGGCGTTCACTTCGGGCATCAGACGAAGCGGTGGAACCCGAAGATGAAGGAGTTCATCTTTGGCGAGCGCAATGGTATCTACATTATCGACCTGCAAAAGACGCTGAAGATGTTCAAAGAAGCGTCGAAATTCGTGCAGGACCTGGCGGCCGAGGGCCGAATCGTGCTTTTCGTGGGTACCAAACGCCAGGCACAAGACGCAATCGCCGAAGAGGCGCAGCGCTGCTCGATGTTCTATGTGAACCAGCGCTGGCTGGGTGGCCTGCTGACCAACTGGGTCACCGTACAGAAATCCGTGAAGCGGTTGAAGGAACTCGACGAAATGGCCACCGATGGCCGTTACGATCTGCTTCCGAAGAAAGAAGTCATCAAGCTCGAACGCGAGCGCAAGCATCTGCAGGCCAATCTCGCCGGCATCAAGAACATGGCGCGGTTGCCGGATGCGATTTTCGTTATCGATTCGAATAAAGAGCAGATTGCGGTGCGCGAGGCGCGCAAGCTGGGCATCCCGGTGGTCGCCGTGGTAGATACGAACTGCGATCCGAGTGAAGTGGATTACGTGATACCGGGCAACGACGATGCACTGCGGGCGATCCGCCTGTTCACCTCAAAGATTTCAGAATCCATTGCCGAGGGCGTTCATGCCCGGGACGATAAGGCGATGGCAGACATTCAGGCGGCAGCCGCGCCCGAACCGGCGGCCGAACCACCGGTCGCTGAGGCGCTGGAAGGCGAAGCCGCAGCCGAAGGCGGAGTTGCGGCTCCCGCTGCGGGCCCCGATGGCGTGGGCGCCGAAGGTGAAGAGATCCGCATGGAAGACGTGCTGGGCAAGGGCACGCGCAAGCGTCCTTCCGCCGCTACCGAGGACCTCGACGAGTTGCAGGCCGAGACGCGGCGGTTCTAACCCACAGGCGCTGGGCGGCACGGATGAAGCCGTGCCCTTCCCAAGTCCTTTTAGGAGACAGACGCAGATCTGACCCGCGCAGCCTCGACTGTGCGCGGGTCGAGTTTTATGAGCGCAGGTTGCAAAGTTTCAAGGTTACAAAGTTTCAAGGTTGCAAAGTTTCAAGGTTTCAATCTTTGCTTGGCACTCTGATTGGCCCTCCGACTTACCTCTTGAGACTCTGAAACTTTGAGACATTGAAAGGTTCTAATTCTTATGAGCACTACTATGGCGAACATTTCTGCTGCACAGGTAAAAGAACTCCGCGAGAAGACTGGGGCGCCGATGATGGATTGCAAACAGGCCCTGACCGAAGCCAAAGGCGACCTGGAACAGGCGATCGTCCTGTTGCGGAAGAAGGGTGTATCGGTCGCGGCCAAGAAGGCTACTCGGGTGACCAGTGAAGGCTCGGTGGCGCAGTACATTCATGCCGGAGGCAAGATTGGCGTGCTGGTCGAGGTGAACTGCGAAAGCGATTTCGTGGCGCGCACCGAAGACTTCAAAGAACTGGTGCATGACATCGCCATGCACATAGCGGCGAGCGATCCGAAGTTTGTGCGGAAGGAAGACGTCACGCCTGAAGCTTTCGAGCGCGAGAAGGATATTTATCGCGCGCAGGCGGCTGCCACCGGCAAGCCCGCTCCCGTGGTCGAAAAAATCGTGGCTGGCAAAATGGAAAAATTCTACGAAGAGGTCTGCCTGCTCGAGCAGCCCTTCATCAAAGATCAGACCATCAGCATCTCGCAGCTGATCGCGGCCAAGGTGGGCAAGCTCGGCGAGAACATCGCGGTGCGGCGATTTGCCCGTTTCAAGGTCGGCGACGCGAACGCTACCGTCGCTTTCGTCAGCAGCAAGCCTGGCAACCATGACGAGGGCGGCGCGGCGCCCTCTCCCGTCGCCAAATAGACGGCCAAGTAATTCAAGCGTGTTGCGGCCGGGCGAGGGCGCCCGGCACTCCACTAATCCGGGCGGTGCTACACTGAATCCGCATGTCCGCACCGATCTTCAAGCGCATATTGCTAAAACTCTCCGGCGAAGCCCTCGCCGCCACGCAAGGCTTTGGCGTCGACACCAAACGCATTCATGAAGTCGCGGCCGAACTTGCCGATGTACATCAGCTGGGCATCCAGCTGGCGATCGTCGTAGGCGGCGGCAATTTCTTCCGCGGTGTCGCCGACCAAGCCAAGGACATGGATCGGGTCTCGGCCGACCACATGGGCATGCTGGCTACCGTCATCAACTCGCTGGCATTGCAGGATGCGTTGGAAAAACAGAAGGTCTTCACGCGCGTACAGACGGCCATTGAGATGAACCAAGTCGCCGAACCTTTCATTCGCCGTCGCGCCATTCGGCATCTGGAAAAAGGGCGCGTCGTCATCTTCGCCGGGGGCACCGGCAACCCGTACTTTTCGACAGACACGGCCGCTTCGTTGCGTGCCATGGAAATCAAAGCGGACGCCATCCTCAAAGCCACCAAAGTGGACGGCATCTACGACGCCGACCCGATGCAGGTGAAGGACGCCAAGAAGTTTTCAACCCTCACGTACATGGATGTTCTGAAGTTGGGCCTGAAAGTGATGGACTCGACGGCCATCTCGTTGTGCAAGGACAACAATCTCCCCATCATCGTTTTCAACCTAAACCAGCGCGGCAACATTCGCCGCGTCGTGCTTGGGGAGAAGATCGGGTCGCGGGTCAGCGCGTAGAACAGGTGTCAGGTGTCAGGTCTTAGGAAACCCGGTTTCTGACACCTGACACCTGAGACCTGACACCTGGGGTTTATAATTCACGGTTCCACATCGCCATGTTTGGGAGCTGAGAGCTATGGCTCATCCTGCCCTGAAAGAAGTCTATGCGACATTAAAGACGCGGATGGACAAAGCGGTGGAAGACTTCCGCCGCGAAATGGCGGCCACGCGCACCGGACGAGCGAACGTACACATGCTCGACACGGTTTCGGTCGACTACTACGGATCGCAGATGCCACTCAACCAGATCGCGCAGATTCATGCACCCGAGCCGCAAATGATCACGGTGCAACCCTTCGATCCGTCACAGCTTGGGGCGATTGAAAAAGCGATCCGCAGCGCCGACCTGGGCCTGAACCCAATGAATGACGGCAAGTTGGTGCGCGTGCCCGTGCCCGCGCTCACCGAAGAGCGCCGCAAGGACATGGTCAAGCACCTGCACCGGATTCTCGAGGAGCACCGCACCGCGATCCGCAACATCCGCCGCGACGGCAACGACGCCATCAAGAAAGCGCTGAAAGACAAGAAGATTACCGAGGATGACGAGAAGCGCGCGCTCGATGAAATCCAGAAGCTCACCGACGACGAAATCAAGAAGATGGAAGAGATGAGCAAGGCGAAAGAGAAGGAATTGCTCGAATTTAAGTAGAGACGCGGTTCGCTGCGTCTTCTCTCGCGGCGGAGACGGGGCAAGTCCAGGCTCTACTATAATCTGGGGATGAAGTCCGTTGTTCACGCCGCCTGCCCGCACGACTGCCCTGACGCCTGCGGCGTGTTGATCACCATCGAGGCCGGTCGCGCCACGAAGATTCAAGGCGATCCCGAACATCCTGTTACCCGCGGATTCCTTTGCGCCAAAGTCGCCAAGTATCTGGACCGGGTATATTCGCCGGAGCGGGTGCTGCATCCGATGCGGCGGGTGATATCTAAGGGGCCAGCGGCGTACGCGGGCGGGGGCGCCCGCGCCACACTGGAGCAGAGCTTCGCTACGCTTGGACGGCCGGGGGCGGCCGTCCCTACGCAGGCTTTTGAACGTATCTCCTGGGACGAGGCTCTCGACGAAATTGCGAGTCGCTTCCACCGGATCGTTGCCGAATACGGTCCCGAATCCATCCTGCCCTACTCTTACGGAGGCACGCTCGGCGCGCTCAACGGCGCTTCCATGGACCGCCGCTTCTTCCACCGCCTGGGAGCTTCGCAACTGGAGCGCAGCATTTGCTCTACCGCCGGCGAAGAGGGAATCAAGTCGGTGCTGGGCGTGAAGCTGGGCACCGAACCAGAACAATTTGCGCACTCGCGCTACATCATCGCCTGGGGCTCGAACATTCACGGCAACAACGTTCATCTCTGGCCCTTCATTGAAGAAGCTCGCCGCAAGGGCGCCCGGCTGGTCGTGATCGATCCGTACCGCACGCGCACCGCGAAGTGCGCCGATTGGTACCTGCCGATCAATCCGGGCACCGATGCCGCGCTCGCACTCGGCCTGATGCACGTTATCATCAACGAAAATCTTTTCGATGCCGACTATGTGTCGCGCTACACCGTCGGTTTCGACGACTTGAAGGCTCGCGCACAAGAGTATCCGCCGGAGAAGGTTGCCAACTGGACCGGAATCTCCGCCAACGACATCCGCAAGCTTGCCCGCGAGTACGCCAACGAACACCCGTCCGTGATCCGTGTCAATTACGGCATTCAGCGCTCGGAGCGCGGTGGCATGGCGATGCGGGCCGTCACCATGCTGCCTTGTCTGACCGGGTCGTGGAAAGACGTTGGCGGCGGACTCCAACTGTCGCTCAGCGGTGCTTACGGTTTGAATAAGGCAGCGCTTGAAATGCCTGAGTTGATGCAGAAGGCGCTCGGACGCCCCGCCCGCGTCGTCAACATGGTGCAACTTGGCAGAGCGCTGGACTCGCTGACCGTGCCGCCGATCAAGGCGCTGTTCGTGTACAACTCGAATCCCGCGGCGGTGTGTCCCAATCATAACGAAGTTGTCCGCGGACTGAAGCGTCCTGACCTTTTCACCGTCGTCCACGAACAGTTCTTCACCGACACTACCGACTACGCGGACATCGTGTTGCCCGCCACCACTTTTTTTGAGCACAAAGACTTGCAGACGGCCTACGGCCACTATTACCTCCAGGTTTCCGATCAGGGGATCGAGCCGCTTGGCGAATGCCGGTCGAATGTTGATCTGTTCCGTGCGCTCGCAGAGCGTATGGGTTTTGAAGACGACTGTTTCCGGGAAACAGTGGATTCCATGATCGACCGCGCACTGGCGGCGCCCAATCCGTGGCTTCAGGGGATTACGCGCGGCCGGCTGGAACGCGAGCATCGCGTGCGGCTGAATTTCGAGAACGAGAATTCGTCGCGCGCGTCGCAGCCGCCCTCAGCGGCTAAAGCCGCCGTTGAAAACAAGTCAGATATCGCAGCGCTGAAGCGCTGCGCCACCCAAAAGCCTTTCCTTCCCTTCGCCCAGGGCAACTTCCCCACGCCCAGCGGGAAAGCCGAGTTGTACAGTGAAGCGCTGAAGCGTCAGGGACTCGATCCGGTCGTCGCCTTCACTCCGCCCGAAGAATCGCGACATGGATCTGGATCAAAAACCGGCTTCCCGCTGGAACTTCTCGCCCGCAAGCCCGACAACCATCTCAATTCGTCGTTCGCCAACCTGCCATCGGTCCGCGAGATGGAGCCATGGATGGGGGATCTCGAGATGCATCCGGCCGACGCCGAGGCCCGCCGTGTCCGCGATGGCGACCGCGTTCGCGCCTTCAATTCTCGCGGTGAGATCGTGCTCCGAGCCCGGGTTAACGGTTCGGTGCCTCCTGGAGTCGTCGCCGCCCGGCTCGATTGGGCACGGTTCAGCCCCAGCGGAACCAATATCAATGTGCTCACCTCGGAAAAACTCACGGACATGGGCAACGCGGCGACGTTTTATTCCGTCTCTATCGAGGTAGAACTGTTTCGGGCGGAAGATCGGGGGTGAGATTCGTTCCCGCCTTGGACGGTTCTCACTCTCTACCGTATAATTACCGTTTTCCCAAGGACTGTCCGATTAAGTCTTCGCTGGCGAGACGGGATGCTTTGAGAGGGGACCCTGAGCGGCTAACGCCGCTTGTGTAGCGCGTTTCGACGGCAGGGTGAAAGCCATGCCCTTTAAAGCCATCCGGAAACCAACTTAATTGGAGTTTCCTAACTCTATTTTTTCGAGGTAGTTGCAATTCATCGCCGTCATCATGCTATCTCCGTGTGGGTCCCGCGACTTGCCCACGACCCAGGCCCGCCGAGAGACCAATTCTGGTCTTCATCTCCTTCCCCCACAAGAGGTTGGAAGTCCTGTTCCTTCTGGAATCACCTGCTCGCGCTGCTAGCGCTCCTGCTCATGGCTGCCCCCGTTTTCGGTCAGCAGGACCTCATCGTCGGCATCAACATCCATGGCAACCGCCGCATCCCTGCCGACACGGTCAAGGCCCGCATTTTCACCAAGGTCGGCGATGTCTACGACCAGGCCGCCATCGAGCGCGACTTCAATGCCTTGTGGAACACAGGCTACTTTGAGGACATCCGCTTCGAGCGCGAACAGAGCGCCAAAGGCTGGATTCTGCACATCTACCTCAAAGAGCGGCCCACCATCCGCGAGATCAACTACACCGGCCTAAGCGCGGTTTCCACCAGCGACGTGCTCGACCGTTTTAAGGATCGCAAAGTCGGACTCTCGGTGGAAAGCCAATACGACCCCACGAAGATCAAGAAGGCCGAAGTCACTCTGAAGGAGCTGCTCGCCGAGCACGGACGTCAGTTCGCAACCATCCGCAGCGAAGTACGTCCGATCCCGCCGAACGCGGTCGGCATCACGTTCGTGGTTCGCGAAGGGCCGAAGGTTAAGGTGGGGCAAATCCGCTTCCGGGGAAACAAGCATGTCAATGACCGCACCCTGCGTGCGGCCATGAAGAACCTCAGGCCCATCGGCATCCCGCACTCCATTTTTCTGGAAAACCTCTTTGCCAAGACCTACGACGCTACCAAACTTGAAGAAGACACCGAACGGGTCCGTGCCGAGTTCCAGAACCGCGGCTATTTCAAGGTGCTGGTCGACGACCCCAAAACCGAGATCCATGACACTGGCCACACCGGCTTCCACATACCGTTGATCCAGCCTGGGTTGGGCAAATCCGTCGATATCACCATGCCCATCGAGGAGGGGGACCGCTACCGCCTCGGCACCATCACCTTCAAGAACAATAAAGCCATCTCCAACACCGCCGGCCTCCGCGCCCTTTTCCCCATGAAGGACGGGGAAATTTTCAGCCGCGAAAAGGTCGCGAAGGGCCTGGAGAACCTGCGCAAAGCTTACGGCGAGGCCGGCTACATTAACTTCACTTCCGTCCCCGACACGAAATTCGACGACGCGAAGAAGGTCGTGAATCTTGAAATCGACGTGGACGAAGGCAAGCAGTTCTACGTGCGCCGCATCGAGTTTCAGGGCAACACCACCACGCGCGACAAAGTCATCCGCCGTGAGATCGCGCTGGAAGAAGGCCAGGTCTACAACTCGCGCTATTGGGAACTCAGCCTGCTGCGCCTGAACCAACTCGGCTATTTCGAGCAGCTTAAACCCGATGACCCCAACACTACCGAGCGCCACCTCGACGAAAAGGCGGGCACCGTGGATCTCACGCTGAAGGTGCACGAAAAGGGGAAGAACAGCATCGGACTGCAAGGCGGCGTCAGCGGACTGGCCGGCGCCTTCGTTGGCATCAATTACAGCACCAACAACTTTCTCGGACTGGGTGAGACGCTCTCGGTGCAGGCCAGCATCGGCGCCTTTCAACGGGACGTGATGTTCGGATTCACCGAGCCCTACTTGTTCGACCGGCCCATCCAGGCCGGCTTCCAGGTTTACCTGCGGAAGACCAACTTCAACCAAGCCCGGCAGTATGCGCTTGCCACGGGACAGAATCTGAACCTGCCGTCAGCCTACCTGCAGAACCTGCAGGATTACTCGCAGTCCAGCACCGGTTTGAGCCTAAGCGTAAGCTATCCGCTGCACCGTTCTTTCAAGCGCCTGGGCATCAGTTACTCGTTCGACCGTTCTTCACTGATCGCGGTCAGCAATGCTTCCAAACTGTTATTCGAGAACATCAACTTCAGCGGCATCAGCGGCCCCAACGCGCTCAACGGCATCATTACCAGCAAGGTCACCCCCAGCTTCACCATGAACACTCTCGATGCGGCCTACGCGCCGCATCACGGCAAGAGCCTGTTCATTGGTGGGGAGTTCGCGGGCATCGGCGGCACGGTTCACACCATCCGGCCCGTCGTCCAATTCAAACAATTTTTCCCGATGCAGAAGCGCCGCAACGCCCTTGGCTACAACGTTCAGGCTTCGTTTATCACGGGATATAACGGAGTGGTTGCGCCTCCGTTTGAACGCGCCTATCTCGGAGGCGAGAATGATCTTCGCGGCTTTGACATCCGCACCATTTCTCCCATCGCCTACCTGCCCAGCGCCCAGAGCGTGGCCCTCAGGAATCCGGACGGAACGTTTGTTCCTGCGAACCCCCGCTTCCCAGTGCAGACAAACTCTTCGGGAGCGTGTGTAAGCAATTGTTGGAACATCCCGGTCCCGTACAATCAACTCGTAACTCCCGGCGGCGACCTCAGTCTGAACGGCAACGTTGAATATCGCATTACCATTGCCGGGCCCGTCGCGATCGCACCCTTTGTCGACCTGGGCACCGATCCGATCATACGTACCTCACAGTTGCAGACTAATATTTTCCAGTACGATACTTTGATCAACACGCTGTTCGGTTGTCCGCAACTGAACTCCGCTTATGCTTGTACCGGTGGAGTGAAGCTTGGCTCCTCCCCCAGCCTTCCCCTCCCCTCGCAAAACCTCAGACCGGTTCCTGGCACTAACTGGGTTGTGCGCATGTCCACTGGGCTCGAGTTGCAGACGATGTTGCCGGTCGTCAACGCGCCCTTCCGCATTTACTATGCGTACAATGCCATGCGGCTCGATAGCAACGCTAACCCTCCCA
>Ga0187817_10000531_pt1 | contig 16543 bp, 16 predicted proteins | sample NC_wetland_sal_i_17_FD_132431 | JGI IMG/M metagenome (GOLD analysis project Ga0187817, IMG submission 132431) | Wetland sediment microbial communities from Neuse River Estuary, North Carolina, USA - SO4_2 | ecosystem: Environmental > Aquatic > Freshwater > Wetlands > Sediment | place: USA...
ACGGCTTAGGCTTTCCATCGCGGTCACTACGTTCATCGCGCGGGCGAATGCGCCCCAATCCTTCGGCAGCGACCCTCCGTTCTCACAGAAACCCCTCGAAAAGTGCGGCTCCCGGCAGGGCCGCGCCCGCCGTTCAAAGCAGATGAAACGTGCGGCGTCCCACAGTGGAGAGCCGGAAAATGCACATTCCCAATCCAGAATTCCGGCCACCACCCATCCCAGGGCTCCGCGATTGACGAGAGTGTTCCGATTGCCGAAATCTCCGTGCACTAACGCTCGGTCTTGATCAAGCTGACGGATGCGCGGCAGCCACTCATGGATGAAGTCACACAAGTGATCTCTTCCGCGACCGCCCAGCCGCTGTTCCAGAACCGGCGAATTCAACAACTCGCCTGCGGTCTCTGGGCATCGGCCCGCGGAAGCCGGCCATGCCAACGAAACCGTCTGCAGCCGCGCCAGAGCCGCTCCAATCGCATAGGCGGCTTCGGCCATGTCCTGAAGGTTTCCTCGTGATTTCAGTTCCTGGAACGTCATTCCTTCGATGTAGCGATACAACGCATGCGGCCCGACATCTCCTTCGCCATCCGGGTTGGCGTAAATGAATTCTGGAACCGGCAGCAACTTCGACACAGATCCGAGGACCTGTACTTCCCTCCGGCACGCCGACGGATCCCGCGTGTAAATTCGGAGCACAACCCGAGCGTCCATACCTTCAAGCCGCAGCAAATAGCTCAAGTTGGTCGCGCTACCGTTCAGAAGTTCGAAGGACGTCAGGACACGTCCAGGCAGCGCGCGTTCGAGGATTTGAGCGATCTCCCGCGCAGAAATCGCCGCTGCTTGATTGCCCGGCGTTTCTCCAAACTGTCCATTGCCAAACGATAGCATTCCTTCGGCTCGCTGGGCTCGACGAATTGAACAAAGGCACTTCCGAGGGTGCGCCCCGCTCCCCATTCGGCCATAATAAAAGGAACTGACGCCGTCGACGCCGCGTTCCTCTCATCAGATGTCCTTCGCCATTGAAACCGAGGGTCTTATCAAAATCTTCCGCAACCGCTGGACGGGCAAAGAAGTGCGGGCCGTGGACGGCATCACGCTTTCCGTCGAGAAGGGTACGACGTTCGGCCTGCTCGGTCCCAACGGCGCGGGGAAAACCACTTTCGTCAAACTGCTGCTTTCCTGCGCGCACGCCACCCAAGGGCGCGCCACCATCTTTGGTCGTGACGCACGCGAAGCCGAGGCTCGCAGGCCCATCGGCTACCTGCCGGAAAACCACCGCTTCCCCACGTACATGACCGGCGCCAGCATGCTGGATTTCTACGCAGCGCTGTCCGGCATGGATGGCGCATCTCGCCGCAAGCGTATTCCCGAACTGCTCGCCACTGTCGGTCTTGCGGACTGGGGCAATACCCGGCTGGGTAAGTATTCGAAAGGCATGTTACAGCGCGTGGGTCTCGCGCAAGCGTTGATGCACTCGCCTACGCTGCTGATTCTGGATGAGCCCACCGACGGCGTCGATCCCATCGGCCGCCGCCAGATCCGCGACATTCTGCATGGGCTCGAACAGCAGGGCGTTACCATTTTCGTCAACTCGCACTTGCTGGGCGAAGTGGAACTGTTCTGCCGCGACGTCGCCATCATCCACCGGGGCAAGGTCGCGCTCCAGGGGAAGGTCAAAGACCTCACCGCCGGGGCCGGGTACCGGCTCGCCGTCGACTACGTGCCGGAGCGCCTCGAGCAGGAGCTCCGCGCCCGAGCCACGGCCGTCGCTCAGCGCAACGGCAGCCTCGAGTTTCTCTTCGGCACCCGCGAGGAAGCCAACCAGGCGGTCGACCTGCTCCGCGCCCAGTACTGCGAGATCGAAGCGCTGACGCGAACCAACAGCACCCTCGAAGACGTATTCGTGAGGACCGTCGATGAGCACTAGGTCGCTGCTGGTCACTGTCGCGCTGGTGCGCGACACATTCCGCGAAGCGTTTGCGCGGAAAATCTTTTGGGCCTTCTTCGGCTGCTCCACGGCGTTGATCCTGTTCTTCATCTTCATCATGAAGATCGACGTGGTCCAGGGCGCCATCGCCACTATCTCGCTTTTTGGCAACACCTCGCGCGGTGAAGACGTGCAGAAACTCGTTCGGCAGGTGCATGCAGCCATTGCCGCCTTCCTGTTCACCGCGGGCATGTTTCTTGCCGTGTTTGCCTCGGCTGGTCTGATCCCGGCGGTGTTCGAGCCCGGCCGCATCGAGCTGCTGCTCTCGAAGCCGGTCGAGCGCTACCACATCCTGCTGGGCCGCTATATCGGAAATTTGCTGGTGATCGCGGCCAATGTTTTCTATCTCGTCTTCGCTGTCTGGGTCATCTTCGGAATCAAGACGGGTGTCTGGACGGCCGGTTTCCTCTGGTCGAGTGTGCTGATCCTGTTCATTTTCGCTGTGCTGCTCACGGTAGTCGTCCTTGTGGGAGTGTTGTGGGAAAGCGCCGTGGTGGCCACCATGGTGACGTTCGGCCTTATGCTCATGAGCCCCATCCTGGCGCAGCAGTCCATCCTTGAGCGGCTGCTGAGCTCGGAATGGTCGCGCAACCTGGTGCGGGTGATGTACTACGCGCTGCCGAAAGTCTTTGACGTAGGCCGGATCGTGCGTGGACTGGTTCTCGGCGATCCCGTCGGCAACTGGATGCCCATCTGGAGTTCGGCGCTGTTCGGCGCGGCGATTCTGAGTACCGGACTGTATGTGTTTTCGCGGAGGAATTATTGATGCGGAAGTATTTCATTCTGCTGGCCGCCTTGGCCGCCTGCAACTCCGCCGAAACCGGGCGCACCGGCGTTGATCGGACGCTCGCCGCGCTCGTTCCTCCCGATGCCACCATGCTGTCCGGCATCCGCATGGAGGCCGTCCGCTCCACGCCGCTCTATCGAAAAATGATCGCCAGCAAGGCTCTGCCGCAGCTCGACGATTTCGCGCGCCAGACCGGCTTCGATCCGCGCCGCGACGTGCGCGAGCTCTTGATTGCTTCAAACGGCGCCGACGTCTTGGTCGCCGCCCGCGGAACCTTTAACCTACGCAGCGTCGAGGGGGCCACCCAGAGTGCATATAAAGGCTACACGCTGTACGCCCGCGAAAACGGCGCCGTGGGGTTGATCGACGATACCACTGCCGTCGCCGGACCTCTTACAGCAGTCCACGCCGCGCTCGATCGCTACAAAGCCGGTGACCGCTCCGGACCCGCCGACCTGCTGGCCCGCGCCCGCCAGATCCCCAACGAGAATCAAATCTGGTCGGTTTCGAACGGTTTCGAAAGCCTGATCACCCGCAACATTCCTCAGGAGGGTAATGCCGCAAACGTCGGCAGGATTCTTCGCTCGCTGGAGAACACTACCTTCGCCGCAGACCTTCGCACGGGTGTAAACGGCTTCATCAACGGCACGTGCCGGACCGACCAGGACGCCAAGAACCTCGGCGACGCCGCCCGCGGCCTCGTCGGCCTGGGCCGTCTCAGTGTCCCCGAGAATCAGCCGGAAATGTTGCGCCTTTGGGATGGAATCAAGGTCGACCAGCAACAGCGAACCGTCAAGATCACCCTGGCCATTCCCCAGGACCTGGTCGACAAGTTAGTCGATCTGCTGGGAAAACAACCGCAGCTTCAGCGCCTGCCGGTTAAGACGCGTGCGAACCCGCCGGCTGCTGCTTCTTCGGAGCCGGAATCGCGTCACCCAGAATCGACCCGCCACCCTCGCTGATGTAATTCCGGTTCCACGCCGGGATCTCCACCACTACGTCGCCGGTCACAATGGCCTGGCAACCCAGACGCGAGTGCGGTGTCAAGTCGGCGGCCATGTCTACGCGGTCCAGTTCGTCGTCGTCCGCCTCGGTAAGGTGGCTGTCGGTACCCTCTTTGACCACCACGTGGCAGGTCGTGCACGCGCAGTTCCCGCCGCAGGCATGCTCCAGATGGAGGCCGAAATTCAACGCGATATCCAGCAGCGATTCCGGCTTTCCGTGGCCCTTGTAAGGCAGCTTGCCGGACTCGAATTCGACCGTCTGGCCGAGCGGTAGGAACGTAACCTTTGGCACTCCTTAATTATAGCGGCAATAGTACCTTGCAACCAAATACCCCCAATCTCTATCTAGATTATGTAGTACAATCGAAGACGCCGCTATGGAATCCAACTCCCGCAGCCTCGCCAAGGCCGTCAGCTATCGGTTGCTGGGCTCCACGGGGACGGCTCTAGTGGTTCTGCTCCTCAGCGGCAACCTCAAGATTTCACTCGGAGCCGGCGCTCTGGATATGCTCGTGAAGATCGCCCTCTATTTCCTCCACGAACGCATCTGGAACTACATTTCATTCGGACGTCCCAAGCGCCCGGAGTACGAGATTTAGAAGCTGCTTGAAAAACGGAGACTACAACGCTGTGGTGGAGCGGCTGAAATCTGGTTTCGACGGCGAGCATACGGAGTCAAACCATCGGCTGATATATACCTGAGCGTGGCCTTCCCCGCAGAAGTGCCGGGCTCCGGCGGCATTGGCGTTCTGGGAGTTCCATTTGAGCACCGTGAGTTCCGACTCGCCGCATTGAATCACAAACCAGTGGATTGGGCTGCTGGTCACGGTTCCGCAGATTTCGCATCGAAATTCCTGAAGGGAGGCCATAAATCAACTATTGTAAGCGAGGAAGAAAGCCGCGGCGCTACTTATTACCCCGAATGAATTTATCGGCCCACTGGATGAAGTATTTCATGTTGGGAGCGTCGGTGTGACCGCCGTCGTGCTGCCGCCACGCTAATTGGCCGTCGAGCAGACCCACATTCACGGGAGGCATCGGCTCGGTGCGGTAATCATTCGAGATACCCAGGTCTTTCGCCCCGAGAAGTTTGAACACCGCGCCCGCCGCAACCGCCGCCATATAGCTGCCCTTCTGGTCGAGCCACTTGGCGTCGCCCTTTTCCGGTATCCCGTAACTGATGAAAGTGAGACGAGGGGCGCAAAGCGCGATCAACTCGTGGGAATCGAGCGGGAGATCGCCGGCGTTTTTGCTTCCGAAGACCGCATCGGATGCTCCGTATTTCATGAAGTTGCCCGCCATCCAGTAATAGCCGCCGCCGGTGAGGTTTTCCACCGCCTCGCCAAAATTGCGGCGGTTCAGTTTGGCGCCGCCTTCTCCGGACGAGCCGATCAATCCCATGGCAAAGCGCGGCTCGAAAGCCAGGGTCACAAGAGCCGCCTTGCCATAACGCGAGACGCCTTCAATGCCGACGTGCCGGGTATCGACTGCGGGGTCGGTTTCCAGATAATCCAAACCACGCGCCGCTCCCCACGACCAGGCACGCAAGGCTCCCCAGTCGTCCGGTTTGCGCGGTGCCCCTTTGTTGACGAGGCCGATGATGCCGCGAGTGAGTCCCGCGCCGTTATCCGCCTGGATACTCGCAGGATCGATGATCGCGTATCCCCACCCATCCGCGATCAACTGGTTTGTGGAAGGAGGATCGCCCGGCGGAGGCGGACCGAAGGACGGTGGCGGCAGCGAAGCGTTGACGGCATAGGCCGGGTAGCGATCGAAAATCGCTTTCAGAGATGGATCTTCTTTCACTAGCAAACTCCGCAGCGCGGTGTTGATCCGGTCCAGGTCTTCCTGCGGCGGCTGCGCTGGAGCGGGAAGAACACTGCGGCCGAACATCATCAGCACCGGCACCGGACGCTTGGCGTTGGCGGGAGTCACCAGGACCATCGAGATGTTCACATCAATGAGCGGATATTCGGAGTTATCCACGTGCCCGATGAGCTTCTTCGCCACCACCGGCATCCAGCCGACCAGCTCTTTGTCGGTGACGGCCACGGTCCAGGTGACTTTGGGCAGGTGCGCGGGAAGGCGGCCGTACACTTCGCGCTCCATGTCTTCCACGATCTCCGGGCGGCGCTCGTTCCACCACATTTCCGGCGTGGTCACCTTGCGGCCGTTCTTGAGCGTCAGGACGTCCGGCAGGTTGGGATACGGGTTGGCCAGAGACTCGTCGTAGTTGGCATGATTCGGAGCCTTCTCATCTCCGCTCGGCCCCGGGCGCAGAGCTTTGATTCCGAGCTGGTCCATCATGTTCTGGTGATCCTGCTCCGCGGTGAAGTCAACGGGCGGTTTGAGAGCTTCCGGCGCTGTGCCGGTCTGAGCGGATGCCGCGGCGGCCGCCGCGCAGGCGAGCGCAAGGCGGATAAACATCGAGATGAATGGATGAGTGGCCACGAGTTTTCTTCAACATGATACTTTTGCAGCGGCCCAAACGGAAACCCGCCGGCCAGGCGCCCTTTGAATCAATCCGGCGCTCGGCTTGCTGCACGCGTAATTCGCCGGTTCTCGGGTTGTGCTCGCCGATTCTCGCTGGGATGCGCCGTGATGTGCCGTTACCATCGACTGCGAGGGTTGATTTATGAGCCACGCAGTTACGGAAAAGGCATACAAGGGCGTTGGGATGGAGGGGTTCACGGCCCGGTGGTACGCTTCGCTGACATTCAAAGCAATGGACGAATTCAAGGCGCTGGCGCGGCGGGTCGCGGAACAGATCCCCCCGGCCGGCCAGGTGCTGGAAGTCGCGCCGGGGCCGGGGTACTTTGCCATCGAACTGGCGAAGCTCGGCAGCTACGGCATCACGGGTCTCGATATCAGCCGCACCTTCGTCGAAATCGCACAGCGGAATGCAGTACAGGCAGGAGTGGATGTCGATTTCCGGCGGGGAGACGCGGCCAACATGCCCTTCGAGAGCGAGTCGTTTGATTTCCTGCTTTGCCGCGCCGCATTCAAAAATTTCACCCGGCCTGTAAGGGCGCTTCAAGAGATGTATCGCGTTCTCAAGCCGGGTGGGCAGGCTCTCATCATCGATTTGCGGAAAGATGCGTCGAAGGAGTCCGTTAGCAAAGCCGTTGACGGCATGGGCCTCGGTGGAGTCAACACGGTCATTACAAAGCTGGCGTTCCGGTTTATGCTGCTCAAGCGGGCCTACACGCGGAAGGAGTTCGAAGAGTTCCTGGCGCAGACGAAGTTCGGACCGATCGAAATCAAAGAAGACCTGACAGGCCTGGAATTGACATTGCACCGGGGGCTTGCGGCGTAGCCGCCTCAAGCGTGCCTGAATCGCTCGCTATAAAATAGACCGAGCTATGCGCGTCATCATACTTGCGTTGATCGCGGCACTTTCATTAGCCGCCGAACCGGGCTTTCAGATCCGTCTCAGCCCTGGGATTCGGCCGGCTCCAGTGGATGGCCGTTTGATCGTCGTGGTTTCCAAAAAGTTGGAAGGGGAGCCGCGGTTTCAGGTGTCGTGGGGACTCGAGACGCAGCAGATCTTCGGCATGGATGTAGATGGGTGGAAACCTGGCGACACCGTGGAGATGCGTGGCAACGTGATGGGGGCGCCGCTACACACCCTGGCCGATCTGCCGCCCGGAAAGTACAACGTGCAAGCCGTGTTGAACGTGTACCAGACCTTCCGGCGCGCCGATGGCCACGTCCTGAAGCTCCACCCGGACCACGGAGAAGGCCAGCGGTGGAACCGGTCGCCGGGGAATCTGTATAGCAAGCCGCAACAGGTGGAGGTGGCGGCCACCTCCCTCACGCGTCTGGAGCTGACAGAAGTGATGCCGGCGATCGATCCGCCGAAAGACACCAAGTACATCCGTCACGTGCGCATCGAGAGCAGGCTGCTGACGCAGTTCTGGGGCCGGCCCGTGTTCCTGAGCGCGTCGGTGCTGGTGCCGCGGGATTTCGACGATAGTACGCAGCGCTACCCCGTGGCGTTCTTTCAAGACCATTTCAGCGGCGATTTTCGGGGCTTTCGAGAGACGCCTCCCACGGGCAACGGCGAGCACGGATTCGAGGCGATCGCCTACGAGTTCTACCAGGATTGGACTTCGGGGCGGTTGCCGCGGATGCTGCTGGTGGTGACGGACCACGCCACGCCGTATTACGACGATTCGTACGGAGTGAACACGGCGAACGCAGGTCCGTATGGCGACGCGCTGACCCAGGAGTTGTATCCGGTGATCGAGAAGCAGTTCCGCGCCATCGGAGAGCCCTGGTCGCGCGTGCTGTTCGGCGGATCCACGGGAGGCTGGATGACGCTGGCCCAGCAGATTTTTTATCCGGAATATTTCGGCGGCGCCTGGGGATTCTGTCCGGACCCGGTGGACTTTCACGCGTTCCAGCAGACTGATTTGTACACCGACAAGAATGCGTATTTTGACCAGGGCCCGTTCGAGCGGTTCCCCAAGATGGTGGGCCGGCTGAGGAACGACCACGTGCTGGCGACGATGGAGTCCTTCAGCCGCCAGGAGGTGGTTCTGGGGTCGCGCGGGCGGTCGGGAGGCCAGTTAGATGCGTTTCATGCGACGTTCGGGCCCACGGACGCGGAAGGCTACCCGGCGAAGCTGTGGGATTCCGAGACCGGGGCGATCGATCCCGAGGTGGCCAAGTATTGGCGCGAGCATTACGATCTAACGGCGCTGCTGGAGCGGGATTGGGAGCGGCTGGGTCCGAAACTTCAGGGGAAGCTGCACGTGACCATGGGGACCAAGGACACGTTTTACCTGGATGCGGCGGCGCACCGGATGGAACAGTTTCTGGAAAGCACGAAGCAGCCGGGGAAGGGGCCCTACTACGGCGGATCGTTCGAATTTGGCGACAATGAGCCGCATTGTTATCTGGGCAAGATTCCGGAAGGCATGCCCTTCATGACCCACTTCGTGCGCGTTTTTGCGGAATACATGAAGAACAGGGCGCCCAAGGGCGCGGATCTGGGATGGCAATAAGGGATCTGCGTAAATTTAATGGTTGCGGCTCGCCGCGATCCCTCGTGTTCCTCATGCGGCCGTGTTGCGCACGCGCCTGGGTCATCTCTACGGCGGGCGCCCTCGGTGCGGCGTCAGTTCCAGGCCTGTCAGGTCTTCTCTGATTTCAATCAGCCCGAACTTCGTCTGCGTCAGGAAGGCCTCTAACTCCTTCCGCGTGTACGCCCGCTTGACAGCATGAACCGGAACGCCAGCTTTCTAATGACCGTGTTGACTCCACCGAGGCCCATGCGGTCAACGGCTTTTAACGGACTCCTTCGACACATCTTTCTGCAAATCGGTGATCAGAGCCTTCCCGCCCGGCTTGAGAACTCGATACATCACGGGCCGGCTGAAATTCTTGAATGGGGCGCGGCAAAGCAGGAAATCAAACCACTCACTCTCGAAGAGCATGTTCGCCGCGTCTCCCAGGCGGAAAAATGTTTGCCGGGGTGTCGATCCCGGCTTGTGCCGTTCGACTTACTGTTAAAGACGGAGATTCACATGAAATACATGTTCTTGACTTATCTGGACGAAAAGGCTTGGCTGAGCCTGAGCGAGACCGAGCAGCAGCAGTTGATGGCGGAGTGCACGCCCCATCTGGAACAGCTCATCGCAAGTGGGAAGTTTCTTGGCGGCGCTCCGCTACATCCCACGTCCATGGGGGCCACCGTCCGCCTGCGCGATGGCAAGCGGCTGGTGACCGATGGTCCGTTTGCAGAGACGCGCGAGCAGATTGGCGGCTACACCTTGATCGACGCCAAGGATCTCGAGGAGGCCATCAGCATTGCGGCCGGGTTTCTGGGGACGAGGAGCCCGTCCATCATCGAAGTTCGCCCGGTGGTGGAACTAAGGGGCGTGCCGACGCATTCTTGACAGAACCTTGGGAATGAGGAGAACTCTATGACAACGGAGAGCTATACGAAGCACTCGCCCTTGTCCGAGGGCGCCACCAGCTTTCTGCGCGACCTAAAGTTTGCGGCCCGCTCGCTGGCACGCACCAGGGGGTTGACGGCTACCGTGATTTTCACGCTGGCGCTTGGCATCGGCGCCAACTCTGCCATGTTCAGCGTGGTGCGCGGTGTGCTCCTGCGGCCGCTGGCCAACCGTGACGAGGACCGGCTGATCTACATTCGCCAGAGCGCACGCGGCATCGGCGCCGAAAACACTACGTTCTCCGTTCCAGAGATTGGTGATCTGCGCGAGCGCGTGAAATCGTTGAGCGCTTTCGGTGATTTCTCCACCATCGGGTTTACCATGGTCGGGCTCGGCGAACCGCGCGAGATCCGGGCGGGCGTCGTCGGCGGATCGTATTTCGATGTTATGGGACTGCATCCGGTGCTCGGCCGCCTGCTCGGTCCCCAAGATGATGGCCCGAAAGCCGCCGGTGCGGCGGTGCTGACGTATCGCTTCTGGACGACCGGGCTCAAGAGCGATCCCACCGTTCTCGGAAAAACCATCCGGCTGGGGACGCGCTCGGCGACTATCATAGGCGTGCTGGAACCATCGGTGCCCTATCCGTCGGAAACCGAACTCTTCGCCAACGTTGTCACCAGCCCGCATCATCTCTCGGCCACAATGGTCACCGGACGCGTCCATCGGATGACGGAGCTGTTCGCGAGGCTCGCGCCGGGCGCAAGTCTGGATTCTGCCCGCGCTGAACTGCGGGCCGTTCACGGAGCCATATTGAAAGAACACCCGGAAGCGTATCCGGCGAACACGGACTTTCGAATCGACGCTGTACTGATGCGCGACCAGATCACGTCGCGCGCGAAGACCGTGCTGCTGGTGCTGCTCGCGGCGTCGGCCCTCGTATTTGTGATTGCGTGGTCCAACGTGGCTAACTTGATTCTTGCGCGTACCGTCCGGCGCGAAGGTGAGTTGGCGATCCGTGCGGCGCTCGGCGCCAGCGCCGGTGCCTTACGCCGGACGCTGTTGGCCGAAAGCCTTCTGCTCGGCGGGGCGGGCGCGGTAATCGGTGTTTTGATCGCGCAGCCGATGGTGGCCATTCTGGCCAGGTACGCCTCGCGCTTTTCGGTCCGCGCGCTCGATCTGACGGTGGACTCCAGCATGCTCTGGGTTGGAGCGGCACTGGCAGTGGTCGCGGCGGCGCTGCTGGCGTTTGTGCCACGCCTTCCTTCAGGCGGGACGGCGGGTGGAATCGGTCTGTCCAGCAGCGGACTGCGAATTACCGGCAGCACCAGCCGGCGGCTGCGAGTTTTCGCCATCACGCAGATCGCGGCGTGTTTTGTGCTGCTGACCGGCGCCGGCATGCTGCTCAAGACCTTGTTAGCGCTCCAAGCGGTGAAGATCGGCTTCGACACACGCCAGGTGCTCGCGTTGAACGTGCCCGCAATGGCGTACGGACGGACACCCGATCAAATTGTGGGCTTCTACAAGGAAGTCATCCGGCGCATCACGGAGCTGCCGGGCGTGGATCGCGTCGCGCTGGGGACCGTCGTGCCGTGGCGGGATGCGGGAAACTTCGGCCCTGGATTCGAGTTCTCGGCGGAGGGCCACATCGGCGCGCCGGGCGAGGAAAATGCTCGCGCGCAGCTCCGGACCATTTCTCCGGGGTTCTTTGCGGCGCTCGGAGTCCCGATCATCGCCGGGCGCGATTTCAACGATGCCGATCGTCGGGGTGGCGAGGCGGTTGTGATCGTCAGCCAGAGCCTGGCGCGGCGAATGTTCCCGGGTCAGGACGCGGTCAACCATCACGTAATGTGGACCGATCCGGTAATGAAGTTCATCGACATCAGCCCGGCGCCACGGCGCATCGTTGGAGTCGCGGCCGATGTCGACGACGAAAACGTGGTGCCAGGCCCGGTACTGACCGTGTATCATCCCTTTGAGCAGCAGGAGATCTGGGGAGGCCGTTTGTTCGTGCACGCGCACACGAATCCGTACACGCTGGTACCGCCGGTCACCCACATTGTCCGCGAGATGTCCGCGGACCAACCCGTAGAGCACGCGGCGACGCTCGAAGACGTCCGCACCGAAGTGCTGGCGCCGGACCGGCTGAACACCCTTGTGTTTGGAGGCTTCGCGGCGGTCGCGCTGGCGATAGCGGTGGTCGGTGTAGCAGGGGTGCCAGCGTCCGCGGTGAGCGGGAGGACGCGCGAGTTCGGCGTCCGGCTAGCGGTTGGCGCCGAGCCGCGCCATCTTCTGATGGGTGTTATCGTCGAAGGCACGATCATGGCGGCAGCGGGCGTGGGTGCCGGCGTGGTGTGCGGGTTCGGCCTGGCACAACTGGCCGGCGCCTATTTTGAGGCAGTGCGGATGCCGGGCGCGGTGGTCGTGGTTGGATCGGCGTTGGTCCTTCTGTCGGCCGCTGTGGTTGCGTCGGTTCTTCCGGCATTACGTGCCGCGCGGGTCGATGTGATACAGGCGTTGCGGTCGGAGTGACCTTCGGACTTCGAATTGGGTCGCTTAGTCGTTTCGCCGTGAGAGAATGCTGCCGCTCGAAGTTGGCGACAATGAGCCGCATTGTGATCTGGGCAAGATTCCGGAAGGGGTGCCCTTTATGACGCACTTCGTGAGCATATTTGCGAAGTACATGAAGAACACGGCGCCGAAGGGCGCGTCCCCGAGTGGCTTGGGCGAGAACCTCCGTCCGGATTGTTCACGACAGCCATCACGCAAGCCGAGATCCTGTGCGGAATCGAGCTCCTGCCGAGGGGTAGACGCCGGGCCGCGCTGGAATCCGCGGTCGAGGTTATGTTCGAGGAGGACTTTGCAGGCCGGGTGCTGCCGTTTGATTCCGATGCTGCGCGTTTTTTTGCGAAGATCGCCGCAGCCAGGCGGGTTTCCGGACGCCCGTTGACGCAGTTCGGCGCGCAAATCGCCGCGATCGCGCGCGTTCATCACGCGGTCGTCGCAACTCGCAACGGTGCGGACTTCGAGAACTGCGGGGTGCCGGTGTTGAACCCTTGGAGCGAGCAGCCGGTCGATAGCGAGAGAAAGCGGGCGCGGAAAGCACACTATATTCGTAACGGCTCATGAACTCCTCGTGTGCGGACGCCTCTCCGGGTCTGGTGGGGGAATCCCCGCAGATCTGCCAAATCCGCCGGAATATTGAAAAGCTGGGGCGTTCCAAATCTCCGGTACTGCTTCTGGGCGAGAGCGGCACGGGCAAAGAGGTCATCGCCCGCGCCATCCACAACGCCAATCCATCGGGGAATTTCGTTCCCATTGACTGCGGGTCGCTCGTCGGGCCGCTCATGGAGAGCGAACTTTTTGGGCACACACGCGGCGCTTTTACGGGTGCGGCGGAAGCCAAGCGGGGGTTGATCGAGCTGGCGGACGGCGGCACAGCTTTTTTTGATGAAATCGGCGATCTGCCGCTCGAGATGCAGGTGAAGCTGCTGCGCCTGTTGCAGGAGCGCGAGTTCCGCCCGGTGGGCTCGCTCGCCACAAAGAAAGTGGAGATCCGCGTGGTGGCCGCCACGCATCGGGACTTGGTCCGCGAGGTCGAGCACAAGAATTTTCGCCAGGACCTTTTCTACCGGTTGAACGTGGTGAGCCTGCGGCTGCCGCCGCTGCGCGACCGCCGGGAGGACATCCCGCTGCTGGTGGAACAGTTCCTCCAGCGGCTGGGCGCCCCGCACAAGCTGACCCAAGAAGCCATGGAAACCCTGATGTCCTATCACTGGCCGGGCAACGTGCGCGAACTGCAAAACTGCATTGAACGCATGGTGGCCATGAACTCCGGGCCGCTGCTGCAGACCGCCGATCTGCCTTCCGCGCTGCAAACGCACCTGGAGGCTCGCCGCTCTCTGCCCGCTTCGGCGGCCGTGGCTGGAGCCGGCTGCGCCGCAACTCTTCCTCAGAGGACGCCGCAATCAGGTATCATTCCTTTGACAGAGATGGAGAAGCAAGCGATCCAGCATGCCCTGGAGTACACCAAAGGCGATCGGGTCATGGCCGCCTATCTGCTGGGCATCGGCCGCACCACCCTCTATCGAAAACTGAGAGAGTACCGCCTGGTCAGTTGAACATCGCGCTCGACGCAACGTACAGCGTGGGAGAGCATCTCTCCGGGGTCGGGGTCTATTCGCGCGAACTGCTGCGCGGGCTGGCCGCCGCACATCCTGAGGAGCGCTTCGCATTCTGCTATCGCCCGCACCGCTACCTTCGCTCCTTTGCCCATCCGCTTCCCGCCAATGCCCGCCGTTCATTGTTGTACGAACCGCTGTTTCCCCGATTGCACGATTTTTTTCATGGTCTGAACCAGAGGCTTCCCGAGATCCGGTTCCGCAAGACGGTGACCACGTTCCACGATCTGTTTGTGCTGACCGGCGATTACTCGACCCCGGAGTTCCGGCGGAGATTTGCCGAGCAGGCGCGGCGGGCGGCAGCGGAATCGGATGCGATTATTACGGTCTCCGAGTTTACGGCGCGTCAAGTAGAGACGCTGTTAGGTGTGGAGCGCGCGCGGCTGCACGTGGTGCATCACGGCACGAACCGGCGCACCGCTGCGGACCGTGAATCTGCTGCCAGAGAGAACCTGATCCTGAACGTGGGCGCGATTCAGCACCGCAAGAATATCGCGCGCCTGGTGGAGGCCTTTGAGCACACGCCGGCCGGCTGGCGGCTGGCTCTGGCAGGATCGGCGGGCTACGGCGCCGATGAGATTATGGCGCGCATCGAGAGCAGCAGGCGGCGCGGGGACATCGAGGTGCTGGGCTATGTTCCCTCGGAAGCGCTGGGGGGTTGGTATGCGAGGGCGCGAGTGTTCGCCTTCCCGTCGCTGGATGAAGGTTTCGGAATGCCGGTGCTCGAGGCTATGGCGGCGGGCGTACCGGTGTTAGCGTCGAACCGCGCGGCTTTGCCCGAGGTGTGCGGAGATGCGGCGCTGCTCGTCGATCCGGAAGATGGGGCCGCGCTGGCAGGGGCCCTGGAACAGTTGATGGGTGACCAGACCCTGCGAGAGGAGTTGACCGTGCGTGGCTTAACCCGAGCGGCGTGTTTCAGTTGGGAAAAAGCAACCGCGCAGACCTGGGAGGTCTATCAAGGACTGCTGAACTGAGCTCCATCGGCCGGAGCGAAGGTGACGAATCGGTTACTTCAAATCCTCGTCCACGGCGATCTTAAGCGCCCGCAGAAATCGCTGGTCCTGGCTGGTGAATTTAATCTTGCCGGTAGATTCGAAAGTGTGTTTCACTTCCGGGCGGCCTTCCGGCTGTTCTTCGGTCTCACCATCTTCGTCGCGCTTGTTAAACCCGATGGTGGCTTCGAGCACCAGGAACACGTCGTAACCGGCCTGCTTGATTTCACCGATGGCTTCGGCGATGCGGTCCGAATCCGACAGGGAATCGTTGATCGCATTTCCCAGTTCCTGCATCAAAATCTTTAAACGCTCTTCCAAAATCAGCCCCTTTCTCCAAACCATGAGTTTGGAGCTCCGTCTATCTGGATGCACTTGAGGTGCCAAGCGTTCCAGAATCTGATCGTCCAAGAGCGTCAACGGCCCCACGCCCGTTCCGATTGTAGTGGACGCCGGTTACGCTTCACAAGTCTCTATCGGCAAAAAAGTACCGCCCCATTAGCTGCTTACGTAGGGGGTACTCGTCCGGATGCCGGCCCACCCCAACCGGTTCCCCCATTCGACGCGCAACCCCTTTGCTACCATGAAAAGGTGGCTAAGCCCAGCCTGATTCACCAAGGATATCAATTGGTCCGCCATATTGTGCCGGCGGTGGTCAAGCCGGCGCATACGCTGTGGCACGAAGTCATCGGATTCCTCTTCCTGGCGCTGGCGGCCATCCCGATTCCCTCCGGGCTACGGGCGCTGCGCGATCTCGATGCGGGCAAAGGCGGCGCGCTTCGGGTGATCTTCACCACTATCTTTGTCATCATCATGGCGGGATACGGCATCTCTTCTTTTCGCCGCGCGCGGAAGATCTCGCGATCGTGAGCAGCCCTTCGGACAAGCCCGGCCAGTTTCCGTACACGCGCGGTATCTATCCCGACATGTATCGCGGCCGGCTCTGGACCATCCGCCAGTACGCCGGCTTCGGCAGCGCCGAGGAGAGTAACCGGCGCTACCGCTATCTGCTGTCGCAAGGCACGACCGGTCTTTCGGTGGCCTTCGATCTGCCCACGCAGATGGGAATGGATTCCGACCATCCCCTGGCCGCAGGTGAAGTCGGACGCACCGGCGTGGCCATCTCGTCGCTGGCCGACATGGAGCGGCTTTTCCAGGACATCCCGCTCGATCGGGTTTCCACGTCCATGACCATCAACTCGACGGCCGCGATTCTGCTGGCCTTTTACGTTCTGGTGGCGCGGCGTCAGGGAGCGGACGTGCGGAAACTCTCGGGCACCGTGCAGAACGACATTCTCAAAGAGTACATTGCCCGCGGAACCTATATTTATCCGCCGCGCGCCTCCATGCGCATCGTGACCGACCTGTTCGCCTGGGCGCAACGCGAGCTGCTGGAATGGAACACCATCTCGATCAGCGGATATCACATTCGCGAAGCCGGATCGACAGCCATCCAGGAAGTGGCCTTCACCTTCGCGAACGCCATCGCCTACATCCAGGCGGCGCTCGAGGCGGGCCTGGCCATCGATGACTTTGCCCCGCGTCTCTCGTTCTTTTTCAACGCGCACAGTAATTTTCTGGAAGAGATCGCCAAATTTCGCGCCGCCCGGCGTCTCTACGCGCACCTGATGCGCGACCGCTTCGGCGCTAAGAATCCCAAATCCATGATGCTGCGCTTTCACGTGCAGACCGCGG
>Ga0187817_10000532_pt1 | contig 16539 bp, 18 predicted proteins | sample NC_wetland_sal_i_17_FD_132431 | JGI IMG/M metagenome (GOLD analysis project Ga0187817, IMG submission 132431) | Wetland sediment microbial communities from Neuse River Estuary, North Carolina, USA - SO4_2 | ecosystem: Environmental > Aquatic > Freshwater > Wetlands > Sediment | place: USA...
CAAAGGCGCGCCCTCCGCCACAGATCGCCCCGCGCCACTCCAGCCGCAACGTGACCCGCCTGGCGCAACTCTGCCTCGTTCAACATCGCCTCGCTCATGCCAGCTCCGTCAGGCGCACCGCCAGCCGCGAGCCCGCGCCCTCAAATTCAGCCCATCCAATCAGCGTTCCATTGACCCGCAGCGGGATGTCGTGCGCGACCCGCCAGTTGGTGGCGATGATCGAACCGGCCCGCAACCCGAGAAAGTCGGCAACCTTGAAGTGGGGCAGCGGAAGATCAACCGTAAGCTGGCAGGGCAGCCCCAGCACCGGCCGCCAACGGGGATCTTCGTCTTCCCGCCCATGGCCTGCCGCTGGTTTCTCCGGCGTTGGGGACATTGCCTGTGCCGCTGCTGCCATCGTCGTGATGCCTCGCTTCCGCGCTCAGCGCTGGATCAGAAACTCGGTGAAATAAACTTCCTCGACACCCAATTGCGGGACGCGCTGCTGCAGGGCGTGCAGCAGGTTTTCCTTCAGCCTCGTCTTGCCCGCCGACGTCATCAGGTCGTCGACCTTGGCCTCGGCCAGCACGCTCAGAATCGTGTCGCGCACCGGGGCCACCGGACCCACATCTTCTCCGCGTTTGGCTTCCTGGTTGAGTCCGAGATCGATGCCCACGCGCAGATAAGAGCGCTGGTCGGTATCGGCCAGATTCAGGACGAAGGTTTCCAAGTGAAGCGTCGATCGAACCTGTCCGGATTGGCTCTCGGACGATTCGGTTCCATGGTTGGCCCAGAACCAGATGCCCACTCCGGCCAAGATCAGCATGGGGAGAACGACGCTGAATCCGCCCCGGTTCGTTTTCTTCTGAACTTCCTCAGTTTTCTTCGGATCTTCCTCTGGCATGCACTAGGGAAAAGCAATCTGGATTCCGCCGCAGAGCACCAAAGGGAGGGGGCTGGGTTCGGACTCCACCGGCTCTTCGCCTGTGGAATCAGCGATTCATGAGATCGGTCGTCGTGCTACTGCTTAGGCTTTGAGGCTTCGGTGTGGCGGTTCTCATTAAGATTTTGTAATGAGCTAACACGGCTCCCGCGAAGAAACATCGCAGGAGCCGCCTGCGCTCCGCTCAGTTTGATTACTGTTTGAGGGCAATCGTGTCCTGCGTGATCTGATCGAACGTGGTCACGGCTTTGGCATCGGCCTCAAAACCGCGTTGGGCGACGATCAGGTTGGCGAACTCGGTGGCGATATCCACGTTCGACAATTCCAGCGAGCCGCCGGAAAGGCTTCCGAGCTGGCCCGAACCCGGAACTCCGACCACAGCCTGGCCGGAAGCCAGCGTGGGCGTGAAATCGGTATCGCCGTTGAGCTGAAGCCCGTTGTTGTTGGAGAAGCTGGCCAGGGCGATTTGTCCCAGGGCCTGGGTCTTGCCATTGCTGAACGAGCCGGTGATGGTTCCGTCGGAACCGATGGAGAAGCTCGCGAGCGAGCCGCTGCTGCTGCCATCCTGATCGAGCGACGTAGTGCTGTTGGGAGCTGACACTTGCGAAAGTACCGGCGTTTTCCCGTTGAGCAGATTCCAGTTAAACGTCATGTCGGAGGCACCGTCCGCGAGCCCCCTGATTGGGATTGCCGTGACATCGGACAAAGCGCCAGTCACCGTACCCCCAGTCGTAGCCGTGTCCCCGATCAGGACGCCATTCCCGTTAAAGGTCAACGTGCCCGTAGCCAGGACCCCCGTGGCTCCAGCCGCGCTGAGATCTGTGGCCGGGATGCTGAGGCTGTAGCCCCAGGTGTTGGCCCCGGTGTTGGTGAAGGTCGCCGTCAAATTGTGGACGGCTCCCAGGGAGTCGTAGATCTGGATCGGCGTCGAATACGGAGGGTCCGTGGGAACGGTCGAAGCGTTGAGGTTGACGGTGAGTTGGACATTGCCGGTCTGAGTGGGCGGACTCATGGTGCCGGCGCCCAGCTGAAGGGGTGCCAGTCCGGCGCCCGTATTGACCACGCCGTTGCTTGCAGGATAGCCGAGAACCTGCTGTCCGCTGGAGGTGACGAGGTCATTATTGAGTTCCGAGAAATCACCGGCGCGGGTGTAACTGATCACCCCGTTGCTGTCCTGAACCACGAAGAATCCTTGGCCCTGGATCGCCACGTCGGTAGGGACTCCGGTCGCGCTGACGCTGCCCTGCGTAAACAGCGAAGGGGTGGCCCCCACTTGGGTTCCGGCTCCCACCTGGATCGGGTCCCCAGATCCAGTGGTTCCCAAACTCTGATAAAAGAGGTCGCTGAACAGTACGACCTTGTCCTTGTATCCGGTGGTGTTCTGATTAGAAAGATTATTGGCAATGGTCGACAGCGCAGTCGATTCCGCGGTCAGGCCGGAGAGGGGAATGGAAAAATTTGGCATTTAGAACACTCCTTGAATCTGGTGATTGAGAAATGACGCCGCTGGAGACGTGAAATTCGGAATGGCGGCCTGCGCCGCAGACGCGGCAGAAGAAAGAATCGGGGAAGGCGTGACGGGAGAAAGCGGGTTGGCTTGGGGGGACGAACCTCCAGTCGTGGGAGAAGTTCCGCCCGCGGTGCCCGAGCCCGCTAACTGCTGCAACGTTTGATTGATCTGAGTCACCTGGCTGAGTTCGCTGAACTGAGCCAATTGGCCGACAAACTGGCTTGGGTCCAAGGGACTGGTCGGATCCTGATTTTGCAGCTGTGCAACCAGCAATTGCAGAAACATGGTGTCGAGACCCTGGGAGCTGGGAAGCCCGGTTCCGGTCGTCGGGGCCGTGGGAGTGCTGGGCGCTGTTTGAGGAAGCATCGAAGTTGGCGTGATCACACAATTTCTCCTTGTATTACGCAAGAATGTTGAGCCCGCTCTCCGCCGAGTTCCAAGGTGCTGTTGGCTCGCCCGACTCGGCGCTGGACGTTTCCGCAGGCACAGCCGTGGCAGCGATCCGTCGGGAAGAGAACGAGCGGGGCTGCGAGTCGCTTCCGGAAGACATCTGGTTCGAGAATGCGAATCCCTGCTGATGGAAGTTCACCTGGTTTAACCGGAGGTTCTGCTGTTGCAGTGTGTGTGCGATGCTGGGAAGTTCGTTGGAGAGCAGCGAGCGCAGGTCGCCTTTTTCGCTGCCAATCAACACGCCGACTTCGTTGGCGTGAACCACCGTCCGCACTTCCACGTTACCGAACGCCGATGTATTCAACCCGATCCGCATTTCCGATTGCGTGGCTTTGTCGACGATTTGAGCCATCTGCACCGGGCCTGCGCTGGGATGCATCGGAACGTCTCCAGACGCAGGCATCGAAGGTGCATCGGGGGAGCTTGCTGTACTGCCGCTATCCGATTTGTGGGCCAACCCGGGCGCAGCCGATGGAACGCTCGCTCCTTGCAGGGCTGGATCTGCCAGAGCGATCGCCGCGTCCGGCTGGACTGGAGCCGGAGAACCAACACTCTGCGGCGCCGGGACGACCGTCTGCTTGCGCACGGACGGATCTGGCGAATCGCTGCTGGACGCGCCCGACTGTGAGTCGCTGGTTGCTGCAGTGGCCTTTATGGTCGGGACCGCCGTGCTGGACGGGGCCGGGCTTGCTGCACTTGTGGTCGCAAAACTGGTGGAGGCAAAACTGTTGTTTCCGGTTGTCGCGAGTATTTGCTGGGAGGCATCTACGCTCGCGGCAGGAGTCGTGTTCGGGACTGCTGCGAAACCGGAGGAAGGAGGTGCTGTCTGAGCCGCAGGAAGCGCGTCCCCTGACGGCGCCGGAGCTTGGCGGAGTCCGACGGCCATACCGGCCATCGCGCTATGGATGAGAGTCTGGAGTTCGCTCCGGAGTGTCTGCGCAAGCGGCGCGTTCTGATGCGCGATTGAGGGCATCGGTTCCGGGGAGGCTTGTGGGGCGGAAGGCTGCTTCGGATCGGGTTGCGGCAGCGTCGGCGAGAGGAAGTTGGTGGGGAGGACATTGCTCGGATCAGGGTTCTCGCGGAGTGTGACCGTCGAAGTTTGCACCGCTGATGTTTGCACCGTTGATGTTTGGACCGTTGAAGCTTGCACCGCGGTGGTCTTTGAGGAAGCGTCCGCTGTCCCCGCGCCGTCGGTCTGGATGGAGGAGTCCTTCGATGTGGGGACGCTCTGCCCTTGTGGTTCGAAACATACAAGACTCGCAAACGCGGAGATCAGCGGTTCCGCCACGTCTCCGGTTGGAGCGGCTACGGCCTGGGACGCGGTTCCCCCGTTTGGAAGGCTCGCGATTGCTGGCGGTGCAAGCGAGACAGCCGGTTGCTCAACTTGCTGCGGCGCTGCAGGAACTGGCTCCGCGGGTTGCATCCCCGAGAGGACGCTGCTGAAAACCCGATCCTGAGAGTTCGCCGCTGAGTCCGTGACCTGCGGCGGATTGGTTTCGGGTTGCGCCGCCGTCAAGGACGGCGTAATTGCTGTTTCCGTGCTGGGTTGGTCGGAAGGGACGGGTGAGGCGCTGCCAAGTGACACCACATTCTGAGGGATGACCGGATCCGTCGGCAATTGCGTTGCGAATGCAGACGATGCCTCTTGCGGAACCGGACTGGATTGATTCGTGCTCGAACCGTCGCCGTTCACCGCGCCCTGGGACAAAGACGGACCTGCGGAAGACTCCACCGGCACGACGTTCGGCAACGCGATGCTCTGAACGGGTATTGGCAACAGCGGCAAGAGATAAGCACTGGCCGCGGGCGGAGTGAGATTTTTCTCTAGGTCGTCTTTATTGTTAGAGTTTGCTGGTGTTGTTTTGCTGGCTGCTTTCAGCAAGCCGGTTCCCGGCACCGTGGGCACGGCGGAGTTACCTTCATTCGTGGGATCAGGAGTCATCTGCGATGCGCACATTGCGGCGAAACTCCCGGAACCAGGCGCGGCTGAGTTGGTGCGGCCGAAGAAGCTCGAAGCCGACGCCGCAGCGACGTTGTTCGTGATCGCGGGTTCGATGGTGGAAGTCACAGTGAAGGTCAGAGCCAATGTGAAAGCTCATTCAACCTGGATGCATCTTGTGGACCAACCCAGGCAGGCGTGTGCAGGCGACGAAGAGAAAGAAAAAAGACAGTGGAATGAAGCGATTCCGAATTTTGCCGATGGAGGAAGACGAGAGGCCGGAGTGTCGGCGCTGGGTAAGGGCTGCCCAACCCGGCAGATTCTAACCACGCCGCAGATAGGCTTGCCGCAACAGGAAGAGGTCGTCGAGCTGCCGCTGTTCGTGGCGAGCCGCGTCGCGCTGGTATTCGCGCAATTGGTTGTTGCGTAGGCTTTCGAAGGTTTCGCGCTCGCGGCGTGCTTGCTGAAAGATTTTCTGCTGCTGGTCCCGCAGATTCTGCCAGCGTATGAGCTCGCGCTCCGTATCCAGGCGTTGTTGGCGAAGCGACGCCTCGCTGCTGAGCGCGAAGCGTACCTCAGCGGAAGTTGTGCCCATTTCCAGATTATGAGCAGCATGGACCTGCTCTTTCCGGATCCTGTCGTCGATTTGATCAAGAGCATGCCGCACTCTGGCAACCTGCTGGTTGGCGGCGCGCAAGCGCAGCTCCTGCTGATGTTCGACGCTCTGCCGGAAATGAAACACTGCCTGCAGTGGAAAATGAAAGGCCATGGGATTAGCTCGGCAGGGCCAGCAGCTTGGCAATGCTGTCGGAGAGAGCTACGGCTTCGCCGGGTTTCTGCATCAGGAAACGGTGCAGCTCGGGGATCAACGTCAGAGCTTTGTCGAGAGTGGGATCGCTGCCCTTCTGATAGGCGCCAATGCGAATCAGGTCTTCGGAGGCGGTGTAGGCGGCGAGCAGACGCCGCAGCTCGTGCGCCTTTTGGAGATGTGGTCCGGAACATACCGCCGGCATCAAACGGCTGACGCTGTCGAGCACGGCGATGGGAGGATAGTGGCTGCGCACAGCCAGTTTTCGGTCGAGCATGACATGGCCGTCGAGCAGCGCACGTGCGCCGTCGACCAGCGGGTCCTGCTCATCGTCGCCTTCCATTAACACGGTGTAGAACGCCGTGATGCTGCCCGTGCCGAATTTCCCCGCGCGTTCGATCAGGCGTGCCAGCATGGCAAAGCAGGACGGAGTGTACCCTTTTGCCGTGGGAGGCTCGCCGGCCGCCAATCCGATTTCGCGCTGCGCCATGGCAAGACGTGTGAGCGAGTCCACGACCAGCAGCACGTTCTTGCCTTGCGAGCAGAAGTACTCGGCCACGGTGGTTGCGGACAAAGCGGCGCGGATGCGCAGAAGGGGAGACTGGTCGGAGGTGGAGACGACGACCACGGCGCGCTTGCGGCCTTCTGCTCCCAAAGAGTTTTCGAGGAAGTCGCGCACCTCGCGCCCGCGTTCGCCGACGAGCCCGAGTACGGTCAGGTCCGCTCCGGTGTTGCGCGCCATCATGCCGATCAAAGTGCTCTTGCCCACGCCGCTGCCGCCAAAGATGCCGACGCGCTGTCCGCGGCCACACGTCAGAAAGGCATCGACGGCGCGGATCCCGCAGGAGATGGGCTCGCGAATCGACAGACGCTCCATGGGCAGCGGGGCCGCACCATCGAGGGCGCGATACTCGCGGGCGCGATACGGGCCCAAGGCATCGAGAGGCTTCCCGCTGCCGTCAAGAACCCGGCCCAGCATCTCCTCGCCGACTCGCAACGTGGCATGCTCGCCCCAGGTGATGACGCGGTCGCCATGGCGGACACCGCGCGGCAGGTCGAGCGGCATGGCGAGCACCGTGGAGCCGCGAAAACCGACGATCTCTCCTGGCAGGACCCGTCCATAGGCGTTGTGAATCTGACAGATCTCGCCCACCGAGCAGAAGGGTCCCTCCGATTCGACCAGCGGCCCGACTACCTGCGTAACCCGGCCCTGCCAGCGGAGAGCCGAACAGGCTTCCAGCCGCGCCAGGTAAGGAGCGAGCGATTCGCCTGAGTTCACGAAGCCGCTCCCGGGCGAGCCGCCAGCAGGTCCATCAATCCCTGTTCGATTTCCTGGAGCTGTACTTCCAGCCCAATCGTGGCCGTGCCCATCGAGGTCTCGAGCGCGCAACGGTCTGGCGGCTGGGCGGAGTCCTCGAGGATTTCCGGAAGATCAGCCGGCTCCAGGTGTGTGGTCAGGTAGCGACGCCACTCGGCCGCGTCTTGGGGATGAATCCGCAAGATCACGCCCGTGGCGCCGTCGATCTTCTCGAGTGCGACCCGCACGATTCCGGCCAGAAGCAGAGGATCGAGCTGCGCCTCGCGGTGCAGAATCTTGCGCGCAATGCTCAGTGCCAGCTGAACGACCTCAGCCTCCACCTTCTGAAAGTACGTGGCGCGGTCGTGCGTAAACTGCGTGAGAGCCGCGGCCAGGCTGGCACGTTCCCGCGCCAGCTGTTCTCCGAAGGCCTTGCGGGCCTCGGCCATTCCTTCCTGCTGTCCTTGAGCGCGGGCCTGGGCCTCGCGCGCAGCGGAGTCCGCGGCCGGGTTCTTGGTGGCCCGTGCAAAGCCTTCGAGTGCCGCTCCGCGACTGCCAGCCTCAGCCGGAATCGTGTCATACGGAAAAGGTTGGAGGTCGGGCAGAGGCTTGGCTTGTGCGGCCCCGGTCGGCGATGGGCTAGGCGACGAACTCATCGTCTCCCTCCGGGCTCAGCGTGAGTTTCCCGTCGGCCTCGAGCTTCCGCGCCACGGCAACGGCTTCCAATTGAGCCTTGTGGATCTCACGGGATTTCACCGGCCCCAGCACGTCCATATCTTCTTTCAGCATTTCCACGGCGCGCGAGGACATGGATTTGAAGATATAGTTCTTCAACTCGTCGGAGGCGCCGCGCAGGGCTGTAGCCAGCGTCTTCTTATCCATTTGTCCCAGCAGCTCGCGGATACCGGCTTCCGGCACGGTCAACAAATCTTCGAAGGTGAACATCAGGTTGCGAATGGATAACGCCAGCTTGGGATCCTCTTTCTCGATGCCTTCGAGGATGGTCTTGGCCGTGGTGATTTCGAGCCGGTTCATCACGTCGGCGACGCCGCGCAATCCGGCATAGGCGCGGCGGCTCTGCTCGCCCAGGGCTTCGAGGCGCTTGTGCAGGACCAGGGAAACACGCTGCGCCATCTCGGGCGAGAACTGCCGCAACTGCGCCAGCCGCTTGACCGCCTCCGAGCGCAACTCCTCGGGCAGGCGCATCAGCAGCGTAGAAGCCTGCTTGGCTTCGAGGTGGGCGAGAATCAATGCGATGGTCTGCGGATGCTCGCCTTCGATAAACTTCGCCAGCTGCTGCGGGTCCGCTTTGCGCAGGGAGTCGAGCTTGCCGGCGCTCATTTCCGCGGTGAGCGACACCTGACGAAGAAGTTCCTGGGCGCCTTCCTCGCCAAAGGCTTTGATCAGCAATTTGTTGGCATATTCTTTTCCGCCCTGCGCCAGGTAGTCCCCGGTCATGACCAGGCGTTCAAATTCCTCGAGCACGGCGAGCGCCGCATCGGCGTCCACCGATTGCAGCGCCGCAATGGCGTGCGTGACCTGCTCGACTTCGGCCGGCGGCAGATGGCGATAGATCTGGCTGGCAGCATCTTCTCCGAGGATCACGAGAAGAATCGCGGCCTTGTGCAGGCCAGCGGGCGCTCGGGCGGCGGAAGCAGTCAATGCTGTTCCTCCTGTTGCACCCAGCTCTGGACCAGGCGGCTGGCGGCTTCCGGTTCCGCTTTCACCTTTTCCGTGAGCATCTTCTTCAATTGACTGGCGCGTTTTCCACCGTCTTCCACGACGCCTTCGGCCAGCGCGGCGCCACCCGCGGCTCCGGCAGCCTGCGGCGCAAACTGTCCGGTCACACGGCCCGGCAGTTCGCGGAAGGCCGCGAGCGCCTGCTTTTTCACCGGGCGAAGCACCAGCCAGTAGGTGACGAGAAACAGGGCCGCTAAGCCGAGATAACGCAGCGCCCACGCCCAGGGCTCGATCAGGCGCCGCCAGTGTTCGGTGCGGGTGGGCGGCGTCGGCAAGGCTTCGACCGGAGCCTCCTGGAACGAGAGGTTCTCCACCGCGAGTACGTCTCCGCGCTGCGTGTTCACGCCGATCGCGGCCTGTGCCAGCTCTTCGATCTGCTTCATTTCGTCCGCCGTACGCTTGCGTCTGGTGGTGGTGCGCTTGCCGGCCTGCTCGGTGACTTCTACCGCGTCGTCGACCAACACCGCAGCCGCGATCCGGTGCACTCGTCCCGGCGGTTCGACGCTGTGATGAAGGCTCTTGCTGACGGCAAACGTCGTCGCGTCGGACCGCGAGTTGGATTGCTCGGCGCCAGGTGCCGCGGCAGGCGTGGGCGTGCCGGAAGGCACGTTGCTGGCGGTGCCAGGCACTCCCGCCGGAGCGGCTCCCGTGGAACTCTCCTCGGAGTGCTCCTGGGTGAGAGTCGCGGAGGTCTTGGGATCGTAGGTTTCCTGCGTATCTTCGCTGGTGCCGAGTTCGTACTCCACATGTACGCTGGCGCGAACATGATCGGCGCCGACGACGGGTTCGAGCGTGTGCACCAGCGTCTTGGCCAGCTCCTCGTCGAGGCCATAGGCCCGGCCGCCCGCGCCCTCGCGGTTGTGCAGCAAAGGAGTGTTGCTGTCGGCGTCGACCACCGTCACATTTTCCGGACGCAGGCGGTCGACGGCGCTGGCCACCAACTGGGGGATGGCTTGCTGCGCCTGTTCGGAAAGGCGCCCGCTGCGGGTTTTGAGAATGACCGCCGCTTTGGCTTCGTGCTGCTCTTCGGTGAACAGGGATTCCTGCGGCATTACCAGATGTACCCGCACGGCTTCGACCTCGGTCAGCGTGGCCAGCGTGCGTTCCAGTTCGCCTTCGAGGGCGCGCTGGTAGTTTACTTTCTCGGTGAAGTCGGACCCAGCCCAGTTGGGGGTATCGAAGAGTTCGAAACCCAGCCGCGCGCTGCGCGGCAGGCCGGCGGCCGCGGTTTCGAGGCGAGCGGCGTCGAGTTTGTCCTCGGGAACCAGCAGGCTTCCGCCATCGGGGGAGACCTGGTGTGGAATGTTTTTCGCGGCCAGACGGCCGGCCAGCGACTGCGCTTCCTCGGGGCGCAGTCCGGAGTACAAGGTCACATATTTCGGCTGGCCGAGCAGCGCCACGAAAATCCAAAGTGTCCCACCCACCAGAACGGCGCCGCCTGCGAGCAGCAGGCGCTGGTTCAGGGTCAGTCCCTGAAAGAACTGTCCCAGGCGGTGCAGGACGTCGGTTCCGGATGGTGCGCTGTTAGCCATGTCCCTGGGTGGAGCTTTCAACTCTCAGTTTTCATTCCCGATTTCTGCTGTCGTTTCCGCGTTGAAAACTTCAGAACTGCATGCGTGAGATTTCCTCGTAAGCGGACACAATTTTGTTCCGCACCTGCATCATCAGCTGAAAGCTGAGATCGGCCTTCTCGACCGCAATCATGGCACTATGCACGTCGGCGCCGTTGCCGGAGATCACGCCAGCGACCTTGGCCTCCGCCTGACCTTCCAGTTGCTGAATGTCGTCGATGGCGCTGTGCAGCACATCGCGAAAGCCGGATTCGGAGGTGGTCGCCGGCCGCAGCGATGTCACATCGGCTTCAGCCGGAAGGATGCGCAGGGAAGAGATGGCGCTGTTCATGCTGTGGGCTCCCACGTCATCGGAGTCAACTCAAGATCTGCAGCGACTGCTGAATCATATTTTTGGCGGCCTGCACCGCCGCTGCGTTGAGCTGGTAGGCTCGCACCGCGCTCAACAGGTCGGTCATCTCCATCACCGGATTCACGTTGGGATACGTCACGTATCCCGCAGCGTCGGCGTCGGGATGGCCCGGTTCGTAGCGCCGGGGCAGCGGAGTCGCATCGGCGACGACGCGGTCCACGCGCACGCCCTCCTGCGGCGCCTGATGCAGCGAGGCGAGCAGGAGTGGAAATCGGGGTGTCGGCCGGGCACGGAACACGACCAGCTGGCGCCGGTAGGCGCCGCCCTGCGGAGTGCGCGTCGTTTCCGCATTCGCCATGTTGGCGGAGACCACTTCCGCGCGCCACCGTTCCGCAGCCAGCGCCGAGCCACTGACTTCGAGCATCCCAAATAAGTTCATGAGCTTGTACCTCCAGAGTTGATTGCGGACGAGATGAGATGGAACTGGTCTTTCAGGAGCTGGATCCCGAGATTGAACTTCATCTGAGCCTCGGCCAGCAGAAGGCTCTCGCGTTCGACGCTGACGTTGTTGCCATCGGGCCGCTCCATCAGTCCGCGGACCTGGTGTGCGACAGCCTGGTGGGGAACGGCAGTGAAGGAAGCGGAGACCAGCTGTCCCCCGTCGAGCCCGGGGTCTTCCTCGGCGGCGCGCTGCAACTCGGCGCGGAAATCCAGGTCGCGGGTGCGGTAGCCGGGCGTGTCGATATTAGCAAGGTTGGTCGAGATCAGCTTGTAGCGGGCCACGTCCACATCGAGGAATCGGCCCAGGGCTTCGGTCATCGAGGTATCGATCATGCGATTAGTCATGGACATAGCTCGTGCAGCTCGGCAGCCCGTAGCTGCGAACCTTGTTGCGCACCGTGCGCAGGCTGACCCCGAGGAGTTCGGCCGCGCGCGAGCGGTTGCCGCCCGTGGCGTCTAAAGTGATTTCGACCAGCTTGCGCTCCATTTCTCCCAGGGAGACTCCCGGGCGCAGGCAGGAGATGTCGGTGGCCAGCGGAGAGGCCGCGCCATGCAACCACTCGGTGCCCTCAAGCGCGCTTACGCCGATCTCGGATCCAGTCGCCAGGGCCACAACCCGGCGCAGGCAATTGGCCAGCTCCCGCACATTGCCCGGCCAGGAGTGCGCTTCGAGGAGATCCAGAAATTCGGGAGTCAGGCGCAGCTCTTTGCCCGGCGGGGCGTAGCGCCGCAGAAAGAACTCCGCGAGCTCGCGAACATCGCCGGCGCGCTCTCGCAACGGAGGCAGGTTGAGCGGGATGACGTTCAAACGGTAGTAGAGATCGGCGCGGAATTTGCCTTCCTGCACCATGGGACCCAGGGTGCAGTTGGTAGTGGCGATCACGCGCAGATCGACGCGGATGGGTCGCGTGTCACCCAGGCGGTCAAACTCGCGTTCCTGCAGGGCGCGCAACAGCTTGGGCTGCAGCCCGAGCGGCATTTCCCCCACTTCGTCGAGCAGCAGCGTTCCACTATTGGCCAGTTCGAACTTGCCCGGCTTCGCATTGACCGCGCCGGTGAAGGCGCCCTTGGTGTGGCCAAACAATTCGCTCTCCAGCAACGTTTCTGGGAAAGCGGCGCAGTTGACGGCGACAAACGGGCGATCGCGGCGCGGGCTCAGGCGGTGAACCAGGCGCGCGACCAGTTCTTTTCCGGTGCCGCTTTCGGCTTCGATCAGGACATCCGCATCGCTGGCGGCCGCCTGACGCGCCCGATCAAGGGCCCGCAGCCACGCGGGCGCATGCCCGCCGAGATCTTTCATGGCTTCTGCCTGCGTCCGGGCCTGCGCCAGAATCCGTTCGGCGGCCTGCTCCAGTTGCTCGAAGGAAACAGGCTTGACCAGATAATCACAAGCGCCGTCTTTCATGGCCGCCACCGCGTCGGGGACGCTGGCGAACGCGGTTAGAAGAATTACTGCCGTGTGCGGGACCAGCGCCCGCGCCGCTCGCATGACCGCTAGGCCGTCGTCACCGGGCATGCGGATGTCGGTCACGATCAGCGGGTGCATTCCCCGACGAAATTTGTCGAGCGCTTCCGAAGCGCTTGCCGCGGTCTCCACCTGCCACCCACGCCGCAAGAAGCGGGCTTCGAGCGCGGCGCGCATCCCTGCATCGTCATCCACCACCAAGACCCGGTTCATTCCATGTCTCCTCGCGCAGACTTGCCGGTCACGGGAAACGTCAGCGTGAATTTCGTCCCGTATTCCGACGCCTTGGCCGTGATCTGGCCGCCGTGTTGCTCCACGATCTTGCGGCATACCGCCAGCCCCAGCCCCGGACTGCCAACGCGCGTGCTGAAGCCCGGCTCGAAAATATGCGGCAACTGCGCAGCGGATATTCCGGAGCCTGTGTCGGCCACTTCGAGCTCGATGGCCCGCCCGCATTGGCTCTTCCGTGCGGCCAGTTCGATCCATCCGCCGGGGGGCGTAGCCCGCAGGGCGTTGAGCACGAGGTTCAGGAGCACCTGTTCGAGGCGATGACGGTCCGCGGCGATGAAGACTCCGCTCACGCCGTTCTGCAGGCTCAAGATGACTCCCGACTGACGCGCCAGTGGTGCAAAGAAGTCGCGCGCCCACGCCAGCAACAGGCCCACTTCGACCGGACTGCACTCGGGCTGCGGCAGGCTGTGAAAGTGCAGGACGTTGTTCACCGTCGCGGCCAGCGTGCGCAGACCGGTTTGCATGTGTTCCACCCATTTCCGGCAGTCATGGTTCAGATCCGATTCCGCCAGCAATCCGGCAAAGAGCTCAAGGCTCCCGAGCGGGTTGCGGACCTCATGCGCCAGGATGGCCGACATTTCCGCCAGCGCCTGCTCGCGGCGCAGTCGGGCCTGCGTTTCCTCCAGGCGCTTGCGCTCGCTCACGTCGCGCAAGATATAGACGGAGGCACTGGCCGCGCTGTCCACGATCGAAGCATGCCGCGCGGCCAGCCAGCGCGTCGCGCCCGCGTCCGACGGCATACTCATTTCTTGTTCCGTATCTTCGCGACGGGCAGATTCGAGAAGCTGACACATCGCGCCGGGTAAGGTCGATAGCGACAAGGCCGCGGGCTGCTCATCATCGGTATTGATTCCGAGCAGGCGTAATGCTTCCGGATTCGCCCGGGAGACTTGCCCATCGCTCGTGACCACAAGCACGCCGCAGGGCAGACCTTCGAGGATGCGGTCCAGGTGAGCGCGAATGCTGCGGTTTTCTTGCAGGCTCTGGGACAGGTCGCTGTTGCTTTGTTTGAGTTCATGGTGCAGCCTCTCGACTTCCGCCCGCAACTTCCCGTAGGACTGTTCGAGCGAACCGGCCGCTTCGGCAAAAGAACGAAACGCGCGCAACAGGTACCGCTCATCCTCGACGCTCGGATTGCCGATGTTCGCTTTGGACGGTGGTCCGGAGGCTGGAGCAATGAAACCCTGCTCGGTCCACGGCGCCGGGATAGGCAAAGAAGTCATACTCGCAGGCAAGATTTGCACGGGGGATGCCAATTGCAGGCCCAGCTAGGTAAGATGTCTCTCACGATTCCACGGTCAACGCATGACCCTCGGAGTTGTGGCCATAAGGAAAGTAAAGATGCGCAGCCTCGATCGTGTCGCCATTCTCCACCAGGATTGAGGCCCTCTCCATGACGTGCTGGAGTTCTCGCACATTGCCGTTCCAGGGATGCGTTTCCAGGATGCGGACCGCATGGTCGCTCAAGCACAGCCTTGGCATCTCCATCGCCGCCGCCATGCAGGCCAGAAAATGTTCTGCAAGCGGCACGATGTCGTCGCGGCGCGCCGCCAAAGGCGGAAGCTCGATGGGAAATGCGGAGAGCCGGTAGAACAAGTCCTGGCGGAAATCGCCACGGGCGGCGCGGCTGGCAAGGTCCACATTGCTGGCGGCAAGAACCCGCACGTCGACGCGCGTTACTTCGCAAGTGCCCAGCCGCTGAACCTCTTTTTGTTCCAGAAAACGCAGCAGTTTGGCCTGCATGCCCAACGGAAACTCGCTGACCTCATCCAGGAACAGCGTTCCTCCGTGAGCCGCCGGAATGCGGCCGATTTGCGACTGCACCGCACCGGTAAAGGCTCCACGGGTGTAACCAAACAGCTCCGATTCCAGCAACGCTTCTGGAATGGCCGCGCAATTTACCACGACCAGCGGCTTTGCCGACCGCGGACTCAGCGTATGAAGTGCCCGGGCAACGAGTTCTTTTCCCGTTCCTGTAGGACCTGCGATCAGCACCGTGGTTGTGCGCGCAGCCACCAGACGCACCATGCGATACACGCGCTGCATGGCTTCGCTGGTTCCGATCATCCCCGGCAGAGGGTTCTGCGCGAGAGCGTTGCCAACTTCAAGGGCCCGGTGGTTTAAGTTCGGCGCGGACCGGGATGCGCGCGGACCCGCGAGGTTCTGATCTTCGCTGTCGTCTTCCGCCGAGCGTGTCCCGTCCGAATCGAGCATCACCACTTGAGTCCCCGGGAATCGCCGCTGGATGATGAGGATGAGTTCCTCCGCATCGAGATCGGGCAGGCGGCGGTCCAGAAACAAGACCTGCCACTCGCCTTTCTCCAGCTTGGCCAGCGCGTCGGCGCCGCCCAGGGCTTGTTGTACCGGCCGGCATCGCCCGTTGAGACGGTGGACCACCTGCTCCCGGAGAACGCTGTCGGGGCTGGCGATCAGCGCTCCGCCCGAGTGCGTGAACACTGGCATGGTTGGCATGGCACTCATTTCAAATCTCCAAATCTGCACGGTTCGCGTGCGGCAGAGGAAAACCCAGAGGCAGGCGGACGGTGCAAGTCTGCGTTGTTCCCGTCCGGGTGGTGGTCCATTGCGCGCAGAGCTGTTCCCATCCGGCCTGTGCGATCAGAAGTCCCAATTCCGGCCGCGAAAACGGCGAATGGTCGGGAGTGGAACCCTGGTTCCACGAGACAGTGATGGTGGCGTGTTCTTGTTCAGCCGTGGCCTCAATCTGCAGGTCACTTCCCTCCTGAGCCAGACTTAATGCTGAGTCGAGAAAGCGAAAGATTAACGTCCCCAAATGACTCCGCTGACCGCGCACTTCGAGTGGAGCGCGACTCGCCAGCGAGAGCCGCACCTTCCTTGTTTCGGCGACAGGCAGCAGGTCGGCGACTGTATAGCGCAGCAGTTCGTCGAGCAGAACCGTTTGCCTTTTTTCCGCGCGGCATCCTTGGGTGTCAGCCAACTCGCGGATCGCTTCCACCAGAATTCGCATTCGAGTCGTAAGTTCCAGGCCTTCGCGCAGAGTGCGGATGTATTGTTCCGTTGGCCGAGGGCCGGCCGCAGCCAGTTCCAGCGAACACTGCAGCCCGGTCAGGGGTTGGTTGAGCGCGTGCAACAGATGCGCCAGCAGGCTGCGGCCTTTGGGCAGCGCCTCGCCTGTCGGCTGGGGCGCAAGTTGCGGACCGGCGCCGCTCATACTCGAACCTCGGCTGCCGGTACTTCGGACGGAGCGCTCAACTCGTAACCCACGCCCCTTACCGTGTGAATCAGCTTGGGGCTGTGGCCGTCGTCGATCTTGCGGCGGAGATAATTGATGTAGACGTCCACCACGTTCGTGGTCGTATCGAACGTCAGATTCCACACATGCTCAATAATCATGGAGCGCGTTACCCTGCGCCCGGCATTGAGCATCAGGTATTCGAGGAGCGAGAATTCCTTGCCTGTCAGGTCGATCCTGCGTCCGGCGCGCTCGACCAGCCGCCGCACGCGATCGAGCCTGAGGTCCGCCTCGAGGAGCACAGACTCCGAGGGCAAATGGCTGCGGCGCACCAGCGCCCGAATGCGCGCGGAAAGCTCGCTGAACGAAAATGGCTTGGCGAGGTAGTCGTCTGCCCCGGTGTCCAGGCACTGAACCCGGTCTTCCACTCGAGTCCGCTGGGTCAGCACCAGCACGGGCAGGCTGGGCTTTTTTGACCGCAA
>Ga0187817_10000533_pt1 | contig 16507 bp, 12 predicted proteins | sample NC_wetland_sal_i_17_FD_132431 | JGI IMG/M metagenome (GOLD analysis project Ga0187817, IMG submission 132431) | Wetland sediment microbial communities from Neuse River Estuary, North Carolina, USA - SO4_2 | ecosystem: Environmental > Aquatic > Freshwater > Wetlands > Sediment | place: USA...
GCGAATCTACAACTCCATCCGCCCACACCAGTCCCTCGCCTACCTCACCCCGCTAGAATTCATACGCCAATGGAAACGAAACCACGGAAAGGCAAAGTGTCACTAATCTACTGGACGAATACACAGAGAGGAATTCTCTTAGGAGAATCGTTACTTTCTGGAGTCACTATGTTGGAGAGGTAATGGGGGCGACGAGAATTCCAAACTCCGATTTCGTTCGGGTTTGTCGGCTTGGGAGAATCACGTTGAGCGCAAGCCACCTACGCTCGTTTCCTATGCACAGAACCTCAAGCAATGAATCCACATGAAAAACACAGGCAATATCCAAAAGGCCTGAAAAGAGCACGCTGAGAACCTGGCAGTTTGACTAATTTCGCTATTGGGCTTTGCGGATTGGTTGTCTGCAACCCTCCACCACCTCTGAGACCGGTAAGTAAACGGACGACGCCGATGCCAACGGCTGCCTTTGTACGATTCGGAACGATCATTGCGCCTGCAAAGGCTTCTCCCGGTGGCCTGGAGGCCAAAAGAGCTCCACATAGAGCGAGCGCGCCGTCCACCTAGCCGGGAGCGTACTGTAAATTCCTTCCGCGCCTTGAGAATCAACGACGACGTGTGTTGAGGGCTGCAATCAGGAATTGGCGGGCAAGAATTCAGCCAAATGATGAAAAGTATTACCCCAATTTCTCACCCTTAAGGTCTGCCGAATCAACAGAATCAGCGCAAGTCACTGAACAAAAAAGAGTTAATGGACGATTGGGCGGGACTCGCTGAAAAGCGCCTTTTCTCGTACTAACTTACTGAAAATGAAATACTTATTCACCACGAAAAGGAGGATGCTGAGGTTTGAAGGCCTCCAGCTTAGGCAGGCAAAGTGCAGAATCAACTTTAGCTTTCCTAGGGCACCGAGATGCAATCACGTGCGGTCTGGTCTGTTCGAAAGGGGCTCGGTAATGAAAACGGAATCACTTAAGCGGACCATTTCTGTGGTAGTGCCCATCTTGAACGAAGAGGCGGGGATCGATGCCCTTCGATCGAAACTGAGTAACCTAGAAGGTGTTTTTGGATCGCTTGACACCCTGGAGTTTGTCCTGGTGGATGACGGTAGCACGGACCGAACCAGAGAACGTCTCGAATCGTCTTTCGGAAGCAACACTTGCTGCCGGATTGTGTCCCACGCAACGAACCAAGGCGTGGGAGCGGCGTTCCGGACGGGGTTTGCGCACGCCACGGGATCGATTGTCTGCACGATCGACGCAGATTGCACCTACGAGCCTGAACGTCTCAAGGATTTGGTGAACATGCTAGATAGCACAGGGGCCGACATTGCTGTTGCTTCCCCCTATCACCCGGAAGGCAAGATTGAGGACATTGTCGGCTGGCGTATTTTTGTCAGTAAGGTCTGTTCGGCCATTTACAGGCTTATTTCCCCCGTCAAGCTGTACACGTACACCAGTATCTTCCGCGCCTACCGGCATTCGGTGACCAAGACGGTCAGTTTTGAAGCGAACGGATTCGTATCGGCCGCCGAGATTATTATTCGCGCGAGCCAGCAGGGTTATCAGGTGGTGGAGCTTCCATTGACACTGAGAGGCCGCAAAGTGGGTACGAGCAAGATGCGGGTACTCCGAACGATCCGTACGCATCTGGCAATGATGGCAGGAGTCGTCAGCCGACAGATCCAGCAGCATTTGCCGGGTGAGACAGAAGAGCGCCGCAGCACTTACGTCCGGACGGGGAGTGGACTGGCAACTCCAAGAATCGAATCCGCAGGGTCCGCGTCAGTCGGTTTAAGTGGTAAGGAGTAGGCTGATGGTAAGAGTCGGGGTCGTAGGTCTCGGTGCTTGGGGCTGGAACGTAGCACGGAATTTCGCGACGCTTCGCGAGTGCCAGTTGGTCGCTTGCTGCGATTCAGAGGTGAAACGTGGCGAATCGGCAGCACGTGCATGGCCGGGCGTGAAACCAGTCCAAGAGTTCAGCGAATTGCTCAAGGAAGACGTCGACGCCATCGTAATTGCCTCGCCCGCAGTGACTCATTACGAACTGGCAAAGAAGGCCCTACTCGCTGGCAAGGATGTTTTCGTCGAGAAGCCATTTGCGCTGAACGTGCGTGACGCCGAAGAACTTGCGGAGCTCGCCGAGGCGCGTAACCGGATTCTGATGGTAGGCCACCTGCTGGAATACCACCCGGTCGTTCGTCGGCTCCGTGACATGATTCAGGGCGGTGAGTTGGGACCGGTGTATTACATCTACACACAGCGCGTGAATTTAGGCCGCATTCGCGGAGATGAGAATGCGCTTTGGAGCTTCGCTCCGCATGATATCTCGCAAATTCTGTACATGCTAGGAACAGAACCCGTGAACGTCAGTGCACGCGGGCAGAGCTACATCCAAGACGGTATCGAAGATGTGGTGTTTCTGAGTCTTTTCTTTGAGAACCGCATCATGGCGCATATCCACATCAGTTGGCTGGACCCTCACAAAGTGCGCAAGACGACAATCGTGGGCAGCCAGAAGATGGCCGTGTTCGACGACGCCGAGGCTACGGAAAAGCTCCGCATTTACGACAACCATGCGGAAGCTCCTCCGGCAAAGAGCTATGGCGAAGCGATCCAGGTACGGTTTGGAGATATTCTCATCCCTCGCGTGGAAACTGGCGAGCCACTGCAATTGGAATGCAAGCACTTCATCGAGTGCGTGGCAACCAGGAAAACGCCCCTCAGCGATGCGCAGGACGGATTGCGCGTTATTCGAATTATCGAGGCGGCGCAGAAGTCACTCGAGATGGACGGTGTGCCCATCGAAATCAAAGGAGCGTATGCAAATACACATTCATCCAACGGCGCAAATCGGCGTTGGTACGCAATACGGGCATAACGTCGTTATTGGAGAGGGAGTTCGAATCGGAAAAAACTGCGCCATTGGCAACGGGGTGGTGATTCACGCTGACAGTGTTGTAGGTGACGGAGTGCGCATAGACGACCACACGGTAGTTGGAAAGCTTCCAATGAAGGCGGCGTTAAGCGCAGTCACGAAGGAGCAGCAACTGCCGCCGTGCGTAATCGGAGACAACGTGATTTTGGGGACTTTCGTTGTGGTGTACAGAGGATGCCGCCTGAATAACAAAGTGATGGTGGCAGACTTGGCGTCGGTCCGGGAAGATGTCGAAATAGGCGAGTACACCATTATTGGTCGTGGGGTGACGGTGGAAAACAAGGTCCGGATTGGACAACGCTGCAAGGTGGAAACGGAAGCCTACGTGACGGCGCTTTCAGAGATCGGAGACTACTGCTTTATAGCGCCAGAAGTTACATTCACGAACGATAACTTTCTAGGTAGGACCAAGGAGCGATTTAAGTATCATAAGGGTGTAACCATGAAGCGTGGCGCGCGAATTGGGGCCAACGTGACGGTCCTCCCAGGAATCACGATTTATGAGGATGCGCTCGTGGCAGCGGGATCGATTGTCACCCGGGATGTTCCGGCCCAGAAGGTTGCGCTGGGTGCGCCGGCAAAAGTTTGGCGTGATGTTCGTGCAGAGGAGTTACTCGAGAACCAGTAGGAAATCACGATCGCATGAAATTGCTCTCCATAGCCGGTGCACGCCCGCAGTTTGTCAAAGCAGCAGTGGTGTCCTTGGCCATAGAGCGCTACAACTCTTCTAATCCAGCTTCCGGAAAGATCAAACAAACGCTGATCCATACCGGGCAACATTACGAACACAACCTATCGGGAGTTTTTTTCGACCAATTGCCTCTGCCCGCCCCGGATTACAACCTGGGCATAGGCTCAGGCAGCCATGGTGCCCAGACCGCTGCGATGCTCGAAGGCCTGGAAAAGGTAATCCTGGAAGAGAAGCCGGATATGACTGTGGTTTACGGCGATACGAATTCAACGATCGCGGGAGCGCTGGCTTCTGCCAAGCTCCATGTACCGGTTGCGCATGTCGAAGCAGGCCTTCGAAGCTTTAACCGCGGAATGCCGGAAGAGTTGAACCGGGTGGCTACGGATCACTTGTCGGATTTGCTGCTTTGTCCGACTGGGACCGCTGTAAAGAATTTGCGGTGCGAAGGAATTCATCGGGGCGTGACGATGACAGGTGATGTCATGCTCGACGCCGTGAAAAGGTTTCAGCCCCTTGCGGCACGTCGCGCCGAGACGCTCGACAGGTTGAGGGTGGAATCGGGCGGATATGTTCTTGTGACAATTCATCGCGCCGAAAACACAGATGATCTGGGACGCCTTGAAAACCTGTTGGAGATGCTAGCCCGATTGCGTAAGCCCATGGTCTTTCCGATGCACCCACGCCTGCGCGACTGCCTCGCCAAGCGGGAGGGTGGGAATGAACTGAGACGATTGCTTGATGGTGCCCCTGAGATCCGCATCATTGAACCGGTTTCTTATCTGGACATGTTACTCCTCGAGGTGAACGCACGAATGATCCTGACCGATTCAGGTGGCGTCCAGAAGGAAGCCTATTTCGTGGGTGTGCCTTGTTTAACGCTACGGGACGAAACGGAATGGACGGAGACGCTGGCCAATAGCTGGAATCGCGTCGTGGGGACAACCACGAAGGAGATCCTCCCCCTGGTTGAGAGTCTGTGGGCCCGCAATGGGTTAGCCCCCAGAGGGAAACCGGATCTCAAACAGTTTGGAGGAGGACGCGCAGGGGACCGTACCGTGCGCGCGATCGTAGCTTTTCTTAACAAAGGAGCAGGAAAATCTTGATAACTCCGAGAAAAATATTGGTCACGGGCGCCGCGGGTTTTCTTGGCTCCCACCTGGTTGACAGCCTGCTTGCGTCGGGGCACCGGATCACGGCGGTGGATAATCTTTCGCATGGCCTTCTTCGAAACTTGGAAGATGCGCAGAAAAATCCCTTATTTGAGTTCCGGCAGATCGACGCATGTAATCTCGAAGCGATGCGCGAGGCTGCGGCTGGCGCGGAAGTGGTCGTTCATTTGGCGGCATTCAAGATCCCTCGTTATGGCAAAGCCATTGAAACTCTGTTGATCAACTCTCAGGGGAGCTACAACGCGCTGCAGGTAGCAAAGGAACAAAAAGCAAAGTTTGTGATCACGTCGACGTCAGATGTGTACGGGAAAAACCCGGACCTGCCCTTCTCCGAGACGAGCAACTCTGTGATTGGTCCTTCGACAGTTGCGCGATGGTCATACGCGGTCTCGAAACTCTACGACGAGCACCTCGCATTCGCATTCGCTGATGCCTATGAGATGTCGGTAACTATTATCCGAGTCTTTGGATCGTACGGCCCTCGGCAGAACTTGAGTTGGTGGGGAGGTCCGCAGGCGGTTTTCATTGATGCCATTTTGCGCGGTGAAACAATTCCGATCCATGGAGACGGGCAGCAAACGCGGAGCTTTACCTTCGTTTCGGATACCGTAGGCGGCATCCAGATGGCGGTCGAGAGCGAGGCAGCCAATGGTCAGATCCTGAATATTGGAAGCGCACACGAGATTTCGATTGTGAATCTCGCAAAGCTGATCCACAGGCTCTCGGGCGTGAAGGACGAATTGAGGCTGCGATTCGTGCCATACGACGAGCTTAACGGTAAGAAGTACGAAGATGTCATGCGCCGAGTACCGGATTTGAGCAAGGCCCGAGAACTCCTTGGATTTCGCGCGAAAGTGGGACTCGAAGATGGATTAGCTCAAACCATAGCATGGCAGAAGGCGATCCGGGTTTTGGAACGCGATCTAGCTGAGGTGAAATAGTGTCCGAAGAACTCATGACGGAAACTCACGCGGCGTTGTTGGCCAACGTACCAGGGAAGGCAAGCGCGGTCCGAAGAACGTATTTTGTGGAGCTGGTTGTGCTCGGATCAGTCCTGTTTGCAGCGACGGGACATCTACTGATCAAATCTGGCCTGAATTCACTGAGAGCTGCGGGCCTGCCCTCCGGCCTTGTCCCCCGTCTGATGAGTTATGCGTTTGCGCCCGCGGTGATTTGTGGACTCTTGATTTATGGGATCGGCACAGCGCTTTGGGTGTTTGCGGTATCGAAGCGCGACATCAGCTATCTGTTTCCGCTGTCAGCGCTCAACTACGTGGTTGTGGCATTAGGTGGTAGCTGGCTGTTCGGCGAACAAATCCCAGCCACGCGCTGGATCGGGATTCTAGTGGTGTTCGGCGGAGTGTGGCTGATGCAACAGTGGGGCTTCGAGGAATCACAATGAACGCGATGCAGATGCTATGGAGCAGCATTTTTCTCGGCGGGATAGCTCAGATTTTGCTGAAGTGTGGTGTACGTAACGCACGGGTATCAAGCGGCGAAAAGCTGGGACACTGGGCGCTGCGGTTGCTGACCTCATGGTGGATCTGGGCGTGGGGATTGTCGTTTGCTGTTGCGACGGTCTTGTGGCTGCTGGCGGTATCACAAATTAACATTTCATATGCATTTCCATTGCTCAGCGCCGGATACGTTCTAGTTGCAATCCTTTCGCGAATCTTCTTGGGGGAGAAAGTCTCCTGGAAGCGCTGGGCAGCAATTGTACTAATTTGCCTGGGAGTTGTACTGATCGCTAATCAATAGAAAAATAAAGTCTAAGAACGATAATGTCATCGATCAATAATATGAAGGGACGCTACGTCGGAGTGCTCGGTGGAGGCATTGCCGGCCTGACCGCCGCGTTTTATCTCTTGCGGGCGGGCGCCCGCGTGAAGGTAATCGAAGCCAATGCCCAACTCGGCGGGTTGAGCACTTATTTCAATTTCGGTCCGTTCCACTGGGACAAATTTTATCATTGCATTCTTACTACGGATAGGCCGCTCCTGCAATTGATCGATGACCTCGGACTGTCCGGGCAATTGCGCTGGAAAGAGACCAGGGTTGGTTTTTTTACGAACAACGCGCTCCATTCAATGAGTAGTACTTGGGACTTTGTGCGATTTCCGGCGCTGTCACCGTGGGAAAAATTCCGGCTCGGACTGGGGATTTTACTCGCGTCGCGGATTAAGGAAGGCAGACAACTGGAAGAAATCCCTGTTTCCGAATGGTTGATTCGGATTTTCGGAAAAGGCAACTACGAAAAGATGTGGGGGCCTTTGTTGAAATGCAAGCTGGGAGCTTGCCGAGAGGAAGCGTCGGCGGCGTTCATCTGGGCCACGATTTTCCGCCTTTATTCGACACGAGAGAAGAATGCAAGCCAGAAAGAGAAAATGGGTTACGTGCAGGGCGGTTATCGCACGGTGTTCCAACAAATCATTCGGGAAATAGAACGGATGGGTGGAAGCATTGAGACGGGAGTTCCCGTCCAGGAGGTTCGGAGCACAGGGGGGGGAGGGTTGACGGTTCGAACCGCGCACAGCCAGGAAAAATTTGACGCCGTCGTCTCGACAGTTCCAAGCAAAGTTCTCGCAAAGATCGCCCCCGATCTGTCAAAAGCATACCGGGAAAAGCTAGATCGGGTGAAGTATCTCGGTGTAGTGTGCGTGGTCTTGGTGATGAAGCGCCGGCTGACGCCTTTCTATTGTACGAATCTCACGGAAGCGGATCTGCCATTCACCGGCCTGATCGAAATCACGAATTTGATTTCCCAGGAGGAAACCCAGGGCCGGCATCTTTTCTATGTGCCGAAGTATACCGCCCCGGGGGATCCGCTGTTCGAAGCGAGTGATGCGGAAGTGTGGGACCTGTTCGCGCCACACCTCCGAAGAATATTTCCAGATCTGCAGGAGCAAGAAATCGAAAAGCGCTTTATCTTTCGTGAAAGGCTGGTGCAGCCAGTTCCTGTGCTGCGCTACTCTTCGATCGTCCCCGAAATGGAGACCAATGTTCCCGGTCTTCTTGTGGCAAATACAACCCAGATTGTTAATTCAACACTTAATAACAACGAAATGGTGAAGATAGCGAAACGAGCGGTTGAAACAGTTCAGAAGGGATTTAGCCGTCCGAACGCGGAGGGGGTCGAAGGATATGGCCATGCTGAGAAACAAGTGGTTTCTGTGCCCAATTTTGCTGTTGATCGCTCTTAGCCCAGCGGCGAGCTTTGGTCAAAGCAAAAATTTGACAGTCGTGGTGTTGGTAGATTCAACGAACAGCTTGGGCTTTAACACCAGTTCGTCCACGCCAGGGGAGTATCAGCGTTACGCAGAGCGATATCTCGAGAATCTTCAGATCCCCTATCAGGTCTTTGATGTGTCCTCGACACTCCCGCCATCTGACATCAATTCGCGCCAGTTGATTGTTGCGGCTCACAGCGGGCTCAATCTGTCGGCGACGTGGCAAAACGCCATCATTGCTTCTGTGAACGGCGGGACTGGATTCGTCAATCTTGATTTCAGTTCGAACATCGGAAACGAAAACCACATCCAAACGATTTTTGGATCTACCGGGTCCAATCTTGGGACTGCTTCCACTTCCATCACTATTCCCGCCACTTACTTACCTGGTGGTTCAACGCCCCACTACATTATGGCGTTACAGCAGACCTTTCCGGCAACATCCGGAAACTTAGTTTACAATTTCCATGACGACGGCAACGGCAATACGAATACTGCTACAAGCACGGTGCTTGTTGGCGCGCATGTCACTGTTCTGGCGACGCTTGGCAATGACCCGCTCGTGGTAGTTACGAACTACGGTTCGGGGCGCGCCGTGAGCTTCGGTTCTCTGGATTACTTGAACGGCGATCGGTTTGGCTTTTTGATGGGGATGGACGACGTGTTTTGGCGCAGCCTCGTGTGGGCTGCCCGCAAACCGTTTGTAGTCCGAGGCTATCCTCGGCTGTGGGCCGTCCAGCAAGACGACACTCAGCCGGATTGGGGCTTCCGCGTCGGTGACATGTACAACCCGACGTTGACCGGGAATGTGAATGCGGATGGGACGGGCGGGCCGTGGAAGGTGACCGGATTCCTGTTCTATTCAAACCTTGTACCCGGTGGAAACGAGCGCGCCAGCGTGATTAACGACATCAATGCTGGCAAGTTGAAGGTTGTGCCGCACACATATGACAACACCAACTACGGCACGACTTATTGGAACGGTTCAGCTGGCGCGCTGACCGATGCCCAGTGGCTTACAAGTCTCCAGACCATAGCAACTTGGAAGACCGGAAACGGTGGGAGCGACACCATCCCATCTTTTTCCCGTTCGTTGGTCGCACATTATTGGGACTTGAGCAACAATACTGGTTACGACCTCTGGAACACTTTGGGAATTCGGTACATCACGGAGATTCAAAAGCCAGGCTACCAGTATGCCGACGTGGATGTGAACCAATACAATGGAGCAGAACGCCTGAACGCACACCCGTTCTGGGTTTACAACAGCGACCGACAGCCAAAGCTTGACGCGAATGAGAACTACCCATTTTTCTTTGCGGATGACTACACAGTCGGCAGCCGTGCAGGGCTACCTGCACAGAAGTTCTATCTCTTCATAACGCAGTATCACGATCCCACAAATCTGAACTTGACTCGTGCTGACTTTACCTGGCCGAGTGACGCTAATTATAACAATATTACGGTTGCCCAGAGCCTTAACCAACTAGAGACCTATACCTGGCGTTTCTGGTCCAGTCTCTGCCCGGTCCAAATCTACACCCACGACCACTCCAATTATGAATGGTCGACGGTTTCCGATCGGCAGTCGGTGATCACCCAAGGGTCCTCATGGCTCAACGCAAATGGAGTTCGTCATCTTTTCATGGAGAGCCTGGGCGACTATATCTATGCGCGCAATAAATCACTTTTATCTCAGTCAAGTTTTGATGGCAGCAGCCATCTCTCGCTCACCTTTACAGGAACGGCCACGGATCCGGACGGACGGTTGATCTCGACACAGTTTCTTGTATTCAGCGGGGATAATGAGGGCGTATGGGAGTCGGCACCGGGCTTCAGTTCGGGCTTGTCGCTCACGACGCAGTATCCTCCATCGCCAAATCCACTACCGACGACGACAAGCATCTCCCCGAACTCAACCCCCGCTGGGGGAGCGGCTTTCTCTCTGACTGTAAACGGGACGGGGTTCGTCTCGAACTCGATCGTGCGGTGGAACGGTTCGGATCGTTCAACGACATTTGTCTCCCCAACTCAACTGAGCGCGGCGATTACCGCCAGTGATATCGCCTCGGTGGGTACAGCAAGCGTGACGGTCTTTAATCCACCATCAGGTGGTGGCTCTTCTGGCCCTCAGACGATTACGATCTTCAGCACCTCGCCACCAGTCGCATCCCGCTTCAGTCCAACTTCCGGTCCAAGTACAGGTGGAAACGTCATTCAAGTCTATGGCGCCAACTTCGGGCCAAGTACCAATGTCTTTGTTGGGGGTATTGCAGCAACGAACGTTACCTTGCTAAGCCCAGGCTGGGTGTCAGCTGTGCTGCCTCCCGGAACAATCGGGACCACGGCGTCGCTCCAGGTCACAACCACCTATGGATCGTCGACGGCTCCAACGAACTATGCTTACTTGGATCCAACCAAAATCCTGATGGAGGATAGCTTTAACGGCGACAGCGGGATTACGTGGAATGTCTCATCTCTGGGGCTGGCAAATGGTTGGACGATGACCCAAGGTGTGTTCGACTACGCGGGGATTGGTCCTTCTCAACGTTATGCTGGCAGCGCCACCTGGACAAATTACAACTTGGAGGCAAAGGTTTTGCTTTACTCCATGAATAACTGGCCGGGCGGAATTCGTGGCCGTGTAAATCCTACGACCGGACAATGCTACGCTTTGTGGCTGTATCCGGGCTCAGGCCAAATCATTCTCTATCGAGTCACTGGATGGAGCATCGACAGTTCAGGACTGACGAACATCGGCTCGGCGAACATGACGTTCGATACCATCAACTTCCACACCGTGAAACTTTCCTTCATTGGGTCGTCGATACAAGTCTTTTGGGATGGCGTCTTGCAGATCAGCGCCACCGATACGGCGTATGCGGGTGGGGAAGTTGCTCTTGACGTTTCCAACCAGCACGTGCAGTTTGAGGACGTTTTAGTGACTACCAACGTGCCGCCTGGCCCCCCACTCACTGGACTAAGTGTTTCGCCGGCCAGCTTCTCTTTGCTGGGCGCAGGCACGACGCAGCAACTATCTGTCACTGCCAGTTTTGCCGACGGCAGCACGCAGGACGTGACCGGCAACGCGGGTACGGCTTACGCTTCGAGTAATACCGGGGCGGCGACGGTCAATGCCACTGGTCTTGTCACCGCGGTCAACACGGGCAACGCGGTGATCACTACCTCCTACGGCGGGCAAAACGCAACGGCTACCGTCTCGTCAAGCTTGTTGGCGCCCCCGAACGTGACACGTGTCAGCCCAACCTTGGGATCCACCGCAGGCGGCGATCGGATGGACCTCATCGGCAGGTTCTTGACGACCAACGTGAGCGTGACCATCGGTGGAAATGCGGCGACAGTTTTGTCAGCGCAACCGGACGGCAGCCGTATGACTGTGACCGTCCCCGCCGGCAGTCTGGGCGCAGCAAACATCGTCCTTACAAACTCTGCCGGTACAACAACACTGACGGGTGCCTACACCTACGCGGATCCGTCGACGATCCTGTTCTCGGACAATTTCAACGCAGGTTCACTCGCCAACTGGACTGCTTCGCCCCTTGGGCTGTTCACCAACTGGAGTGCCTCTCAGGATGTAGCGGACTATAACGGCGGAGGCGCCACGCAGATCTATGCTGGGAATCCGCAATGGGGCAACTACAACGCTGAAACCAAGTTTCAGGTGTTCAACGGCAACAACTATCCGGGCGGGCTGCGTGGACGGGTGAATACAAGCACCGGTGCAGCCTATGTGGCATGGATCTATCCCGGGAACAATCAGATCAAACTTCTGCGAACGGCGGCTTGGAGCATTGACGCGCCTGGCTTGGTTGTTTTGCAGACGGCCAATGTAAACATCACTCCAAACGTTTTCCACGTGCTACGCCTGGTATTCTCTGGGGCGCAAATCAGTGTGCTCTTCGACGGAGTGACCGTGATCCAGACTACTGATTCGACCCTTGTCGCCGGCGCTGTCGCACTCGATGTGAGCAACCAGCACATTCAGTTTGACGATGTGATGGTAACGGCTAATGATCCCTCGTTGGTGATGACTACCGGCGTGACTGTCTCGCCGACGAACTTCAGCCTCTGGGCTGGCGGAACACAGCAGTTGACAGTGACCGCAAGCTATTCGAATGGCAGCACACAGGATGTGTCGGCAAGTTCAAACACGACGTATGTTTCGAGCAATACGGCTGTGGCGACTGTAAGCTTGACTGGACTTGTGACTCCAATAGCTAACGGCAGCGCAACCATTACCGCAACCTACGGAGGCTACTCAGCCGCCGCGATTACCAATGTTGACCTCCTGGCCCCTGTGGTCACTCGCATCAGCCCACCGCAGGGCACTACCGCAGGCGGCAATCGCATGGATCTAATGGGTAGCAATCTGAGTGCGGGGGTGACCGTCAATATCGGCACTAGTACTGCGACGTTCCTCTCGGCACAATCAGATGGGAGCCGTATGACGGTAACCGTCCCCTCGGGTTCGGCAGGCAACGTTGCTGTGGTGGTCTCCAATAAGACTGGCTCAACGACTGTACCCGGCGGTTACACCTATGTCGACCCTCTGACCATTCTGTTTGCGGACGACTTCAACCTCGGTTCGCTCAGTAATTGGACAGCTTCACCTCTAGGTCTATTCGGCAATTGGAGTGCAGCCGCAGACGTCGCAGATTATAATGGCGGCGGTCACACCCAAATCTACGCCGGAAATCCCGGCTGGACCAATTATTCCGTTGAGGCCAACTTCCAGCTCTTTAGTAGCAACAACTATCCTGGCGGCTTGCGGGGTCGAGTCAACACCAGCACCGGCGTGTGCTACGCCGCATGGCTCTACCCTGGCTCGAATCAGATCAAGTTGCTACGGACGGCCGGCTGGAACGTGGATACTTCTGGCCTGCAAGTCCTGCAGACAGCTACAGTGCCCAGCATGAGTCCAAACGTGTTCCATCATCTTCAGATGATCTTTGTGGGTAGCCAGATCACTGTTGTCTATGATGGCGTGACGGTCATTCAGCTGACCGACACCGCCTTGGCGAGTGGCGCGATCGCTCTGGATGTGAGCAATCAGCACATCCAGTTCGACGATGTATTCGTCACGCAACGCTAGGGGATTGATCTTCGGCGGCGATGGTGGTTACTGAACTGCAGTAGCCACCGCCGTCGTCGACATTGTCAAATTAGCTTCCGGCGCGTGCCATGCCGACAGAGTAAAGCAGAATCCGACTAACAAAGTGGTTATCTAACGGCTGACAAAGGAATTAGCTAAATTCTCTGTAAGACACCAAACCGGCCCACTTTCAAGGCTGCAAGTTTCAGCCGCTCCACCATCAGCCGCAGTTTCGGTTTTTGAAACGCATGGTCTAAGGTGCGCCACGCATCGCATCTTCACAGAACTATCATCGGATATTGGCTCAATTCGTGTTCCTGTCACTGAAATTCCAGTTCCATCCCCGGTCGGGGCTCTCTGCAGACCTCACTTTAGGTGTTTGATCGTGATCTCTCCCTGCGCGTCGGTCCATTCAGGGCTTGCGCCTGGCATTCCTGCGTCTCTGATGATCTCGACTGGCACTTCACGCCAACCGCGGTCGGCCCAGCCACCGCCGGCTGCCCGAGCGCACCCGCTCATCGTCAACGCCGTGCGCGTTGCGCCCGCGCAGGGGAACTCGTGCAGCTCGACGGCAGCCCGCACGATTGGCTCGAAGGCCGCGGCCCCCGCCTCACCGCTCTGGGCCTGCAGGATGATGCCACCGGCAAAATCCTGGCCGCGCAGTTCTTCCTGGCAGAAACCACGGAAGGCTATTTCCGCCTGCTGCAGCGCTTGCTCCGCCGCTTCGGTGTCCCTACGGCCTTCTACGGCGACCGCAGCGGCATCTTTGTTCGCAGCGATCCCCACTGGTCGCTCGAAGAAGAACTTGCTGGCCAGCGCCAGCCCACCCAATTCGGCCGCGCCCTCGCGCAACTCGGCATCACCTTCATCGCTGCGCAATCTCTGCAGGCCAAAGGCCGCGTCGAACGCCTCTGGGGCGTCCTTCAGGATCGCCTGTGCAGCGAACTCCGCCTCGCCCAAGCCGCCGATCTGGACTCCGCCAACACCGTGCTACGCCGCTTTATCGCCGACTTCAACCGCCGCTTCGCGCGGACACCGCGCGACACCGCCAAAGCCTGGCGTCCGGCTCCCCATGAACTCGACCGTATCTGTTCGTTCCGGCCCGAGCGCATTGTTAGCAACGACAACGTCGTGCAGTGGGAGGGCCGCCGCTTCCAAATCCCGCCCCAGAACCGCCGCTTCACCTTTGCGGGTGCCAAAATCCAGCTGTACCAAGCTCTCGACGGCCGGGTCTCGCTCTACTACGGCGATACCCGCCCTCGAACACACCAACTCCACTGGGGGTGACATTTTTATGTTGCCGTTAGGGTGACAAATTCACGTTGCTACAACAGCTCTCCGCGATTGTCAAAAACTCTGTCAAGACAAATCTCATTTATTTTTCAGATTAAACCATTGACCGAGGGCTCGGCATTTGCTGAATCGCGCATGCCGATCCAATCAGTCCAAAGTCGAGGCAATTTCTTCATAGGCTGTAAGATTGGAGTATGACTCGCGCACTTGGTCGTGGCCGGGCTGGACGCGGAAGGCGCGACGCTGAGTTGTAAGGATTGCGGAGGTCAGGAGCTGGATGACCTGCCTCTTTGTGTTCTTGGAGAAAACGATGAAACCATCAGGTCAAGAAATAGACGCCGATGAGCTGGAGCCGGAGATGAGCCGCACTTCCGGAAATGGATCTGCTTCCACACCTCCTCGGGAATCTCAAACCCTCGTGATCGAACCATCTGGCTCTGGTGAACTGGCCGGCGGCAAGCCCACCGGTCCCAGAACGGAGCAGGGGAAAAAGAGGTCGAGCAGAAATGCGACGAAGCATGGCGTGTTCTCCAAAGTGATTGTACTGAAGGGTGAATCCAGATCCGAGTATGAGGAACTGCTGACGGGACTGCGGGAAAGCCACCACCCCGAAGGCACGTCCGAGGAACTCTTAGTGGAAAAGCTGCGGTCCTTACATGGCGCCATCGGCGCCTGCTTCTGGCCGAGAGCGCAGAGATTCGAAAGAACATGGAGCTTGTCGAATCGGACCTTGGCCTGATGGGGAAAATCCACAATCCCGATGTTCTCAGACACTGCGTGCAGCTGCTCGATCAACTGTGGAAGCAGATTCAAACGGATGGCTTGAACTATGGGCTCGATAATCGAATTCTAGAAGAAATCTATGGCGATCACGGAAAGAACCGTTTGAGCAAAGACCTCTACGAGTCCTATGCCTCTGAAGAAGAGCGATTGCGTAAAGGACATGCATCACCCGAGCAATGTCGAACGAACATCTTGCGGGGCATCAGCGACGAGATTGGTCGCCTCAGTCGCGATCACGGAGCATGGGCCTCTGTCCAGGCCACCCGAACTCAATTGGAAATAGTGTGTCGCAATGTACCTGATGAGCCAGGACTCGATCGCCTGCTCCGCTACGAAGCGAGTCTCGAGCGGTCTTTCGAGCGAACGCTAAGCCAGTTCGAACGCCTGCAACGGATGCGATTGGGCCAAACGGTCTTGCCCAAGCTCGAGGTGCACCATTCGGTATCTCGAGGATGATCGGATAGGAATAAGTCGGCAGAACCTATATTACTTATAATATTTAAATATTAACTAGTATGTATACTTGTGCGATCTTAGCGTGTCCGCTAGGCGGGGAAGAGAACTCGGTTCACAGATCGGTCCCCAGAACAGTAAAATTACAAAACGAACTCCAATAAGTCTTTTAAATACTGGCGTTTAACGTTCGTGGAGGCTTCTCGATTTGGTCGTGACTGCTAGCCAAGGGATGAGGTGAATCCTCTACTTGATAACAAATGAGCGGCATCAACTTGCCCGCGGGAATCTTGGAGAGCGTCAAGCGTTGCTCGACCACACTGCTGGCCCTTGCAATCTATGCTCAGCTTTCGCCCGCATCGCCCCCTGAAAAATACGTCTGCGCGTCCTTTGGCCTTTGGGGAGAGATTCGTGAATGTCAAAATCAACAACTGAAGCTCCTTGAACGGCTCGACTGATTCCCGCCCGCAAATCGGAAAACGAAACAATTCTCGACAGCAAGGCATTTCGTTTCTACAGAAAACCGGAAACGCCTAACGGGCTATCCGAATCTACCCGGCCTGCTCCCTCGAGCAGATTGGGTCACGTCTATCTGCCGCTCGCCGTGCGACAACCTCCTCGCCCGTGTACAATGAACTTCCAACGTGGCCACGCAATCTCGCATGTTTCAGGGCGCGCCCTCCGGCGAAATCGTCGAAAGCTCGGCGCCTCGCATAACGCGCCGCAACGCCTTTGCCCATCCATTTGATTCCGCCATCGCTGCCGCCCGCACGTGCTACGCTTCGCGCCTGATCGCTCCCGAAGAGATTACCGACAAGCAGCGCCTCAACATCGGTTCCGCTAC
>Ga0187817_10000535_pt1 | contig 16502 bp, 13 predicted proteins | sample NC_wetland_sal_i_17_FD_132431 | JGI IMG/M metagenome (GOLD analysis project Ga0187817, IMG submission 132431) | Wetland sediment microbial communities from Neuse River Estuary, North Carolina, USA - SO4_2 | ecosystem: Environmental > Aquatic > Freshwater > Wetlands > Sediment | place: USA...
ACGGGCAAACGGCAGGAGTCCGACTTCGGCCATCGCACCTCCTGTCTCGATAGAAAACAACCATTCCGAACGGTCGGATACGCCGAATTTTCATCGTCGTAGCGAGGATGTCAACAGAGCCAATCCACCTCATAAATGGCTTTTCGGCACGGCTGAAGCCGTGCCCTGACGGAAACCAGGAACCTCCAGGGGTCAAAGACTCCTGGAGGAAATCCTGCTAAATCATTCTTGCTGCGTGACCGTGGCTGACCTCGGGGTCGGCTCGGTGACTGCGTTGGATGGCCCGCTGATCGCCTCTACGGTGCACTGAAGGACTTCGGTGGGTCGGACTTGTTAGTTTTAACATCCGTGGCTGTCAAGTTTGCTTCACCATTCTTTTCAAGGCTAACGATGATGGTCAGGTCGCCGTTCGCATCCGAGTCGGCCGTGCATGTCATACTGGGACTCGGGAGCACCTGGGCATTGCACGACACGATCGTTCCGTTTCCCTTCGTTACGGCGAGGTCAAACTTTACACTGCGGCCCTTGTAATTCTCTATCGGACTCGACGCATCCAGTTGCCGCGTCACATGATAGACGAACGTGCCTGTCCCCGGCGCTGGCGGGATCGTCGTCGGTGCCTTGGTCCACGTCAGCGTGAACCTCGCGTACACGTTCTGAATTTCTCGGTATGCCCACAGACCGATAAGGCCGACCAGAAGCGCGACAACTGCAACTATGACGATCATTTCGATGATTGTTAGCCCCTGGGACTGCTTGCGTTGTTTGATCGCTCGCATTCTCGTGCCTCCGTTGATGCTCCTTGCCGCCGATGGACAGTCAATATATATAGTATGTCCCGCGTAGATGAGATCCACCGCAGCAGCTGGCGCAAGGATCAGCCATTTGAGCCAAGGCCGCCGCTCGCGATACACTCTTGTGAGAAAAGATGCGGCCCGCCTGTACGTCCTTAATTCCCTTCCGAATCGCGGCGATCTGCCGGTCCGTCCGGTCTGAAACGTCCATGAGCTAGGTGCCTTCGGACCAAGAGGCGAGGTAATGCTCCTGGTCGGGGGTGAGCTTATCTATTTGGAAGCCCATGGATTCGAGCTTGAGCTTGGCGATTTGCTTATCGAGATGCTCGGGGACGGGATAGACCAGTTTTTCGAGCGAACTCGCGTTCTTGACCAGATATTCGGAGGCGAGCGCCTGGTTGGCGAAGCTCATGTCCATGACGGTGGCGGGGTGGCCTTCGGCGGCGGCGAGATTGATGAGGCGGCCATCGCCGAGCAGGTAGAGCTTGCGACCGTCTTTCATGGCGTATTCGTCCACGAAGGGGCGCGCGGGCTTCTTGCCGCTGGATAGCTTTTCGAGCGCGGGGATATCAATTTCAACATTGAAGTGGCCGGAATTGCAGATCACCGCACCGTCCTTCATGTGCTCGAAGTGCTCGTGGGCGATGACGGACTTGTTGCCGGTGACGGTGATGAAGATGTCGCCGAGCTTGACGGCTTCGCTCATGGGCATCACACGGAAGCCATCCATCACGGCCTCGATGGCGCGCGTGGGATTCACTTCGGTGACGATCACGTCCGCGCCCAGCCCCTTGGCGCGCATCGCGACGCCGCGGCCGCACCAGCCGTAGCCGGCGACGACCACGCGGAGGCCCGCGATCAATAGATTGGTGGCGCGAATCACGCCGTCGAGCGTGGATTGCCCGGTGCCGTAGCGATTGTCGAAGAAGTGCTTCGTCAGCGCATCGTTCACGGCGATGATCGGATACTTCAGCGTGCCGTCCTTGGCCATCGCGCGCAGGCGAATGACGCCCGTGGTGGTCTCCTCGGTGCCGCCGATGACGCCCTTGACGAGATCGGTGCGCTTGGTGAGAAGAATGGTGACGAGATCGGCGCCGTCGTCCATGGTGATCTGCGGCTTATGGTCGAGCGCGGCGTTGATGTGCGCGTAATAGGTGGCGTTATCCTCGCCCTTGATGGCAAACGTGGGGATGTTGTAGTCCTTCACGAGCGACGCGGCGACTTCGTCCTGCGTGGAAAGCGGATTCGAGGCGCACAGAACCACGTCCGCGCCGCCGTCGCGGAGCGTGATGGCGAGGTTGGCCGTCTCGCTGGTGACGTGGAGGCACGCGGACATGCGCACGCCCTTGAGCGGCTGCTCCTTGATGAATCGCTTGCGAATCAATTGCAGCACCGGCATGTGCTGATTGGCCCATTCGATGCGCCGCTTGCCCTTTTCCGCAAGCGCGAGATCCTTCACGTCGCCGTTCAACTTGGTTTCCGTTTCCACAAGAGCTCCTTGGAATGAAATAATTCGGGATGACAGGCAAAGAGGCGCGCGAGAATCAAGCGCGCGACACAGCCACTGGCCCGAACGAGGCGGCCGCGTTGCGAATGGCGTCGGCCTTGTCGGTGCGCTCCCAAGTGAAGCCCGGGCCCGTCCGGCCGAAATGGCCGTAGGCGGCGGTCGGGCGGTAAATGGGACGCCGGAGATCGAGCGTTTCGATGATTCCCTTGGGCGTGAGCTTGAAAAACGACCGGATCAGCTCGGTGATGTGCGCGTTGGGAATCGGGCCGGTGCCGAAAGTGTCCGCCATGACGGAAACCGGCTCGGCCACGCCGATAGCGTAAGCAAGCTGGACTTCGACCTTGCGCGCCAAGCCCGCGGCGACCAAATTCTTCGCCACGTAGCGCGCCATGTAGCAGGCCGAGCGATCCACCTTCGAGGGATCCTTCCCCGAAAACGCACCCCCGCCGTGGCGCCCATAGCCTCCATACGTATCCACGATGATTTTGCGGCCGGTAAGGCCCGCGTCGCCCATCGGTCCGCCGGTGACGAACCGCCCTGTAGGATTCACGTGAATTTTCGTGTGCTTATCGAACATGTGCGGGGGAACAACGGGCTTGATGACCTTCTCGATGACGGCGTCGGTCAAATCGGAATGGGATACTTTCTCGCTGTGCTGCGTCGAAATCACCACGCACTCGACGCGCGCCGGTCGGCCGTCGCGGTATTCGACCGAAACCTGAGACTTTCCATCGGGCCGCAGAAAATCAACGATGCGCTGCTTGCGAATATCCGCCAGCCGGTGGGCTAGCTGGTGGGCCAACTGGATCGGCATGGGCATCAGCTCGGGCGTTTCGTCGCAGGCGTAGCCGAACATCATGCCCTGATCGCCGGCGCCGCCGGTATCCACGCCCATGGCGATGTCAGGAGATTGCCCCTTCACGGCGGAAATCACGCCGCAGGTCTCGGCGTCGAATCCATATTTGGCGCGGTCGTAGCCGATGTCGCGAACCACTTCGCGCGCGATCCTTTCGTAATCGAGCGCGCCGCGGTGCTCCTCTTTAATCGTGATTTCGCCGGCGATGACGATCAAGCCGGTGGTGACCAGCGTCTCGCAGCCCACGCGCCCCAGCGGATCGTGCTTGAGGACCGTATCCAGCACCGTATCTGAAATCTGATCGGCGATTTTGTCGGGATGCCCCTCGGTCACCGATTCCGAGGTAAACAGGAACTTCTCATCCATACGGGTCAAAACAGTACCCTCCGGGGGAATTGGGAGCAATTATTGGGCCGAACACCACCCCATCAAAACAGCCCCAAAAGCCTAAGATGATGACGCTAACATGCCGCTCCAAACAGTGTCAATCTTCCGGAGGGAAACGCGTTACATCAAAGTGGAAATGCGTTTTACCGGGATGGCGCTTTCTATGCGGCGCCGCGGCGATACAGCAGAAAGGCGCGGATGAAGGGGTCCAGGTCGCCGTCGAGGACCTTCTGGACATCGCCGCGCTCGACCTTGGTCCGCAAATCCTTTACAAGCTGGTAGGGCTGCAGCACGTAGGAGCGAATCTGGCTGCCGAAGCTGATGTCGGATTTCGTGGCATCGAGCTTGGCCACATCGCCGCGGCGTTTTTCGAGTTCGAGCTCATAGAGCCGCGACCGGAGAACCTTCATGGCGATTTCGCGGTTCTTGTGCTGGCTGCGCTCGTTCTGGCACTGGACGACGATGCCGGTCGGCAGGTGCGTGAAGCGCACGGCCGATTCGACCTTGTTGACGTTCTGGCCGCCGTGGCCGCCGGCACGGAAGGTGTCTATGCGAAGGTCCTCGGGCTTCACGACAACTTCGATTTGATCGTCAATTTCCGGCACGACGAAAACCGAAGCGAACGACGTGTGGCGCCGCGCCGCCTGGTCGAACGGCGAAATGCGCACCAGGCGATGCACGCCGCTTTCTCCCGCGAGCAGCCCATATGCGTTTTCGCCCTCGATCTCGACCGTCGCGGACTTGATGCCCGCTTCCTCGCCGGGAGTGGAATCGAGCACCGTGGCTCGAAAGCCTTTTTGCTCCGCCCAGCGGAGATACATCCGCAGCAGCATCTCGGCCCAGTCCTGCGATTCCGTGCCGCCCGCGCCAGGCTTGATGGTCATGATGGCGTTCAGGCGGTCGCTTTCGCCGGCGAGCAGAGTTTTCGTTTCGAGGTCGGAAACGTAGGCGTCGGCGGAGGCCAGCTCTTTGGCGATGTCTTCGAGCAGCGAATCGCGCTGGGCGTCATTCGCTTCCTCCTGCGCGAGATGAAAATAGGTGTCGAGGTCGCTGGTCTTGCCGGCGAGCACCTTTTCGGCGTTCACGCGGTCTTCCAACTGCTTGCGCTGCTGCATCACGGCCTGCGCGGCGGCCTGGTCCTGCCAGAAATTCGGGGCGTTTATTTTTTCTTCTACTGCGGCGAGTTGCTGGCGGGCGGCGGAGGCGTCAAAGATAGCTCCGCACAAGCTCGATGCGCTTCCGTAGCTCGGCGTAGCGCTGCTGCAGGTCTTCGATGTGCTGAGTCGTCGGCATGCTTCGATTTTACACACGAAACTCGAAATTCGAAAATCGAAACTCGCGGCCGTGGTGGCTCATCAGTATTCGATTCGCGCGCTGAGCAGGCTCCAGCCGGAGTGGGTTGACTGGGCGGTTGAGATTAGCAAAAATGCTCGCCAGAGTATGGTCAAACGAAATGAACCCCCGCCATTAGAGCCACGGGAATTTCGATCCCCGGAGGAAATTGATTCGGCTGTTATTAAGCTCGCTCGTCGGATTCAGGAGCTTGAGCGGCTTGATGTCAAAGGTGCGACTCTGAACCAGACCGGCGCAGTCGAAGTGGCCATAAGTAACGTTCGAGAAACCATACGTGAAGTATTTGGCTCGAATTCTCCCGAGTTTAAGGAGTACGGACACTTAGAGCTATGGGAAGGCTCAATGTACATGGGGATGAATGATTCTGAAATCATTGGGGGTGTAGACCGTGGCCGCCGACAGGTAATCGGGATTTTGAATGGCCTTGTCGATCGCCTGAAAGAGAAGCGAGAAGACCTCGAGACGGGAACGACACCAGCACCATCAACGTACTTCGACCGCTTGAATCTCCATCCACGAGTCCGCGAGGTTTCGCGAGACCTCTTCATGGATGGACATCCTTGGGAAGCGGTGTTCGCTGCCTCCAAGGCCTTGATAAATTACATCAAAGAGCGGTCTGGGCGTGACGATCTCGACGGTGCGCCGCTTGTCAGAGCGGTATTCTCCAGGAATAATCCGGCGCTAGCGTTCAACGATCTTGCAAACCAAACTGACTTGGATGAGCAGGAAGGAATGATGCATTTATTTGAGGGCGTTGTACTGGCAATCCGAAATCCAGGTGGTCACTCTTTTCCCGAGGGCCCGGAGCAGCGCGCCATTGAATACATTTCGCTCATCAGCTTGCTTGCGTACCGTGTGCAGGAATCAAAACGCCGTAGGACGCCGTAACGCGCCTTACGGCACGGGTGCCTTACTTGCTCTTGGGCCAGGCGAATCCCCGCGGTTGCGGCCGAGAATCGCTATTGCCAGCAGCACGACCGAAACGATGACGCAGAGCCACGCGAACCAATCGCCGTGGATCGCGTAAAACGTCAGATCGTCGCGAAAGGCATAGGGCGCGTCGAGCTGGCCGCGAATATCGGGCGCGAGCTCGGCGGCGATGCGTCCATAGGGATCGACAGATACGGTGTAGCCGTTGTTCGTATCGCGGAGCAACCAGCGGCGATTTTCCACCGCGCGCACGCGCGCCATCATCAAATGCTGCGAGGGAGCCCCGGACCGCCCGAACCACCCGTCATTCGAGACGTTGATCAAAAGCTCCGCGCCGTTCAGCGTGAATTGCCGCACCTCATCCGGAAAAACCGCCTCGTAGCAAATGAACACGGCGAATGTCCCGTCGGGGAGTTGGCCCACGCTGTATTCCGCGCCGGGAGTGAAATCTCCGATGTCCGCAGTGAGCTTGCCCGCGAAGGTGAGCCAGCGCCGCAGCGGCACGTATTCGCCGAACGGAACGAGCCGAATCTTGTCGTAGGTGAAAAGCCGCCGGCCCGAAGGGCTGAGCAGCACGGCGCTATTCGACGCCTCCCACTTCCCTCCCATGCCCTGCTTCCAATCCACCACGCCGACCAGAAAATCGGCTGCCGAATCGGCGGCGATGCGGCGCGCGCGCGCCGCGAAGGCGGAATCCTGCAGGCTGAACGGCGCGGGAACTTCGGGCCACACGATGATGCCTGGCGTAGTGATCGCTGCGTCCACGCTGATGCGCTCAAGCTCGTCGAGCTCGCCCGCGTGGATCACGCCCCAATCGGCGGGATATTCCTCGGACTGCGGAAAATTCGTCTGCACGAGATGCGCGGTGTGGTCGGGCTCCTCGCGGGGAACCAGATAGCGGCCGACCACCCCGACGACGATCAAAATCAACGACGCGGTGAACGCCCTTTGCCAAGCGCGCTGCGATCTTTTGCTGGTGCTGCCATAGGGCGGACCATGCCGGACCGGAGCATGCGGCGCGCGCCGGCCGATCAGAATCGCATAAGCCAGCAGCGAGCCGTATCCCACAATCACGAAGCTCAGCCCATAAATTCCCGTGACCGTGGTCAATTGGACGAACGCCAGATTGCCGCTGGCCGCATAGCCGGCCAGGTTCCACGGAAAGGCGATGATGGGCAAATGCGAGCGCGCGAATTCGAGCGTCACCCATAGAAACGGCGCGAGCACGCAGGCCAGCACCGTGCTGCGCCTCGACGCCAGCGCCACGGCCCACGTGAAAAACGCCACGATGATTCCGCCGGCGACGGCCAGCAAACCAAGCAAGCCCGCGGCGGTCAGCGCCCCCACGTTGCCGTACTGCCGCATCACCGTGTCAATCCACGGCACGCCGATCACGTAAAATAAAACGCCCTGCACGAATCCGGCGAGCAGCGCCATCGCCGTCCGCGCGTGATACGCGGCCAGCACCAGCATCGTCACGGCAAACCACGACAAAATGGAGAGATTGTAATTGGGAAAGGAAAGCGCCAGCGCGACGCCGCTCGCCGCGGCAAGCAGCAATCGCGCTCGTCCGGAAAGATTCATTCAGCGCTTCATAATAACCTTAAAGCCGTCGCGGTCAAGGGCGACGCGCGCCGCTTGCGCCGATTTCTCGTCGGAATAGGGCCCCACCTGCACGCGATAGAGGCTGTCCACAGTGGGAGCGACGACGAACGAGGGGAACCCTTTCTGTTGTAGCGCGTCGGCCATCGCCAGCGCGTCGCTTTCATGCTTGAGCGCCGCGAGCTGGAGCGCGATGCCGGCCTTCTGCGCCTTCGACGGCGCCACGGGCTTCGCGCCGCGCGACGCCGCGACCGCCGGCATCTTCACGGGCACCGTGGACGGCGTTTCCGCAGCATTTGAAGCATCGGGGATACCCGTAACGGACGGCTTCTCCGCCGCGGGTTCGAGGTGCGACTGGTCCTTGCGCGTGTAGAAATCCCATTCACCTGCGGCGGGCGCTGCAGGGGCTGCTTCCGGCTTGGCCTTCGGTGAATCAAGCACCGCGGGCGCGATTCGATCCGACGCCGCCGCGTGCACCGGCCCGCCGAACTGATTCCGCCCCATCACATAGCCGAGCGTGAAGAAAACGCCGCACAGCAGGACGACGCCGAGAAACAGGCCCACCAGATGCCTGCTCTCGAGCACCCGGTCGCCGCCCCCGCGTCTTCCGCTTGCAGCCATGGATTCTATTTCTTCTCCACGAACGCCTTCACCCACTGCGAAATGATGTCCACCGGCAATGGAAACACGACCGTCGTGTTTTTCTCGACGCCGATTTCCGTCAGCGTCTGCAAATAGCGCAACTGGATGGCAGCCGGCTGCTTCTCGAGGATCTCGGCCGCCTCGGCCAGCTTCGCCGAGGCTTCGAACTCGCCCTCGGCGTGAATCACTTTCGCCCGGCGCTCGCGCTCGGCCTCCGCCTGCTTGGCGATGGCGCGCTGCATATTCTCCGGGATATCCACCTGCTTGACCTCAACCTTCGTAACCTTGATACCCCAAGGCTCGGTATCCTGGTCAAGGATTAGTTGCAACTTGGAGTTTACCTTTTCGCGCTCCGACAGAATGGCGTCCAATTCAAACTGGCCGACAAGGCTGCGGAGCGTGGTCTGCGCAAGCTGTGAAGTGGCGTACAGATAGTTTTGCACCTGCGAAAGAGCCAAGTTGGCGTCCACCACGCGGAAGTAGCACACCGCGTTCACCTTCACGGAAACGTTGTCGCGAGTGATGACGTCCTGCGGGGGCACGTCGAGCGTTTCGATTCGCAGCGAGATTCGCGTGAGCTTGTCTATGGGGAAGAACACCAGGCGCAGCCCCGCGCCCTTGGCCTCCGGCAGCATGCGCCCGAGGCGGAGCACGACGCCGCGCTCCCATTCCTTGATGACGTACACCGAGTTGAAAAACCAGATCAAAAAGATCACTACGCAAAACGCGACCACAACCATAGTAGGATCCATCGCCCCCTCCTCAATTTCCCTTACTAAAAATAGCTATTGCGGCAGCTTGGCCGGTTCAACCTCTAGCGTCAACCCGGCAATTCTTCTGACGCGCACGCGCGCCCCCTTCGGAATGCTCGCGCCAGGTCGCGTGGCCGCGCGCCACAACTCCCCGTGAATGCGCACCATCCCGCCATCTGGGCCCACCTCTGCCGTGACCTCGCCCTCTTCGCCCATCAGCTCCTCTTTGCCCGTCGAGGATTTCCACGTGCGCGACCGCAGTACCAGCCGCATCAGCACCACCACAATCACCGCGAACGGTATGGCCACGCCCAGCGCCGCGCTCAAGCTCACCCCCATGCCCGTCAGCGGCGAGCGTATCAGCATCAGGGCCCCCAACACCATGGAGATCACGCCTCCGACGCCGAGCACTCCATGCGTCGGGAACTTCGCCTCCAGGACAAACAGGCCGAGCGCCAGCGCGATCAGCAGCAGTCCGGCGAAGTTCACCGGCAGCAGGTGCATGGCAAAGAGCGCCAGCACCAGGCAGATTCCTCCGATCACACCGGGCGCGAATACCCCCGGATGCGTGTATTCCGTGTACAGCCCCAGCACGCCCACAATCAACAGGATGAAGAAAGTGTCCGGGCTCACGACCCAGGAAAGAAATTTTTCGCGCGCCGTCATTTCGCGGGGCTCGATCACCGGGTTCGCCAGCGCCAGCACGGTTTGCGTTCCATCGAAGCGCGCGATCGTGCGCCCGTTGAGCTTCGCGAGCAAATCCTCGGGCGAGGAAGCCTCGAGATCCACCAGCTTGCCGTCGAGCGCCTCCTTTTCGCTGAAGGCTTTCGCATCCGTCACCGCGGTGGCTGCAAGGTCCGCGTTCCGCCCGCGCTTCTCGGCATAGCTGCGCAGATATGCCGCAGCCTCGTTGATGATCTTCTTGTGCAGCGTTTCGTCAATCTGGACCACTTGGCCGCCGATCGCCACGATGGGCGAGGCCGCGCCGGTATCGGTTCCCGGCGCCATGGCGGCCACGTCCGCCGAAAGCAAAATGAAAAATCCGGCCGAAGCGGCGCGCGCTCCGCTGGGAGACACGTATGCGGCCACGGGAACCGGCGAGTGCAGGATGGCCTGAATGATTTCCCGCATGGAAGTGTCCAGCCCGCCGGGCGTGTTCATGGTGATCAAAATCAACGAGGTGCGCTCCCGCCCCGCCGCTTCGATGCCATTGACGATATATTCGGAAAGGATCGGCTCGATTTCGCCGTCAATGCTGAGTTCCACCACGCGGGAAGACGCTGCGGGAGCAACGGGCGATGGGCTTGCAGAAGGCGCTGCGGCGCGCGCAGCGCAAGCCAGCGACACCGTCCAGGCCACGCACACAGCCGCCAGCGAACGCCATGATCGTGAAGCCATCTCGGGCCGGTATTATAGCAGGAGAATCGCACTTCGCCGCGTGCGGGTGCCGCAGCACCGCCCTCAGCCCTCAGTTGGACCCCGGCGTCTTTTGCTCCGGCGAGGAGGCTGGCGGTGGGTGCAGAACTTCCTGCACGCGAGGATCCTGGATCACCTTGGCAAACGCCGGATCCTTTTCCGCGGAGGCCAAGTCTTTATAGCCGCTGTCGCGCGCCAGCTTCAGATACTCCGCTGTGTGCTGCGCGTCGCCCGCCTGCGCGTAGGATTTCGCCAGCAGGAAATCAAGCATACCGAGATTCGCAGCCGCATGCTGCTCCGCCAGTGGGCCGACCGCGGCATTCTCTTCCAGGACGCGCGGATTGAGCGCCAGCGCCTTTCCGAACGCATCCATCGCCTCGGGATATTTCTGCGCCGCGTAATACGCATACCCCAGGTTCGCCCACACCGCAGCCTTGTCCGCGCCGAGCGATAGCGCCTTCCGGTAACAGCGAATCGCTTTGCCATAGCGCCTGTTCGAATAGGCGATCGCTCCCAAATTGTTCACCGCGCTTCCGAGATGCTTATCCGCGCGAACCGCTCTCTTGCAAAGATGCTCGGCGCGATCCAGCTCACCCAATTGCAAACGGGCAACGCACGCCTGATTGAGGACCTGCGCATCGTTGGGATCGTATCGGAGAACCTGCTCGAAGGCCGCTGCTGCCAGCAAGTAGTCCTTGCGCGCCAGCAACAACCGCGCGTGCTCCAACTCTGCTTTCCGTGACGACGCCGACTCGCCAGCCGCCGCTGATTGATTCGTTGCTTGCCCGGCGCGGCCATTCGCCGCCCCGAACGCAACCAGCACGGCCAAGAGCGTCAAAAATTTCATGCCTCGCACCCTGACAAGATGTTTACGGCTGAGGCTTCGAATTGTCCGCGGGCTTCTTGTCCCCGCCGAAAACGCCGAAGATGCGGTTCAGCAAAGTCTTCTTTTGCTCCTGCGCCCCCTGCGTGCCAGGAGCTGCCCCTGCATTCGACGGCGCCGGAGGCCCCGCTCCCTGCGAATTCGCGGATGGCGGACCCGGTGAACTCGCACCCTTTCCTCCGAGCACGCGGTTCAGCCATGTGCCTCCGGGCGCGGGCGCCTGGGCCGCGAACGCCCCGCCATGCAACTGGCAGTACTCGGTCGGCTCGCTTCCGGCGATGAAATATTCATTTTCCGTCTTCGGACAGTTCGGCGTAGCCAGCTGTCCGCTCTGCGGATCAATCATCGCCTGCACCACACCGGCAGGCGGCTCGAACTCCTGCGTATTGCGGTACGCGGGGAGCGTCGTCGCGCGCTTCATGAACTCGCCCCAAATCGGCGCGGCGGTCTGCCCGCCGGCGAGCCCCAGGTCGCGGTTGTCGTCGAACCCGATCCACACCACGCACAGCAGATTCGACGTGTATCCGGCGAACCACCCGTCGTGCGATGTGCCCGTCTTCCCTGCCGCGGGCGCGGTGAACCCCATCGCCCGCACCGGATACCCGGTGCCGTGATTGATCACGTCTTCCAATATGTTGGACACCAGAAACGCCACGCGCGGATCAAGCACCGCGCGCGTCTGGGGCGCCGCCGATTCCTCCTCGTCGCCATTCGCCGAAACCACGCTGCGGATGAACAGCGGCTCCGCTCGAATCCCGCCATCCGCGAACGCCGTGTAGCCCGCCGCCACGTCCACCGGCGTCATTTCGTACGCGCCCAGCGCCACAGCCGGCGTGGCCTGGATGTTCGATCCCAGCCCCATCTGCCGCGCCAAATCCACCACGCGCTGGTACCCAATCATCTCCGCCACTTTCACCGTGGCCACGTTCAGCGAATGCACCAGGGCGTCATGCGCTGTCACTGTTCCGTAGAATTCTTCGCCGAAGTTGTTCGGCGTGTATTCCTTGCCGTCGAACTGGAACGTCGTCGGCTCATCGTCTACGGTCGTGACCGGCGTTACCACGGGCTGAAGATTCTCCACCGCGTTGTCGAACGCCGCCGCATACACAAACGGCTTGAATGCCGACCCGGGCTGTCGCCGGGCGAGCGCGTGATTGAGCTGGCTTTCGCCGTAGTCGCGTCCGCCGACGAGCGCCCGAATCTCACCCGTGTGCGGATCGAGCGCCACCAGCGCCACCTGCGCCTGCGGCACCGGCTGGCCCCGTTTCTTCCAGATGGCGTACCGCCGCGCCAGCAGCTTGTCCACACTCTGCATGCCCATATCCACCGCTGTTTCCGCCGCGCGCTGCAGGTCCGGATCGAGCGTCGTGTAAATCCGGTAGCTCTGCGTCTCCAAATCGTTTTCCGAAAGGTTTTCGAGCAGATGGTCCTTCACCATGTCCACAAAATACGGCGCGGCGGCACCCTCGGAGCCTCCGTTCACCAGCTTCAGCTGGGTTTTCTTCGCGGCGGCTTCCTGGTCCTTGGTGATGAAGCCGTCCTCGGCCATCTGTCCCAGCACGCGATCTCGCGTCTGCTCCGCGCGGTCGCCGTGCCGCTCCGCGCTTGAGTAGCGGTTCGGCGCGCGGATGATTCCCGCGAGAAACGCCGCCTCGCCCGCGCTCAGCTCTCGCACGTCCTTGCCGAAATACGCCTCGGCGGCCTCGCCGAAGCCTCGTATGGCGAAGCTGCCGCGGTTACCCAGGTAAATGTCGTTCGCGTACAGTTCGAAGATCTGCTGCTTCGAGAAGCGCTCATCCAGCTCCGCCGCCATCAGAATTTCCTTCAGCTTTCGCCGCCACTCGCGCTTCGTCGAAAAGAAGAACGTCCGGGCCACCTGCATATCAATCGTGCTCGCGCCCTGCGCCTTCTCGGCGCGCGTCACGTCGTAAAAGGCCGCGCCGAACACCCGCACCATGTCCAGCGCCCCGTGCTCGAAAAACCGCTTGTCCTCCGCCGCCAGCACCGCGTGGATCACCACCGGCGGCAGATCTTCGTACCGCACCACGCGCCTCTTCTCCCGCGTGCTGTCGAACAGGTTCGTAATCAGTTGTGGCTCAACCTCGGCCCAGCCTCGCTCCGCGCCGTCCGCGGCCTGCGTGATGCTCGATATGTACGGCCCCGAAAATTCCACGCGCAGCGCATTGCCGCCGCGGAAGTACGAGCTTTCTGAAGGATGGATCTCCACCCCCGATTCCGTCGCGCTGAACTCCCCCGGAGTGCCCTCCACCGCGCTCTCCTGATACCCGGCGCGCAGCAAATAGCTCTTCAGGTCGCCGGGGCGCAGCGCTTCTCCCGCGTAAATCAGCGCCGGCGCCGAATACACCTGCGATGTGTTCTGGAAAATTTGCCCGGTCAGCCGCTGGTCAATCAGGTGCTTGAACTGGATGTAGTAGAAAACAAAGACGCTGGTGACCGCCAACACCACGGCCAGCGCCGCGCACAGCAGCGTGATGGCGAACCCGGAGGTCCAAAAGCCACGGGCGATTCGAATCCGCAAACAATTTCTCCGTGATCACGCGCCCTCTGGGATCTGCGCGTATATCCTCTGCGGCGGGCAGCGTTGCCGGGGCTGGACGCCCAGGCCGCCTACAATATGATTGTAGCGCTAAATGGTATGGTTGTCCGCGTGGAGATGGAACTGAAGGCTGAACTGATAGACCGCCAGATCAATCGGCACCGAGTACTGCAGCGTGATATCCACCCTGCCGCCGTCCATAATCACCTGGACATCGTCCCGCTTCACCGGGACTCCTAGCTCCTGCGCCTTGCTCATCACGTCATTCTGGACATCGTCCGCCGATTTCTTGGGATAGCCCGTCAGCGCGAAGCGCGACTCGCTTTCGATGGCGTCCTGAAGTTGATAGTTCGCAAAGTAAACCGGAACGAGTTTGACCCCCACGAAAATCAGAAATCCCAGGAACAGCAGGGCCAGAGCAAAGTTCAGCCGCGCACCGCCTCGCTCCTCGCTCTGGTTTCGCTGCGTCATGCGAACTCGAACCTCTCGAAGATTTTGCCACCCCCCGTTCCCATGTAAGCTAGCACAGCACCGGCCCGGCGCCGTAGTCGCTTAGGTTTGCCTGTTTGCGATGAGTAAACGGGTGCGTGGCGGCATCCACCAGCAGGCTAATAGGCGCGGGCGAAGATGGCCCTTTCTTTCGCGGGCTGGCCGCAATAAATGCACTTGCCGGATCCGGGGTTCTGCTCGACGGGAATGCAGCGCATCGTCGCCTTGGTTTCTTCCTTGATTTTTTCCTCGCACGCGCTCCCGCCGCACCACCATGTGAACGCGAATCCCTTCTCGACCGCCTTCTTGAACTCTTCATAGTCGGCAGGCTGGGCAGTGTTCGCTTCGCGAAAGGCGAGCGCGCGATCGTAGAGCGCCTTCTGAATTTCCTCGAGCATTTGCGCCACGGCCGCGGCGATTCCCTGCTGCGGGACGAAGGTCTTCCCTTCCTTCCCCGGACGGTCCCTGCGCGCCAGGACTACGGAGCCCTTGGCCACGTCCTTCGGCCCCAGCTCGATCCGCAGCGGAACGCCGCGCATTTCCCAGTCGTTGAATTTGAAGCCGGGGCTCACACCTTCGCGCTCGTCCATCTTCACGCGAATGCCCGCATCGGTAAGCTCCCGCGCGACCTTCCGCGCGCTTTCCAGCACGCTTGCCTTTTCCTCGTCCGTCTTGAAGATCGGCACGACCACCACCTGGTACGGCGCCAGCCGCGGCGGCAGGATCAAGCCCTGATCGTCGCCGTGCACCATGATGATGGCGCCGATAAAGCGCGTCGAAAGCCCCCACGAGGTGGTCCAGCAATGCTGCAGCACGCCGCTTTTATCGAGATAGCGGATCTCGAACGCTTTCGCGAAATTCTGTCCCAGGTTGTGCGACGTTCCCGCCTGCAGCGCCTTGCCGTCGCCCATCATCGCTTCGATCGAGTACGTCTGATCCGCCCCCGCGAACCGCTCCGCCGCCGATTTTCGCCCCGGAATCACCGGAATGGCCGCTTCGCGCACGGCGAAATCCGTGTAGACATCAAGCATCTGGCGCGTCTCGAACTCCGCTTCTTCTGCCGTCGCGTGCGCCGTGTGGCCCTCCTGCCAGTAAAATTCGAGCGTGCGCAGAAAGAGCTTCGTCCGCAGCTCCCAGCGGACCACGCTATTCCACTGATTGATCAGCAGCGGGAGATCGCGGTAGGACTGAATCCACTTCGCGTAGGCGTGGCCTATGATGGTCTCCGAAGTCGGACGGATGACGAGCGGCTCTTCGAGCTTTTCGCCGCCGCCGTGCGTCACCACGGCCAGTTCGGGCGAAAATCCCGCCACGTGCGATTTTTCCTTTTCGATGAAGCTGCGCGGAATCAGCAGCGGGAACGCGGCATTCACGTGCCCGGTGGCCTTGAAGCGCTTGTCGAGCGCCGCAGTGATGTTTTCCCACAGCGCCCAGCCGTAGGGCCGCACGATCATGCAGCCGCGCACGGGGGCGTAGTCCGCCAGCTCCGCCCGCAGGACGACCTGGTTGTACCATTCGGAGAAATCCTCCGCCCGCGTCGCCAGCTTCTGTTCCACCATTTTTGTGGCAGCCCCGTCTATAGCCGCCCTTTCCGGGAGGCCAGCAAGCGCCCAAGGTTAGGAGACTCCACCAGCGAAGTCAACCCACGGATTACCGGCCTTCGCGCACCAGAAAATATATGCGATTTTGTACCTATTAGAACGGAGGCCGGTCCTTTGTTTTCAACAAGATAGCTCGAATTCACAGGATTGTATACTTCACGCCAGAATGGGGTTATAATCCCGTGGTAAGTCGTGGCGAGAATTCTGCGGCTTCGCGGGAGCGTGCTTTGTGCAAATTGTTAACCGTCTCCAACATCCAGGTTGGGTAGGGATTATCTTGCCTCTCTTACTTGCAATCGTGTCTACGTTTACCCCGGGAAGTGTACGGGTAGCACTGCTGATTTGTGCCGTCATCGCGGCAACATGGATATTTCATAATACAGAATTCACAGGCAAGAGACGTTGGGTGACTACTCTTGGTCTCCTTGTCTTTCTGGCGATTGCTGCGGGTGTATTTTTCGCGGGCCGTAAATACGATGCCCGTAGTTCAAATATAGCATCTACGCAATCGCCACCGCCCGAGACTCCCTCAATAAGTGAGGAACCAAACTTAGATTTTTCATTTAGCCAGATTGCAACTGGCCCACCGCCATCTTTTTTGCCTCGGGGGATGACCTGACCGGGGATTTTTGTACCAGGAGGAATGAGAGAGAATCCACCTGGGAGGAAGAACGGTCATGCCTATCAAGAGGTACAAGCCCGAGCAGATCGTGACGCTGCTTCGGCAGATTGA
>Ga0187817_10000537_pt1 | contig 16471 bp, 22 predicted proteins | sample NC_wetland_sal_i_17_FD_132431 | JGI IMG/M metagenome (GOLD analysis project Ga0187817, IMG submission 132431) | Wetland sediment microbial communities from Neuse River Estuary, North Carolina, USA - SO4_2 | ecosystem: Environmental > Aquatic > Freshwater > Wetlands > Sediment | place: USA...
TCCTGTTCCGTAGGTTGCTCTAGGCCGCGCACGTCGCGCCGTCACGGAAGGAAGACGCACGCTGCGACGCAGACCCCGTAGTGGTCCATCGGGATCGACAGCTCCTCGGTCCGGTACCGGATGCGACGCAGCTCGACCCCGCGGAAGTGGGCGATCTCCTCCATCCGCCACTTGAGGAACTCTTTGAGCGACTTCTGGGTACCGTGGAGATGGGCTTCGGCGACGTAGCCTCCCTGTCCGTCCGTCCGAAACGCGTAGGCGATCCCCGCGCTGATCACCTCGCCTTCGCCGCCCGCGTGCCGCGCGAGGACGCCGTGCGTGATGGCCCCCCGGGGGATCGGCTCCCGGTCGACCTGGCGGATCCCCACCGGGAGGACGGACGAGACGCTGACCAGGTTCTGCTCGCCGATCCCGGCCTGCAGGAGGGCGAGGTCGAACGCGTTGAGCTCGCTGGTCTTGTTGATCCCCCTGCCGCTCGTCACGAAGAAGTGGGTCGGGATCGGGACCAGCGTCCGAGAGGAGGCGACGGTCGACCGGGGCACATTCTCGGGGAAGAGGTACGTCCCTTAAGGTTTCGTGCGCGGGGCGCGGCTAGACCATGATCGCGTGCCGTCGGCGCATCGAATCCTCGGTCTCCCCGCGGACCCGGAGGAGCTCGGCGATCAGGCCGTCGGTGAGCCGAAGACCCGCGGACTCGAACAGGGTCCCGAGCGGAGCGAACCGAGGGCGGTCGGGGTCCTCCTCGAACTCCACGGTGAGGAGGAGGGTCGCGGTGTGCGCGAGCTTCGAGCCCGGGCGGCCCGTGAGGACGACGAGCTCCGCGCCCACCCGCCGCACGATGTTCGCGGTTTGGATCGATGTTTGGCTCTCTCCCTGGGCGGAGAGGATGAAGACCGCATCGTGCCGTCGAACGATCGGCGTCACGCTCTCCCCGATGACGTAGGCACGTAGCCCGGCCTGGACGAGTCGCATCGCGAACGCTCGCCCGACGATGCCGCTGCGCCCCGCGCCGTAGACAAAGATCTGCGGGGCACGGAGGAGGATCTCGACCGCTCGGGCGATCGACTTCGGGTCGATCCGCTCGAGCGCTGTGGTCACGCGCTCGCCGATGTACTGCTGGGCGTGGACGAACGTCGTCCCGTTAGCGCTGGTGGACACGGGCACGGGCCCGCACCTCCTTCTTGGGCGGCTTGCGCGCCGCGGGACGCGCGCGGGCCGCCGCGGGGAGCGGGGGGCGGGCCCGCGGCGGGACCGGGCGCGCCGCGGGGGCCCCTTTGCGGGGAGGGATCGGCGGTGCCTTCGATGGGGGCCGCGGGGAAGGCGGCGCGTGCAGCTTGGTCCAGCGCCGCGTGAGCGCCCGCTCGTAGAGGAGCTTCATGTACATCGCGTCGTGCTCGAGGAGCGGTGAGCTTGAGATCACCGTCACGTCGTAGTCGCGCTCGGCCAGGAGCTCGGCGACCGGGTCGAACCGCACCTGGCCACGTTTGATCGGGGTCAGGCGGAACTCACCGGGCCCGTAGAACTCGACGCCCGAGAAGTTGAGGTAGAGCGGACCGCGGGTCGCCTCGACGAACTGTCGGATCACGGGCTCGAGCTGCTCGGCAGCCTCGAAGGTCGTTCGCTCGCGGGCCGCGAGGTGCGGAAGGTTGAGGACGGGGACGATCCCCTTCACCTTGCGTCCGAGCTCGAGGACCTCCTCGCGGGAACCGAAGACGTCCGGGTGGCCGCTCGGCTCGATCGCCAGCCGCACAGCGCCCTTTGAGAACTTGGCCAACCATTCGGAGAGGTCCGACACGATCTCCGTCAGCTCCTGGACAGAGTCCGCCCGCTCTCCGGGCCCGTAGAAGCCGAGGTGCGTGACCGCGAGTCGCGCCCCGAGCCCGTGGGCCAGGACACCCGCCCACTGGATCTGGCGGGTCGATTGCTCGCGTGCGTCCGCCGAACCGAAGAAGTCGACGTAGTAGGGGGCGTGCAAGGTGAGGTCGGTGTCCAGCGCTCGGCCGAGGGCTTTCGTTTGTTGGAGGTCCGCGAAATCCTTCGCAAGGCTCCACGTGAGGGTGGTCACCGAATCGCGCCGCTTGATCGGAGCCGTGATCGTCGCGAGGTTCGGCGCGCCTCCCTGATGGTCGGAAGGCCCCACGCTGACGACGAGCTGCTGAAGGAGTTCGCGGGGGAGCTTCCCGACCTCCTCGTCCAGGGCGAGCCGGGTGAGGGGATTGACCTTGATGAACTGCACCTCCATCGCGGTCAGGCCGAGATGGTGAACGTCCGCGATGCCGTCACGTAGCGTGCGTCCCTTGCACGAGAGAGGGATCCCCGCGGGTCCGAAACGGATCACGAGTAACCAGGCCTCAAAAGAGGGGAGGGGGGGCTAAACTGCGAACCTATATAGCGGAAGCCGGCGCCGCCGGCCGAGGCGTCCCGGGACCGGGCCGGCCCCCGCGACGCGGGCGGAAACCGATCGCGACCAGATAGAGTTCCGAGGACGGTTCGCGTGACGCGGGAGGCTTCGTTCGCCGGACGCGGTCGAACGATGGCGCGAGGGTGCGCTCGAGGTCATCGAGCAGGTCCCCGTCGAACACCTTGGCCACGAACTTCCCCCCGGGGGCGAGCACCGCTCGGGCGAGCTCGAACGCCGCCCCAACGAGCTCGACCGACCGGGCGTGGTCGGTCGCATACGCCCCGCTGATCCGTGGCGACATATCCGAGAGGACGACGTCGAACGGGTCGGGCCCGAGCCGCGGAACCAGCGCTGGATCTCCGGCCCGGCCCCGTACGACCCGGACGCCGTCGATCGGTTCAAGCGGTCGCGGGTCGACCGCGACGACCGATCCGCGGGCCCCGATGCGCTCGCGCGCGACGATCGACCAACCGCCCGGTGCCGCGCCTAGGTCGAGAACCCGCGAGCCCGCCCGGAAAAGGTGGAAGCGGTCGTCGAGGTAGGCCAGCTTGAAGGCGGCTCGAGAACGGAGTCCTTCGCGCTGAGCGGCTTGGTAGTACCGGTCCCGTTGTCGCTCCTCCAAGAACCGCCGCGGCATCCCTGGGTCCAACCGACCGGGCTACATGAGCGACGGCCGGTCCCACCGCCGACCTCGATCCCCGAAGCCGTCCCTATCGGTTGATGCGAGGGCTCGGCGCTTACTCTTCGGGGGATCGTGCACCCTTGGGGGCTACGCCCAGCGCCCGGCGACACCGCGCGGTCTGGTCGGTGGTCGGGCTGGTCGTTGGCTTGGCCCTGCTCGCCGTGACTCCGGGTTTCTGGGCTTCGGGAGTCGAGCGTGGTGCAGCGGCCTCCGATGCGCCTTCTCGGGTCCCGAGGTCCCTGACCGTTGGTGGACCGGCGCTCGGTCGGTTCGGTGGTGGGGCCGTCCGAATTTGAATCGGAGTCTCTTGCACCCCAAGCAAGAAGGATGGTCCAAGCTACCCCACGGCCCCAGGCCGCGCCGGTGGCGCGAGGACCGGGCTGTCTTAGATAATGGTTTTCACCGGGCCGACCCCTAGTGGACGAACCACCAGGTGAGGATCCCCGAGACGGCGATGATGAGCGTGTTGACCAACGCGAGCCAGAAGAACGTCCAGAGCTCGGCCTTCCCTTCCGCCGGTCCGACATGGGCCGGCGGCGTCGAGCTGCCCGGGTACGGAGTGTAGGGCGTGCGGAACGCCTCCGAGTGGCCGGTCATCGGTCCCTCCGGGCGAGCCAAACGGCCTTCATAATGGCTCGGTTCGTGCGGGGCCGTCAGGCCGCGAACCAGGGCAAGCGCGCCGCCGGACCGGTCGGCTTCAGGACGAGGAGGTGCAGGTTCGACCCCGGCTCGCCCGGCGCGTAGGAGTCGCGCTGGGCGAGCTGGTAGAGCAGGAACAGCGCGTCCTCGTCGGACTCGACGCGGAGCGAGCGGTGAACGTCGATGCCGAACCGGCCCTTCAGGAGGCCGAGGAGCTCTTCGAAGTCGATCTGGCTCGACCCTTCGGAGGCCTGGGCCCGTCGGAAGAGCCCGACCACGATCCCCGTAGCGAAACGCAGGATCTCTCGGGGCTCGACGAGGCGCAGGTGGAAGTGGGCGGATTCGTCCGGCCTTCCCGTCGAGGGCACGACCAGGATCGAGACCTCACTATCGATGGAGGAACCCGGCGTGCGCGCGAGGCGCGCCCATGCGGCCTCCGCCGCGGCGTCATTCGAGACGACGAAGATCGCCCGGGAGAGCCGACTGCGCTCCTTCTGGAGGCCCTCGACCCAGCGGTCGATCCCCTCCCCGACGGTCGTCGCCCCCCCGGGCGGGACGAAGACCGGGAACGTCCGCCGAGGCACGCCGGACTCCTGCACCCAGAAGGCGGCTTCGACGGTGGGGGCCCGTCGTGCCGGCGCCACGCGGGAGTAGCCGAAGCGCTTCAGGACGTTCTCGGCGGCTCGCAGGCGGTCGGGGGGACCTCCGGACAGGTCGGTCGGGGCCATCGTCGAAGACCGAGCGAGCAGCTTGAGATAAGCTCACCGAGCCCTCGGAAAGGCCGTTTCAGGGCCCGGCGGTCAGAGCCCACCGGCGAAACCGCCCCAGAGGAGGATCGGGGCGTTCGCGACCAGGGCGAGGATGACGAACAGCAGGTACGGTCCGGAATAGATGAAGCCACGCCGGGCGACCCGAGGCGTCACCTGGCTCCAGAGCGGCAAGGTGAGCCCCACGAACAGGAGCCCGAGCGCGACCAGGACGAGGAGCACCGGCCAGGCGACCGCTCCCGTCCAGCCGATGAGCAGGGCGGCCGGGACGAGCAGGGCGGCCGACACGACCACGGCCTTCCCGGAGAAGGCGAGGTCGTCCATCCGGGGGAGCATCGGCAGCTCGGCCCGAGCGTAATCGTCCTTGAGCAAGAGGGCGAGGCTCCAGAAGTGCGGAGGGGTCCACAGGAAGACGAGGAGCGCGAACGCGAGGGCCCCCGTCGTCCAGGTACCGACCGCGGCCGCGCTCCCCGCGAGCGCGGGGGCGCTCCCGGCGAACCCTCCGATGACGATGTTCCAGCTGGACCGCCGCTTCAGCCAGAGCGTGTAGACGACCACGTACGTGAGGCCACCGAGGAAGACCGACAACCCCGTGAGGGGGTTCAGGAACGCCGTCGCCGTCCCGATGCCGGCCGCGAGCAGGCCAAGGCCGAGGACGGCGGCAAGCTCGCTCGGAGCGATCCGCTCGTCCGGCAGGGGCCGGTGGCGCGTGCGCTTCATCCGCCCATCGACGTCCCGGTCGAGGTAGTGGTTCAGCATGGCCGCGCCGGCCGCGGCGGCCCCCCCCGACGCGACCAGGATCCCGAGGCGCAGGAGGTTCACCGAGCGGGGGTCCGCGAGGAGGAAGCCGCCGACCGCCACGAGGCAGATCAGGGCCGTGATCCCGGGCTTTGCCAGCTCGAACACGTCCCGCGGCACGTTCGAGCGGTTCCGGACCGTCTCGACGGCGGGTCGGTCTGCGGTCGCGGCCATCTCTCCGTCGGCCCGAGGTCGGGGCGGCGCTTAGCCTTCCCGGGGTCGTCCGCCGGGCGCGCCGCGCGCCACCGCCGGGTCGTTCGTGGAGAACGGGGCGCGCTCCCCTTCGGGCTCCGGCGCGGCGTCGGCGGCGCGGCGGGCCCACTCGAGCCATCGACGAGGGAGCTCCCGCAGGTTCGAGAGGAGCACGAGGATGAGCAGCACGCCGAAGAGCGCGGTCGCGAGGGCCAGGTGGAGGAGGACGAGCGAGACCGCGAGGGTGTTCACGACCACGAGGCCGCCGAGCAGGGCCTCCGTGACCACGAGCGCGAGCGAGCCCAGGGCGAGCCGCATCAGGACCGGGCGCGTACGCTCGTAGACCACGCCGAGCAGGCCGAGGACCAGGATGCTGACCGAGAGGAAGAACGCCGCGACCCGATGGCCCCACTCAAGGGCCACCCCACCTTGAAAGGCGGGCAGGTAGTTCCCGTTCCCGAAGCACGAAGGCCAGTCGGGACAGGCGAGGCCGCTGTCGCTCGCCATCACGTTCCCCCCGAGGAGGATCGTCGTGTAGCACAGGAGGCATCCGGCGATCGCGGCGTACCGGAACAGGTCGTGTCCCCGCATCGGAACCCCCTACGGGCCCTCGGCGGAAGCGGCGGTCGGCACCGGAACCGGAACGCGGACCGGCGTGGGGGCGGCGACCGGGCCCGTCATCCGGACGGCCAGCTCCTCGCCCCACGGGTCGGACGTCGTCACCGGGTCGCCGGCGTAGTAGCTGTAGACCATGTTGAACAGGAAGATCAGCTGACCGATCCCCAGGATGAACGCCCCGAGGCTCGAGAGGAAGTTGAGCGACTGGAAGTTCCCCGTCCACAGGTAGTCGTAGACCCGGCGGGGCATTCCCTCCGCGCCCAGGATGAACATCGGGAACAGCAAGAGATTGATCCCGACGTACGTCAGGAGAAAATGCATCTGGCCGAGGCGCTGGTTGTACCAGCGCCGCGTGATGATCGGGAAGTAGAAGTAGATCGCCGCGAAGATCGCCATCAACGTCCCGCCGAGGATGACGTAGTGGAAGTGCGCCACGACGAAGTACGTACCGTGGTAGAGGTAGTCGATCGGGATCGACCCGAGGAAGAGTCCCGAGAGGCCTCCGATGACGAACCCGGTCAAGAAGCCGACACAGAACCACATCGGGACGGCCATCCAGATCCGGCCCCCCCAGAGCGTGGCGACCCAATTGAACGTCTTCACCGCGGAGGGGACCGCGATCGCCATCGTTGCGAGCATGAAGACGAACCGCACGTTCGCCGAGATCCCCGTCACGAACATGTGGTGCTCCCAGACCGCGAACGAGAGGACCGCGAAGACCCCCAGCGCGACGGCCATCGCCCCGTAGCCGAAGATGTCCTTGCGCGCCAGCTTCGGCAGGACGGTCGAGATCAGTCCGAACGCCGGTAGGACCATGATGTAGACCTCGGGGTGCGCGAAGAACCAAAACACGTTCTGGTAGAGCAACGCCCCGCCGAGCGGCGTGCCGTTGGCCGCCGCCAGGATGTGCGTGCCGAGGAGCCGGTCGGAGAGCACCATCGTGAGGCCGATCGAGAGCGACGGGAGCGCGAAGATCAGCAGCACCGAGTTGATCAGGGTCGCCCAGACGAACAGCGGCATGTTCCAGTAGTGAACGCCGGGCGCGCGGTGCTTGACGATCGTGACGAGGAAGTTGACCGCGCCGAGCATGGAGGAGATCGTCAGGATATGGAGCCCGAGGATCCAGAGGTCGATGCCGTTCCCCGGAGCCTGAACCGAGAGTGGAACGTAGCCGGTCCAGCCGGCGTTGGCGTTCGACAGGATCAGGATGACGCCGGCGGGCGGGATCATCCAGAAGGCGATCGCATTGATCCTCGGGAGGGCCATCTCGCGCGAGCCGATCATCGATGGGACGAGGTAGTTGCCGAACCCGACCAGGGTCGGAATCACGAACATGAAGACCATCAGCACGCCGTGCATCGTGAACAGGACCGAGTAGACGTCCGGCGTGATCCCGAGGGTCGTTTGAGGGTCGAGGCCGAGTCCCTGAACGAACCCGAGGTCGGTGCGGATCAGGGTCGCGTAAAATCCCCCGATGAAGAAGAACGTGATCCCCGTGGTGATGTACATCAGGCCGATCCGCTTGTGGTCGGTCGTGAACAGCCACTTCTTGATCGTCGGGACGAGCCAGTCCCCGTGGTAGCTCAGGACCCAGAGGAGGAACGCCGCGAGCGCACCGACCAGGCCGACGATCGTCAGCGGTACGGTGAAGTCGCTCATCGAGACCCCTGCACCATCACGCGATAAGTCCCCCTAGTACGTACGCGATCGCGGCTCCCGCCAGCACCACGACGAGCACCTTCAGGAACCGCACCTCGCCCTCCGCCGTCACCGGCCCGGGAGGGGTGGGACGGAACCGTCGCCCGAGCGGCCAGCTCCGGTAAGTGCGGTCCATGACATGGGCGACCACGGCGGCCATGAGGAACATCAGTGCCAGCGCGAGGCCGAACGACTCCTGAACGCCCGGGCCGGTCAACGTGCCGAGCCGGACGACATACACGACCAGGACCGCGATCCCGAGGAGCATCAGCACGGTGACCGCCGTGTAAAGGTCGAGGACCCGCTCGCGGGCCCGGGCGTCATCGGATTCGTGGGAGAGACTACTCAAAAAGCTCCACCCGCCGTTGGTTCGCGCCGCGGTACCGGTCGACCCGGTAGAGGATGCCGGCCATGAACAGGAACGCGAGCACGGCCACCAGTCCGCCGAGCGCGAGGGACGCAAGACCCCAGACCGACCCCGAAAGCAGCGCGAGGAGCCCGTACACGAACGTGGCCGCGCCGACCGTGCCCGCGACGAGAAGGGCCGCGAGGATCCCCCACAGGGGCGCCGTGCTCCACACAGGACGGCTCGTTTCGCTACTCACTCGACCTCACCTCGGCCGAGCCGACCGCCGCCGATCCCGGAGGGGCCGGGACCGGGTAGGCGCCGGCGAACGGTGACGATCGCGCGGCGAGTCGCCGCAGGTAGCTTCGCCGATACCGCCAGTGGAACAGCGCCACCACGACCGCGTTCACGACGAAGATCGGCCCGAGCGTCATCGCAACCCCCTGCGGCGTGATCGCGACGCCGGGCGTTTCTCCGCCCCAGACCGTCATCAATACGAAGAACCCGATGAGCGAGGTCGCGGCCCAGATGAACAGCGGCCGGTCACGGGGGTGCGTGCGCTTGGACCGGTCGAGGTACGGAAGGAACAGGAAGTAGACCATCAACGCGGTCGAGATCCCGACGGCGAGCACCGGCGTGACGCCCTGGAAGTCGACGAACTTGAACAGCCAGAGGAAGTACCAGTCCGGCTCGGTCACGACGCCGGCGGCTGCGAGGTTCCCGACGTAGGTCGGCAGGTCCCACGGCCACAGCGCGGCGATGCCGAGGAGGACCCCGACGTAGAGGAGGCCCCACTTGGTCATGTAGAACAGGATGTGCGGCATGAACGGGACGTGCTTCTTGTCCTCCCGCTCGGTGTACCGGCGACGCTGCAGCGGGTCCGAGGTCGCCGGAGGGGCGATCCCGTGGGACTCGAACAGCGCGATGTGGGCGTACAGCAGGCCGCCGAGCGCGACCGGGATCAGCAGCACGTGGGCGTCGAACATGCGCGAGAGCAACCCCTGTGACGTCCCGTCGGCCAGGATGAACGGGCCGAGCAGGGGACCGAAGGTCGGAAGCCGCAGGGCGAGGACCAGCCCAACGTTGGTGGCGTTGTACGAGAGCTGGGTGTAGGGGAGGAGGTACCCGGTGAACCCCATCCCGAGGGTCATCACCATCAGGAGGGTCCCCACCATCCAGGAGAATTCGCGCGGCGCCTTGTAGACCCCGAGATAGTACCCGCGGAACAGGTGCACGAACATCAGGAAGATCATCGCGTAGGCGCCGTAGAGGTGGCTCGAGAGGAGCAGCGAGCCCATCGGCACCGAGTGAATGATGTAGAACGTCGAGCACCACGCGGCCGGCGACACCGAGTAGGTCCCGGCAGGCTGGCCGCACGCGATCAAGGTCGGCGCGGTGCTCGGCTGGTAGTACAGGAGCAGGAGCGCTCCCGACACGACCTGGAAGAGGAACGCGTTGGCGACGAACGCCCCAGTCCAGTACGACGGCTTGAACGTGAACTCGGGCTGCGGCCTGAGGGCCCATTTCTTCATCGCGGTCCGGTCCTCGACGAAGCCCCAGACCCGGTTGAGGGTCCGATTGTACCAGCTCGAGAACGGCACGAGTCGACCCCTCCTACGACGGGAAGCTGCAATCGATCACGGGAGTCTCCTTCGCGAGCTGGGAGGTCGAGCCGACCGGGTAATCGCCCTGGAGCGTGTTGAGGTGGCCGTTCACGGGCGGGCCGACCATGTTGACGGCGTAGATGTTCCCGCTCGCGTCCTCCTCGAGCGTCACCTGGGGGAGCGGCATGACCGCCGGCCCGGTCAGGTTCGAGGCGGAGTTCGCGGGGTCGTAGGTCGACCCATGGCAGGAACAGTGGATGTAGAACGTCTTACCGCCGGGGGTCTGCGCGCACGTTCCCGGAGGGTAGAACGCGATCGCCGGCGCCGGGCAGCCGAGGTGCTGGCAGATCCCGCTGTAGGCCACGATCGAGCCGTAGGTCCCGATGCCTCCGGGCACATGGGCCGCTCCGTTCTGCCCGTTCGGCGAGCCGCTGACGGGGTAGAGGTTCAGCAGGAAGTTCGGCTCGTTACGGAGCGGGTAGTTGAACAGGTAGAGGTCGCTCGTTCCGACGTTGTACTCCGCTTCGACCTTCGCGACCGTCAACGGAGTCCCGTCCAGGTCGATCAGCTGGACCCTCGGGTAGCTCGAGATACCGATCGTCGGCGGCTGGAGGAACTGGATCGTACCGCCGACAAGCCCTCCCGCACCGGCCCCGACGATCCCGGCGACCGCGAGGAGCTTGAGGACGTTGCGCTTGGTCTCGTCGACCTCACCGTCGGCGGCCGCGACCCGCCGGACGTAGCCGGGTGGGAACCCGAGAGCGGAAGGGCTCGACGGGTCGAACGGGCACGAGGCGCAGCCGAACGCGTCCGCCATCACAGCGTCCTCCCCCGAGTGTCGGGCACCGCGTCATCGACCTGGTTCGGGTCCGGGATCCGCGCGTCGCCGGGCAGCTCCGCGTTCTCGCCACCTCGGTACACCGCCCACGTGATCCCGATCCCCATCAGGACCACGAGGACCTCGGTCAGCGTGACGATCTGGTCGGGCGTCAGCGCGCTCATCGGCGGACCTCTTCCTCGCTGGGGACGACCGGCACGGTCATCGACCAGGTCGGCACCGGAACGCCGCCCGTCCAGTAGACGCCCGTCGGCGGAGGGGCCGGCGGGGCGGTCGCCGGGGGGACGCGAACGGCCGCGGGAGCGCCGCTCCCACGCGTCAAGGACGGTTCGAGCCCGAGGAGGGCGCCCCGGATCGACAGGGGTTGGCCGACGGCCGGTAGCGGCAGGTCGGCCGCCTTCGAGAACTCGCTCAGCAGCTCCTGCTTCAGCCGCCCCGCTCGGCCGTACCAGCGCCCGAGGGTACGAAGGACCTGGGCGTTCTCCCGACCGAAGAGAAGGAACACCGCCGCGGCCACGATGATGATCCAATCGATGTCGGAGAAGAGCGCCATGGGCTCACCCTGCTCCCGCGAGGGCTCGCGGTGGGTTCCGGTCGGCCTCGTGCGCTTCCCAGCGGCCGGCGAAGAAGGCGCCCCCGAGGTAGAGGGCGATCATCGGAGCCGCGATCATCAGCATCGTGATCCCGGAGTTGTCCGGCGTCACGATCATTCCGAACACGAGCGAGGCGAGGACCGCGGCCCGCCAGTGCTTGCGCCAGGAGACCGCCTTCACGACCCGCAGTCGAGTGAGCGCGTAGACGAACACGGGGAGCTCGAACACGACCCCGAAGGCGAGCGAGTAGAGGAGGGCGAACGTCACGAAGCCCTGGACGCCGAGAACCGGGGCGAGCCCCATCGCCGAGACGTACCGGAACAGGAGTCGGAACGTGAACGGGGTCAGGAAGAAGATCCCAAGCGAAGTGCCGAGCACGAAGAGCGCGGTCGCGGGGATCCCGACCTGCCGTAGGAGGGCCCGCTCGTTGCCGCGCAGCGCCGGGACCAGGAACGCCCCAGCCTCGTGGACGATCCACGGCATCCCAAGGATGAAGGTGAGCAGGATCCCGATCTCCATCTGAACGACGATCGAGTCGCCCACGCCAACGTTCAACAACTGGACGCCGGAAGGCAGCATCCAGAGGACCATCGCGCGGAACACTTGCGCCGTGATGTTGTAGAACGGGCTCGGCCACGGGAACGCAAACGGCACGGTGAGACCGAAGAGCGAGAGCTCGACCGGCCGTAGCTCGAACACCAGCAACGCTCCGAAGAGCGGTCCGAGGACGAGCGCCACTCGGACGAGGCGGCGTCGGGCCTCGCCGAGCACCCCGAGGATGCGGTCGAGGTCGCGCATCAGCCCCTTCGACCCTCCCGCCCGGCGCGCGAGGTCCGACCCGGGGCCCCGAGGGCACCGAGTCCGTGGGGTCCCTCGTGCATGCGGGGTCGCGTCGGTCGCCTAGTGGGACGCGTCCGAGGGAGCCGAGGCGCTGGCCGCCTTCGCCTGGTCCGCCTTCAGCTCTCGCTCGCTCTCGGCCCGTCCTTTCTTGAACTCTCCTACCGACCGGCCGAGGCTGTGGGCGAGCTGGGGAATCTTGCTCGACCCGTAGAACAGAATCCCAGCGACCACGGCTATGATCAACCAATCGTCGATAGAGTCGAACACCGTCTCCCCCGGGGTCGCACTGGGGCTCGGCCGATATGGCGTTCGTACGGGAGGACCTAACCCGTACCGACGGTCCGGACCTCGAGTAGATAAACGCGGCTAGGCGGCCTCGACCATGAGGGTCGGGTTGCCGGCCGCGACCGCGCGGTCGATGGCGATCTCTGAGAGGAGGGAGAGGCAGCTCGCCCCGCGCTGCAGGAGGACGGCGGTCGGGCGGACCGGAGGGGGTGCCCGGTTCGACCGTCGCCCACCTGCCAGGGCCGACACCGACTGCTCGAGGCGGCTGCTCTGATGGTAGACTTCGCAGGCGTGGTCGAGCGACGGATGCATCAGGGCATCGACCACCTCCTTCAGGTGGGTCCGGACCTCGGCCAGCTGGCCCGCAAAGAGCTCCCGGACTCCCATCGGAAGCCGAGCGGTCTCGGCGTTGAGACTGTCGAGCGTCTCTCGGAACAGCTGAGCGAGCTCCTCGAGCGCGTGGACCACGACCCGCCACTCCAGGAGCTGGCGGGGGTCCGGGCTTCCGATCCGGCGGGCCAGCGACCAATCCCGGCTCGCGAGGAACAACTGGCGGACGAGGAGCGCGAGGACCTTGTTCGCTTCTTCCTCGAGGGTCGCGAACCGGCGGCTGCGAGCGTGGCGCTTCAGGACCTCTTCCATCTCTTCGAGGAAGGCGACCAGGATCATCTTCATCCGTTGGACGAGCTGCGGCAGGCCGTACTTCGACGGGTCGATGAAGTTCTGCAGGACCATTCGTTTCGGTTCCTGAGCGACGACGGAGACCCCGAGCAGCCCGCGCGCCGCGAGGAGAACCTCCTCCACCCGTTCGGTCGCGAGCGGCAGGTCGGTGCGGACCTCGATCGCGTCGTGGCCGACCCGATACGCCGCGACGATGAGCCGTTCGAGGACCCCGGGGGTATCGAAGGTGCGTGCTTGCACCAGGAACGGAGCGCAGGCGGGCACTACGCCGGGGACGGGCGCCGGTTTCAGGTACAGCGTCCCATCATCGTTCTGGTCGAACACGATGAGGTCGCCGGGCCGAAGGTTCATCGCTTCGGCCCATGGCTTCGGCAAGGTGACCGCGATCGATGAGTGTCCGGCCTTCAGTACGCGGCGCTCCCGGTTCGGGGTCCCCCATGCCATTCGGTCTCTCCAAACCTACTACGAGGTTCGTAGGTCATGCGGGGTATGCCATTTGAACGTTGCGCTTCCGGTGTTTCGGGAGGGCGAGCGGCCTAGCCTCGGGGGGAACCCCCCGGCGGGAGCGGGGCGCTCTCCTCGGCGGCCGGAGGTTCCGCATAGCCGAGGCGCTCGGGCGGCATTTCGAATTCAGACCCGCGACGCCGACCGACGACGAACCCGAGCACGAGCGCGATGACGACGAGGGCCGCGATCGTTCCAATGATGATGAAGACCGCCGCTCCGGGGCCCGTCGAGGCGACCGAGACGGTGAGGTTGCTCGGCAAGTTCATCCCGAACGCGATGAACCCGTACATCCCGCTTAGGAAATGTCCGGACTCGAGACACACGAACTCGTACCAGCCGGGCCCGGGCGAGGTGAAGTGGCCCGAAACCGTTCCCGGCCCGCTCGCGTTGATTCCGACGAGGAGCCCGTAGGTGGAGACCAACGCGCCGAGGTCCGCGGTCGACGGGATGACCCATCCTTCCCGCTTGAGGATCGAGAACGTATGCGCGAGCGTGTCGGCATTCGTGAACGCGACGTTGATCGTGGCGTTGGTCGGCACTTGCTCATAGGCGTTCGAGATGAACTGGTACGGTGCCGCGGCGGTCACGTTGAGGTAGCCCGATGCGTCGACCTGCACGCCCTGGGTGCGCGCCGACTCGGCCGTCCCGATTCCGGCCACGCTCGCGAAGAGGAGGACCAGGCTTGCGAGGAGCGGGAGCACTCGCGACTTCGAGAGCGGAATGGACATGGTATCCCGGAGCGACCGACGGCGGGACGGGAGGTCGGATTCAAAGCCCCTCCGTACGTACGTTGGGCCGCGGCCGCCGGGTCCCCCGCGGTCGCTCGGTCGCGTGCGGTTCGTACGCGGAGAATATGTAGCTCGACACTCCCCTCCGGGGCGTGCCGTCGCTCCGACCGGCCGTCCCGCCAATTCTGGGAGGCATCGCAGGCCCGGTGCTCTCCGCCAGGGCCTGGCTGGCCAGTGGGTCGACGAACCTCGACCAGACCAACGCGCTCGTTTGGGCCATGGTCGCCATCAGCGTAGCCGGCTCGATCGTGACGTTCGGTTTCCTCGTGTACGCGCTCTGGAAGTTCCGCGACCCCAAGGTCAAGAACCGGCGGTATGGTTAACAAGTACGAGGTCGCCTGGACCCTCGCCGTGGTCGTCCTGATCGCCGGGGTCAGCGTCTACTCGACCGTCCTCCTCTACCATCTCGACGCGCTCCCCTCCCACCCGACGGAGTACGTCGACATCACGGGCCATCAGTGGTACTGGGAGTTCTGCTACCCCGCCAACGGAACCTGCTTCAACTCGAGCTACGACGCAGCGACCAACTCCGTCACCGGTGGAGCGTTATGGGCTCCCCCGGGGGCCGTCGTTCAGGTCAACGTCACCGGGGCCGACGTCGTCCACTCGTTCAACATCCCGCAACTCGGAGTGCGGATCGATGCGATCCCCGACCGGATGAATTATCTCTCGTTCAGCGTGCCGAACGTCGCTGCGGGGACCGAGTATCTCATCCAATGCACGGAGTTCTGCGGCGCCTTCCACGGGACGATGCGGTCGTTCCTGGTCGTGACCTGAGCGAAACGACCCGCCGAGCCGATGCCGAACGTTAGAGGGAGGGGCGGGTCCGGCCGCCGTGGCAGGACCGGTCGCGGGTAGGAGAGTCGACGGCGGTCAGTGGTGGCCGCCGTGTGAGCCCGGGGCCCGCGGGAACCGGCCCGTGAACGAAGCAACGGCGGCGAATGCGACCCCGATCCCCAACAGGATTCCGGACCCCGCCAGCACCCACGTATCGACGACCGCGGAGCTGGGAGGCGTCGGCGGTGCCGGGACGGGAAGGCCGACATAGAGGAGGCCGGACATCCCGCTCGCGAAGTGGCCGAGGATCTCGCAAATGTACTCATAGATTCCAGGTCCCGAGACGGTGAAGTTTGCCCACACGGTCATCCCGGCGCCGGACGGCACGTTCACGGAAACGAGCGGGGGGTGCTGGGCGAAGTACTTCGAGAAGTTCCCGGGGAAGAGCGTCACGTTCGACTCGGCGGCCACCGAGAACGTGTGACCGAAGCTCCCCTGGTTGGTCACCAGCACGTTCAGGTCGGTCGGGTAGTGCGCGGGGCTCGCGGCGAGTACGCTCGGGACGAACTGAAGACTGTCGGTCGTGTTCTCCGAGAGGCGGAGCCCCGGCCCCACCGAGGTGACGTTGACGAGCCCCCACATGCCGGCTTGGAACTGGTAGGGCACCACCGACGCGAACTCGAACGACGAGAGGCCCGAGGAGGCGTTGAAGGTGAGGTTCGCCCAGCCCTGGTTCCCCGGACCGAGCGAGACGTTCGCCAGGGTACCGTTCAGTCGGAAGAACTGGAACACCTGGGCCGGTGAGGAGGTCGGAGCCAGACGGACGTTCGGCTTCGCCGACACGGTGAACGTGTGGTTGTACTGCCCGAGGTTGTGAAGACGCAGGTCCACGGTCGAACCCTCCGGCACGTTCAGGAACTGGGGAGAGAACGCGGGAGCGTCGGTGAGGCTGAGGTTCACGATACTGGACAACGAGACCGGCCGGGCGTACCCGACCGACGGCGCCTGAGGCAAGGAAGCGAGCGCGGTCATAGACGTCAGTCCGACCGTGGCGAGGAGGAGAGCGGCGAGGAACCACGGGAACGCTCGTCGGAGGGGACGGAGGGGGCGCCGCGTCCTCGCGTCGGTCACATGCGCCTCGGACGGCGGCGAGACCTGGGGGCGGTTGATATGGATAGTGTACGAATCCGCGGTGTCGCCCTGGCCCGAGGTCAACGGCCGACGGGCGGTGCCTCCGAAGGGAGCGCGTCAAGCCCCGGGACGGCTCGGCCCTTCGGACGCTCCGGCCGAAGCTCGTCGTCCGCTCGACGGGGGACCCAGGGGGCGAACCACGAGCCCCGATAGTACCGGCGGACCAAGTAGGCGATCTCGACCGTCATCACCGTCCCCATGGTCGCCCCGAACGCGAGCGCGGAGA
>Ga0187817_10000538_pt1 | contig 16460 bp, 14 predicted proteins | sample NC_wetland_sal_i_17_FD_132431 | JGI IMG/M metagenome (GOLD analysis project Ga0187817, IMG submission 132431) | Wetland sediment microbial communities from Neuse River Estuary, North Carolina, USA - SO4_2 | ecosystem: Environmental > Aquatic > Freshwater > Wetlands > Sediment | place: USA...
GGTCCAGTGTATCCTCTCTGGCGCCCAGGAGATGGTTTACGGTGGCGAAGTCCTCACCGTACCAATCGCGGAGGCCGTCTGCCAGCCCAATGACCTCGCCCTGTCCCCGGGTTGCCGCCAGTGGAATGGAATTGATGTAGTCACAGATGATCTCGCGCTGCGCACGAAGCGTTTCCGGCCCATCCTGGTATGCTGCCAGGGAGGCCGAGGCCATCTGCCGGGCCTTTTCGGCAACCGAGCCAGTCCGGCCGCCCGGCGAATGCCGCATCTTCTCAAGTTGTGTGGCCAAGGTGCTGCCGCCGATGAATTCGTGCTTGCGGTACACCTTGTGAATGGCAAGGTCCACCACGGCTCTGCTCAAGCGGCCCCACTGGACAGCGGGATTGCGGTAGGGGTGCGACGGGTTGAGCAACTGGCGGTTCTCGATGAAGAGCAGCGTATCGACGGCCAGCGGGGGAATCGATTCGAAATTGGGATAAATTTGCCGCGGGTACACGCTGTGGTAGAGCGTCTGGCCGGTTCGGTCCAGAATCTTAAGTCCCGCTTGATCCTTTTCGTGGTAGATCGGGAAAAGGCCGAGGTGTGTCAATGCCCGCGCCAGGGGGGAATTCCACGCCTGAGCGTCCACGCGATAACCACGGGTCTCCAGGCGGCCGATGAACTCGGGCAATTCGGAAAAGCCGAGGCGCTGGTCATAAGGGCCGCGCCCGGGGCGAGCGAGAGCGCGGCTCGGGGCCGGCCTGACCGAGAAAGTAGCACGCTGGGCGATCGCCGAGAAGACGTGCGCCTCCAGCCAGGATGAGCGGAGTTCCAGGATACTCACGCTGATTACGAAGGTAGCGGCAAGCAAAGCGCCGGCCACGCGGCGCAAGTGAACCCAGCGTGAACCGGGAACTGCGTTGACTTCGGGCAATGCCCAGGAGTCCGGAAAGCTCCAGTCTCCGACTCGAAGGTTCACAGTGACGCCTCTAAATGATAGATGCATGGCCGGCCCTTCAGGTTCTAGCCAGCTATCCCGGCGATTTCGAAAGCGACGCGAGCAGCGGGCGAGGCATGCCTCGCCCCTACGATAGGCGACGCAGGGGCTGGACACGTCCGGCCCGAGTTTTCGGCAGGCCGGTACCCGAAGTACGTGTCGTCCTCCTGCGTTCTGTGTGGAAACAGGAAAAGGATTTTGCTGTGTGACGCCATGGAGAAGTGTTTTGCCAGCCATACTCCGGAAGCAACCGGCAAGTTCTCCAGCTCAAAGCGAGTTCCCGGCTCCACGCGGGCCAGAAATCCTTCGATCGACACCGGATGGATAACCCTGGCCTCGACTTTGACCCACTGGAGGGTCTCCTTATCGATCCAGAGCCGGCCCACCATGCCCTTAAGCACCTGGGTCTCGAAATTTGGCGGGCGATAGCCCGGTTTGGGCGTGGCCTGGAATTCGTACGTATCATAGCCGTCCATTTTCTGTTCAGCTCGAAGTTTGAAATCGAAGGCTGCCGTTAATTGCCCGATGAGCAGGTGATCGCGCTTGCGATCCTTCTCGTACTGCGCGAGACGCTGCGCTCTTTGCGCCGGGGACTCGCTTCGGCGTTGAGCCACGGCGTCATCGAGCTTCTGCTGTTCCTTCTGACGATCAGCCGGCGGCAGCGGCCGTCCATTGACTTCGACCAGGCGGTAGTAGGGGGACCCAAGGATCATCCTCACGTCATAGGTCTTCGTTTCTTCGCTGGTTCGATCGCGCTCGAAATAATCGTAATCCGGCGCGGCTTCCCAATCCTTGTCGTACACCGCGACGGAGCGCGGGATGATGGCGTCGAGGTCCGGCTGCCTGTTGGGTGTTGCAACCGCGACCAAAGCTGCTACCGCTAAAATCAACTCTCTCACGTGCCCTCAGCGCATGCGGTCCGCGACCTCGACCTCGCGCCACGGAGCTGTTCAGTGCATCGCCGCTTCCAGGCCTGCCAAGCCATATAAGCCACGCGGAGCACCTCGTCATGTTCGAAAGGCTGGACCAGCACATCGCACCCGCCCAAGTTGAGTACTTCGGCCCAAAGGCAATCGTCAGCCCGGCGGGAGCACACCAGGAGACTCGGCGGGAGCGGAAGCTGTTGAGCGCCATTCAGGAGATCCCGCCAGGTTCCGTCCGCCTGGTCGCGCTCGCAGACGACAACCGGCACTGGCCGCCGGCTCAGAAATGCCAGCGCCTGCCGGCAGCTTGCGCGTCCGTGCAGTTGCCAGTTGGGATGGGCAAGAATCTGACACAGGGCAGCCTGGTCCTCGGCGGAGAAGCTGACCAGCAGAACCGAAGCCGGCTCGTCGGGCACCGGAACAAGGCGGCTCGAGCGACGGTTGCCGTTTTCTTCTTCCTCAAGCGCGTGTGCATCACGCGATTTTCCGGTCATCGCGGCGTCACCACCACAAATAGATGGTCGCCATGCCGGTTCACGCGGAGAAGCAGGGCCTCGTGGCCGGCGTCGCGCGCCATGCGGCGCGCTTCACTGGCGTTGGCGACGCTCCGGTGATTGATCTCCTGAATCACATCGCCGCGCTCTAGGCCGGCCTCCTGCGCCGCGCTTCCCGGCTCGACCTGGGTGATGACGGCTCCGAATGTGTTTGCGGGAAGACCGAGTTGCCGCGCAACCTGCGGTGTGAGGTCCTCCAGCGCGATACCCACCTTGGGACCGCTCTCTGCGCCTGCGGACGCCGCCTGCCCGGGCGCTGCCGTCATCTCGCCCAGTTTCACGTCAACCTCACGCTCCTGCCCGCCACGGAAGACCTTCAGCCGGACGACGGTGCCTGGCGCGGTCAGCGAAACCCCGACTTGCAGCTCGCCGCTATCGTTGATCCGCTGCCCGTTCATCTCCACAATGATGTCGCCCGTCTTGATTCCGGCCTCCGCCGCGGGGCTGCCGGGTGAGACGTCGCTCACCAGCGCTCCATGTGGTTCCGCGAGGCCGAACGCCTTGGCGATATCCGGAGTCACCGCTTGAATGACTACACCCAAGCGGCCGCGCACGACCTTGCCGTGCTTGATGATCTGGTCCATCACGTTGCGCGCCATGTTGACGGGAATCGCGAAACCGACGCCCTGGTTGCCGCCGCCACCGCCCGTGATGATGGCCGTGTTGATACCGACCAGTTCCCCGTGCACGTTGATCAGAGCACCTCCGGAGTTGCCGGGATTAATGGCGGCGTCGGTCTGAATGAAGTCCTCATAGTCCTCAATGCCGAGGCCGCCGCGACCAGTGGCGCTGATGATTCCCATGGTCACCGTGCGGCTCAGGCCGAATGGGTCGCCGATGGCCAGTGCAAAATCGCCAACATGCACTTTGGATGAATCGCCTAGAGTGATCACGGGCAGATCCTTCTGGTTGACTTTCACGACGGCGATGTCGGTCTTCTGATCCGTGCCGATGATGCGGGCCTGGAACTCACGCTGGTCGCCGAGCGAGACCTTGATCTCGTTGGCGCCTTCCACCACGTGGTAATTGGTCAGCACGTAACCGTCGGAGTTCACAATCACGCCGGAGCCCAGGCTGTGCTCCCGCTGTTGGCGCGGCGCGCGAAACTCCTGGGAGAACTGATCGCCAAAAAACTGCCGGAAGAAGGGATCGGAGAAGAATGGCGATGCGGGACCGGCATCCGGCGAGCGCACCACTTTGGTCGAGGCGATGTTGACAACGGCGGGCAAGGCCTTGTCGACTGCCGGCTGGAAACCGTTTTCGAACGAGACCGCACCGGCACCGCGACTGCCGGCCGCCACGGTCGCTACCACCACCGGAACCGGCCGAATAGCGCCGAACGGCGACAGTCCCTTAGCTGTCGCCCAGGATCCGCCCAGCGCACCAACGATGATCGCGGCAATAATCCACGCCAGGGACTTTCGGTTGAGCCTCACGGATGGTGAACTGTTCATGACAAACCTCCCCGCGCCCCACTGAAGGAGCACCCAAAAAGCCCGTTCAGCCGGGAATCAGCCCGGCCCGGACGATGAAGCGTCTCGGCGCGGAGCCCACGAAGTAGAACGGAAAACAGGTGACCAGTGTCAATTTCGGCTGGCTGGTGGGCTCCAGCACACCTGTATCGTTGGGCCCGACCACTTGGACGGACTCTACGCGATACCGGTACGAACCGCTCCAAGTGGTCAACTCGATCGCGTCGCCCGTGCGAATCTTACGCAAAGGACGGAAAAAAGTGTCGCGATGCGCCGCCAGCACAACGTTTCCAGAGGCGCCCGGAAGCGCCGTCCCGGCAACGTGGCCCACCGCTCGCTTCAACGTGTGCGGGTCATCGCCCTCCGCAATCATCGCAGAGACGCCCAGTTGCGGAATGTCAATCTTCCCCAGCCCGGCCTGCCGGATCAGAGGCGCGGAACGGCCGGGAACACCAGTCGCCGCGCGCTCCCTAGCTTCCTCAAACGCCAGCTCCTCGTTCCGCTGATAAAAGCACGCATCCAGCCAAACGGCGGCAGCATACCCCAGAAGGGCGAGGCCCGCAAGAAAAAACGTGTACTGGCATACACGCAAGAGGCCCGCGCCAGAAAGAGCCGTTCGCCAGTGCTTTAACCGCACTCTCATAGGCACGCGAGAGCGGCGCGACGGTGCCCGCGCGCGCTCCCGCTAGCAAGACGCTAACTCAGCCCATGCACGCGCCGCCAAATCCCAATCACGGCTCCGGCACTCAGCAACGATAAGCCCAGCAGCACCAGCAACGGAATCGGACTGGCTGTCGAGGGCATTTTCGGACGCCGGTTCTCGGCCATCTGCGTGGTTGCACTCGGCTTCGTTTGTACAGCCTGTGCCATGGCCATCTGTTCTCCGCTCGGCTTTACCGCCGCTACTGGCGCCTGCTTCATGGCTACAACGCTTTGCTCCTGCATCGACTGAGCCGGCTTCTTCGTGTTTGCCGCCATCTCCGATGGCATCGAGAGCACATTCTGATTTGTACGCTTTGCCAGTTCCATCGCCCGAGCGTTGGGATACACAAATTGATATCCATAGTTGTCCCCGGGGTAGAACCACGCTTTGACGGCTTCGGGAGCGTTGGACGCTCGCTCTTCAAAGTTGATCACCGTTCTGCCCGTGGGTTCCATCCGGTAATCCGGAATGGCAAGGATCGTGGCATAGATATGATTCTCGTCCTTGTTGAAAATCTGCACGATATCACGGTCGGCGGTACTGTCTGCTAATTTAAACACGTAGGTGCCGGCTGGCAGCACCTGTCCTGGAATCTCCACTGGCTCGGTGAAGGTGACAACGGTTTTTTTATTCCACTCATCGGCCTTCAATGCAGGCTGCCACCCGGTAACAAAAAGCAGGACCGCACTTAAAGCCGCTAGAATTGACCAACTGCGCATCATTGATTCCTCCCTCCTTTCTCAGCATCTGGAATTCCTACCAGGGCACACTATGCCGCCGAGACAGTATTTTGAGGCAGCGGAGCTCTCTAATTGTCAGCTTTGGTACTTTGTTGTTTCAGGCAGGCGCCCTCGAGGCTCAGGCCTGTAGTTCGGCGCGATTCTTCAAGATACCTAGCAGGTGAGCTCGTGACAGCACGCCTGCAAGATGGCCGTCGGAAACCACCGGTAGCTGGTTGAGGTCGTGGCGGCTCATCACCTCCAGCGCATTAAGCAGTGGCGTTTCTGGTGTGACAGTATGCATCTGTTCCAGCGGCAGCATGATGTCGTGCAGGGTGGTGAATGGCCATCGAGCGCGCGGAACGTGCTTCACTTCATGTAAGGTCACCAGGCCAGCAACAGCGCCGTTCTCCAGAACCACGAAGCATCGCCGCCCGGTCGGCAAAAGCTGCTCCTCGACGAAGTGTTGGAGATTCAGATTTCCGTCCACGGTGGGACAGTCCAAGGTCATCACATTGCCCACCGTCACCCCCTCGATGGCCCGTTTGAGACTCATCTGGAGATAGCTCTCGCCGGCAGCCTGAAGGAGAAACCAGCCGATAAACGCGATCCAGAGGCCGCCTATACCCGCGCCTCCAAAAAACTGCAGAATGCCAAACCCAATGAAGATCAGGCCGACCACCTGGCCGGCTCGGGACGCCATGCGCGTGGAGCGCTCCACGTCGCCGGTCTTCCACCAGATGAGCGCGCGCAAGATGCGGCCGCCATCCAGAGGGTAGCCCGGAATCAGGTTGAAGCCGGCCAGAGCCAGGTTGATGTAGCCCAGCCATGTGACCATGGCGTTGGCGGGGCTGGATGCCTCTCCGGCCAGCCTGCTCAAAGCCAGACAAACCAGACCGATGACGGCGCTGGTCAACGGTCCCACAAACGCCATCCAGAATTCCATCTTCGCGGTGGTCGGCTCCTTCTCGATTTGCGAAACGCCGCCAAGCGCAAAGAGGGTGATCTCCCGTACCGGTAGTCCCCTGGACTTTGCAACCACCGAATGAGCCAACTCGTGCAACACAAGGGAAACGAAAAACAGGATTGCTGTCGACACAGCCAGGCTCAGAATGAGGCCGTCGCCCCACTCGGGATTGCTGGCGTGAAATTGCGCGGACAACGAGAAAACAATGAGGAATGCGATGATGAACCAACTGTAATGCAAGCCGATTTTGATGCCGAAAACGGATCCCAGGCTGATCTGCGAGCGCACGTCGAGCACCTCCCGAACTGATCCGGCAAGGACCAATCAATTATAAAGATTCGCCAGTGGCCCGGTTAGGTTCTCACAGCGTGTCCGAGGTCACACGACGGCCCAGGCGCTCGGCTGCTTGCGTTGGCGGAGCTAGGTCGGTCCGGTTACGTGCGTAATCCCCAATCGTCCGCATGCTCCTGAAGTGCGACGCGCACCAGCTGGCTTCGCGTGCGGACGCCGGTCTTAGCAAATAGCTGTTGTAGGGCTGATTTCACCGAGGCCTCGGACAAGTTGAGGCGTGTGGCGATTTCCTTGTTACTCAAGCCTTCAAAGACGGTGAGGAGCACCTGGCGTTCGCGGTCAGTCAATTGTCTCCGGCGCTCTCGTTCATGGGTACGATCCACGGCCTGCACAATGGCTTGAATACAGCGCTGGTCGATCCAGGTCTCGCCGGCCATCACCTTGTGAATCGCTTCACTCAACAGGCCCGGGGAGCTGTGTTTGAGGAAAATGCCGCACACTCCATAGCCGAGAGCGCGAACCGAGTCCCCATCTGCCATTCCCGCGGTTACGACAAAGATTCGGCCGGTGTAGCCAGCATCGCGAGCTTTCCGAATAAACTCGAAGCCATACTCTTCGCCCAGATCGTAGTCGAGCAACACGAGATCGATGGACTCGCGGGTCAGGATCCCGAGCGCCTGGCCGGAAGTCGCGCAGTGGGCGACCATCTTGAAATCGGGCTCAGTGTCGAGCAGCCGGCTGAGGCTCTCCCGAAAGAGTGTGTGATCGTCGAGCAGCAGCAGGCGGATTTTCGCCATCTTCTGTTTCCAAAGGCTCTTCCAGCCGGTCCCATGCAGGAGCCAGTACTACCGCGAAACAGCACCCGGCTTCGCGCGGCTCATATTTGATATCCCCTTGAAAAGCTCGCACGAAAGCCCGCGATAAGTATAAGCCCAGTCCGGTCGCCCGGGCGCCCGGCTGAAAGGGCTTGAAGAGTTCTTCAGGAGCGGCAACTCCATGTCCGCTATCGATGAAGCGCACGACCAAAGCGTTGGACTCAAGGGAAACTCGGACCGTCAGCTCCTTGCGATATTGGTCCTCCATCGCGCGCTCGCTGTTCTTGGCGATGTTGAGAAATGCCTGCAACAGCGCCTGATGCTCCGCGGAGACCAGCGGCAATGAGTCCGGCACGTCCCACCGAATCGAGATGCCGGACTCGCGAAACGACGGATCAATCACAATGCGCAAGTCCTCGAGAACCGCGTGGATATCAATGCTTTCCGTCTCGGAGTGCCGGGTCTGCTGGAGTTCTAAACCGGCCATCCTGCCTAAGCCTTCCACCAGCGATCCCAGCGCACGAAAATCTTCGCTGCCGGAGAGCCGCTCGTCCCGCGCCAGCTTCGCATGCACCGCCGCTATAGCGCCGCACATGTTCCGGATCTCGTGGCAAACAGCCCCAACGAGAATTTTCGAGGCGGCTTGCAACTGTTGCAGGCTGAATTCCTCCCGCTCGCGCAAATCATCGGAAGCATCAAAGACTACGGCGGCCAGTCTCGGACCAAGCAGCGTCCGATACGTCGAGAACCAGATATGGGCGAGCAAAACCTCCCCATTCTGTCTCCAGCCGCGGCACTCCATGACGGTTCGAAAAGCCTGCTTTTCCCCCGTAATGAGCGGGACAACCGCCAAGGCTGGAAAGTACCGTGAAATGTACTGACCCTCCAGCGTGTGTGGCTCGAGCGCCAAAAGCCGGTGAGCGGCATCATTGGCCAGCAGGACTTTTCCATTGCCGTCCAAAGTGAAGATGGTCGCCGGGCTGCTTTCGATCAGGAACCGCAACTGCTCCTCGGCCTCGCGGCGCAGTCCCACTTCCTTTTCGATCTCGCGCAGATGCCGGTTCGCCAAGCGGCGATTACGTGCTGATTCGAACACAAACAACCCGGTGCCGAAAAACGCGGCGAAGGTGAGAATCAAACGCGGAATTCCGACTTCCGGCGCCCAAGGAAATGAGCCAAACTCTTCACTCAGGCCCGTATACAACGCCGCGGCTAAGGCAATCTGCCAACGGTTCAGACGGCTGCCCACCATCAACATGGGGAACAAGTAGAGAAAGCCGAAGGAAATGTTCACGTCAAAGCGCCAATCCACCAGCGCGATGACCGTAGTGAGGACCGCCGCGCGGAACAATACCGCAGTCCTGCCACCTTGCAGGAAACGCAAAAACAATTGCTGCTGCTTGATTGGTTGCAACCCGAACCTACCTTCCATTTTAATTGAACGGGTCCAATCAACGCTCTGTATCCGTTGGCTAGCCAAAAGATTCAATCGAAAGATAGATCAGTTCTCGACAAAGGATTGGTGGAGGCGGCGGAGAACGGCTTTCTAGACTGTAGGATGAACTGCCCCGTCCAGCAGACCAGCAGCGGCGTATTCCCCAGTGACCATTCGCAGGGCAACCATCTGTGGCAGGTGAGGACCGTGTGGCAGCAGAGTTGAGATGTCCCAAAAACGCATACGAACCAGGCAAACCGCGCTGCCTAATCTGCCGTATTGGCGTTCGATTCTTGCCTCTTTCGTCCTAGTGCTTTCGATGATGATGCTGTTCGAAGGTCTGGCTGATCCGAGATCAGGCGAGCTCCGGTCCCCACGCGTTGTGGCGCCGGTGTTTGGGCTGTTTGTGCTCGCGGAGGCGGCGGTTTTTTACGCCGAGTTCAAGTGGCGAAGAAGACGGCCGCCGGCCGTTGTCCCAACGCCACGAAGAGTGATTTGAGAGATAGCGTTCGATGAGAACTGCGGATTTGCAAACCGATTTTCGAACCGAAACGTCTGCGCCGAAGGTGGGAGGCGGCGCGAGAGCGCCCTTGCGAACGGTCCTTTTGCGGAACCGGCCTTGCCGCCTTCTGGGGGTACTGCTATTTACCGGCGTATCGACCCAGAACATGTTCGCCCAGAACGCGTTCACCTGGCAGCAGATCAAGGAGAAGTTTGAAGCCACCAACCCGACGTTGAAAGCCGCACAGCTCAACATCGATGAATCGCGCGCCGAGGAAATCACGGCCTACCTGCGGCCCAATCCCGATTTCACCCTCACCGCGGACGGTTTTCAAATCAGCCGAAACCTGGGAGTGTGGCGGCCATTCGCCGGCGTGGTGGAGACGCCTGGTGTCAGTTATCTGCACGAACGGCGGCACAAGCGGGAACTGCGGCGAGACAGCGCCAAGGAGTCCACGGTAATTGCCGAATCGACTTATAAGGACCAGGAGCGGGGGCTGATCTTCAACTTACGCAGCGGCTACATACAAGTGCTACAGGCCAAGGCGGTACTCCAGAATGCGAAGGAGAACCTGGAATACTGGGACCGCGAACTGGATGTGAATCGTACCCGCTTCAAGGCGGGCGACCTCGCCAGAGCGGATTTGAATCGCCTGGAGCTGCAACGGATTCAGTTCGAATCCGATTACGAGACAGCCGTGGTGAATCTTCGCACCGCCAAGATCCAGCTTTTGATGCTGTTGAACGAGCGGACAGCGCTGGAGCGGTTCGATGTGACCGGTCCATTTGATTTCACCGATGAGCTCAACCCCTTGGAGCAATATCAGACGATGGCGCTCGAAGAACGGCCGGATTTGAAAGCTGCCGTGCAGAATGTCGAGCTGGCGAAGATCAATTACGATCTCGCGGTGGCGAACGGTTCGACGGATCCCGCGTTCAGCATCTGGTACTCCCACAATTCTTCGTTCGCCAATCCATTTGCCAACCAGACGATAGGTGGCGGTGTCTCGATTCCACTGCGTATTTTCGACCGGAATCAGGGAGAGAAGCTGAGGACGAAGATCGATATCGGGCGCAACGAGCGATTGCGGGACGTCAACCAGGCGCAGGTGTTCAGTGACGTCGATTCCGCTTACTGGACAGTGGTCCAGACCTTGAATTTGCTGAGGCCGTACAAGACCAAGTATCTGCCGCTGGCGACGGATGTGCGCGACACGATGGCGTTCTCATTCCGGAACGGGGGCGCGTCACTGTTGGATTATCTCGACGCTGAGAAATCCTACCGCGACACCCGCCTGGCATACCTGAATTTGATTGGTTCGTACCTGGCCGCTGCGGCTCAGATGAACGTGGCCGTGGGACGGGAGGTGATGCAATGAATCGTTTACTTCTATCGGAGACAGCTCTGTGTGTAGGCCTTTGCCTTCTGGTTACCGGATGCGAAAGGAGGGTTGCGGCTAAGGAAGATTTGCCCGGGCCTGCTCCTACCACCATACTGCCAGACATGGACTCCAACAACTTCCAGGTGGACCACCCGGAGCGGTTTCCGCTGGCAACGGCCGGCGATTACATCGCCGCTCCAGAGCTGAATGTGACGGGCGTGGTCAATCCGGATGTCTCGCGCCAGGTACCTGTGCCGTCGCTCGCCACAGGGCGTATTGTGGAAATCGACGCGCGGCTCGGTGACGAAGTAAAAAAAGGCCAGCTTCTGTTCAAAGTGAGAAGTGCGGATGTCGCGGGCGCATTCTCCAATTACCGGCAGGCCGTCAAGAACGAGGAACTGACGAGAGTTCAACTTCAACGCGCCAATGTCCTCTTGGAGCACGGAGCGATTCCGAAGAGCGCTCAGGAAGTAGCCCAGAACGCGGAGGACGACAACCTTGTTGTCCTCGAGACCGCCAAGGAACAACTCGGACTGCTTGGCCTGGATCCCAACCATCCCACCGGCATCGTTGAGGTTTTTGCTCCGGTATCCGGAACGATTACTGACCAGCAGATCACGAACCAATCAGGCGTCCAGGCTTTGACCCCGCCGAATCCGTTCACCATCTCTGACATGTCGCATGTCTGGGTCATCTGCGATGTCTGGGAGAACAACATGTCGCAGGTTCACATTGGCGAGTATGCCGACATTCACCTGGTCGCGTATCCGAACCGTGTTTTGAAGGCGCGAATCAGCAACATCCTGCCGATCATTGATCCCAACATCCGCACCGCCAAGGTGCGGCTCGAAGTGGAGAACCCCGGCCTGATGCGGCTAGGGATGTTTGTAACCGCCACGTTTCACGGCCAGGCGAAAGAACGCTACGCAACGGTTCCCGCTACCGCGGTTTTGCACCTCCACGATCGCGAATGGGTCTATGCGCCCTTAGGAAACGGCAGATTCCGGCGGCAGGAAGTGGTTGCCGGCAGCATGGTGCCGGGCGGCCTCCAGGAGGTGTCCTCAGGCTTGCAAGCTGGCGACCAGGTGGTGGCGAGCGCGCTCGTTTTTCAGAACACGGTAGAGCAATAGATGATCCGCCGCGTAGTTGATTTCGCTCTGGATAAGCGTCTCTTGGTTGTGGCTTTCGCGATTCTTCTGGTGGCCGGAGGGATCGCGGCGTTCAGGGCGCTTCCGATCGAAGCGTATCCCGATGTCGCGGACAACTACGTCGAGGTCATCACGCAGTGGCCCGGAATCTCAGCCGAACAGATCGAACAGCAGGTGACGATTCCGCTCGAAATCGTGATGAACGGGATCCCGCACGTGACGCACCTGCGGTCATTCTCGTTGTTCGGGCTCTCCGATCTCAAGCTCATCTTTGACGACGAAGAAGAGAATTTCAAAGATCGCGAGCGAGCGCTCGAGCGGCTCTCACAAGTGACACTGCCGCCGGGGGTGGTGCCGCAGATGGGGACCGACTGGAGCCCGGCAGGGCAAATCTATTTCTTCACTCTTCACAGCACCAATCCCGCGTACGACGTCATGGAACTGAAGTCCATTGAAGACTGGGTGGTGGAAAAGAATTTCAAAGCCGTGCCCAACATCGTGGATGTCGCCAGCTTCGGCGGCCCCACGCGCGAGTATCAGGTTCGTGTGGATCCCGACAAGCTCATCTCCTACGGCCTCAGCATTGGGCAGGTAGAACAACAGCTCTCCAACAACAACGCCAACGCTGGCGGAAGCTTCATCGAAGCGGGTCTGCAGCAGATCAACATCCGGGAAGTCGGCCTGGTCAGAAATGTTCAGGATATCCAAAACACGGTAATCCTGGCCAAGAACGGAACGCCGCTGCACATCAAGGATATTGCAGTGGTTGCGCAAGGTCCGAAGATCAGGCTGGGCCAGTTTGCCCGGGCCACCCGTTACGACGATGGAAGGCTGATCGACAACGACGACGTGGTCTCAGGCATCGTGCTGCTGCGAAAAGATGCGGAGGCCGACACGGCGCTTCAGGGGATTCACAAGAAAGTCGCCGAATTGAACGACCACATTCTGCCGCCAGGAGTAAAAATCGATCCGCTGATTGATCGCAGCGACCTGGTGCATTTCACCACTCACACGGTGCTGCACAACCTGACGGAAGGCTTCATCCTGGTCACCATCGTTTTGTTCATCTTTCTGGGAAATGTGCGCGCCGCCATCATTGTCGCTCTGACCATCCCGTTTTCCCTGCTATTCGCTTCCATTTGCCTGCAATTCCGGCAAATTCCGGCGAACCTGCTTTCGCTGGGCGCTTTGGATTTCGGCATGGTGGTGGACGGGGCGGTGGTGATGGTGGAAAACATCGTGCGCCACATCGGCCATCAGGAACAAGTGACGAAGCCGGTCCGGAACAGAATCCGGGATGCGGCCCACGAAGTACAGAGGCCCGTGTTCTACGCCATAACCATCATCATCACGGCGTACCTGCCCATTTTCACGCTGCAGCGGGTGGAGGGCCGGCTCTTCCGTCCCATGGCCTGGACGGTGGCATTCGCGTTGTTGGGAGCGGTTATCTTTTCGATGACCATCGCTCCAGTCCTGGCGAGTTACTTGTTCCGCAGGGAGACACGCGAGTGGGAGAACCCCGTGCTGGTTTGGATCACCAAAGGGTACCGGCACGCTGTGACCTGGACGGTGCACCATCGTTGGGTAATGGTCGGCATTTCGGTGGTCACGTTGGGCTCCAGCCTGTATCTATGGTTCGGCCCGGCCATCGGGTCGGAGTTTCTCCCGCACCTGGATGAAGGCGCGCTTTGGGTGCGCGGCACCCTGGCTCCCAGCACTGGACCCACGGAGGGCATCCGCCTGATGAACCAGGCGCGCATCATCCTGTGCTCCTTTCCGGAGGTGACTCAATGTTCCAGCCAGACTGGCCGGCCGGATGATGGAACCGATACCACGGGTTTCTTCAACACGGAATATTTCGTCGACCTGAAACCGAAGGAGCAGTGGCGTCCGGCATTTCACCAGAGTAAGGAAGCACTCGTCGCGGCCATGAACCGCGAGTTGCAGAAGTTGCCCGGTGTGGTCTGGGGCTTCTCCCAACCCATCGCCGACAACATGGAGGAGGCGGTTAGCGGAGTCAAGGGGCAGTTGGCCACGAAGATCTACGGTGACGACTTGCACGTTCTTGAAGCCAAAGCGGAACAGATCGTCAATGTGATGCGCCAGGTCAAGGGAATTACGGATCTGGGAATTTTTCGCGTCACGGGCCAGCCCAATGAGAATTTTGCGGTTGACCGGCAGCAGGCCGCGCGCTATCAGATCAACGTGGCCGATGTTCAGGATGCCATCAATACGGCCGTGGGAGGAAATGCTCTCACGCAAGTATTGCAGGGTGAGGCCCGCTATGACCTGGTCATGCGCTATCTGCCCCAGTTCCGCGGCACCAGGGAGGCGATTGAAAATATTCGACTGCTGGCGCCGACAGGTGAGCGAGTCTCGCTGGCGCAGCTCTGCAAAATCGAGGAAAGGGATGAAGGCTCGGAGATCTACCGGGAAGGAAACGAGCGATACGTCCCGATCAAGTACAGTGTTCGAGGCCGCGATCTGGGCGGCGCAGTCGAGGAGGCGCTTGAGAAAGTAAGCCAGCAGGTACAGCTCCCGCGCGGCTACCACATCAATTGGGAGGGCGAATACGAGAGCGAGAAACGCGCCGAGGCGCGTCTTCTGATTATCGTGCCTCTTACGGTCTTTCTCATCTTCATGATCATCTACGGAGCATTTGGCTCCGCCAAGTGGGCGTCTCTGCACTTAGTCAATGTTGCGGTGGCTCGGATTGGCGGCCTTTTGGCGCTGTACCTGACCGGCACGCACTTCAGCGTCTCTTCCGGAGTTGGGTTTATGGCGCTGTTCGGGGCGTCGATTCAGACCGGTGTCATTATGGTGGAATACATCAACCAATTGCGCGCCCGGGGAATGCCGATCGTGGAGGCGGCCATTGAAGGCGCGACGCGCCGCCTCCGGCCCATCATGATGACCATGCTGGTGGCCACGCTCGGCCTGCTGCCGGCTGCGCTGTCCCACGCCATCGGTTCGGATTCTCAGCGCCCCTTCGCCATCGTGGTCGTCGGAGGCTTGATCGCCGACCTCGTGATGAGCATCTTCCTGCTGCCGACGTTCTATGTGTGGTGGGCGCGCCCGACGGATCATTTGCCGCCTTCCGACGAAGCCCGGAGCGTATACGAGTCTGGAAATGGACAAGAATAGGCTCCCCCGCCGGCATTTGGAAACGATGGCTTATGCATAAAGAGACCGTCCGAGCTCGCATCGAAGAAATCGGGATCGTTCCGGCGATTCGCCTCTCGTCGGCGGAGGATGCTTTGTTCGCCGTCGAGGCACTTGCGGAGAGCGGGATTCCCATTGCGGAAGTGACCATGACGACGCCTGGAGCCATCGAGGTGATTCACAAGGCCGCCCACAAAAATGCAAAATTCATCATGGGCGCGGGGACCGTCGTCGATGTTGAAACCGCGCAGCGGTGCCTGGACGCGGGTGCGAAGTTTCTGACCAGCCCGGGGCTCGACCCGGAACTTGTTGCGTTTGCAGTGAAGCAAGACGTCGTGGTCTTCCCGGGAGCGTTGACACCCAGCGAGATCATGATGGCCTGGAAGGCAGGTTCAGACTTCGTGAAAGTCTTTCCCTGTTCATTGCTCGGCGGCGCTAATTACATCAAGGCTCTCAAGTCGCCGTTCCCGACCACCCGGCTGATAGCCGCCGGCGGTGTGAACCAGCAGACTGTGGCCGATTTCATTCTGGCCGGCGCTGCCGCCGTGGGCATCGGCCGCGACTTGCTCTCGGTAGAGGCTGTTCGCGGCCGCCAGTTGCAGTGGATTCGCGAATTGTCGCGCCGATTCCTGCAAGTGATCCAGGAAGCACGGAATAATAGGAGGGCTTAACAGGCGGCGGACCAGCGATTCGGTGTGAGCATTTTCCCTGCCATGCACACTATATTAGTGGCTGATGTGCTGTGAAAGCGGGATTAACACGAGTATATCGTGCGGCGAAAGTAACCATGAGGCGAAGCGCAGCGTCGTAACTGAAAGGACATCTTTATGATTGAAGACTTGTTGCAACCCCGGCACCTGCTGGTGATTCTGGCTGTCGCGCTGTTCTGTTTTGGTCCGAAGAAGCTGCCGGAGTTGGGCAAAGGCCTGGCCGAAGGAATTCGCAACTTCAAAGACGCCCTCAAAAAAGGATCCGAACCCGAGAGCCCGGCAAAGCCGCCCGCCGAGTAAACCTCAGGCTGCCGGTTAAGTGCACCACCCAAATTCACCAGCCTTCAAAGCATTGCGGTGATATTCCAGAAACTCGGTGGCTCCTTCTGGCTTCATGTAGCGCTGCAACACAGCGGGCTCCGTTTCCCGCAGGTCCACCAGAACCAGGCCGTCAAGCGCTTCTGAGAAATTCGCATCCACGTTAAATCCGAGGAGCTTCCCGCCCAGACGGAGGTACTGTTTGAGCAGGATGGGAAGGCCCTTTCCATCGCGCTCCATGTCCGAGATGGGAACCGACAGCGAATCCAGGTCCTGCAACAGGCTGCCGATCACGCGTGCATTCAGGTCCTGGCGGAGTGTGGCGCGGAACGGCCGGCGCGGCCGGATGCGTCTGGCGAGATCTTCTTCCCTGCGATGGCACTA
>Ga0187817_10000539_pt1 | contig 16442 bp, 7 predicted proteins | sample NC_wetland_sal_i_17_FD_132431 | JGI IMG/M metagenome (GOLD analysis project Ga0187817, IMG submission 132431) | Wetland sediment microbial communities from Neuse River Estuary, North Carolina, USA - SO4_2 | ecosystem: Environmental > Aquatic > Freshwater > Wetlands > Sediment | place: USA: North...
ATACGGACGGGCTACAACTCCTTAGAACGAATTGAAAACCCGATGGACCGCCACGCAGTCGGGTTTATTCTGACCACCTTCCAGAAGCTCAACGCTAGCTCCTTGCGCGCTATCAAGCATGCTTTGGAAGGCCGCCTGAAACGTTTGCAGCAAAAACTCACGAAGCTCCCCCAAGAGGATGAAGAAGAGCAGGACGAACGCTACCAGGGCGAAATCGACGAGAAGGAGGCGGTCCTCAAAACTGACCGTGAAATGCTTCGGGACGAAATCAAGGTTCTCAAGAAGTTGTTGGAGATTCCGGTCGAACAGGAGAGGAAGATCGATCGTCTGCGTGAACTGTTGCAGCAGATCGACAAAGAAACTCCGGGCGCTAAGGTCCTGATCTTCACCGAGTACAGGCGTACCCAGGAGTTTCTGAAGGAGCGGCTTGAGGACGAGAAATGGTATGGGCCGAACACCGTTGTCCTAATCAACGGTGATATGGAACTTGAGGGTAAAACACCAGGGGCAGAGAGCAAGCGCCGTAGCCAGCGCGTGTTCAGGGAGGACCCAAAGGTAAGATTTCTGGTTTCGACCGAAGCCGGAGGCGAAGGCATCAACCTGCAGTTCTGCTACATCGTGGTGAACTACGATCTGCCGTGGAATCCGATGCGGTATGAGCAACGAGTTGGCCGCGTTTATCGCTATGGCCAGGAAAAGGTCGTCCAGATTTACAACCTTCGCGCCAAGGACACTGTTGAAGACAAAGTCCGTTCCTATTTTGAACAGCGTTTGAGAGTGGCAGCCCAGGCCCTTCAGCAGGTGACCGGTGAAGACCCCGAAGAGCTCATCGCGAGTCTCAACGGACAACTGGAAACGGAAATTGAACCCGATGAGATCTACAAACGCGCCCTTGTGGAGGGCACGCTGAACAAACAGACGAAGGAAGAGATTCAAGAGGCTGTGCGACGGGCACAGAAGGCCTATGAGATCGCCACGCAGAGCCTGTTCCGGGACGTATCCAGTTACAGCTTTGATAAATACGCGAAAGAATTGGCCAGCCCCGTAGGTCTGGAAGACCTGGAAAACTTCACGCTGAAATATCTGGCGCGGGAGCGCAGGCAGGTTCAACGGAAAGACGGATTTATGGAGTTTCTCAAACCGGAAAGTTTGCGGGAAACGAAACTCCCGGACCGTTTTAGGGCGGTGACTTTTGACCGCGCCATTGCGATTCGCAATCCTCAGGCCGAGTTCTTTGCGCTTGGCCACCCCTTTATTGATGCCATGCTGCAGCACATCGGGGACTACGGCTTCGGCGGCCACACAGCCGTCCGAGTAGTAGAAAGCGCTGCTTTGAAACATGGTGAAACAAAGGTAGGCTATCAATTTAACTTCACGATCCGCCGTCGTGTGCAGCGTGAAGATGGGGACGAGTATCTTTTCGATTTTTATACTGTGGTCATTTCTGTGGAGGGATCACCCGAGAAACAATTGGCGGCATGTGCCGCGGCGACCTACAGCAAAGATGGCCCAATACCCCCGGATGTTGAGCGCCTGTTGTGCACGCTGGACAGCATCGGAGTCACCCCTGCCTACGAACTCGCCAAGGCCGAGATACAACGAGAAGCAGAATTCTGGGATTGGGATGAAGATGTGGATTTGATTGGCTTGGCAAAAGTAGCCTTCGTGCCGCCGCTTCATTCTTAGTCAGGGCAAAACGCGCGATTCAAGAGATCCAATCATTGCGTCAAATGCCTCGATGGCACCGATTACCAGAGCAGCTGCAACCATGACATTACACGCGTTCAACCAGCGCATTCTTGCAGAAGATCTCGTGCGCGTGCGTCGGGCGGACGACCTGGAGCGTTACGCAGCTTCCCAGCGGCATGCGCGTATCGATCCCAACCCTCACCAGATCGATGCAGTGATCTTTGCGCTTCGACGTCTCCGCGAAGGTGGCTGCATCCTCGCCGACGCAGTCGGTCTGGGAAAGACGATCGAGGCTGGCTTGGTTATGGCCCAGAGTCGCGCCGAAGGTGCCCAGCGCATTTTGTTGATCGTGCCGAAGTCGCTAATTGGTCAGTGGCAGAATGAGCTAGCAAACTTATTCGGCATCCAAGCGCAGGACGACCAAAGGAGCTTTGTCGCGCCGGGCGTATATCTGGTCGGTCGAGAGTTTGGCGGGAGCGAGCGGGGTGCAGCAGCGCTCGGCGCCGCACCTCCGTTCGACCTGGTCGTGATCGATGAGGCGCACGAGATCTTCGCCGGACTGCACAAGCGGTATGGGCGCGATGGAGTCTACGAGGAAACTTCGGATGAGGCCCTGATGGCTCATCGCGTCCGAGGTTTCTTGCGTTCGTCGCCGGTGCTCCTACTGACAGCGACGCCGATGCAGAACTCCCTTGTTGAATTATGGGGTCTCGTGCAGTACGTGGAGCCAACGGGCACGTTGCTCGGTGATATTGCCACGTTTCGCAAGGTGTTCTGTGCTGAAGACGACAGAACGTTGGTCCCTGGCCAGGAGCATGAACTCCAACGCCGCCTTGCGGTTGTCCTCCAGAGAACCCTTCGCCGTCAGGCCCAGGAGTTCCTCGATCGTCCGTTTACACAACGGCGTTGCAGGTTGTACGAATACGCCATGAGCGACGACGAACGGTCGCTGTATGACGACGTAACCGAGTACCTCCTTCAGCCGTCACTATATGCGTTCTCCGGTCGACAAAGGCGGCTGCTCCTGATCGGGTTCCACCGGCGCATGGCTTCGTCAATCCCCGCACTTGCAGCAAGTCTGGAGAACGTGGCTAAGAGGCTGCGTCGATTACAAGGAGATTTACGTCCCGACGAAACGGTTATGGACGTGTTCCAGGATCTCGAAGACGAAGAAGAAGACGAGGTTGACGAACCTACGGAAGAATCCACATCTTCAGTCGATCGCGCATCAGTGGCTGCTGAGCTAGCTCGCGTACAGGACTTTATCGCCCGCGCACGATCGCTACCGCATGATGCTAAAGCGCGCTCGTTCCAAGAAGCGATTCGGGTGGTCCTTGATCTGGGGGGAGACGGTCATGGCAGCGGCAAGGCCGTCGTGTTCACTGAATCGATAACTACGCAGGAGTACTTGAGAACATTGCTACTGGCGATCGGCCTGCGTGACGACGACATCACGTTGTTCCGCGGGGCGAACGACCACGAGCGCGCGCAACAAGCATACGTACGCTGGCAAAAAGAGGAGGGTGCCCGTTTCCCGCCGGGTTCGAAGCCGAGCCGCGAGGTTGCCGTCCGGCTCGCACTCGTGCACGAGTTCCGCACACGTTCGAAGGTTCTCATCTGCACCGAAGCCGGCGCAAAGGGTTTGAACCTTCAATTCTGTGAGACCGTAATCAACTACGATCTGCCTTGGAACCCTCAGCGCATCGAACAGCGCATCGGGAGATGCCACCGGTATAGCCAGCAACGCGATGTCACTGTGGTCAACTTCATCGCGCGGGATAACGAGGCCCATCGGCTTACCTTTGAGATCCTGAGTCAGAAGCTGGATCTTTTCGGTAAAGTACTGGACGCATCCGATACTGTCTTACATGAACCGAGGACAGACGCACCGGAGATCGTGGTTTCGGCGTTATCCATCGAATTCGAGAGTGACCTTCGGAACATCTACAGTCGCTCGCGCACGCTCGACGAGGTGACGAGAGAGATTGCCGCATTGCGGGATAAGATTTCGGAGCGACGGGATGCATACGAGAAAGAGTATGACCGGACTTCGCAGATCATTGAGTCGCGGTTCGACGAGAACGTACGGAGAGTGTTCAAGAGCCTCCGCGAGGACCTCCCCCACGGACTTGCGGATCTCGACCGCGATCTTGCTAATCTCGTGGAAGGTTATCTTGCCGCGCGCGGCGTTGCATATGAGCGTTCCGAGAGTACGGGCCGAGTCGTGTTTGACGTTGCGCCAGGTGCGACATTGCCCGTGGAGATAGGGGACGGTCGGCGGTTTGCCACCGGAGACGCAAGGGCTCTGACCGACGCCGAGGCTTTGAACCTCGTGCACCCTCTGGTTCGATCGGCAATCGATGAGGCTCGAAGGTGGCCAGGTGGGCGGGTGGAGTTGCTGCTGCCTCCAGACGCTCTTTCGGACCTCGCCGCCCTGGCCGGAAGCGTCGGGATCATCCGTGTTGTCTTGGTCGATTATGCTGGGTTCGAGCCAGTGCAACGGCTAGTTGCGGGTGCGGTGATTGATGGTACTCCGATTGATCCATTGCTAGCTGCCAGGATCGTGCGGTTACAGGCCGCCGACAGGCCAGCTTCCCAGCTTACGGCCGATTCACATTCATTGGACGACGCGGTAGACGAGGCGGTGTTCATCGATCAACGCGATGTCGAGAAGGGTGAACAGAAGCACTTTGAGCAAGCCATAGGTCAGCTTGAGCGTTTCGTTCAGGATAAAGTTCTCGTGTGCCGTCGCGAACGGGCGAGTATTGGCGAGAAACTGAGTTACGCACGTGCGCGACGTGACGAGGTGGTAGGTTCCACCGCCAGAGATCGGATTGAGGCGGAGATCGAACGGTTGGCCACCAGGGACGAGAGTCTCGACCGCCACATCAACGCCCTGGAATCGAGAGAAGATGAGGTCTATAAAAAATGGAGGGACAAATACCACGAGCTTCGGTACCGGCCGCCGACGGTGAGACCATTGTTCGAGGCGACCTTTCAAATCTCCCCACCGAACCGGGAGAAGTCGTGCTGAGGCTGCTGCACACCGCCGACTGGCACCTCGGGCGCCGGTTCCCGTCGTTCCCAGAGGATGCGCAGAAAAAGCTGTCACGAGCACGTATGGACGTGATCGCGAACATTCTCGACGTGGCGCGGCGTAACGCGGTGCATGCTCTGCTATGCGCCGGGGACCTGTTCGACGATCCAGAACCCGAACCTGACTTTTGGGAAGGGCTTGCAAGGACTCTCCGGGAGCGTGGTGCCCCGCATCCGCCTATATTCTTGGTTCCTGGCAACCACGATCCACTTACGCCTGAGTCCGTATGGGCGCTGGGTCATCCATTTCGAGCACGGCTTCCGGAGTGGGTACACGTCGTCGATCGGGATGACTTCACATACGAGCTCTCGCCCGACGTGGTTCTGCATGCCCGCCCGTGTCGATCGAAGGCGGGCGAAAACGATTTGGCCATGGCGCTTCCAGTCCGCCAACCGGGCGATGAAAGACTTCGTATCGGTTGCATCCACGGCTCCACATTCGACATTGACGGGTATCAGACCAACTTCCCGATTTGCCGAGATGCCGGCGTCCAACGCGGATTCGACTATCTCGCAATAGGTGACACACATTCCTTTCGCGATGTCACCGCCGATTTGCCGGTCCCCACCGTATATCCAGGCGCTCCCGAACCCACGAACTTCGGCGAGCCCGGTGCTGGCAATGTCGCACTCGTCGCACTATTCCGGCGAGGACGGCGTCCACGCATTGATGCCGAGCCAGTCTCGTTTTGGCGCTGGATAGATGTTGAGTGCCGTGACATGAACGAACTTCGCGGCGTATTGACGATCCAGGACCTCGATCACCACGTTGTAAGACTGCATCTCGACATGACAGTGTCTCTATCGGAGGAGAGTGAGGTCGAGCGGATTCTACGGGACCTTCAAGGAACGGATGCAACGCACGGCCGCGCTGGCGTCTTGGTGGTTGATCGTTCGAACCTGAGGTTGCAGGTCGGTTCGGGGGATGCCTTTCCCGACGACCTTCCGGCCGTGCTAAAGGACACTGTTGAACGACTCGACCGGCTCATTGCGGACGCAACGGAGGAATCTGAAAAATCCAAGGCTACCCGGGCCTTGGCACACCTATACAAGCTGCTGCAAAACCAACATGCAACTGGCGGATCCGGATTATGAAGCTCCGTCGCCTGCACGTCATGAACTTCGCTGCCATCCGGCAAGCGGATATCGAGTTCGGGCCGGGACTCAACGTGTTGTACGGACCTAACGACCTGGGAAAATCTACATTAGTCGACGCAATCCGCTTGGCGCTGTTGCTTCCACACTCTTCGACATCTTGCGACCAGTACGTCGGTTGGACCGGTGGCCGCGAGCCGATCGTCGAGTTGACCTTCGACACTGAACCGCAACGCATCTGGCGTGTACGGAAAGAGTTTGGAAAGAATGGTTCGTCGCTGTTGCAGGAATCGAAGAATGGTAGGGACTTCGATGATGTAGAGCGCGCGAGAAAGGTGGATGGAAAGCTCCGCGAGATCTTACGTTGGGGCATTCCTGAGCCGGGCGGCTCCGGCGGGGGCAAAGGTCTTCCGACGAGCTTTCTCGCCACCGCGCTCCTCTCGACACAAGCGGATGTCACCGGCCTCCTCGACGATAGCTTGGCTGACGATCCAACCGCCAGCGGGAAAGAACAGATTGCGGCGGCGCTGCAGGCGATCGCACAAGACCCGCTGTTCGTCGCGTTGCTTAAGAGTGCGCAGGCCAGGCGAGACGAAGCATACACCGACAAAGGCGCGAAGAAGACTGCCAAGGGCAGTGTGTTCAAGGCGGCGGCGGAACGCCTGAGGGAAACAAGAGACGAAAAGGAAAGACTTCAGAGGGTTGTTAGCGACTCGGAAGGGGCCGAGAACCTGTTGCGAGAACTGATGGAGAAGAGAGACCAGCGGCACGAGGCCCTGGTTATCGCAACGGAATGCGCGACAGCCCTTGAGCGGTTCGCTATGCAGGCAGAGGACCGCGCTGCTGCTAAGGAGTTGGTTCGGCTTGCGCAAGAAGACGTGCAGCGCATCCGGAAGATCAGGATGGACGTGGAGGATGCGGAGCGAAAGGCCAAAGAACTACTTGGCAAAGAGGAGGAGATGAGGCAAGCGATGGAGGTTGCTCAGAAGCAGCAAGTTGAGGCCGAGACCGCCCTCAACTCCGTAGAAGAGGCTACACGAGCAGAAGGACCCGACTCCGGCGTCACCGACACTGTTGTTCGTCAACAGCTCGAACTCCGAAGGGCGGCGGCAGACCAGATAGGGAGCACCGCGCAACGGCAAATCGACGTAGCTAATGGCGCACAACAACTCGTCGATGCTGCCGCTCTAGCAGAGCGCGAGCATCTGGAGCAGCAAGCGATAACCCACAGCGCGCGCGAATCCGCGTCTGAAGCGGTAGCCAAGGAGAAGGCTGCCAACGACGAACTTCGTCGTTGTGATCTACTCGAACGCGCTCTGGATTTCCGACTTGCCGACAGGCAGGTAGTGGATGCCCAAGCTGCGGTTGATAAACATGGGGGTCTCCAAGCAAGTCTCGCTGCGGCGTTGAAAGAACGGGCCGCGCTCGCCGGACAGCGCGCTGCGATGACAGTTCCGACGCCCAGTGCGCTCGCTCCTATGCGTCGGCTGGCCAACGAACTGGCTGCTGCGCGAGGTGCGCTTGACGTCGGCTTCGTTGTGTCGGTGAGCCCGACCGAACCTCTCGAACTACGAATTCGAAAAGATGGGGCACCGGTCGAATCAACCTCAACTACGGAACCGCTGGAAATCGAAGCCGCAGCCGAGGTCCAACTCGACATCGCCGACATTGCGATCGTGCGCATCCGCGGCGGCCGACGCGACGCTCAGGAAAAGGCTCGGGTATTGGAGGAGCGCTGGACGCAAGACATCGTGCCGCATCTCGCTGCCGCAGGCGTGAAGGATCTCGACGGCCTCGACGCGAAGGTCGCGGAGGCCCAGGAGTTGGATGTCGGCATGAAGGCGAAAGATACGGACCTGAATTCCTTGCAAGCGCAGATAAGCTCGCTTACAGGCGCAGAGGAGTGGTTCCGGCAGGCCTCCGACCGCGCGGAGACTTGCCGAGCTGCGCTCGTTGACGTTGTGCCCGACACAGTGTCTGCCGATCTCGACGCGCTGGGAGCCGATCCGCTCGCTGGTTTAAGAAAGCGGCGGCAACAGTTGTCAAAGGACGTCGAGATAGCACGCACGATTGCCGCCGAAGCTGTGAAAGCTCACACAGTCGCTCAGGAGCGTACCAGTAACTTTCGACTGGCCTTTGATGCGGCTGTCTCAAAGCGGGATGTCGCACTGACATCCTTTCCTGATGGAATACATGCAGCACTGGCTACCGCGCAAGCTCACCTCGCTGCAGCGATCATCGAAAAAGAAAGTGTTGCTGCTGAGTCCGCGTCGTTGGAGAAAACAATCGCCGCTCGAACGATGCGTATCGAGGAAGCCGTGAGAGACGCCCGCACGACAGCTGAGATTGCAAGGACCGCGGTGGAGGTAGCGCAAAGAAAACTAACCGCAGCCATTACCAGCCACGCAGAGCATGGCGGGCGACTCGTCGAGTTGCGAAGACTGCGCGACGCAGAAGATTTAGTAGCAGCGGAAACAAGACTCCGTGAAGCGACGGAGCGTCACAGCGCCTTACCCGTACCCGACCGGGATGTTACCAAAGATGAGGTAAATGCCGCTAAGAAGGTTGAAGCTAGAGTAAGGTTGGAACTCGAAGCCAACGAGCGCGAGATTCAACGCGCCCATGGGGCGTTGGAGCAGGTTGGCGGTGCGGTGGCTCGCGAGCGGTTGCGCGACGCGACCGAAGCGTTCGAACTGGCTGAGCGCCAGGAAAGAGAAATCGAAGCCGACTATGAAGCGTGGAAATTGTTGCTTGATCAAATGAAAGAGGCTGACTCTGCCCAGGCAAGTAATCTTGGACAGGCGCTCGCGCCGGCCATCGCAGGCAGATTCCAGGTTTTGACCCAGCGACGCTACGATGCAATAAAGCTCAGTGCGCAACTCGGCACCGAAGGAGTTGTGGTCGGCGGTGCGGCGAGGCCGGCGTCACGTCTATCCGTCGGCACGCGCGAACAATTGTCCACACTGTACCGACTGGCGCTGGCGGAATATTTGCAGGCGACAGTGGTCCTCGACGACCAGTTAGTCCAGAGTGATGACAGCCGCATGGACTGGTTTCGCGCATTGCTCAACGAGAAGGCTCACAATTTTCAAATTGTCGTTTTCACGTGCCGACCCGGTGACTACCTTGCAACGACCTCGATGGTACCCGATGGGGCCAAGGTTCACGCAGACACGGATAGTGGGTTCATACGAGCAGTCGATCTAAAGCGGGCACTGGGCTTAGCTGGAAGTTCGCAAAGCTCCTGAGCGACGCTGTTCCTCTAGGGCGATCCCTCCCGGCCCGGCTTGAGATTGTCTATCCCGGTTCGGCGATCCAAGGAGCATTCAAAACAGTTTTTCGAGAGTCTTCATGGCTGCGTCAACTATCTCAGAATTGGTGCATGATCCTCCTTGCCCGTCACGCCAAGCGAAGCCTCCGTCATCCATGTAGGCTTGAAACCACCACTCCGTTGTCTCCACATTGGGAATCTCTGCCATCATGACGCCCAGTGCGGGTTGTAGTCCCACGGTGACACGGAGATATGAGTCTTCCAACCGAGGTATCAGTTCGAAGATGGCCGCAAACTTCATTTCTGCGTACACGCGATTGGGGACGTGGCGAAGGTGGGGAGCACTTGCGGGCCGCTGAGTGTTGTAGGCCTGGACGTGCCGTGCGAGATGCGAATCTATTTCCCTGAGTTGTTCCGGAGCTGCGGCTTTTCCTTTTGAGATGAAGTCCTTCTGCAGGAGATTTTTCCCTGTCTGAGCGTCTTCAGCGTCCTTCTTTTCGTGCAGCCGCTTGGCTAGCGGGTTAGTGATTTCTGAATCATTCATAAGCTAATGATCCTAGAGTTGACTCTACCGCGCAAGTGAAGCACAAAGACAGGTTGCGGCGTCGGGCCGTGGAGTCGGGAATCAAAGGGACTATCGGTAGCTGAAACGGGAGAGGAACGCCAACGATACGTATGGGGTTACCAACGCGATGATCCGCCTTAGATGGTCTTGATCTGCCACCCGCGTTGCATCAGGTTCTGTATTACGTTCTGGTCCAGATCGCCCTTCACGTTCTTGACAGTGCTCTGCTTCATCGCTAGACAAAGTAGATGCGTAGGGCGGGTCATGGCGACGTAGTGGATCTTAAGACGGAGCTGTTGCTGCACGCCCTCAGATGCCTGGCCAGACTTTTCACCAGACAACCAAGGCAGCAGTGCTGCCAGATTATGCTTCTGCCAGAAGGTCTCCATAACCAACGTTGCAGTGTGGGTTTCACCCTTGACCGAGTGGATAGATCCAACCCGGATGCTCACTTGTTTGCCGTCTCGCGAGTAACGGTACATGTTATCGCGGCGTTTGTGGGAGAGCGATGGTGATTCTGGACCTGTCAGCTTAGTGCTCCACCTCAGGAAGGCGATGGCTTCCGCGCTGGCCAATTGCCCTCCGGCAATAGTTTCGGCGATTTGTCGCACAACGGAACACCAGCGGTCGTCCCACGTCTTTTCAGTAAGTGTCTCACGCTGCTCGGCAACACTGGCAACTAGGTCCCGGTAGTGTTCCTGCACTGCGACGCATTTCTCAAGCAGTCTAATGACATACCGGTGGGGGTACCTGCGTTGAGGGAGGACCTTTCCACCATCGTCCGTTTCTGCAAGGCGGAGAATGCCCTCGGCGATCTTGTCGACAGCCGAATAGGCTTCGCCGGTTGCTTCCGCCCGCCCCAAGCCCGCAAAGACATACTGCATGAATGTCTGCGGCTTTGGTTCTCGCCTCGCCAGTTCAGGATCGTAATCGGCCCAATAGTCACCGATATGATGTGGAAACTTTTGGCCGCTGCTCGCAACCGGTGGCCTATGTACCTGGCCGGCAGCCGTAAAGACTCCATCACGTAACTCCCGCTCGCAAAATGTTTCCAGCAGCAATTGACCATATGCATCGAGGATCTTGATCGCGTTATCGTTTTCAAACAGGAATATAGTGTGCTGCCCTTCTAGGGAGCCGGATGCTAGGGGCTTTTCCTTGGGCCCTTGTCCTCTTAGTCCATACGGGATTAGCCCGAGTGGGTCAGCGAGATCTGCGATCCTTTGTCCAAAGCGATAGCTATTGGGCAAGTCCTTCTTAATGGTCTCATCTGCAAACTTGTCAGTCGTTGCTTCGTTGCTCTTTATTGAGTCGAAGATCGCTTGGTTCCCATCCCCGAAGCGTTGGCGGATCACAGGGTTGCCTCCGGCCAGAAATAGCCGGTGCAGAATTCTGGACTGCTCTTCGCTGTTGTCTTGTGCCTCATCGACGAACAAAAGCGGAAAACGACCGCGGATTACACAGACGATCTCGGGCAGCTCGTCTATCATGTTGTGGGCCCAAATGAACATATCGTCGTAACAGTGATAGCCGTCCTTGGCGGCTTCTTCGCAGGCTGTTTTCAACTGTGCGTATGTGGGTGTATGGCTGCCAAACGTCAGCTGCCCGATCTTTTTTGTCACATTGAAATTTGTATCGATAATACGAATGGACGATTGATCCAGGTTCTTTTTTTCAAGATATGCGCGCACTTTGTAGGTGAGCTTTCGCCATCGGCGGCTTTCGCACATATCGGTATCAATTACCTTAATCGGATAACCTTTGCGCCGCAGCCAAGGCATAGCAAGGAAATCATTGACGAAACCGTGAATGGTCCCGACGTAGTGAGGATACGAGAGTAGCCGCCGGCCCGCAGTCGTGTTCGACAGACGGCCTTCGATCTCGTTGCGTGCAACATTTGTGTGTGATAGCGCGCAGATACCGCGTGTGCGGTGTTGCCACTTCTCCGCCACAATCGCTAGCTTTGCTACTAGCAAAGTTGTCTTTCCGCTACCCGGACAGGCCGCAACGTCGACAGCATGCATAGACTTGAGGATCTGTTGGCGCGGGTCGATTCCATCCTCACCATAAAATGCGGCCGACGGTAGTTTAAGAAGCCGAGTTGCCCAATCGATGTCCTGGTCTGTGATCAGCGGAGGCTTCCACAGATGCTGCTCACTCATTGACCGATACCTCTTCACTGAGCGTGCTGGTCGGTGTGCCAGTCACGTAGTCGATCGCCTTGGTCAGGTATTTGGGCAGTCTCTTTCGCAAATCCTCAGGAGTGAGCTTGCCATCGTTGTGTTTGGACTGTAGTCGTTCGGCCAAGTACTGCGCCGCGATCGGTTTCGACACACCTTCCCTCGCGAATTTCGCGTAGATCGTCGCGGCAATCGTCTCCTCCACTGCGCAACCCTCCTTCGCTACCGCCGTGGTCTTGAGCACACCGAACTCCTCGATTGCGGCTCTTGCTACATCGGCAACTGCGATCTTCCTGGCGTTGATAGCGTCGTCATTCTCGGCGAGGCAAGCTGCAACATAAACATCTTCGGCCAGATTAAGGGAGTAGCCGTCAGCTTCGTCTTTTGGGCCAAGCGCCAAATCGTATTCCAAGGTCCATTCATCAGAGACGAAGGTTTGCACGTATTGCCCGGACGCTTTGGTTATTTTCTCTTGGCGGGCAGTCGCTAAAGCCTTCTCGTCGCCGATGTCTTTTTTTGCCCTCCACCGACGCTTAGTCATTGCCGGCCACTCGCTGCCTTCTTCAAACTTGCCGACAATTGCGGGCGCACAATCCGGCATCACGTCCATGTCTGTGATACAGGCAACTGGAACGTTGAGTTGAGCGTCCTTTTTCGCGTCTTTGCGCTGGAAGATCCGTGCATAACGACGCAGACCTACACCCCCAACGTTAACGACAGAGACCCCGTGCTCAGTAAAATCGCGGCCAACGAGCTTGGCCAGCGCGGGTAGGAGAATGTTTTCTGCGTCTCCTTCAACGATTACCACACCGTGCGCGAAGAACAGATTTGCCTTGGTAACGTCAAGGAACCGTTCGAGAAACCGGTAGTCAGAGGGCTCCAGTTCCGTTTGTCCCTTGGCTAGGGAAAAAGCGCGTCCCGTGTGGATCATCACGATGTTGTCCAGTTCGATAGCCGAGGCAAGGTTGGGGCTGTGGGTAGTAACGATGATCTGAATGCCCTTTTCTTTGGCCTGTTCTTGCAAGGATCTCATCACGCGCAATTGTCGCTGAGTATGGAGGTGGGCCTCTGGCTCCTCTATCAGCAACAACTTATTTCCTTCGTCCTCTTGGGCCAGAAGAAGGAGTTCGCAGGCCATGAACAAGAGATTGTTTGAACCCAAGCCCACCTTGCCCGAGCCAGGAACAATGACGTCGAGTTTCTCCAGCAACTGGCGCAGGCGTACATCGTCGGAAGCAGTCATGCCGCTGACGTTAATACTGCTTTTTATGCCCTCCCCTCTAAGACAAAGCCCATTGAGATGCTTGTCGATGCTGTTGCGGGTATCGATAATCCCTTGTTGATTTCCGAGCAGGGCATTGGCGAAATCGCCGATTCCAAGTACGTTGAGTTTCTTGGGATCGATCTCGATCGCGGGATCGTACCGAACTCCTGCTTCCTTCACCTGTTTTGTATGATAAAGAACTTGAGAGAGCCGTGAGCTACGACCGGCAGACAAGGATTGCTCAGCATCACGGAGGGGTCGCAGATAGGTAGCGCGCAACAGATCGCGTGCTTCCGAAGCCATTTTAGGACCGTCGCCATCTTGGCCCGAGTGGACTTCGACTCGTCGAAAAGGTCTTCCTTTTAGTGTCTCTCCTGTGTCCTTTGCTGTCCAATTCAGATGGAGAACCGGTTCTTCGCTTGGGGTGTCGCCGTAGGTCAGATATTCGACAAAAGCCCTCTTGTCCCGTGCGGTTAACCCTTCGAACTTGCACGCGATTCTGATCTCGCGAGTCGTCTCTGCTTGGTGGAAATCGGTGTCTTCAAGTCGATACCACTCCTGATCGGTCGTTCCCAGCGCGAAGCGGAGCGCGTCAACTACCGCGGTCTTGCCTGCCTCATTCTCGCCCACCAAGGCAATGAGTCCGTGCCTTAAGGGCAGCTGAAACCGCTTGGGTCCTTCGCCAAAGCATCGAAAATTCTCAATCGTGATTTCGGAAAGGTACATAACTTTCCCGAGAATTGTAGCTCGTCATTAGGCTACCCCGAACAGTCCCCGGAATGGTAGGCCTAAGATGCACATCGACGTCGATGCGGTGGACTCGTTCACGATTGAGGAATTCACCTGTGTTCGCGGCTCCGGTTCGTCGCTGCGTGCCATTTCACGATCAATGATCGACCAGTACCGCCGCGCGTCAAAACGGTAGAACGACACGCGGCCCCGTAAACTCAGGGCCATTCTCCCGTGCCGGCTACGAAGGACTAGAGTTTCGACTTAGTGACTCCCTGATCTTCTGAGCCAATTCCTCCGGATCAAAAGGCTTTTGGATCAACGTCATATTTCTCTCGGACAACAATCGGTTTTCCACTAGCGCGTCCTCGGAATAGCCCGACATCAAGATCACGCAAAGACCGGGATAGATCTCGTTAAGACGTTTCGCCAACTCGATCCCTCGGAGTTGCGGCATGATCACGTCGGTGACCAGTACGTCAATCGATCCCTCGTAGTGCGTCGCGATTTCAAGCGCCTCGTTCCCGTTCTGAGCCTCCAACACCTTGTACCCTTCGGATTCCAGGAACTCGCACAATACGGTCCTGATGGAAGACTGATCCTCCGCCAAGAGTACCGTTTCCGAGCCAGTCGTCGCCGGACTCGAGACCTTGGGGGCTTTTCGTGGGCTTGCCGGTTCCTCCGCGATGGGAAGGTAAACTCTGAAAATAGTGCCCTCATCAGGCACACTGTCTACTTCGATCGTGCCGTCGCTCTGTTTCACAATGCCGTACGCGGTAGACAGCCCGAGGCCCGTGCCCTTGCCAATTGGCTTAGTGGTGAAGAAGGGCTCGAAGAGATGAGACTTGGTTTCCGCATCCATGCCACACCCGGTGTCAGTCATCTCCACCATCGCATACGGGCCTGAATGACTCGTTGCCGACGCCTCCGAACTCGGTCTGGATACTTGCGCCGTCCTTATTTTCAGTACTCCTCCTGAGGGCATCGCGTCACAGGCGTTGACAGCCAAATTCATTATCACCTGCTCGATCTTTCCAGGGTCCACCTTGACAGGAAGTGGCCGTGAACTCGGCATCAACATCAACTGGATCTGTTGTGTGGGAAGGGTGGAGAGCATTTCCTTCAGTTCTCCAAGAATCTCGTTCAAATCCAACACCTGAAGCACCAGCACTTGCTTGCGACCAAAAGCCAGCAATTGCTTCGTAAGCGAGGCAGCCTTTTCGGCGGCGATTCGAACCGTCTCGGCATGCTCCAGGATTTGGGGTTGGCTGGACAAGCTGCGCACTTTCACAATCTGCGTGAGAATCACCATCAGCAGATTATTGAAGTCGTGGGCTATCCCGCCCACCAACCGACCAACTACCTCCATTTTCTGGGTCTGGCGCACCTCTTCTTCGAGACGTTTTCGCTCCCGGATATCGCGAAAGATGCCCTGAACGATCTTTTTCCCTTCAAACTCTGTCAGGCTCGCGTTGACCTCGACCGCGAGCGTGCGTCCATCGGAATGATTCAGGCGCATCTCCTTCCCGGCAACAGCGGCACCTTCTAGCGTCGTTTTCAACATTTCGCGGTACGCTTCGCGATCGCTCTCCAGGACAATCGACTCAGCACGCGCGCCCACAATCTCTCGTGTTAGCCGCCCCAGGAATGCACTGCTCCTCGCATTGGCCTCCAGTACGATCCCTGTCTCCGCGTCGATCACGAGAATCGCGTCGTTGGCGGTGTCGATGAGATGTTTGTACCGTTGCTCTGTCTGGCGCATGTGTCGCAACATGAAGCCAGTGAAGAGCAACCCTCCAATCAAGGAAACGGCGGTCGCGCCAAATGTAACCAGCAGAAATAGACGCTCTGCCTGGCGCGCTCCCGCTCCCAGTGCATAGGAAAACCTGTCTTCGAGCGGGGTAAGCTGATCTCCTATGACGTCCACTTGCCGAGCCATCTCCGCGATCCTAAGAGCATTGGGTCTCTCCGAGGAGATCTCGCGGTGCAAGTCGTCTCCCAGCCGCTGCAGCTGTTCGATGAGCGCGTCACCCTGTGACCAGATACTTATTGCCTCCGACATATGGTTCAATTGCCGGCAGTGCCGGAACATCGCCGCCATTCCTTCGACATCCTCCGGATTATTCCGGCCTTGGATCAAACCTCTGCGGACAGCGCCCATGTCCGGAACAGGCTTTTCCAACTCCAGGCGCGCTTGCCTGTCTCCCAGGGGCACTAGCAGTGCCTTTTGATAGGCTTGGAAATCTTTTTCCGATTGCGAGACTGAGTAGCGCAGCAGGTCGTGGACGGCTTGCTTCTGTGCCTTGGACCAAAGACCTTCCCCGCCCACGTACGCTCTCGCGGCGGAGAGGTTTTCAATGGTCATGTAGCTCAGGCCCAACAGGCAGACGACGACCACAAGAAACAGCCATAGGATTACGACTAGCTTCTTTGGAGCCGGCAAATCGAGAAACAGCTTGTGCGCAACAGACACGGACGATCTGCTCCGATCACTGAATCTTGCCCGGGAGCCTCGCTTCTAGAATCGCAACAGCAACGTCAACCTTCATGAAA
>Ga0187817_10000540_pt1 | contig 16435 bp, 16 predicted proteins | sample NC_wetland_sal_i_17_FD_132431 | JGI IMG/M metagenome (GOLD analysis project Ga0187817, IMG submission 132431) | Wetland sediment microbial communities from Neuse River Estuary, North Carolina, USA - SO4_2 | ecosystem: Environmental > Aquatic > Freshwater > Wetlands > Sediment | place: USA...
GCTTCATTCAGCAGGTAGCGCATCATCGAGTTGCCCTGCTTGCTGATCGGCCCCATCCGCTGGTGGCCGCCGCTGCTGTTTTCCCGGGGATTCAGCCCCAGATAGCTCACCACCTGCTTGCTCCTGCGGAAACGCTCGACCGGCCCGATGGTCAGCACAAAGGCCAGCGCCGTCACCGGCCCCACGCCCGGCTGCTGCATTAAGCGCACGGCCTCGGCACGACTCTGCGCCTCCTGCTGCACCGCCAAGTCCAGTTCCGCGATCGAAACCTGCAACCGATCGAGCATCCCGAGCAACTCCTTGCGGCGACGATCCGCCCACGGGCCGAGCACCAAGCCCTCCAGTTCCCGGCGCCCCTGGGACGACCACAACTTCCTCCGCCGGCACACGCCCTGTCCCATCGCTAGGGCGTGCAACTGGTTCTTCACCGAGGTTCGAAAGCACACCAGCTTGAGGCGGTGCCGCAACAACTGCCGCACATCCCGTTCCGCCGCGGACGGAACCCAGATGCGCGGAAAGCGGTGCGAGAGCAGCAATTCCAGAATATGACGGGCGTCCCGCGTGTCCGTCTTCTGCCGGCGAACCGCCCGTGCGCGGATCTCGGCGGCGTCGCCCACCCACAGCTCGTGACCGAACTCCGTGAGCATTCGCTCAAACCATGGAATCGGGCCGGTCGCTTCGATGCCCACACGAGCCGGAGAATCCAGCGCGGCGTAAAACGCTCTGGCTTCGCCCGATTCGTGTTCCAACCGGTGCTCGAGGATCTCGCCGGTCCTGGTATCGAGCATCGCAATTTGCTGAAAGCGCGAATGGAAATCACACCCTATAATCAGCATCTCGGCTCCTTTCCTCCGAGCCTTGGTCGTTAGCGCAACCAAGTCTACTCGGTCGGAAGGAGCCGACGCCGTTATCCAATCAACGAGAGAACGGCGGAAGTCAGAACGGTATGTCTTCGTCGGAGATTTCGGGGGCGGCGGGGGCATCGTCGGCGGGGAGAGCGCCCTCGAGATCGGCGTCCGGGGAACGTCCCGGAGTGGGGGACGCACCGGCTCCGGCGCCCGCGGCGGCGCTTTCGGCGCGCGAGGTGAGCATGCGCATCTCGTTGCCAACAATCTCGGTGGTGGTGCGTTTTTGTCCGTCGCGCTTATCTTCCCACTCGCGGGTTTGGATGCGTCCTTCGATGAAAACAAGCTGGCCCTTTTTCAGATATTGCTGCGCGATTTCCGCCAGCTTTCCCCACAGCACGATGCGGTGCCATTCGGTGCGCTTCTGGCGCTCGCCGGCGCGGTCCTTGTAAGTGGAATCGGTGGCGATGGAAAAATTGCAGACGGCCTGGCCGCTCGAGGTGTAACGCGTTTCGGGGTCGCGGCCGAGACGTCCCACGAGGATGGCTTTATTGACGGACATGGGCGGGAGTATAGCGCAAAAAGCGGCGGGGGAAGAGGGATTCTTCGACTGCGTCAGGGCAGGCAGAATGACGGCCCTGGGACGAGAAAAGGCTAATCAGGGGACGGGTTACTGCGAGGCGGGGGCGGGAGCCGCGTGGGGAGCGGAAGGGGCGGCGCCGAGTTCGCGCAGTTGCGCGCGGGCGCGGCGCTCCTCATCGGTGTTGGGGAAGCGACGCGCCACCTCGCGCAAATCGCGGATGCCGGACGACTTCATGCCCAGTTCGGTCTCGGCCATGGCCTTCTTGTAGAGAGACGAGGCCAGCTTGAAGCTCTTGGGATAATTCGTGAGGACATTGTTGTAGGCCCCGATCGCGGCCTTGAAATTTCCTTGCGCGTAGAAAATTTCGCCGAGATAGAACTGGGCATTCGAGGCGAGATCGCTCGATGGATAATTCTTGAGGTAGTCGGAAAATTCCTGGCGCGCGAGATCGTAATTGGCGCTCTCGTAATCGCGCCGGGCGTTTTGGTAGAGCGTGTCGCCGGAAATGGGCGGCAGGGAAGCGGAGGGCGAAGCGCCTGGGGGACCTGTGGGAGATGAAGCACCGCCCGGGACGTTCTCGCCGCTCGGGGCCGAGCCCGGAGCGGGCGCAGCGCCGCCGCCGGAAACTTTGGCGTCAATGCTCTGGAGCAGATTCTGCATGTCGGTCATCTGCTGGGCGAGCTTTCCGACGCGCGCCTGCACGTCCTGCAAGTTATCGGAAATGCCCTGGGTTTGCTGCGTCATGGAGCTGATGCTCGCGCCGGTGTTGGCTTGCACGTCCTGCACGGTTTTCTGCAGCGAGCCCATCTGGCTGCTGAGCTGATTGACGCTGTCGAGCGATTGCTGGATCAGCGTTTTTAGCGTGGCGGAGTTGGTATCCACGGCGGTGCGCAGGTCTTGCTGGCCCTGCAGAAGCTGCGAGACCTGCTGCTGGAGCTCGACGATTTCCTTCGAGACGGCGCCAGCGGGCTGAGGCGCGAGCGCGGCTCCGCCGAGCGCGCCGAAAAACATGGCCATTGCCATGAGGAGAATCCATCGTGTGCGCAAGGGAATGCCTCCTTAGCGGGATGATGCACAGCGGCGGCCCGGTAACTTTTCGGTGATCGGGGCCGCCGCCGTCCGTGCGAATGATTGTTATTGTGCCATGACGAAATGGGCGCGGCGGTTCTGCTGCCAGCAATCCTCGTCGTGATCGGTGCAGAACGGACGCTCCTTGCCGTAACTCACCGTAGAGACCCGGTCGGCGGAAATGCCGAGCGAGACGAGGAAGTTCTTGGCCGCGTCGGCGCGACGCTGGCCGAGGCCGAGGTTGTATTCCTCGGAGCCGCGCTCGTCGCAGTGCCCTTCGATCGTGACCTTGACGTCCGGATAGGAACGCAGGAATTCGGCGTCCTTGGTGAGGACGTCGCGGGCGTCGGCGCGAACGTCGGACTTATCGAAGTCGAAGAACGCGTCCTTCACGTTTTGATTGAAGAGGTCGCTGATGCTGGGCTGCGGCGCAGGAGCGGGAGGCGGCGGAGGCGCCGAGACGGTGACGCTGGCCGTTGCCGTGGCGCTGCCGCCGGCACCGGTGGCCGTGATCGTGTAGGTGGTGGATTCCGTCGGCGATACCTGCGTGGAACCCTCGGGAGCGACTTTCCCGACAGACGGCTCGATATCGAGATCCGTGGCGTTGGTGGACGACCACGCGAGCGTGGAGGGTTGACCGGAGGTGATCGTGTCCGGTGACGCATTCAGCGTGACGGTGGGTTTCGCGGGCGGCGGCGCCGGAGCAGGAGCGGGCGGCGGAGCGGCAACCTGTTTCTTGCAACCACCAGCGTAGACGAGAAAAGCGGCCAAACCTAACAGCAACGCCAACTTTCGAGAAGTACCGCGGTGCATGGAAAGCCTCCTTTGGCCTTCCCCGAGGGCTTACCGGGAAGCGCCAAGAATGAATTTGTACAGCGCCAACGAAAAACCATTCGGAAAGATGTATTCGGCCCGGGAAACTTCGCCGCGACGCTTCCACGGCGAAACTGAATCAGCCAGCGCGCTACTCCCAACGTGGGCGCCCGACATAGGCAATGGTATCACCGGGGCGACCAGTTCGGCGATTCGTTCTGGCCTTGAAAGGTCAACTGGCGCGGCTGGCTGCCGTCGGCCAGCATGGTCCAGATTTGCCGGGTGCCCGTGCGCGTGGATTCGAAGACCAAGTGGCGGCCGTCGGGCGCCCAACTGGGGCGCTCGTTGCGGCCTTCGTCGCGCGTGAGCTCGGCGAGCTGGTGGCTGACGATGTCCATCACGTAAATGTCGTAATTGCCGCTGGGACGCCGCCAACTAAAGGCCAGGAGCTGGCCGTTCGGCGACCACGCGGGGTCCACGACGTAACCCATGTCCGGCAAGTCAATTTTTTGCGCGTCCGAGCCATCGGAGTTGGCTATGTAAAGGGCAGGCTCACCGCCGCGGTCGCTGACAAAAACGATCTGATTGCCCGTTTTGGGGTTCCACGCAGGCGACGTGCTGACGCCCACGGAGAAAGTGACGCGATGGAGGTGCGTGCCATCGGCGCCAATCTCGAAAATTTCCGGGTCGCCGGCCTGGCTGGACATGAAGTCGATCTGCGAGCCGTCGGGCGACCACGCGGGCGAGCTGTTGGTGCCGCGAAAGCGCGGGAAGGCGATGAGGCGGTCGGAAACCGTGGAGTAGACGCAAATCTGCGCCGAAGTGACGGTGCGGTAGGGAGCGAAGCAGGTGAAGGCGATGCGCGTCGCGTCGGGCGACCAACGAGGCGTGAGCGCGATGGAGCGGAGACGCGTCACTTGATGCGGGTTCGAGCCGTCGTAATCCATCACCCAGATTTCCTTGTTGCCGCTCTTGGTGCTGACGTAGGCGATGTGCGTCTGAGCGATCCCGGACTGGCCGCCGCTGAGCAAGGCGACGATGTCGTCGGCGAACTGGTGGGCCAGCAGGCGCGCGTCCTGATCGGTGGCCGCGCCGCGATAGATTTTCTGGAGCGCGGGCGGCGAGCCGGGATTGTGAACGTCGGAGAGATAGCCGGCAACGACGAGGCTCGAACCGTCGGCGCTCAGGTTACCGTAGGCCACCATATAGGCATTGGCGGGAGCGGCGGCCCAGTCCTGCGCTTTGAGCTCGCCTGGCTGGCTGGGAGCTTGGAGCGGATAGAAGCTCGGACTGACGAGGTCCACGATGCCACAGAAATCGAGATCGTCCCGGAGGGTATCGTGAAATGTTTTCTCGAGCGGCTGCGCGGCCGGAGTCCGCACCGCAAGGTCCGGAACGGCGAGACGCACCTTCGAGATGCCCAGGCCGGTGCCGGTCTGGAACCAAGCCTGGCCGGTTCCTTGCGCGGCGGCGGGAAGCGCGGAGAAAAATGTCGCCAAGATGAATGCGATGGAAAATATCGCGGCGGTGCTTGCGAAACGATTACGACCGATTATGTTTGTGCTCAACCTCGAACCTCCTTTCGGCGATGCGGCGGACTCGCTCGAAATAACAACCTAAATTTTCGCACCGCGATGGTCAGCGATGGTAATCGAAATAGAATGTCACATCCACGGACGAATATCCCCCCGGCAGGGGCGTCAGCGGGCTGGAATTTTCAATGGCGCGCTTGGCCGAAGCATCCACGGAATAATTGTTGGACGATTGCGTGATCTGGATATTCGTGACCGTGCCGTCGCGCAGAATGGTGAAATTGATCACCACGCGCGGAGCGTAGGCAACGCTCGGGTCTATCGTGGATTGCAGCCAATTGCCGCTGATGCGCCGCTGCACGGCCTCGACATACCATGGAAAACGCGAGCCGAAATCGCCGCCATTTGTGCCGAAGATGAGTCCGCCCTGGGTCGCGGGATTTGCCGCCATGGTGAAGGTGCTGACGGGAACCGTGGGCGTGCCCCCGCGGCCATAGGGAATCGCATTCGGCGGGGGCGGCGCGGGATTCTCGAGAACCTTCGATGGATGCGTGACGTATTTCGGCGGCTTCTTGAGATCGAATTTCTGAATGGGCACGGCCTGCGGCTCGGGCTTTGGCTGCGGCTCGGATTTATAAAGCCCCTTCGATTCGTCCACCACGCGATTGGGGGATTCGACCTCAGGCTGCGGCAGGGGAATCGCTGGAACGCTGCCGACAAGCCCGACCGTCACCGAGCCTCCGGGCCCGCCCCAACTCGCGCGCGGCCGCGAGAGGTATCCCGAGATGACGGCAATGCCGAGGAGCAGCACGTGCATGCCGACGGAAAGCCACGCGGGAAGCTTGAAGCTATCCGGCGACTGGTATGTGGCGGCGTAGGACATGTCAAGGCGTCTCGGGCTGCTCGCTGAGCGGCTGGGTGACCACGCTGATATTTTGGATGCCCGCCTGGCGCAGAGTGTCCACGACGGTGGCCCAGCTTCCGAACGGCACCGTCTCATCGCAGCGAACGTAGACGGCTTGATGCTGCGGATCATGCGACTGCGCCAAAATCTGCTGGCCGAGATCGTGAATGTTGATGGGCTTGTCGTTCAAATAGACGCGCTGGGCGCGGTCCACGGTGATCACCAAACGCACTTCGGTGAGTTCCTTCACGGTCTTGGTCTTGGGGACGTCCACGTCTATGCCCGATTGCAGAATGGGAGCGGTGATCATGAAGATGATCAGCAGCACCAGAACGACATCAATGAACGGCACCATATTAATCTCGGAAAGCGAGGTGCCGGTTTCGCGCTGTAGGGAAGGCATAGCGGCCTACGAACTATAGAAAGTTTCAATCCGTGCGACGAATTCCGACGCGAAGCTATCCATGCGCGCTGCAATGCTGCGGATGGCATGGAGGTAATGGTTATAGGCGATGAGCGCCGGGATGGCGGCAAACAGGCCCGCGGCGGTGGTGATCAGCGCTTCGGCGATGCCGGGAGCGACGGCGCGCAGGCTCGCGGCACCAGCAGTGCCCAGGCCGGAGAAGGCGTCCATCACGCCCCACACCGTGCCGAACAAACCTATGAACGGAGAAACCGAGGCGATGGTCGCCAGGGTGGACATGCCTCGCTCGAGGCGGCGAACCTCTTCTCCGGCGGCAACCTGCATCTCGACGCCCACGGCGTTGACGTTCTTCACCTTGCCGCCGCCCGCGCCAGGATGGGGATTCGCGCCATCAAGCTGCGCGGAAAGCTCGGCATAGCCCGCTTCATACACGGCGAGCAGGGGGGCATTCCCCGCACCCGCGTGCAACGTCCGGGGATTGGGAAGGCCGCCGCCCGCGCGAAACATTTGCAGGAACTGGGCGGTCTTGCGCTCCATGCCGCCGAGCTGAATCCATTTTTGGAAAATGATGGCCCAGGAGAGAATCGAAACAAAGAGGAGAATGCCGAGGACGACGCGCGCGAAACCGCTGGTTTGCTCCAGCAGAACAATCGGACTGGAAAAGAGCAGCAGCGCCAGGTCGGTAATTTTCTCGCCCCCAAGTATGAAATAAGAATGCCGCGAAATGTTTTGCTATCGGGGCCCTAAAATACCGTAGCACACGCGCCAGGGAGGGTCAAACGCGGGTGGAATTTGCATGGAACGGGGTGACTCGGTGTATAATGCCGCCTGCTCAGGATTCCGGAACGGAAATCCGAACCGCTTGTTGAAGAGGTTCTTGCGCAGTCGTTCCGAGCGCCTGCCGCGCCGCAATTCCGGCGACTTGCCGCGCCGATTTGTGGTGAGCGGTTTTTCGCCCTGGGCCCGCTACGCGGGCAGAGGGTAGCGCGAAGAAGGACAGGTGAAAGCCGTATTTCAATAAGCCGCCAAAACACAAAGGAAGGCTATCTCTATATGATGACCCGAATTTTGTTGGTTCTTGCCTTGGCTGCGGGGGCAGCCCAGGCGCAAAATGCAACCTCTCCCACGCCGCAGAAGCCGGCCGCACCGGCCGCCTCGACTCCCGCGCCCGCTCTCATACCGGCGCCCACGCCGGCCCCGGTCGCTCCGACCGACGCTGTGATCACCATTCATGGTCTCTGTCCAGAGGGGCAAACGCCCCCCAGCGGCACGGACACGAGCTCCTGCACCACGGTAATCACGAAGCAGCAGTTCGACGACATCATCAATGCCGTGGCTCAGCCCGGGCAGCCCGTGCCCCGGGAGATTTACAAGAATTTGGGGCAGCGTTACGCGGATTTGCTGACCTTGGATGACGCCGCCATCAAGGCCGGAGCGGAAAACGATCCGAGATTCAAGATACAGATGCAATTGGACCGGATGCAGCAACTGGCTGGGCGCTATCGCTACAATCTGACCGAAGAATATCTGAAGGTCAGCGACGACGACCTGAACGCCTATTACCAAAAGCAGTTGCCCAGCTACGAAGAGGTCGCCTTCCGCCGGCTCTTCGTTCCGAATACCAATCCCACGCCTCAATCCAAGGATGCCAAAGACACCGGGAATGACCAGGCTTCCTTCGATCAAAGAGCGCACTCCGAAGCCGATACCATGCACGAGCGGGCCCTCAAGGGCGATGACCTGGAACAAATCGAAAAGGACGCCTACAAGGACCTGGCCATCACCTCTACGCCGGTCAAACCGGACTCCGCGACCTGGCGGCTTGCCATGTTCCCGCCTCCCCTCGGGCAAGCCCTCTGGGCGCTCAATCCCGGCCAGTTTAGCGACGTGGAATCCGTTCCCGGCGGCTACGCCGTCTTCAAGGTCGAATCCAAGAACACGCACCCCTTGTCGGAAGCCAAGGACCAAATTACGCATGACATCGCGGTCCAAAAACTGCAGGACAAGATGAAGAGCGTGACGCAGGCCGTAAAGGTGGATTTCAACCAAGACTACTTCACGGCGCCCGCGCCGCCCAAGGCCGCCCCGGTTCCCGCTCCTTCTTCCAGTCCGGCGCCGACGCCCAAGAGCCCAAAGTAACTTCAGCTAATCTTGTGGGCCCCATCCTCGCATCGAGGATGGGGCTTCACTCCATTCGCATTCGCGCCGCGTCCGGCACGGCCGAACGAATGCGTGTGATAAGATCGAATCGAACATGCCCAAGGCTTTCGATATCGAAATTGGAGCGATTGCCGGACCGGTCGCGCTCGGTGCGCCGCCGCTCGCTCAACCTCTCAATAACCAGCAGCAAGAACCCTCCGCGGATTTTTCCTCGCCAGGTACAGCAGGGAAGAGCTTTTACATCGAGACGTTCGGCTGCCAAATGAACGTCCACGATTCGGAGAAAGTGGCGGGCGTGCTGCTGGCGCGCGGGTATCGCGCGGCGGACGACCCGGCCGGGGCCGATTTTCTGCTCTACAACACGTGCAGCATCCGGGAGAAGGCGGCGCAGAAGATTTTCTCGCGCCTGGGAGATTTCAAGCGTGAGGCCAAGGATAGAACCAAGCTGATCGGTGTGCTCGGGTGCGTGGCGCAGCAGGAAGGCGAGGAAATTTTCGAGCGTGCGCCTTGGGTGAGCCTGATATGCGGCTCGGCTAGCTACCGGCGCCTGCCGGAGATGCTGGCGGAACTGGAAGCGGGCGGCCGGCGGGTGACGGGGCTTGCGCTCGATACGGACGAGACGTTCGAGACCGAAATGACGCGGCGCGACAATCCCTTCCGCGCCTACTTGACCATCATCGAGGGCTGCAATTATGCTTGCTCGTATTGCGTGGTCCCGCACACGCGCGGCCCGGAGCGCAGCCGTCCCAGCGAGTCCGTGCTCGCGGAGGCCGGAAGGCTCGCCGAGGCGGGCTACACAGAAATCCAGCTCCTGGGGCAAACGGTGAATTCCTACCGCGATCCCTCGCCGCAGGGCCTGAACTTCACCGCGCTGCTGCGGGCCGTCGCGGGGATCGAGGGCATCCGGCGCGTGCGCTTTACCACCTCGCACCCGCACGATTTCCACCGCGAGATCGTGGAAGCGATCGAGGAAATCCCCGCGCTCTGCGACCACGTCCATCTCCCCGTCCAATCCGGCTCGACGCGCGTGCTGCGCGCCATGCGGCGCACCTACACCCGAGAGGAATATCTCGAGAAAATTTCGTGGATGAAGAACGCGCGCCGGCCGATCAGCATCACAACCGACATCATCGTGGGCTTCCCCGGAGAAACCGAGCGCGACTTCGAGGATACGCTCACGCTGCTCGATGAGGCGGGTTACGATGGTGCCTTTTCCTTCAAGTATTCGCCCCGGCCGAATACCACGGCGCTCGACATGCCCGATGCCGTTCCGGAGGAAGAGAAGTCGCGGCGGCTCGCCATCTTGCAGGAGCGCCAGCGGGCCATCCAGACCACTCGTAATGAAGCTCTCGTCGGCCAGACATTCGAGGTGCTGGTGGACGGCCGGAATGCCACGCGTGCGCAGTGGATAGGCCGCTCGACAAGCAACCGCATCCTAAATTTCACTTCGCCGCTTGAAAATCTTCTGGGACAATATGTGCAGGTGAAGGTGACGCGCGCCGGTCCGAACAGCCTTGCCGGCGAGCACGTGATGTGAAGGGGCAACGGACAGGAGGCCGTCATGGAGCTCGAGGTGAAAATCCGCGGTCTGATGATGGATCCTGTCACCAACATGCCCGTCGTGGTGCTCAAGGAAATCCAGGGGAGCGGGATCCTGCCTATTTGGGTCGGCATTCACGAAGCTAACGCTATCGCCCTTGAAATCGAGAAGGTGCAGACGCCCCGGCCCATGACGCACGACTTACTGAAGAACGTCCTCACAGGGCTGAATGTCCACGTGCAGAAAGTGGTCGTTTGCGACCTGAAGGACGACACGTTCTACGCGCTCATCTGGATGGAGCGGGATGGCCAGACCATGTCGCTCGATTCGCGCCCCAGCGATGCGCTGGCCCTCGCGCTGCGCCTCGATTGCCCCATTTTCGTCGAGGACCAGGTGCTGAAGAGCTCCAAAATGAACAACATCGTCTCCGAGAAGAGCTCCAGCGAGGAATTGAGGAAGTGGCTCGAGAACCTCAATGATGAGGACCTTGGCCGCTATAAGATGTAAGCCCCGCCCCGCTGTTCCGTTCCGTGGCAAAACCCCTGTTTTAGTTGCATAGAGCCTTTGAGGATGGGATACGTCCTTCCATGTATGTTCAAAGTTTTGCATATGCAGGCGAGCGGGAGAGGAGAGGGGAACCCAGCTTAAGCATGTAAGTTATTTGTAAAAAAGGGGATATGGTATCACCCGAACTGCCAAAAAATGCCGACGGAAATGGCTACCCGATTGCAAGGAGCCATGCGGGTTAAACTGCACCAGCCGGTGCATGGGGGCCTTTGGGGATACCCCGGAGCCTAGGGAGAGCGAGATGAAATTCAAGCTTGGGGTGCTTTTGGCAGTAGCTGGTTTGCTGGCGTTGGCACCGACCGTTACCAGGGCCAACAACATCGCGTACAGCTTTAGCGGCTGCCCGGATAGCGGCCCTTGCTCCGGAGCGATTGCCAGCAGTGTGACCTACACATCTGGCGGGATCACCATTACGGCTACGGGCTACAGCACAGCCAGCACGACGACGGTCAACACTACGACGGCCCTCTATATCAAGACGGACGCTGGCGACGAGCATGGTTTGGGGATTTCCAGCCCTGACGCAGATCACGAAATCGAGCCCGGCCAGTTTATCCAACTCACGCTGACGAACCTGGCCAACGCTGGAGTAGACACAGGGAACCTCTTCCTAGGCAGCGTGCAAAGCGGAGAGGAATATAAGATTTGCGAGGGCGGCAGCGCGGGCGTGATGGGCACCGTCAACTGCATCACCGGCGGACTGGATGAGACTGCGGTTCCCCTCTCCTGGAGCAAGTCCGACCCATACATTGACATTACCGTTCCCACGGACAAGGGAGACGTTCTGGTATCTTCGCTCACGTCGACGCCTGAGCCGGGCACGGCCGGGTTGATGCTCCTGGGTATCAGCGCGATGATGCTGATCACGCTGCGGCGCCGTTTCGCTTCCAGCACGAACTAAAATTACCAAGGCCCCATCCCAGACTCGTAAAAGGGAGGCTCCCAACGGAGCCTCCTTTTGTTTTTATGCCATCCCTTCCAGCGCGGCTGGGACCTTAAGCCCAAGCCTCACATTTCTCTTGCGCCCGCAGCGCCAATGCAGTTACACTATTCATCCAGGACTTGTAGTGCCGGGGCTGGCATATGCTATATGTAGCCCCGGATGTTCGCGACGGGAGCGAGGGGCAAAAGTTTGGCCTGCGTCCTGGCGGTTGCCAATCAAAAGGGCGGCGTCGGAAAGACCACTACCTCCATCAATCTCGCTGCCGCTCTCGCGCTGAAAAAGAAAAAAACCCTGCTGATTGACCTCGACCCGCAATCGAACGCCACCATCGCATTCTTCAACGCGGATGAAATTCAGTCCACCATGTACGACGTGTTTGCCGACCATCCCGTCGAAATGGCACGCGTTATCCGTCCGACGAAGGACCCGGCCCTGTTCGTCGCCCCCGCGCGGCTGGCGCTCGCGCGCCTCGAACAGCAGCTCGCGGGGCAATTCGATGCGCCCTTCAAGCTGAAGGACGTGCTCGCCCCTGTGCTGAAGGATTACGACTTCGCCGTCATTGACACGCCGCCCTCGCTCGGCATTCTGACGGTCAACGCGCTGGTGGCCTCGACGCACTTGCTCGTGCCCATCCAAGCCGCCTATTTCGCCATCGAGGGAACCGACGACCTGCTCGAAACGTACGCGCGTATTCGCGCTCGCCCCAATCCGGACCTGAAAGTTCTCGGCGTGGTGATCACGCTGTTCGACAAGCGCACCACCATATCCCGCGACACCTACGAACAGATCCGCGCCGTCTTCGGCAACGCGCTCTTCAAGACGCGCATCACCAAGAACGTGCGCCTCGAGGAAAGTCCCGCCTACAAGGAAACTGTGTTCACCTACGCGCCTAAATCTTCGGGCGCCGAGGAATATAAGAAGCTTGCCCAGGAGGTATTGCAACGTGTCCAAGAGGATCGGGTTGCCCGTCACTCTCAAGATGCGGCATGACGCGCATTACGTCGAGACGCTCGCCAGCTTCAGCGGCGCATCCATCGGGCGCATGATCCCGATCGGCAAGATCCGCCCCAATCCCGACCAGCCGCGCAAGAATATAGGCGATATTCGCGATCTGGCGGATTCCATCCGCGAAAAGGGCGTGCTGGAGCCGCTGCTCGTCCGCTACATTCCGCGCGAGGATTCCTACTACATCATCTCCGGCGAGCGCCGCTATCACGCCGCTCAAGCCGCCGGCCTGCACGAGCTGCCCTGCATCGAAAAAATCGCCGACGAGGCCGAGACGCTCGAGCTCGCTCTCATCGAAAATTTGCAGCGCAAAGATTTGACCCCCTTCGAGGAGGCCGATGGCCTGCAGCGCCTCGCCGATCAATTCGATTACACCCACGACGACATCGCCAAGAAAATCGGCCGTGCCCGCTCCTCCGTCACGGAAACCATGTCTCTGCGCCTGATTCCCGACGATGTCCGCAGGGCCTGCATCGAAAAAGGCATCCACTCGAAATCGGTGCTCCTGCAGATCGCGCGGCAGTCCACCGAAAAGCAGATGCGGGAGATGGTGCAGCGCGTGGCGCAGGGCGGCATGACCCGCGACGAAGCCCGTCGCGCGCGCAAAGAAGAAATCGAATCCGCGCCCCGGCCTCAGCCCTTCGTCTTCGATTACGAATCCGAGGACGGCTCGTTCCAGGTGCGCATCCGCTTCCGCAGGAGCCAGGTGAGCGGCGAAGAGCTGGCCGCCGCGCTGCGCGCCATCCTGCGCAAGCTTGAATCCAGCTCGCTTTCCTCTTCCGCGGCTTGATGGCTGCGCAACGCCACGCCATGACAGGCCCCGAATAGCGCCGGCCCCTATGCGCCTGCGCAAACTCACGCTGCGTGAAATTCATCTCCCGCTCGTCTCGCCGTTCGAGACGAGCTTCGGCAGGACCGAGATCCGCCGGATCCTGCTCGCCGAAGCCGACGTGGACGGCGTTTCCGGATGGGGCGAATCCACCGCAGGCGAAAATCCGTTTTATTCCTACGAGACCGTCGAGACCGCCTGGCACATCCTGCGTGATTATCTCTGGCCCGCCGCGCGGGGCAGGGAATTCACCTCCGCGTCAGAGTTGTGGGATTCCTTCGCGGGCGTTCGCGGCCACAATATGGCCAAGGCCGCGCTTGAAACTGCCCTATGGGACGCCGAAGCCAAGCTGAAGAACTTCCCGCTCGCCAAGCTTCTTGGCGGCGTGCGCGAGGAAATTTCCTGCGGCGTCTCGGTCGGCATTCAACCGTCGGTCGCCGCTCTCATTGCCAAAGTCGAGCAGGAGCTTGCCGCCGGCTACCGGCGCGCCAAAATTAAAATCAAGCCGGGCTACGACCTTGAGCCCGTCCGCGCGTTGCGCGAGCGCTTCCCGCGCCTGCGCCTGATGGTGGACGCCAATTCTGCCTACACTCTCGGCGACGCTCCTCTGCTCCAGCAGCTCGATGCCTTCTTCCTCATCATGATCGAGCAGCCGCTCGGCTGGGACGACATCTTCTCCCATGCCCAGCTCCAGCGCCTGCTCCAAACGCCCATCTGTCTCGACGAATGCATTCATAGCGTCGAACACGCTCGCGCCGCCATCGAAACGGGCGCGTGCCGGATCATCAATATCAAGCTCGGCCGCGTGGGAGGCCACACGCCCGCGGGCCGCCTGCACGATTTGTGCCGCTCAAAATCCATTCCGGTATGGTGCGGCGGGATGTTGGAATCGGGAATCGGACGCGCACACAATATTGCCATGTCCACGCTCGAGAATTTTTCCCTACCAGGCGACGTTTCCGCCAGCCGACGCTATTGGGCGGAAGACATCATCGAGCCGGAGGTCGAAGTGACGCCCCAAGGCACGATTCGCGTTCCTTCGGCGCCGGGCATCGGCTATGTCCCGCGCATCGCACGCATCGAATCGCTCACCCGGCGCCGCGAGGTCCTCGTTTAGCCTTGGCCTCCCCGACTGCACTGGATTCACCTTCCTCTAACGCGCTGGCGCCGCGCCGCCCCAGCGCGCTCCTCTTGTGGACCGCCCTCGTAGCCATGACTCTCTTGTGGTCCTTCAATTATGTGGCTGCGCGAGTCGCCCTGCGCCACATGGACCCGCTGTCGCTCGCCGCCCTGCGCATACCGCTTGCGGCTCTCGTGATGCTCCCGGTTTATTTCTCGCAACGGACCCGCCCGCCCCTTCGCGCCCGCGATTTGCTGCCGTTTACCTATCTCGGCTTCTTCGGCGCGCTCATGAACCAAACCTGCTTCGCGATCGGCATCAGCCGCACAACCTCCGGCCACGCGGTGATTATCTTCGCCATGGCTCCGGTGATGATTCTCCTGCTGGCGGTCGTTATGAGGCTCGAAACGGTCGCGCCCGCCAGGTTCCTCGGCGTCGCGATCTCATTCCTGGGTGTGATTCTGCTCGAATGGGAGCGCAGTTCGCCCGCGCATTCACCGCTGCTAGTCGGCGACCTCATCATCCTCGCCGGCACGATCAGCTTCGCCTTGTATACGGTTCTCGGCAAGAAGGTCGCGGAGGTCTACGGCGCCATCTCGATGAGCACTTTCAATCTGCTGGCCGCTTCGATCCTTGTTGCGCCGCTTGCCATCAGGCAGGGAATGCGCCTCGATTGGGCGGGCGTCGGCTGGGCGGGCTGGGCCGGGATGTTCTACATGGCGGCGGGAAGTTCCGTGGTCGCGTACACGCTCTACTACTGGGCGTTGCGTTACATGGAAGCGTCGCGCGTCGCCGCGGTCAACTATTGCCAACCTCTCGTGGTGATCGCGATTTCCGCCTCGCTTCTAGGCGAGCATCCAACCCGCCATCTTTTCGCCGGAGGCGCGCTCGTGCTCTTCGGCGTCTTCCTTGCCGAGCGCCGCGCCCTTTCCGCCAGCGAGGGGCCCGCCTCGGAACGATAGCGCCCCTCCGGCTCGGCCCATACTTTTCTTCAGTCGCGTCTTGCTTCGACGTTACCCGTTGTGGTACGTTGCGCGTGAAGGCGGCGCAACTCGCCGCGAGCGCACATTGCCCGTAGAAGTCCTCAAAGTCTCGCCGGAGCAGCCGGAGAACCAGGTCATCGACTACGCCGCCAGCTTCATCCAGCGCGGCAGCGTCGTGGGAATTCCCACGGACACCTTCTACGGACTCTCCGCCGACCCATTCAATCTTGCCGCGATCGAGCAGGTCTTCCAAATCAAGGGCCGCCCGGAAAATCGCGCGCTTCCCATCCTGGTGAACTCGGTCGAGCAGGCCGTCACGCTCGTCCGCGATGTTCCCAGCGCTTTCCTCACGCTCGCGAACAAATTCTGGCCCGGCGCGCTCACGCTGGTCGTCGAAGCCACCCATCGCCTCCCGCTCAAGGTGACCGGCAACAGCCGGCGCGTGGCCCTCCGCTGGGCCGATTCGCGCATCACCACGGCGCTCATCGAAGCCGTCGGAGGGCCCGTCACAGGCACGAGCGCGAATCTTTCCGGCTATCCTTCTTGCACCAATGCCCAGCAGTTGGTTCGCCAGCTTGGTCACCGGCTGCCGCTGATCCTGGATTCGGGCGACACCGGGGCGATCCTCGCCTCAACCATCGTGCGCGTGGATGACGATGAGTGGGCGGTGATCCGCGAAGGCGCGGTCGCAGAAGCCGAAATCCGCAAAGTCCTCGAATCCTAATCGTTATCGTAGCGTCGCCTGCTCCAGGAAATCGAAGTCCGACGTGGGCGGAATCGCGACATCCTGCAGCCGTTCCCGGTGGACGCATACATCGTCGTAGAACCACAGATTGATGTACGGCTCGTCGTAGGCAACAATCTGCTGCACCTGCGACAGGATCGCTTTGCGCTTCCCGCGGTCCATCTCCACGCGTTCGGCATCGAGCAGGGAATCAAGCTGAGGGTTGCGGTAGTGCCCGCGGTTGGCGCCGTCAAGCGGCATCCGCTTCGAGTTGAAGACATAATCGAAAACGTAGGGGTCTTTGTTGGCGCCCACCCAGCGCAGCGAGTAGAGCTGAAAGCTTCCGCGGCTGACGTCGGAAAGAAACGTCGCGGCTTCAAGCGGCCGCAGGTCGA